>JAABUT010001261.1_pt1 | contig 30196 bp, 24 predicted proteins | sample 5559281 | NCBI WGS metagenome assembly JAABUT01 (sample SAMN10711880, study PRJNA513359) | rock metagenome | isolation source: Antarctica rocks | place: Antarctica: Victoria Land, Ricker Hills nord | collected 2016-01-04
CGATAGCGGCGCGGGGCGGCGGGTCGGGCGACATGGCGCGCCATCGATGCCTCCTCAATGACCGGGACGACACGTCAGGCGCGCAGTCTACCACCCGCAGGGCAGGTTTGCCGCCCTAGAAAAAAAGTTGCTCGAGGACGCCTACCGACTCGGCGAGGCCACCGGGTTGGCGGTCCGGACGCAGGATGAGGCGGGGCCGTTCCGAACGGTGCCGTATCCCGGCGGGCACTGGCACCCGGCGGGGCTGCCCGCCCACCGGCCGCACGAGTACGTGCGCAACGGGACCGCCAAGCTGCTGACGCTGTTCCCCCCCGCCGGCGGTCAGGTGCGGGGCAAGGGGGTAACGAGCGGCACGAACGCGATCCTGCACCCGTGGCTGCAAGGCGAGCTGGCGGCAATCCTCGCCGCGCTCCCGCCCGCCCCGCCCCGCGCGCCGGGGGCGAACCGGGCGGTCTGGGCGGCGTGGCAGGCCAGGCTCACGACGCCCCTCACCCTGCCCGCCGACCCGCCGCCGTTGCGCGCCCCCCTGGTCCTGGACAAGCTGGCCGGCCACCTGACGCCCAGCTTCGTCCCCTGGCTGTTCGCCCACGGCGTCATGCCGCGGTACACCCCGCTCGGCGGGCGCTGGCTCACCATGGCCGAGTCGATCCAGCGCGTCCTCAAACGCCGCGCCCTGGAGGGTCCCCATCCGGCAACGCCGACGGACAGCATCGCCGCGCTGGAGGCGACGGCGCGCGGCTGGAACCGCGACCCCACCCCGTTCATCTGGGGCGGCCAGCGCGCCGCCCGCCGGGACCGCGCCCGCCAGCGCCGCCATGCCCTCGGCGGCTCCGGCGCGCAAACCCACCGCCCTGTCCGCCGCCGCGCGCCCAGGGCATCACAATGGCGCTGAACACGCCAACCGACCCACTAGAGGGTGTTAGGCATCTTGGGCTAACAAGCGTATGAGGCGGGTCGCCATGAGGATGGCGAAGGCGACGAGGTGGAGCCCGGCGAGCGATTGGGCGAGGCGCTCGTAGTCGCGGGCCAGGCGGCGGAAGCGCGCCAGCCAAGCGAAGGAGCGCTCCACCACCCACCGCCGCGGCAGGAGCACGAAGCCGCGCTTGACCGCATCCAGGGTGACCACCTCCAGGGCGATGCCCTGCGCCGCCGCCGCCTGCTGTGGCCGGTCGCCGGTGCAGCCCTGGTCCACATACGCCAGGTCGACATGCTCGCCGGTCGCGTCCTGCACCGCCGCCGCCAGCGCGGCGACCTGGGCGCGGTCCTGTTCGTTAGCGGGGGTGACATGCAGGGCCAGCAGATGCCCCAGGGTGTCCACGGCCATATGTACCTTCGCGCCCTTGCGCCGTTTCGCCCCGTCATAGCCCGCCCGCGCGCCGCTCTCGGGCGTCGATTGCAGGGTGCGGCTGTCCAGGATCGCCGCCGTCGGCTCCGCCGCCCGCCCGCCCGCCCGCCGCGGCAGGCGGCGCAGATCCGCCACCAGATCGTTGAAGACCCCCGCCGCCAGCCAGCGCTGCGTCTGCTGGTAGACCACCGGCCACGGCGGCAGGTCGTGCGGCAGCAGCCGCCACGAGGTCCCCGCCCGCACCAGCCAGCGCAGCGCGTTGAAGACCTCCCGCAGCGGGTAGGCCCGCTGCGGCACCCCCGCATCCAGCGGCGTCAGGTACGGGGCCACGAGCGCCCACTCCTCGTCGCCCACGTCGCTCGGGTACGGCTTGCGATCCATGCGCCACCCTCCATACCACGGCCATTCCGTCCCTGGAGTATACGACCGTCACCGCAAGATGCTTAACACCCTCTAATACTACAGTTGTAATGAGCTGGCCTCGCGGCGGCGGTAATGGTAGAAGCGTGCGCGGGCCTGGTGGCGCCGTCGCCAGCGGGACCAGCGCCAGATCGCCGCGTCGTCCGGCGGGGCGGTCGACCAGAGGCGGGCGAGCAGGCGGCGGATCTCGGGCACGGTCAGGGGGAGGAGATCGCTCGCCTGCTGGCCTTGAAGTGGGCCAGGTTGCCCGCCGGAGGCCCCCCTTTTAGGCCCTCGGTGAGCGGGTCGCCGCCGTGGGCGCGGAGGACGGTGAGGAAGGCGTGCGCCAGGCAGGCGAGGGTGACGTGGCGGTGCCAGCCGGTCCAGCTGCGCACCTCGTACTCGGCCAGCCCGACCTCCTGCTTGGCGGCCTCGAAGCAGATCTCCACCGTCCAGCGGCTCCCGGCGACGCGCACCAGGTCGGCAAGCGTGGCCCCGTCAGGCGCGAAGCAGACATAGGCGGTGATGTCGGACGGATCGGCGATGCTCCGCCGGAGCAGCACCCAGCGTCGCCACCCCGCCACGAGCGGGTCGACGAGCGGCAGGCGCACCCAGTCGTACGCGCGCGGCCCCTTCGCCCCGGCCCCGGCGCTCACGCGTTCCCACCCATCGGCGGGCGGGTCGGCGAGGTACGCGCCGATGCGGCGCTGCCGCCAGTCGGGACCCCAGACCATGTCCTTCGCGCTGACCGCCAGCACGTAGCCGATGGGCCGCGCCTCGAGCCACACGCGCAGGTACTTCACCTCGCCATAGACGCTGTCGGCGGTGACCCAGGCGGCGGGCACCCCCGCGTCGAGCGCGCGTTCGAGCATCCCTTGTGCGAGCGCGGGCTTGGTGGCGAAGGCGACGTCGTCGGGGATCCCGGCGGCGCGGCAGCGGTCGCGGTCATCGGTCCAGCTGGCGGGCAGGTACAAGGCGCGATCCAGGAAGGTGTGGCCGTGCGCCCCGGCATAGGTGAGGAAGACGCCGATCTGCGCGTTCGCGGTGCGGCCCGCCGCGCCGCTGTACTGCGGCTGCACGCCCGCCGACTTGTCGCCCTTCTTGAGGAAGCCGGCCTCGTCCACTACCAGCACCCCGCCCGGTTCGCCGAGGTGCGTGACCACATAGTCCCGCAGGTCGTCCCGCACCGCGTCCGGGTCCCAGGTCGCGCGGTACAGGAACTGCTGGAGCCCGTAGGGGGTGGCGTCCCCGACCGCCTCGGCCAATTGCCAGCCGTTCTTGCGCTCCGCGCGGCCCAGCAACCCGCGCAGATAGTCCGCCGCGTGCCGCCGCGCCTCCGCCCGGGCGAAGCGTGGCCCGATACGCTCCACCACCGCCGCGAAATCCGCCTCCCATGCCGCCGTCGCCGCCATGCCGCCCCCCTTCGCTCACTGCCAGGGCGCTATCTTCGCACAACTACAACTGTAGCATTAGCCCGGGATAGCCCTTAGTCTCAGGCTGCGACCCCCGCGCGCTGCCTTACCAGAACTCTCCTGTCAGGTCCGCATACCACCTGCGCCAATAATTAGTGATTTCCCACTAGTGGTTGATGGAAGAGCCCCTAGCCCGATTTTCCTACTACCAATCGCCAAAAGCACCACGATAGCCCCTCCGGTCGAGCACTAACCATTCTTGCGTCGCGATCAAGGGGGGTTCCCCACTTTACAACGTCCTGCCCGCCCCTTACGCTTAGGGTGTTGGCGCGAGGTCATTTCGCACTTCGGGCGTGATGAGGGGTTGGTGAAGACGCGAATTCTGATCGTGGACGGCTATGCCCCCTTCCGCAGCAACCTCGGCCAATTCCTGCTGTCGCTCGGCGCAGGGTACGAAGTCGTTGGCGAGGCGGCGAGCGACGACTGCGCGATGGAGCAGGTGCGGCACCTGCAACCGAACATCGCGTTGGTGGCGCTCTATCTCCCCGATCGCAGCGGACTTGTCACCGCGCGGGTGATCCACCGGGGTTGGCCGCAGACCTCGGTTATCGTGATCTCCGATCACCCCGATGCCGAGTACCGACGGGCGGCGCTCGCAGCGGGGGCGTTCGCCTACGTGGACAAGCCATCGCTGGTGAGCAAGCTGCCGCGCGTGCTGGCGGAAGCCGTGGCTCGCAGGAGCGCGACCGAGGCGGGGAACCCCACCGGGACAGCCCCCGACTTGCCGCTCCAACCCTGAGCCGAGGCGGCGCTCGCGACACGGTCGCCGCCAGGTCGCCGCAAGCACGATGAACGATGGTACGAGCGCCGTGGAGTAACCATCGGCGTCCGGCGGTCGGATGCACACAGGAGGATCTGGATGATGACAGCGTCCGTTATGCCCGCCCTGCAAAATCATCGCGTGAGCGTGGTGATCCCGGCCATGAACGAGGCAGAAAATCTGCCGCACGTCCTGCCGCGTATCCCCGCCTGGGTCCACGAAGTCCTTCTGGTCGACGGGCACTCGATCGACGACACCATCGCGGTCGCCCGGCACCTCCTCCCGACGGTGCGGATCGTCACCCAGGAAGGTCGTGGCAAGGGTGCCGCGCTGCGGAGCGGCTTCGCCGCCGCGACCGGCGACATCATCGTCATGCTCGACGCGGACGGCTCGACCGACCCCGCCGAGATCCCGGCCTTCGTCGGGGCGCTCCTCTGCGGGGCCGACTTCGTCAAGGGCTCGCGCTTCCTCCAGGGGGGCGGGACGGCCGACATGCCACACCACCGCCGCCTGGGCAACGCTGCCTTCGTGCAGACGGTGCGCCTCCTCTTCGGCGGGCGCTACTCGGACCTCTGCTACGGCTACAACGCCTTCTGGGCGCGCGTGCTGCCGCTCCTCCAGCTCGACGGCGACGGCTTCGAGATCGAGACGATGATGAACGTCCGCGCGCTGCGGGCGGGCCTGAAGGTCGCGGAGGTGCCGAGCTTCGAGGCGGCCCGCGTCTACGGCGAGGGGCGACTGCGGACTATCCCCGACGGCTGGCGCGTGCTGAAGACGATCTACCGCGAGCGGCGCAGTCCGCTCCAACTGGCGGTCCCGGCGAACGCCACCCCGCGCCGCCCCGTCGCGATCATCCTTGAGGCCGACGTCCCGGTGGCGAACGAGGCGCTGCGCCTTCAGCCCACGACGGAGCAGATCATCATCCCCGAGCACATGCCCGCCGATGCGCGCATCGAGGCTGCAGTCGTCGCCGAGGGTGACTGATGACCACGCCGAGTTGTTCCGTGGTGATCTGCGCCTACACCGAGCGGCGCTGGGCCGACCTTGAGGCCGCGATCGCCTCGGTACGGGCGCAGGCCCACCAGCCGGACGAGATCATCGTGGTCGTCGATCACAACGCGACGCTGCTCGAGCGGGTCGGTGCGGCCTATCCAGGGGTGCGCGCCGTGGCGAACAGCCGCGAGCGCGGCCTCGGCGGGGCCAGGAACAGCGGCGTCGCGGCGGCGACAGGGGCGATCGTCACCTTCCTCGACGACGATGCCCTCGCGACGAGCGACTGGCTGGCGCAGCTCCTGGCTGGCTATGCCGACCCGCGCGTGCTCGGCGTCGGCGGGCTGACCGAGCCCGCCTGGGAGGGCGGGCGACCGCGCTGGTTCCCGGCGGAGTTCAACTGGGTCGTCGGCTGCACCCACCGGGGAATGCCCGAACAGGCGACTGTGGTGCGCAACCTCCACGGCTGCAACATGTCCTACCGGCGCGAACTGTTCGACGCAGTCGGCGGCTTCCGGCTCGGCTATGGCTGCGACGAGACCGAGTTCTGCATCCGCCTGGGTCAGCGCCGCCGCGATGGTATGCTGCTGCACCAGCCACTCGCCCGCGCCTACCACCGCGTCCCGGCGGAGCGCGGGCGCTGGCGCTACTTCCAGACCCGCTGCTTCTTCGAGGGGCGATCGAAGGCCGTGGTGGCCTGGCTGGTCGGGGGCAAGGACGGCCTCGCCGCCGAGCGCGCCCACACCATGCGGACGCTGCCGACCGGCGTGCTGCGCGCCCTGGCCGATGTGGCCGTGCGGCGCGATCCCAGCGGCCTCGCGCGCGCGGCGGCGATCGTCGCCGGGTTCGCGATCACCACGGCGGGGTACCTCTCGGGGTGCCGCACGGTCGTCGAGGCGGCGCGCGAGCGCGGCTGGTCCGAGGCGTCCGATCAGCCCGCCACCGTACCGGCGACGACATAGCAGGAACCGGGGGACGATGTACGAGACGACACGACCGGCGATCTTCCTCGACCGCGACGGGGTGATCAACGAGAACCGGGACGACTACGTCAAGAGCTGGGAGGAAGTGTTTTTCCTCGCAGGGATTTTCCCGGCCTTGCAACGACTGCAGCAATCGGCCTACCGCGTGGTCCTGGTGACCAACCAGTCGGTCGTCGGGCGCGGCATCATCACCGCGCAACAGGCGCTCGCCGTCAACCGGCGCGTCGTGGAGACGATCGAGGCGTGGGGCGGGCGGATCGACGCGTCCTACCTCTGCCAGCACCAGCCCGACGACGGGTGCGACTGCCGCAAGCCCGCGCCGGGGATGCTCCTCCAGGCCGCCCGCGACTTGAACCTCGATCTGGCGCGCTCCTACCTCATCGGCGACGCGATGAGCGATTTGCAGGCGGCGAAGGCCGCCGGGGTGCAGGGCATCCTGGTACTCACCGGGCGCGGGCTGCAGGAGCTGCGGCGCAGTGCGGCCACCGATGCACTACGTTGGCTGGTGGCCGCCGACCTCGCCGGGGCGCTCGCCTACATCCCCGGGCTCCCGAAGGCGCGAGACTGGGCAGCGGCCCCGGACCACGCCCTCGCCAGTCGGCCGTTCGACGGCCTCGCCGGGGAGGCACGATGAAGATCCTGGTCACCGGGGCGGCGGGCTACATCGGCAGCGTCGTCACCGAGCAACTGATCGCGCAGGGGCACGACATCGTGGCCTTCGACAACCTGCGCCACGGCTTCCGGGCGGCGGTCCACCCCAAGGCACACTTCGTGGAGGGCGACCTACGCGACGGCGCGCTGCTGTCGCGGGTGATGGCGAGCGCCGCGCTCGACGCGGTCGTCCACCTCGCCGCCGAGGCGGCGATCGACGAGCGCGATCCGGGCCGCTTCTTCCAGGTCAACGTCAGCGGCGGCATCAACCTGCTGGAGGCGATGGCCGCGCACGGCGTGCAGCGCCTGATCTTCTCGTCCACGGCGGCGGTCTACGGCGAGCCGGAGGCGGTGCCGCTGACCGAGGGGGCGCGCAAGGAGCCGACCAACGCCTACGGCGAGTCGAAGCTCGCCTTCGAGCGCATCCTCGCCTGGTATCGGCGGTCGCATGGACTGCGCCACATCTCGCTGCGCTACTTCAACGCCTGCGGGGCGACCGACCGCTACGGCCAGGCGGGGCGTGCGGAGACGCACATCCTTCCGCTCCTCTTCGAGGTGGCGCTTGGGCGGCGCGATCGGTTCCAGATCTACGGCACCGATTACGAAACCCCCGACGGCACCTGCATCCGTGACTACATCCACGTCGCCGATATCGCCCAGGCGCACCTGCTGGGGCTAGGGCAGATCGACACGATCGGGGCGGGGGCCTTCAACCTGGGCAACGGCTCGGGCTACTCTGTCTGCGAGATCGTGGAGGTCACGCGCCAGGTAACCGGCAGGGCGATCCCGGCGATCCCGGCGGCGCGGCGTGCGGGGGACCCGGCGCGGCTGATTGCAAGTGCAGATCGCATTCGCGACCAGCTGGGCTGGACCCCCCGTTACCCCGACCTGGAGGCGATGGTGGCGAGCGCCTGGGCTTGGCGACGCGACCATCCCGGAGGATATACGGCATGATCATCTCGCGCACCCCCTTGCGGATCAGCTTCGCCGGTGGCGGGAGCGACCTTGCGGCCTACTATCGCAGCGAGCCGGGGGCAGTCGTCAGCACGGCGATCGACAAGTACATCTACATTGCCGTCAATCAGAAATTCGACGGGCAGATCCGGGCGAGCTACGCCATCACCGAGATCGTGGATACCCCCGAGCAGTTGCGGCACGAGCTGATCCGCGAGTCGCTGGGCCTCACCGGGCTGCAAGGCGGCCTGGAGATTACCTCGATCTCGGACATCCCATCGCAGGGGACGGGGCTCGGCTCGTCGAGCACCTACACCGTCGGGCTGCTGAACGCCCTGCACGCCTACCAGGGGCGGCACGCCGCAGCGGAGCGGCTGGCACGGGAGAGCTGCGCGATCGAGATCGAGCGGTTGGGCAAGCCGATCGGCAAGCAGGACCAATACATCGCCGCCTACGGGGGGCTCCAGTACATCCAGTTCAACCCTGACGAGAGCGTCTTCGTCGATCCGATCATCTGCGGCTACGAGACGAGGCAGCGGCTGCACGATCGGCTGCTAATGTTCTACACCGGCCTGACCCGCTCGGCGGACAATATCCTCGGCGAGCAGCAGGACAACATCACGCACGACCGGACACGACGGCGCGGCCTGCGCGAGATGACCGAGATGGCCCGGGAGTTGCGTGACATCCTCTGCCGCGACAGCACCCATCTCGACCTGTTCGGCGAGATCCTGCACCGAGGTTGGGAACTCAAGCGCAGCCTCGCCTCGGGGATCAGCAACGAGCGCATCGACGAATGGTACACGCGGGCGCGGGCGCACGGCGCAATCGGCGGCAAGATCCTGGGGGCCGGGGGGGGGGGCTTCCTCCTCCTCTTCGCCCCGCCATCCTGCCACGCCGCGATCACTGCGGCGCTTAGGGAGTTGCGCCCGATCCCGTTCAGCTTCGAGCAGCAGGGCAGCAAAATCGTTTATGTCGAGGAAGGAAGAGGGACACGATGAAGCAACTGGATCGTCCTCCGACGCTGGAGACGGGTCGCACCTATCTGCACGGCCTGCGGTCGGTGCTCGACGACCTCCCGCTCGACGACGTGCAGGCGTTGATCGACGCCCTGAGCGACGCCTACGAGGGCGGGAGGCGGGTCTTCGTCGTCGGCAACGGTGGGAGCGCGGCCACCGCGTCGCACATGGCCTGCGACCTCGGTAAAACCGTCCTCGGGCACGGTCCGCTCCTGCCGACCAAGCGCTTCCGCGCGATCGCCCTGACCGACAACGTGCCCCTGATCACCGCCTGGGGCAACGACACGCACTACAGCACCGTCTTCGCCGAGCAACTGCGGAACCTCGCCGAGCCGGGCGACCTGCTGATCGTCATCACCGCCAGCGGGAACTCGCCGAACATCCTGGAGGCGGTGAAGGCGGCGCACGAACTGGGCGTGCGCCCGATTGGCCTCCTCGGCTTCGACGGCGGTGCCGTCAAGGGGCTACTGCACGGTGCCGTGGTCATCGAGAGTACCAATTACGGGCATATTGAGGATGCCCACATGATCCTTACCCACCTGGTCACCGATTACTTCAAGCAGCTATGCGCCTGATGGCGACGATGCGACGAGGCCCCGGCGGGCTGGCGCGTCGCCGGGAGGCGGGCGGGACTGGATGCCCATGCGCTCCTATTTCGGCCTGATGGCCGGCGGCTTGATCGTCGCCGCGCTCTGCCGCGCCGCACTCTCGTGGGATGGGGCCATCTACCTCTTCGAGCTGCTGGACAACCAGCGCCCCTACGCGCCGCAGCAACGCCTGATCAACTGGCCGCTCGATTGGCCGGTCATCCTGGCCAGTCGCCTCACCAGCGATCTCCCCCTCCTGGCGATCATCTTCGGGCTGGTCTATGTGGCCTTCCAGTTGGGGTTACTCGCCGCCGCGTGGTGGGTCGTGCGCGACGACGCCCCCACCCTCTTCCTCTGGGCCGCGCTCGGCCTTGGGCTGGGGATGCTGCCGGGGCAGCTCTACTTCGTCGCCGAGGGCAACTTGACGGTGCAGTTGGCCTGGCCGCTCGTGCTGGCCATCCTGATGGGCATCCGCCGCCGCCACATCACGCTGGTCGTAGCCCTGACGATCGCGCTCGTCGTCAGCCACCCGCTGGCGATCGTCGTCTTCGTCGTCGCGGCGGCGCTCGCCTGGGTCGGCGGGTGGCGCCGCTCGTCGCAGCGCCGCTGGCTGTGGGGCTGGGCGGCGGCGTTCGCGGGCGTGGCGGTCGTCGACGCGCTGCGCTTCCTGGTCTTCCGCTCGTCGTACGAGAGCGCGCAACTCTCGCCCGGCACCCTCCGCTACGCCTTCGAGGGTGCCGTCGCGGGCCGACCGCTGCTGGCCCTCATCTGCGCCGGGGTGGCGGCGCTCCTCGCGCTGGCGCTGCCGCTGCTCAACCGGCGACGACAAACGCCGCTCAGCCGGATGGTGCGGGCGGGCGAGGCGGCGGCGATCGGGGTGGCGACCCTCCTCCTGCTGCTCTGGGCGCACGACGTCCAGGCTTGGCGGCTGGCGAAGGAGTACCACCGCTTCGGACTCTTCGTCTCGTTCGCCTTCATGGCGCTGGCCGCCATCGAGGCGCTCGGCTACGCCCCGCCGCTGCGCCGCCACGTCGCGCAGTTCTGGCCGCAGCGCGTGCGCACGATGCAACTCCTCGCCGGGGCGTTCGCGCTCGTCCTGATCGTCCAGAGCGTGGCCTGGCTCAACCTTTCCGGCACGTTGCAGTCGGCGGTCGTGCGCAGCCCCTGGACCTGCGTCTCGCTCGCGCCGCTCGGGGCGATTAAGGGGACCGCGCTGGACGACTGGACGAGCGCCTATCAGACCCTCATCCAGGAAGGCCGGACGCCGCAGCAGATCGCCCTGGCCGACGATTCTTGTGGCCAGGCGGACCTGGCGCAGGCGCAGGGCCTCCGCTTCAACCCCTACCTCGACGCGAGCATCGTGCGCCCCTGGGGGGGAGGCTGGTTCGCCCTGGGCGTGGTGCAGCAACGCCTCGCGCAGGAGCAACTCTCCTCGCGCTGCTGGTTCCAACTGACCTCCGGCTGGCATACGACCGAGACGAACGGGGCCTACTGGTGGCGCTGGAGCGAAGGGAGCAACGCCCAGATCCGCGTCGTCATCGACCGGGACGGCCAGGTGATCCTGGGCGGCCAGATCGAGACGGCCCGCCAGCCGAACCGGATCGACGTGACGGTCAACGGGCAGCGGGTGACGAGCGTGGATATCCCGACGACGGGGCTCCGGACGCTCGATCCGGTTACCCTGCAGCTGAAGGCGGGGACGAACACGATCCAATTGGTGAGTCAGAACCCCCCCACGCCGGCGAGCGTGGACAACCGCCCGCTGGCGATGTCCGTCGCCAACCTGACGATGACGGCCGACGGCGCGGCGGGGAATTGCGCCTTCCACCCCTAGAGCAGCGGGCGGGGCGGGTGTCCCACAACGAATACGACAGACAACCGCCGGAGAGGGGTATCGCGATGAGGGGGGACATGGGCGAGGAACGTTCGGGACGCGGCCTGCACGTGCTGATGGTCACCGCGCACTATTTCCCCCACCTCGGCGGGGTAGAGACGCACACCTACGAGGTGGCCCGCCGCCTCGCGCGGCGCGGGGTGGGGGCGGCGGTGCTGACTGTCGACACGACCGGCCAGCTCCCCGCCGCCGAGACGATCGAGGGGGTCACCATCGAACGCGTCCCCGCCTGGCCGCAGGGGCACGACTACTACTTCGCGCCGGCCATCGCGCGCGAGATCGCGCGCCAGCGGCCCGATGTCGTCCACGTCCAAGGTATCCACACCCTGGTCGCCCCGCTGGCGATGGCGGCGGCGCGGCGCATGGGGCTGCCCTATGTCGTCACCTTCCACACCGGCGGCAATCGCTCGCGTCTGCGCAATGCCCTGCGCGGCGCGCAGTGGCGGGCGCAGCGCCCGCTGCTCGGGCGCGCGGCTCGGCTGATCGGGGTGTCGCGGTTCGAGGTGGCGACCTTCCGCGACGGGCTCCGCCTCCCTGCCGAACGCTTCGCCATCGTGCGCAACGGCGCGGAGATGCCGCCGCTGCCGGAAGTCTTGCCGAGGCGGGAAGGGGCCGGGCCGCTGATCGTCTCGATCGGCCGTCTCGAACGCTACAAGGGGCACCACCGCGTGATCGCCGCCTTGCCGCTGCTGCGCGAGCACTTCCCGGAAGCCCGCCTGCTAATCCTCGGCGGCGGCCCATACGAGGGCGCGCTGCGACAGCTCGCGGCGGATCTGGGCGTGGGCGATTGGGTGGATATCCGCCTGATCCCGCCCGCCGCCCGCGCGGAACTGGCGGTGACGCTGGCCGGGGCGGATGTGATGACCCTCCTGAGCGACTACGAGGCCCACCCGATCGCGGTGATGGAGGCGCTGGCGCTCGGGTGCCCGGTCGTCGTTGCCGACACCTCCGGCCTGCACGAACTGGCCGAGGACGGGCTGGTCCGGGCGGTCCCGGCGTCGTGCCCGCCCGCGCAGGTCGCGGCGGCGCTAATCGGCCAGGTGCGCCAACCGCTGCGCCCCGAGGTCGCCCTGCCGACCTGGGAGGACTGCGCGGACACTCTGCTGGAGATCTATCGGGAAGCCGCCGGGGCCGCGGGTTTGGCGCGACTGGGTGGCCTGCCGGGCCGACACGACGCGGCGCTCGCGGATTAATTGGAGGAAACGATGACGGTTACCGAGGCAGCGGCGATGACGCCGACTGCGCCCCCGCCCCCCGCCCCGATCGACACCTTCGTCTGCGTCCACGAGCGGGACCTGGGGCCGCTCTTCGAGGTTACGCTGCGATCGTACCAACGCCACTTCGGACCCAAAGGTCGCCTCTTCCTGATCTCCAACAATGTGACCCGGGTGCGCGACTTCCTGGCCTGCGGCGGGATGACCGGGCTGGCGACTCTCAGCGCCGACGACGAGTGGCTCTCGCGCCAGGAGCAGACGCTGCCGGGCTGGTATCGCCAGCAGATCATCAAGCTGCGCGCCCATCGTTTCTGCATGACCGAGCGCTTCTGCAGCCTCGGCGCGGACACGGTGCTCCTCCAGGAAATCGGCACGGAGGACTTCGTCGCGGGCGGGCGGGCGGTGCTCTATTACAACAAGGCCACTAGCGTCGCCGACTATCTGCTGAACTTGCACCATCTCCGCTACGAGCGCGACCGCGTGAAGCACGTCGCGCGCATCCTGCGGGTGGAGCCACGCCGCGCCCGGCGCTACGGCGATTTCATCTTCGACCTCTTCTGCTTCCAGCGGGACTATCTCGTCGATCTGGAGGCCTACCTGACGCGTCACCACGGGGCCGAGCCATACGCGCACCTCCTGCGCGGGCTCGGCGGCGGGCAGCCCGACACGAGCCCATTTGGCGGGTGGACGCAGAACCGTTTCGGCGAGTGGACCCTCTACAGCGTCTACGTCCTCGACTGCTTGCGGGCGGACGTCGTCGTGCGCAACGCGACGCCGGGCTATTTCCAGCAGGTCCACAGCCCGCGCCAGTTGCGCCGCAGCGGCTTCGACGCCAAAGTCGTCCATCTGGTTTCAAAAGAACTCAACCTCGACGCAATCCGCGCGCGGATCGCCGCGCGCGACGCGGAGTTGGCGCGGTGCTTGGTGTCGCGCCAAGCTCCGGCGCTGGCGAGTTGACGGCGCGACGAGGGCATGTTTGGTGGCAATGGTAAGGTGGATTCGATGACGATAGCCGACGCGGTGCGCACAGACGATGTCGTCCTGCTCGCGCCGCCGATCACGCGCGAGGAGCCGACGACACGGGCGAGCGGGCGGCGCGCGGAGAGCCTAGTGGGCGGCCCCTGGGGCTGGCTGCCGGTGATCAGCTTGGTGAGCGCGCTCGCACTCGTGCTGGTGGCCCTGGCCTACAACGGCGCGCGGACGGTCGCCTGGTGGACCGATCTGCCGTTTTGGTTCGGGCTAGTCTGTCTCTTCGTGCCGGTCGCGGGGAGGCTCCTTTCCGGCGAGGCCACGCGGCAGGAGCGGCTGGGGCTGGTCTGCCTCTTCGGGATGGGGCTCTACCTGGTCAAGCTCTTCCAATACCCGCTCTACTTCACCTATCACGACGAGTTCATCCACTGGCGCACGGCGGACGATATCCTCCGCTACGGCACGCTCTTCCACCCCAACTCGCTCATCCCCGTCAGCCCCCTTTTCCCCAGCCTGGAAATCGCCACGACGGCGCTGGTCGATCTGAGCGGCCTGTCGATCTTCCACGCGGGGCTGATCGTCCTCGGGGCGGGGCGGATCGTCCTCGCGCTAGCGCTGTACCTCTTCTACGAGCGGGCAGGCGGCTCGGCGCGCGTGGCCGGGCTCGCCACGCTGCTCTACATGAGCAACCCGAAGCTGCTCTTCTTCGATGCCCAGTTCTCCTACGAGTCGCTCGCCCTGCCCTTCGCCGTCCTCACTCTCTTCGTTGTCATCAGGCGCCGCCCCGGCGCGGACGACAACTGGGCCGGGCTGAGCGTGGTAGCGGCGCTCGCGCTCGGCGCGTCGGTAATCTCGCACCACCTCACCTCCTACGCCCTGGTCGCGTTCTTCTCCCTCTGGTCGGCCATCCGGTTCGCCGTGCGGCTGCGCGGCCACGGGGAGGGACAGCCCGACCCGACCGGCGTGGCGGTGCTCGGCGGCCTCCTCTGCCTGGCCTGGCTGGTCTACATCGCCAGTCTGGTGGTCGGCTATCTCGCCCCGCACCTCGTCAGCTCGGTCAGCGAGCTGACGCAACTGGTGCGCGGCGAGGTGGCGAGCAAGCCCCTTTTCCGCGACCCGACCGGCCAGGCAACACCAATCTGGGAGCGGGTGGCCGCCCTGTCCTCCACGATCCTGATCGTGCTCGGCCTGCCGATCGGCCTCCTCCAGGTCTGGCGACACCATCGCTGGAACGCCCCGGCGCTGGCGCTGGCGCTGGCGGGTGCCATCTTCCCCGTGACCCTGGCCTTCCGGCTGACGATCGCCGGGGGCGAGCCGTCCGATCGGGCGGCGGTCACTCTCTTCATCGCGGTCGCCTTCGTCCTCGCCCTCGGCGTCGCCCGGCTCCTCGCGCTCGCCACGACCCGGCGCTGGCTCGCCAGCCTCTGCCTAGCGCTGCTGACAATCTTCTTCGTCGGCGAGATCGTGGTGGGTGCCGGGCCGATCTGGGCGCGCGTCCCGGGTCCCTATCTGGTGGGGGGCGACTCGCGCTCGATCGAGCCGGAGGGGATCGCCGCCGCGACCTGGGCGCGGGTCGTGCTCGGGCCGGACAACCGCTTCGCCGCCGATCGAACCAACCGACTCCTTCTCGGCTCGGAGGGGGAGCAGTATCCGGTCACCCACCTCAACGACAACGTCGACGCCTCGCCTCTCTTCCTTTCCCCCGGCTACGGCACGACCCAGGAGACGATCGTCCGCGAGGGCAATATCCGCTACCTCCTGGTCGACCGCCGCCTCAGCACGGGGCTGCCGCGCGTGGGGGTCTACTTCGAGACCAACGAGGAGGGCGCATACCTCCATAGCACCCCGATCGGCACCGATGCACTCGCGAAGTTCGATCGCCTCCTCAACGTGAGCCTGCTCTACGACAGCGGCTCGATCCAGATCTACGCGCTAGGAGATGGTGTCCGTGAGCCGTAAATATGCCGGGTTGATCCTGCTGGTCGTTATCCTCGATACGGTTGCCGCCGCGCTCATGCTGAAGCTCGGCGGGGCGGGGCTGCGGGTGCTCGTGGGCCTCCCTTTCGCACTGGTCCTGCCCGGCCTCGCGCTGACCAGCGCTGCCTTCCCTGCAGGGCGGCTGGAGGTGGCGGAACGCATCCTCCTCAGCCTGGGGCTGAGCCTGGCGGTCACCACGCTCGGCGGCCTCCTGCTGGACCTGACGCCGTGGGGCTTGCGCCCGCGCTCCTGGGTCGCGCTGCTTGGCCTGATCACCGTGGTGGCGGGCGGGGTGGCGCTGGCGCGCTGGCGGCAACACCCCGCCGCCGCCACGCCGGGGCGTAGCGGGCTGAGTTGGGCCCAGGCGCTGGTTTGCGGGCTGGCAGCCCTGGTGTTGGTCGGGGCCCTGACCCTCACGGTGCGCGGCGCGGAGGGGCAGGCGACCGTCGGGTTCACCCAACTCTGGATGACCCAGGCGGACGGCGGCAACGCGGCGGTGGATATCGGCCTCAGCAATCGCGAGCCGGACCCGACAGAGTTCCGCCTGCAATTCGAGGTGGATCAGCGGGTGCGCCGGACCTGGACCCTCACCCTGCAGCCGGGCGAGACCTGGGAGCAGGCGGTCGCGCTGCCGAGCGATCTGCCGCAGGCCGCCACCATTGAGACCGTCCTCTACCGCGGCGACAGCCCAAGTGTCGTCTACCGGCGCGTGAAACTCCAGCGAGGCCAGCAATGATGCACACGGAACGGCGTCGCGGCGGGTTCGCGCCATCGCGCCGCCTGGGGCAACTCTTTGGCGCGACCAACCGCCTGATCGTCGCCAACGCGAGCGCGCTGATGGGGACGATGATCGTCACCTCGGGCGTCGGCGCGCTCTACTGGCTGCTGGCCGCCCGCCTCTTCGACACGGAAGCGGTGGGGCTCGCCGGGGCGAGCATCTCCACGATGACCCTGCTCGGGACGGCGGGGATGCTAGGGCTCGGCACCCTACTGATCGGCGAACTGCCGCGCCAGCGGGGACAGGAGGTGTCGTTCATCGCGACCGCCCTGCTCGTCGCCGGGCTGACGGGTGGCCTCTGCGGCGCGGCATTCGCCGCGCTCGCGCCGATCGTCTCGCCGAACGTGCGCGCCCTCGCCGCCACCCCACTGACCGTCGCCCTCTTCGCCCTGGGCGTCTCGCTGACTTCGATCACGATGGTCCTCGACCAGGCGCTGATCGGCCTGCTGCGCGGGGGGCTCCAACTCTGGCGCAACGCCGCCTTCGCGGTCATCAAGCTCGGCGTGCTGGTCGGCATCGCCCTCTGGCTGGGGGACGGTCGCTGGCTGACGATCTACTGGACCTGGATCATCGGCAACCTCATCTCGCTCGCCGGTGTGGGCGCGTTCGTCGCCTGGCGCTGGTCCGGGCTGCGCGGGCATCGCCTGCGCCCGCAGTGGAGCCTACTGCGCCGCTTCGGGCGCTCGGCCCTCGGCCACCACGGGCTGAACATGGCCCTGCAACTGCCGAACCTGACCCTGCCGCTGCTGGTGACGAGCCTTCTCTCAGCGACCGCGAACGCGTATTACTACGCCGCCTCGATCGTCGCGGGGCCGTTCTTCTTCGGCACCCTCGCCCTGGTGACCTCCCTCTACGCGGTCGGCTCCCGCTCCCCGGAGGCTCTGGCGCAGCGGATACGCTTCACCCTCGGGATCGCGCTGGCGGCCGGGATCGCCGGGAACGTGGCGCTGCTGGTCGGGGCCGATCTCCTGCTGCGCCTCTTCGGCACCGGCTACGCGGCGCAGGCCGGGTGGGCCCTGCGCCTCCTGGGGCTCTGCGTCTTCCCGATCATAATCAAGGACCATTATGTCACCCTCAGTCGCATCCACGGTCGCCTCCTCGGCACCGCTATCCTGGCGACCGCCGGGGGCGGGGTGGAGCTGGGCCTGGCGGCGCTGGGCGCGCGAAGCGCCGGCCTGCCGGGTCTGGTGATCGGCTGGGGGGTAGCCCTGACGGTCGAGGCGGCGCTGATGGCCCCCGCCGTCTACCGGGCGGCGCGCGCCGCCGACGCGACTGAAGCGGCCGACGACGCGCCGCCGCGCGGCCTGACGACCGAGTCGACGATCCGCAATTAGGAGGTAGCCTGAGTGACTGAACTGCACAAGCAAATCTATACTGGGGGTATGCCGGACGAGGGGCGCACGCGCCTCGTCGGCATCTCGCGCGGCAACCCCTACAGCCCGCACGATAGTTCCGGTATACCGCTCCACCTCTTCGACGCGCTCGCGAGGCGCTACCCGCTGGTGCAGCGCCTCGATACCCGCTTGCCGTGCTGGCAGCGGGCGCTCGTCGCCCTCACCACCGTCCACCCCTCGCGATCGCGCTGGATCGAGCGGTACTTCAAGAATCTGCTCGCGTTCAAGCTCCTCTCGCGGCGCAGCCGCGCGAAGCTGACCGCCGTCACCCAGCCCTACGATATCGTCGTGCAGTTCAACGGCCTCTTCCGCACCCTCGGGGCACCGTACGCCATCTACCTCGACAACACCTACCACGAGTCGGCACGCGCCTGGGCCGCGTGGAACCCGCTACGCGGGCACCAACTCACGCGCTGGTACCAACTGGAGCGCGCGCTCTACCACAACGCCCTCCACCTCTTCGCGATGAGCGAGTTCGCCGCGCGCTCGCTGACCAGCTTCTACGACGTCCCGCCCGAGCGGGTGTCGGTGGTCGGGGGCGGCGTCAACATCGCGGTCCACACCCCGCCGCCGCGCCCGGGGGCGACGCACCCGCCGACCATCATCTTCGTCGGCAAGGAGTTCCGGCGCAAGGGGGGCGACTGCCTGCTCGCGGCGTTCCGACAGGTGCGCGAGCGAGTGCCGGGCGCGCGGTTGCAGATCGTCGGCACCGACGAGGCGGCTGCGGAGCCGGGTGTGGAGTTCCTCGGGCGGGTCGGCAATCGCGACCAGATCGCCCGGCTCTACGCCGGGGCATCCGTCTTCTGCCTCCCCTCCCGCTTCGACCCGTTCCCCGGCGTGCTGATCGAGGCAATGGCCCATGGGCTGCCCTGCGTCAGCACCACCGTCTGCGGCATCCCCGAGATCGTCCTCGACGGCGAGACCGGGCTGCTAGTGCCGCCGGACGACAGCGACGCCCTGGCCGGGGCGCTGGTGTGCCTCCTCAGCGAGCCCGGCCGCGCCGCGCAACTCGGCGCGGCCGGGCGGCGACGCACCGAGGAGCACCTCAATTGGGACCGCGTGGTCGCCCGGATGGCCCCGATCCTCGACCGCCTGGGCCGCGAACAGACGATGCCTGCCCCTTATAGCGCGGGGCACCAGGCGCTGGCGCAATCCCCGGAAGGGCTATCATGAGCGTCCCGCAGGCCGCCACGCGACAACAGCCGCAGCCGTACACGGGCGACTTCTTCCAAGCAGTCGGCGCTGGTGCGCGCCGCTCGGCGCGTGAGATCGCGCCGCTCGTCCTCGACCTCGTGCAACCCAGATCGGTGATCGACGTCGGCTGCGCGACCGGCACCTGGCTCGCCGCCTTCCGGGAACTCGGCGTGGCGGACGCGCTCGGGGTTGACGGGGACTACGTCGCACGGGAGAAGCTGGAGATCCCAGTCGGATCGTTCCGCCCCTTCGACCTTACGCGGCCCCTTCGCCTGAAGCGCCACTTCGATCTGGTCGTCTCGCTCGAAGTCGCGGAGCACCTCCCCGAGAGTTGCGCCGCGCAATTCGTCGAGTCGCTCACGCTGCTCGGGCCGGTCGTCCTCTTCTCCGCCGCCATCCCCCATCAGGGCGGGGTCCACCACGTCAACGAGCAGTGGCAGGACTACTGGGCCGCACACTTCCGCGCGCGCGGCTACGTGCCGGTCGATTGCATCCGCGGGTCCGTCTGGCAGAACGAGCGAGTCGAATACTGGTATGCCCAGAACACCATCCTCTACATCGAGGCCGCGCACTTAGCGGGCCATACCGCCCTGCGCGCGGCGGCGGAGCACGCCGAGGGGCGACCGCTCGCGGTCGTCCACCCACGCCGCTACGCGGAAGTCACCGCGCTGCTCGACTGGCCCCGCAAGCTCATCCCGCGCGCGGCCCGGGGCTGGATGGTCCACACCTTCGATCGGTTCCAACGCCGGAGCGCCGCGCACTGACCCACCGACCGCAACGATGCAGAGGACGCGATGTTGCAAACGACCCCCGAAATACCGCCGCCACCGCCATTCGCGCCGCCCCTCATCACGCCCGCCACCACACCCCTTGGCCAGATGTTGCTGGCCGAGGGGCTGCTGGACGAGGCCGCGCTCTGGGGGGGGCTAGAGCTTCACCGGCGTAGCGGCGTGCGCCTCGGCGAGGCGCTGCTCTGCCTCGGCCATCTGCGCGCCGATCAGGTGGCGAGCGCGCTGGCCCGGCAGCAGCGGATCGAGACCTTCGATCCGGCCCGCTTCCCGCTGGCGGCCTGGGACACGACGATGCAGCGGGACGACTGGTACCGTCACCACCGCGTCGTCCCGCTCCCCGCCCCCGACGGGACGCTGTGCGCAATCACCAGCGACCCCACCGCCAGCGCGGTCCTCGATCAACTGGCGCGGAAGGTGGGGCGGCCGGTCCAGCCGGTCGTCGCGACCAACCGCGACCTCGAGCGCGTGCTGCACGCGGTCTACCAGGAGTCTGACATCCACCGGAGCGCCGAACTCCTGCGCGAGCAATCGCCGGAGAGCTCGGCCGATGTGGTGCTGACTCGGCGGCAGAAGGGTGTCGCGGCAGTCCTCCTCCTCGGCCTGCTCGGCGGAATGCTGGCAAACTGGTCCCTCTCCCTGACGGTCGTCGTGTCGGTCGTCACCCTCCTCTACACTAGTTCCAGCGCCTACATGCTCTACCTGACGATCACCGGCTGGGCGACCCGCGAGGCGGCTGTCGTCTCCGGCGAGGCGGCGCTCGACGAGCGCGAGCTGCCGATCTACACCATCCTAGTCCCCCTCTACCAAGAGGCGGCGGTATTGCCGCAGTTGGCGCGCGCCGTCCAGGCGCTCGACTGGCCCAAGGCGAAGCTCGACGTGCGCCTCCTGCTGGAGGAGGACGATCGAGAGACGATTGAGGCGGCCCGCGCGGCGCAACTGCCCGCCTATTTCACCTTCGTCATCGTGCCGAGTCGCGGCCCGCGCGGCAAGCCGAAGGCCTGCAACTACGGCCTGGGGCACGCGCGCGGCGAATATGTCGTCATCTACGACGCGGAGGATATCCCCGAGCCCGATCAGTTGAAGAAGGTCCACACCCTCTTCCGGGCCAGCGACCCCGAACTCGTCTGCATCCAGTGCCGCCTGAACTTCTACAACCCGGAGCAGAATCTGCTCACGCGCTGGTTCACCGCCGAGTACTCCCTCTGGTTCGACCTTCTCCTGCCCGGCCTGCAACGCGCGGGCGCGCCGATCCCGCTGGGCGGCACCTCGAACCATTTCCGGCGCGCGGCGCTGGAGGAGGTCGGAGCCTGGGACCCCTACAACGTCACCGAGGACGCCGACCTCGGCATCCGACTCTTCAAGCGGCGACGGCGGACGGTGGTCCTCAACTCGACGACCTACGAGGAGGCCAACCCGGAGGTCGGCAACTGGATCAGGCAGCGCTCGCGCTGGATCAAGGGCTACGCGCAGACCTGGCTCGTCCACATGCGTCACCCCGTTGAGCTGTGGCGCGTGCTCGGGCCGCGCGGTTTCCTCGGCTTCCAGTGGTTCGTGGGCGGTCGCGTCCTCGTGCTGCTGCTCAACCCCTGCTACTGGGCCCTGACGCTCACCTGGTTCATGACCCACTCGCTCGCGATCAGCCAGCTCTTCCCGGCCCCCATCTTCTACCTGGGCTCGCTCGCCTTCTACCTCGGCAACGTCGCCTTCCTCTACCTGAGCATGGCGGGCGTCCTCGCGCGCGGGCGCTACCGGCTCCTGAAGTGGACCCTGCTGATCCCGTTCTACTGGGTGCTGATGAGCATCGCCACTTGGAAGGGGATCCTCCAGTTGCTCTATCGCCCGCACTACTGGGAGAAGACCCGGCACGGCCTCGCGCGGGCCGCCGATATCAGCATCGGGCAGGAGGGCGACGACACCCTCCCGGTGACAATCGAACCGGACGCGATCATCGCGGCGCGCGAAGGAGCGGGATGAACACCGAGCCGATTGCGACGATCACCACGCAGACACCGGACGTTCGCTCTACGCTATCGTTGCGCAGGCCTGGGCACGCGGCCACACGGGTGCGCCTGTGGGCCGCCATGACGACCGCGCGTACCCCGCTCTGGGTGCGGGGGGTCGGACTCCTGGCCTGGCTCGTCACCTTCGCCCTGGCCTGGCGCGCGGGCGGTCTCCGTGCCTACGGCGACGCCCTTTCCCACGAACTGATCGCCCGCCGCGTGACCGACTCGCTCAACCCCGGCCTGGCGCAGCTCGGCACCGTCTGGCTGCCGTTGCCCTCGCTGGCGCTGGTGCCGGTCGTCGCGCTCGACCCGCTCTGGCGCCTCGGCATCGCCGGGGCGCTCCTGGGGGCGATCTACCTGCAACTCGCGATCGGGGCGCTCCACCGCGCCGGTCGCCTGATCGGCGGGGCGACGGCCGGCGGACTGGCGGTCGTGGTCTTCCTGGCAAACCCGAACACCCTCTACCTCTTCGTCGCCCCGCTCACCGAGGCCCCGGCACTGGCCTTCGGCTGCCTCTGTGGCGCAGCGCTGGCCGAGGCGTTGGAGGGCTTCGGGCGCGGCGAGGTGCGCCCCGGCGCGATCCTGCGCACCGCTCTCGCCGCCGCCGCGACGCTCCTCTGCCGCTACGACGGCTGGATGCTGGCGGTTCTGGCTGGGGCATTGCTCGGCATGGCCGCTCTCTGCTGGCTGCGGAGTTGGCAGAAGGCCGAGGCGGTCGCGATCTTCTACGCGGTCGCGCCGCTGGCGGCGATCGCCCTCTGGATCGCCTACAACTGGGCCATCTTCGGCGATCCGCTGGCCTTCCAGCGCGGGCCGTACTCCTCGGCGGGGATCGTGCGCGACCTGGCGGCGCGCGGCATCATCCCCACGATCGACGGTCGCCCGCCGGAGTCCGGTCGGCCGCTCCGCGCGCTGTTGACCTACGGGCAGGCGGTGCTGGAGAACACCGGCGCAGTGCCGCTCGCCCTGGCAGCCCTTGGAACAATTGTTGCGTTGGCCCGGGTACGCCGCCGCCCGGTAGCCCTGGCGCTCGTCGCGCTCGCCGCACCCTTCGCCTTCTACCTGATCGCCCTCACCTGCGGGCAGAGCGTGATCGTCACCCACGCCGCCGACCCGGGTGGGCTGTTCAACGTCCGCTACGGCGGGGCGCTCGCGCCGTGCGTCGCGCTCGCCGTCGCGTCGCTGGCCGGAATGCTGAGCGCGCACGCCTGGCGTGTTGCCGTGCCGCTGGCGGGAGCGGTAATCCTTTCCGGGGCGGCGCTCCTGGTGGCCCCCGGCGGCCCGGTCACAATCGCCGAGGGGGTCTTGCAGCAGCAGGGCCACCCGGCGATTGCCGGGCGGGAGGCGGGGCGCTGGCTGGCGACGCAGCCTAGCGCAGGGCTGATCCTCCTTGACGACGCACTGCAACCCCAGACGCAGGCGCTCGTCAGCGATAACGACCGACCGGTGCGCTACTACGTGACCTCCTCGACGCCAGATGACTGGGCGACGGCGCTCCGGCAGCCCCACGCGAACATTGACTGGATCGTCACGCTCGGCCCGGCATCGCGCGACCGACCGAACGACCGGGTGGGGCACGCGTTGCTCGCCAGCGGGGCCATCGCCGGCTTTGTCCCCGCCTTCGACAATGGCGAGATCGTGATCTTCCGGCGGGCCACCCTCCCGGCGGGCCCAGCGGCTAACCCAGCAACATCCTCTGGAGCGCCCACGATGACCCCCCTGAACCTCGGCACGACCCTGCGCACCGCGCTCGGAACAGTCCCCCTCGGCCCGCTCGGAATCGCGGCACTCGCGGCCCTGATCGCGCTGTTCATCGCGCGCGAGGCGCTCCCCGCGACCGGACCCGGACGTGCCCGGCGCTGGCGCGCACGCCTGACAATAGCCGTCGCGCCGCTGACCGCGCTCGCGGCGATCGCGCTCGCCGCGCGGCTGGCGATGGTGTCGGTGCCCGCGCTCGTGGCGGAGTTCTCCACCACCGCGACGACGCGGGGCGCGGCGGTGCCCGCCACCCCGACAGTTCCGCAGGTCGGCCCGACCATCGCGGCGGGTGCCACTCTGCCCTCCGCCACAGTGGCACCCGCCACCCCGACCGTGCGCGCGACGCCGACGGGCGCACCGGCCACGCCCGCGATCGCCCCCGCGGTGGTGCGCTCCCCGCAACAGATCGCCACCGCCATCGGTAGCTTCCGCAGCGGGCAGTTCGAGACGCAAATCGCCTACGCGAACGGCACTACCTCGACTGTCTCGATGCGCTTCGACCTCGGCGACGGGGCGCAACCGGCCCGCCTCTACAGTAGCACCACCTTCCAGGGGGCCACGGGGGGGCGCACTGCCGAGCAGATCGTGATCGGTCGCCAGGTCTGGACCCGCGACAACGGGGCCGACTGGGTGATCGCGTCGACCGGCCAGCCGGTGCAGGAGGAGGTCGGCGCACTCCTGCCGACGACCAGCGCCCTCCTGACCGCGACGGCTACGGGGCAACCGGCGGCCCTCCGCTGGTACGACGCCACGCGCGACGCCGACGCGCGCCTGGAGACCGACCCGATTACCGGAACCCCGCGGCGGATGCAGCAAACGACGCGCGGGACCGGGACGGTGCTGACAGTGGTATATCGCGGGTGGAATACCCCCGTCGAGATCACGCCGCCCACCGGGCAATGAGCGCTGGGCAGCGGCATCAATATTCACCCTGGGGAGGGACGACATGACCGGATCGAGCAACGCAATCGCCCGCATCGCCTGCTGCGCGTGGTGTCACCTCGGCGCGTTCTTCGCCTGATCGCTCGTTGCCCCGCCACATGCCGCAGCGGCGGGGATGGCCCAACTGCGCTTGGTCCACGCCTCGCCCGACGCGCCCGCCCTCGACGTCTACATCGACGGGCAACGGGTGACGACGGCGCTGAAATTCGCCGACGCGAAGGCCTATGTCTCGCTCCTCGCCGGGTCCCACGCGGCGTAGGTCATCGCCGCCGGAGCGGGCCAGGGCGGCAAGGCGCTGGTCGCGACGAACGTCGACTTCCAGGATGGGCTGGCCTACACCATCGTCGCGGCCGATCGGCCGGCGCAGTTCGGCGCGGTGGTCCTGAGCGACAGCCTCGCGTCGAGCGCGGGCGCGCAGTCGTACATCCGCGTCGTCCACGCCTCGCCCGATGCACCGAGCGTGGCCGACGCGGCGGTGGCGGGCGGCCCGGTGGCCTATCGCAATCTGCCGTTCAAGGCGGCCAGCCCCTACCTGCCGCTCGCGCCGGGGGACTACGCCTTCGAGGTGCGCCCGGCTGGGACGGCACAGGCGATCGCTACGACTGGCAAGCTGACGCTGGAGGCTGGGCGGCTCTACTCCATCTTCGTGGTGGGGCAGCTGGGGGACAACACCTTCCGGGCGCTCCTCCTCCCCGATAACACGGGGACCGGCGGCGCGGCACCGCCGAGCGCGGGCGGTGGGGAGCAGGCCCAGGCACCATCCGGCGCGGCGGCGTGTGCCGCCCCTCGCCGCGCCCGGCGGCGCGTCTGGAGTCGCTGACCAGCCCCTAACACCCGCGCGCGAGGCGGGTTGCCGGCCACCGACGACGACGCGAGGAGGTCACCTCCTGGGCGGCGAGCAGCGGCGCGGGCTCGCCGCCCGAGGGGGATACCGCTGGATGTGCCGGGGTGAGCAAAGCGGCACCGAAGGACTGGGCGTAGCGCTTCATCTCCAGCAAGAGGGGGTCGGCCGTATTGCTCAGCACGTCGTACCCCTCGGTGTCCACGATCTTGTTCCATTGCCAGACGAGATAGCCCGACCCGCCATTGGCGAAGAAGGCGTTCATCTTCGCGTCGAGCAGATCGGCGCGACGCTGCCGCGCGCTCTGATCGCCCGCCCCCTGCACCCCAGCCTCGCCCATCAGGAACGGCTTGTTGAGAAGCTGGAGCGATTGCGCCAGCGCGCAGCCGACCTTGGCGTTATTCGGTATGTAGTCGGTGGTGAGACAGCCGGGGCTGCTCGGGTCGGGGAGGTGCTGCCCGTCGGTACTCCCCGGCAGGGCCTCGGTCTCCGGGGCCCAGAAGGCGTAATCGTGCCCCTCGGCGAAGTCGAGGGTCGGCAGGCCATAGAGGTGGATAAAGTCGGTGCCGGACGAGCCGGACACCCCGTTGCTCTGCGTCCCGAGCGTGACCAGATGGTGCGTGTCGAGCGCCTTAATCTGCGCGCTCAGGGCCGACGCGAAGGTGTAGAGCCCGGTCTTATCGCCCGTGTCGGCCTCGTTCATGATCATCCAGGCCATGATCGTCGGCTCGTCCTTGTAATGCCCGACGATCCGATCGATGTAGTCGGGCAGGGAAAGCGGGTAGCCATAGGTGTAGTCGCGACGATAGGCGTTGCCATAGAAGGTGTCGCCGTTCTGCCATTTGGCGGAGCCGTAGTTGCTGCAATGCTCAGGGCCGTTCTCCAGCACTGGAATGATCTTCATGTCGTGCTTGCGGGCGAGCGCGATAACCCGATCGAGGCCCGACCAGTCGGTGCCGCTAGCGGTGTAGGGCTGGAAGGCCCAGACCCGGAGGACCGACGCCCCGGCCTGCCCGTGCATCGCCCCGAGCGCCAGATCGAGGTCCTGATCGGAGTAGCGCTCCCACCAGGCGCACTTGTAACGGTTGGTGGCGACGGCGTCGAAGAGGTTGAAGCCGACGAAGCGGAAGGGCTGCCCGTTAAGGGTGAATTGCGTGCCCGCACGACCGACGAAGCCCGTGCCCGCCGGTGTCGGGATGGGCGAGGGTGTCGGGCTCGGTATCGGCGTCGGCGACGGACTTGGACTTGGCGAGGGCGAGGGTGCCAACGACGGCGATGGGCCTGGCGCTGGCGTCGGTGCCAGGGTCGGGCTCGGGGATGGTACGGAGCTGGGCGATCTCTGGGGCGACGGCGAAGGCATCGGCGTCGGGCTCGGCGACGGGAGCGGGGTCGGCGACGGCGCTACCGAAGGGCTCGGCGTCGGCGTGGGGCGCTGCGACGGTGATGGCGACGGCGACGCACTCGGGCCGGAGCGCGGACTGGCCGAAGGTGATGGCGATGCCGTCGGCGGCGTGGTCGTCGACACGGGCGTGACGGTCGCGCTCGGCACGGCGACGGGCGAGGCGCTGAGTGCCGGGGACGGCACGGGACTCGGACTGGGCTGGCGCGGGGGTGTGGTCGGGCCGGGATCGACCCCCGCGTAACTGCGGAGAGCCTGCCACAGCACCTCGGCGAACCATTGCCGCGTGGCCGGGACACGCCACGCGGACCACTGGCCCGTCGTGGTGTCGGCGAGCACACCGGCGTAGTGGACGTAGGTGGCGACATCCTGCTCGTGGCCGGTGCCGGTGAGGATGCTGCCGTAGAGATTCGGGTCGATCGGCTGCGCTTGCCAGTAGCCCCTGGCGATCATCCCGCGGGCGATTAGCGAGACGGTCTGCGCCTGGATGACCGCCTCGGTGGGGTGATAGGTGCCGTCCGCGAAGCCCCGCGCCACCCCGCGCGCCGCGAGGGTCCCGACATCCCGCCAGAGATCGGCATCGACCGCGTCGCGATCGGCGAACGAGTTGCCGTGATCCTCGGCGTCCCAGCCGAGCGTCCGGCAGACGAAGGCCGCCGCCTGGGCGCGGAGGACCACATCGCGCGGCCCGAAGGTGCCATCCTGATAGCCGCGCACGATCCCGCGTGCCGCGAGCTGCACGGCCGCCTCGGCGGCATCGTCGGGCAGATCGGCGAAGCTGGGGTGGGCGACGAACCGGGCGACGACTGCGTGATTGCCGTCCATCGTCAGGGCGAAGGGGTTGTCCCAGCCCCGCGCGTCGCCATCGACCTGCCAACTGACGAAGAGCATCCCGACGGCGGGTGTCGCGGTCAGCCGCACCACCGCGCCCGCCGCGTAGGGGCCGTCGCCGGGCGCGATGGCCACCACCCCGCCATTGGCCGTCAGTTGCACGCGGTAGGACGGCGACCCCTCCTGGGCGACCGCATTGCGCGAGCCGAACGGGGCAAGCACCAACTGGAGGACGACCACGAAGGCGGCGGCGTGGCGGAGGAGCATGCGCGGGCGGGGCATTGGTCTCTCCCTTGCTAGGATGCGATGGCTCGCGGAGAGCGGGACGGGACAGGGGAGACCGATTACCACAGCAAAAGGCGCGCGGGGTCCATGGGAATCCCGCATAGGTGCTGGGAACCGGGCGATCTCGACGCATGGCGCGCGAGACCCCTGGCTTTGCGTCCCCCTCTCGCGAAGGGTTTGCCGAGTTCAGCGTCTGCTCTGCGATTGCGGCTTCGCCGCCGTGACCGGGTCGTGTGGCGGCAACGCGGCGGCGTCCTTGGCTCCTTCTAGCCTAGGGTGTGCGCCCTGCCGCCACAATGGGCCGATCGTCGGTACCGGAGGCGGGCAGAGGTCCTGGCGATGAGTCCTGTTCGCGCCAGGACTGCGGGCGCGGGCGCGGGCCCGACTGCCCCATCTGTACCGCTGCCGTGCGGGACCAGCGGCGCGGCGCGATCGCCACAGGCACAACGCAAAGAGGCCGACCGGGCAGCGGTGCCCGGTCGGCCAGGGGTGCGCGGGGATGGGTGGTGCCCGACTCAGGGGTTGGGCGGGAGGATGGGCGCGGTGTCGAGCGCGCCGAAGCGATTCGGCAGGTAGGCCGCCGAGCCGCCCACCACCTCGCCGAAGGCGGCGCTCGCGGCGGCCGAACTCTCGATCGGCCAGGTGAGGTTGGGGTTATTGTCGTTCCAGTTGAACCAGGACACCGCCTTGACCGCCGGGAAGCGCGCGGGGAGCTGCACGCCCAGCGCGTCCCGGATCCACGCCGCCTTATCCCCCCCATATTCCGACGAGGCGACCTCGGCGATCATGATCGGCTTGGTCGGGGCGAGCTGGCGCAGCGCGGTGTAGGTCGGCCCGATGATCTCCGTGTAGCTGTGCCACCCCTCGCCCGGATTCGTGCCGAAGTTGTAACTGTCCATCGCGACCCAGTCCACGTACTGGTCGCCCGGGTAGAGGGTATCGAGCGGCGTGGCCTTGGGGTCGATGATATTGGGACACCAGACCCAGGTGACGTTGGTCGCGCCTACTGCGGCGAAGAGGTCGTGGACATGCCGCCAGGCCCGCACGTAGTCGCCCGGCTGGTTGCCGTTGACCTGCTCGGCCCAGGGGAATTGCCACCAGCCGTTCATCTCCCAGTTGAAGCGGAGAAAGAGGGGGTGGCCCCAGGCGCGCGCCGCCGCCGCCCACTGGCGGATGTACTCGTCGTGGTCGCCGCGCGCGATGGCGGCGGAGGCGAACGCGGGCTGATCGATGCCGCAGCAGTAATCCCAGGCGCCCCAGTCGAGGACCGGGATCGACCCGCGCGCGCGCACCCGGTCGAACACGTCAGTCTGGAACGGCTGATACCGGCCGTCGTGCCACCAGGGCTGCCCCCAGTGCATCAGCGAGGCTCCTTTTCCGGCCCGCGCCTCGAAGGCGTCCTGCCGCGCCAGGTCCCACGGCGCGCCGTCGATGTACGCCCCCCAGTAGAGGGGGCCGGGCGTCGTCAGCGCCGTGGCCGCCGGCACGGCCTGGTACTGGCCGAACTGCGCCACCGCGCCCCACAGCGCCTCCGCATACCAGCAGCGATCGGCACCACCCGTCGCCCCCATCGCGGACCCGCCGATCTGCGGGACGGCCCCGACATAGCGGACGTAGGTCGCGACGTCGGCGACATGCGCCGCCGCGACATCGCCGTAGGGGTTCCCGGTGTCCTGCGGCTGCCAGGTGCCGAGCGCCACCATCATCCGCGCGATGAAGCTGATCGCCTGCTGCCGAGTCAGCCCCGCGACCGGCTGAAAGGTGCCGTCGGGAAAGCCGTACGCGACGCCGCGATCGGCCAGGATGCGCACCGCGCGCCACAGCTCGGCGTCGGTGTTACCGCGATCGGAGAAGTTGCGGGTGGGCGTATCGGTCGACCACCCCGCCGCACGGACGAGCGTCGCCGCCGCCTGCGCGCGCAGCAAGTGGTCGGTCGGCCCGAACGTGCCATCCTGATAGCCCCTGATGATACCAAAGGTCGTCAACCGCTGGACGGCCACGGCGCAGCTCATGGAGGCGTTGATATCGGGGAAGGCGGCGGCGCTGGCGGGGGTAGGGATGGCGAGGGGGTTGAGGAGCAGGAGGAAGAGGAAGACGGCGGTGGCGAGACGGCGCGGGGACAAGACCATGAATAATAGCCCTTCTGAGCGATTGGCGGCGCGGTGGGCATCGCGATGCCACCCCCAATCCTCGAGGTCGTGACGCGCGGCGACATACAGGCTGGCGTCGCCTCGCCACGGTTTCGGCACCCGTGCTCGGGGAGCGCGCTCGTGATCTACGACCGACTTCGTCCATGTGACTTCGACCCGCCCAGTATTGCCGCCATCGCCCCGAGAGGCAATAGCCTGAAAGTCCTACGCAACACGCCATTCTGGGAGTCACACTCATCAAATTCATGAATCGATCCACACGGTACCATAAAAAAGTGGCGCTCGGCACGCGCAGACCGAAGCGGCGTGAATCCTTGGAGGGCAACCGGGGACCGAAGTCCTTACCGCATAGCGCCCCGATCGGCCGCGATGCAGCGGCAACATTGGCCGTGCGTGGGAGGGCCACCTGTGCGCGAGGGTGCTTGATGGGTTGTGTCAGAACTTGGACGTGGGGTGGTGAGAACGAGATCGCTCTGGTAGCGTAGCGATGTTGAACGTTGCGCGGAGGAGTTGCCCGTGTCTTGTCCCCACTGTGCCGCGACCATGGCGAGCGAGCAGTCCCGGCGTACCGCGCTCGGCTATCGCACCTTCCGCTGTCGGGTCTGTCGCCGCCTCT
>JAABUT010001263.1_pt1 | contig 30167 bp, 41 predicted proteins | sample 5559281 | NCBI WGS metagenome assembly JAABUT01 (sample SAMN10711880, study PRJNA513359) | rock metagenome | isolation source: Antarctica rocks | place: Antarctica: Victoria Land, Ricker Hills nord | collected 2016-01-04
ATCCCGCGGATGCTCCTTCTGAGTCGGTGAACGTGACCGTCGCAAGCCACATTCTCCCTACACAGCAGGGCATCCGCGGTCTACGACATGCCAGACCGCCCTACCACAACGGTGGATCCAGGCTCAGTCTGAGGGCGAGGACAGCGGCGGAATGTCGGTCGGTCTGCTGATGCCGCCAACTACGGGCTGCGGCGGGGGACCAAGGACGTGGAATCCCGCCTGCCAGTTCTTGCGGTGTTGGCCGTCGACTTCGACGTGCCATGCGTAATCGTGTCCTGGCTGAAGCGGTAACCCTGGAGGTAAGGCCAGATTTAACTGCACGCGGACCGGAAAGGTGCTCGGCAGGTAGACGTTGGGGATCGTGATCCGTTCAGCCCGAACGATCTGCTGGATTCGCAGTGGTTCCGGGGTGCCGCTCGGCTGGCCGACGATCTTGAACGGGCTGCCAGTGCTCTCGTCCCGAAGCTCTAACGACAACGCGAAGTCAGCACCGGCGTGCTTGAGGGGCAGATCTACCAACACCAGAAGGTGCTGGAAAGCAACCGTTCCCTGTGGCCCGACGGTTGTGAGATTGAAGCCGGCACCCAGAACGTTAGCCTTTCCGCCTCCGTCGATGCCGATGTGATCAGCCAGCAGGATGATGACTTTGGCGTCGTCGAAAATGCTCACTCGGCTAGAGCGAAGACGTGCTGTGCATACGCGGCGCCCACCCCATAGCGGGCGGCGCTGCCTCGACCTGGGCGGCAAGGCTGCGGGTAGGAGGCGCCACAACCAGAGTGACGCCTGGGGGCAGCGGCCCAGCCGTTGGCGCGGGGCCAAGTGTCTCGAAGTGCGCCAACGCACCCTCGAACGACACAGCGTCGTCGTCGAACCAGTCGAGCTCGCCGTGGTCCATGTTGCTCATCATGCCTCCAGTTGTCCTAACAAGGGAAGACTCCCCAAAGTTCCTGGCTTCAGGCCGCGCGCGCGCTGCGTAGTCGCCATGTTCCGTCAGTCTCATCGACAGCTTCCAACCACCCCAGGATCGCCCGACCGGCCCAACTTGTTCCGTACGCGACTACCCGAAGACCGTGCGTGGGGTGGTCCTCCCACGCAGCCCGCGCCTTCGCCGGGTACTGCAAGGCGGTCGTCACGTCTTCGAAGGTCAGGTTGTGCTTGTCGTGGATCTTGCTGAGGACCGTGTCGTCGATCAAGATCTGACCGATGTACACGGACTGGGCCACTCTTGCAGCCTAGGCATGTCGACTCTGACTCGGGCCACACCCAGCGACGCTGCTGCCAGCAAGCTCAGAGGCGGCGTGTACGTCGTCGGGCAACGGAGCGCGGCGCCACTGGGCAGACAAGGTCAGCGGGCGGGCGGCTGCTGGGTCATGAACCTCAGAAGCTCGCCCAGCAGGTAGTTCGTGCGTTGCTGCTCAGCGAGCAGCCGTTCCAGGCGCACGTTCGTCTCCCCTTGGGCCTTCTTCGCCTGGATGAGGATGTTGCTCTCCGTCAAGCCCATCGGGACACCCCTCGTCGGTGTCACGCAGGCTAGACGGCGTAGCCGGTCTCCTGCTCGAACGCTGTCCAGTCGCCCTGGTCCCGGCCTCGCTGCGGACTTTTCACCGAGCGGCCCGGGTCGTCGAGCATCGCGGCTGTGACCGGCTTGCCGCGGATGACCTGGAGGTAGTGCAGCAGTCGCCGGACGTGGAACAGGCGGTGGCACGGGTCGAGGTCGCCCAGGACGTACATGTTCCGGCTGCTGAGGATGAGCTGAGCACCGGTCCCATCCGCCCGAAACGCAGACGCGATGCGGACCGGTGCCCGCACCACGGTCACGTCGGCAGAGCGTGCCTGCTCGGCAAGATCCAGGGGAAGGTCAAGCTTCTTCGCGTGCGGCACAGCTACCTCCTGCTCGTTGACGGCCGCGGGTTCCGGCCCTGGTACTGCAACTCGTGGGTTTGGACGCTGCGGTGGATCTCCCGGCCGTCCAGGTCCACGTGTAGGTGGTTGTGGATCACGACGGGGGCACTGGCCGAGCTCGAGGCGCCCCCACTGCCGCCGCCGAGGCTGATCGCGGGCAGACCGGACGGGCGGGCCGTGACCGGGCGGGCAGTGACCGGACGACTCCCGCCACCAGACGCGCCAGAGACCATGCCATCGACCGCACCAGCGGCGGCGGCAGCCATCCCCGCCGCCGCGTCCGCGATCATCCCGTGTGTTGATGCGAGACCGTTCGCGTAACCCTCACCGGCGAACCGGCCCATGCTGTGGAACAGCACCGACGGGCTGTGAGACTGCTGCGCGCTCTGGACCGCTGCCATGGCCGCCGCCGCAATATTCGCCCCGGCGTTCGATGCCTGCTGGATCATGTCACCCAGGCCACTGACATAGCCCTGACCAGCGTTGCGCCCAAGTACGTCGAACCCACCGACGGACTTCACACCATCCAGCGCACCCATCCCGAGACTCTCGCCTGCTTTCGTCGCGGGAACGCGGTGCGCTCGGACGCTGTCGACTGCCCGCCGGCCCAGCAGAGAAGCGGCGATACTCACGCCGTGTTGCGTCTCATTCAGGCCGAGGACGACAGCATGCCCCTGCTCGCGGGCGGCCTCCCGCGTCATCGGGGTATTCGCCGCAAGGTGCTGCTGGACCTGCAGGGCGCGCACGTCGGCCTGGTGCCGAATGATCGCATCCTGAGCGGCCAGGCCCTGCTGCGCATTCAGCGCCAGGAGCTTGGCCTCGACACCCGCCGGTAGCCGGGCGTCCTTCAACACATCCGGCAGGCTCTTGCCGTACTTAGCGGCAATCCCGACGTAGTCCGCCAGCTTCGAGGCCAAGGCGTGGACCGCTACCTCACCGAGCAGCGCAGATCGGTAGGCAGTGTCCTTCGCAGCGGCGTCCATCCGCGACTTAATGCCGTCCTGCAGGTCCCGGATCGTCTGGAGCGTGCTGTCCTTAAGCCCGCGGAACGCTCGGTCGGCTTTCTGGATCGTGTCGCCGAAACCGAGTGCCTTCTCCACGAGCGCGGCGGCATGGATAACGCCCCCGATCGTCTCCAGCCAGGCCCGGGCGAAGACACGCAAGTAGCCGAGAACGCCGTACACGAAACCCAAGAAACCGGTCTCAAGGGCCTTCAGGACGGTCATCACGGTGTCCCGAAACGTCTCGCTGCTGCGCCACGCGGCGACGAACCCGGCGACGAGCAGCCCGATAGCAGCGATGACTGCCAGAAGCGGCCAGGTCGCGGCGATGGTCGCGGCGGCGGCGGCGACCATCGAGACGGTGTACGCGGCAAGCGCAACTAGCATCACGCCGCCCAGCACACCGACCAAGGCGGAGGCGGTGGTCGTGTGCTTCCCGAGCCACGCCACGACGTCAGTGACAACCTGCACGATGCCTCGGAAGGCCGGGAGCAACGCCGTCCCCAGCTTGACAGCCAACGTCGACACCGATGACTTCAAGGCGTCGATCGCGAACGCCGCCGTCTTATGCGTTGCCTCGACGTCCTGGCCGAAGTTCTTCGCCGCGACGCCCTGCGCATCGAACTTCTGCTTCAGGACGTCGAGGTGCGCGTACAGGCTCATGATCGCGGCGCCGGACCGGCCTCCGCCGAAGGACTTGGAGATCAGGGCCGCTGCCTGCTCGGACGACAGTCCCGAGTTGAGTAGGTGCGTCTTGAGGTCCAGCAACGCCACGCCCAAGCCGTTCGGCTTCTTCAGGTCGCTGGAGAGCTGCAACGTCGTCAGGCCGGCCTTCTTCAAGGCTGTCTCCATCGCTGACGTCCGGGCGTGGACTTCCTGCGAACCGATCCCGATAGCGGTCAGCAACTGCGCGGCCTTGTGCGTCGGCGCCCCGAGCAGCGCGAAGCTCATCTTCAGCCGGGTCGCGGATTCATCCGCCTTGGACCCCCGGTCGGTGAGGTAGGCCAAGGCGGCGCCGGCGGACTGCAAGCTGATCCCGAACGTGTCTGCTGCTGCTAGGAACCCGGAGCCGATTGCGCCGTTGAGGTCCTGCATCCGCATGTCGCCAGTACCGACGATCGCGTTGAGCGCAGCCATCGTCGCCCCGGCCTGGTCGGCCTTGAGACCGAACGTGTTCATCACCGACGTCAACGCATAGGTCGTCGAGTCAAGGTCGGCGTTACCGACCTTCGCACCGTCCGCCGCCGACTTCAACACCTTCATGGCGTCCGCACCGCGATAGCCGACGCTCTCGACGTGGAACAGAGCCTCGGCCAGTTTCGTCGGGCCTATCCCTGCCGCCGGCGCCATCGCGAGCACCGCACCCTTGAGTCTTTCGACTTCGGCCTGCGAGGCCCCGGCCTGGGTGTGGACCAGCTCCATCTGCTTCTCGAACTCAACCGCGCTGTACACCGACCCTACGAAGATCGCGGCGGCAGCCAACCCGAGGCCCTTGAACGCCGTCTTAGACCTCTCCGCTGCCTTTACCCACCGACCACTACCGCTCTCAGCCGCAGCCGCGCCAGAGGCAGCCCTGGCGCCCGCGGCGGCGCTTTCCGTACCGGCCGCGGCCGTAGCCCTACCGGCGCGTTCGGCAGAGGTAGCGGCGGCATCCCCGGCGACGGCGGCGCGTTCCATCGCCCCGACATAGGGGGCGGTGTTGCCCGTCAGGATTATCTCGAGGTCAGCGACCACGTCTTGGCTCATCGCCGGCCTCCCAACGTCATGCTCGGGTGGACGGCCCGCGGTGCAGGGCCACCACTCACTCCGCTCGCCAGTGCGCGGCGTCGGATGAGCGCCAAGTGCCTCAGAGGTACTCGAGGGAGTGGAGCATCAGGGCCGGGTCCTGCAGCAACAGCGCGCCGCCCCACGGCTCGCGCAGCCGGGCGAGCAGGTAGCGAACGTGCTTGGCCCGCTGCTCCAAGGAGAGATCCTCGCGGTAGAGGATGATCGGATCCCCAAGGGGCTGGCAGAGGCAGGCACCGGACCGGCAAGCGCGCATGCCCTCGCTGGCTGAGCCCGAAGGCTTGAGCGCTACCGACATCTGGCCGCACTCGACCTCCAGGGCCCGCTGCGTAGTGGTGGGGCGTAGGTCCTCGCTGGTGGTCATCGGTCATCCCGTCGTGAGGTGAGTGGTCGAATCGGTGGCGTGCATGCCCCTCGGTGCGCAGGTCCTCCTGCCACTCGGGCGGAGGAGAGTGGAGGCCTTCGTCCCGAATGCCCCGGTGGCCCATGCCGGCAGCCGGGCGGGGTCGTTGACGCACCGAGGGGCACGTCATGAGGACGTCTCGTCCGGCCCGCGGTAGTAGAGCGGACGAAACGCGGAGGGGGACCGGGCCGGGTCGTCGGCGTTGAGAAGCCAGTCCCCGCGAGGTCCGTCGTACGGCGTCGTCGCAACCTCGGGCGTCGAGCCGACGCCAGCAGGCGCCGGTCCGTCGAAGTGCACAGTCGGCATCTTGGGCTGCGGCAGGAGTGGTTCGGCGGCGGTGACAGGCCCGCGGTGCACGGCAGCCGTGACGTCGTGCAGCTTCAGCGGCGACGTGCGGATCCGCTCGTCGAGCACAGCAGAGCCGGTCGGCCACCGGTCGACATCGGTCGTGAACCGGAACTCGTCCTCGACCTGCTGCGCAGCGGCGAGGCGGGCAGGGAAGGCGGGGTCAGCGGCGGCCCGCACGTCACCGACCGTGATCCGGCCACCGGCGCCCGTGGCGGTGACGCGAGTCAGGTCCACGCCCAGCGAGGCGGCGACGGTACGGACGTACGGGGCGATGCCTGAGGTGGTCAACGAGGCTCCTGAGTGGGGTGCGAGTGCGGCGGATGCGGCGACCGGGGCCGTTGCGGGCCTGGGCTTCCCGCGCCACTGCCCAGGCGGGCGCTTGGAGTCCAGGGCGCGAATCTCAGCCAGCAGACCGGGTACGACGTCGCTCGAGGCGGTAACGGTGAGTTGCGCCCACTGATCGGCTTCCTGCGGCGTGCGGATCCGGCCGTCGAGTTGAGCTGCCTGTACGGCGTCGCTGAGGACGTTGCTGGGCTGGTGGGTGCCGCGACTACGGGCGGCGACCCTCACCGGGCCACCTCAGGCGGCTGCACGACGGTCCACGAGCGCCTCGACGCCCGCCGCGTCCCAGAGCAGCGGGCGTTGCCGGCCCACGGCGGGGGTGAGACCGGCGGCGCGTAGGACGTCGAGGGCGTGACGTCGGCCGGTGCCGAGCCGCTCGGCTGCCTGATCGGTGGTGAGTAGGTCACCTGCACAGGCTGCGGCCACCTCCGCTGTCTGGCGCGTACTGGAGGTCGTAGCGGAGGCAGCGGAGGTCAAGCGCACCCCGGCCGCTGCCTTGGACAGCTCGAGGCTGAGATCGGCCAGCTCGAGCGGAGGCAGCTCGCCCCCACGGCTCACCGTGAAGTCACGGCACCATCGCCGGACCGCGTCAGCCACGACTGGGGCCAGGTGCAGCGGCACCCACACGCCGGGCCCGAGGGTCTGCGCGACCGGCCGGCCGGTCACCCAAGGCCCCGCAGTTGCTCACGCAGGCTTAGCGCCGCCATACCGTCGAGGCGCTGCTGCTGCCCCTCCCCGAAGGACTCGCACAACCAGCGCGCGAGCACCACCGCGACCTGGCCGTCAGCCGCAGCCTCGTACATGCCGGTCACGGCCAGCGGCTCACCCTGCAGCATCGCTCCCGCCAGTAGCAGCGCGGAATCCACCGAGGCCGGGGCCGGTGTCCGGTCAGAGCCCGACAGTTGCGCAGCGACTCTGCCCACCGGCACTGTCGGCACGGCCGCGCTCGTCGCACAGTGCTTGCACACCAGGACCGCGTCCTGGTGTCCGGTCAGGACCACCACCAGCTTGTGACCGCGAAACCGGCAAACCATCCGACGGCGCCATCCCGCGGTCACCATCGCGCCGTCATCGGGTTGAACTCGCCGGTTCCGCCGATGCCCAGCTCGGCACGGCGGGCGGCAAAGGCCTCGACGGTCGCTGCCCGCTGGTCGCCGCGGTGCAGTGCACGGGATGCCGGCAGCACCCGGCGCAGACAGGAGGAGCACCACACCAGGCCCTGGGCGTCGGGGGCGTCGGGGTCCGCGACAGGCACAACCGGGGCTGTAGCCGGCGCAGCGACGGGCGGGGCTGTCGCCTGGGCCGGGCGCGTACCGGCACCAGCCTTGCGTGCAGCCCGACGCTGGCGGCGCAGAGCGTTACGACGGTCGACGCGCGCCTGCTGCTGCGCTACGGCCTCTTGCACCGCCTGCTCGGCAACGAACTGCCCGAGCACACCATCAGCAGACACAGCGCCGAGCTCAAGCAGCCGCCGTGCACCGTCGATACTCACCACTGGAACGCTTCCGACTTGGCGAGCACGTCACACGCATCCATGGCCGCCTGACTGACCACCTCGGACCGTAGGTCCAAGCCCAGCTGTCGGCAGAACTCGGCCAGGATCGCGTCCATGCGTGTGATTTCGTCCTGCGTCGCCGCCTCCACGACCGCCTCGGCCTTGAGCCGCAGGCAGTCGCTCGCGAGCTTCTGCAGAAGCTCGCGCTCGCGGAACAGCCACTCCGTCGTGCCCTGCAGGCTCAGGCCCGGCGCCGACTGCTGCTGCCACACCAAACCCTCAAGGCCGGCGACCCGCTCACGAGCGGACTGCATCTGCTCGAGCATCACCTGCCCGGGTGAGGCGGGCGCCAGCGACGGGTTCACGGAGCGGACGTCGAGCGCGGCCTGCTGGACGGCAAGACGCTGTAGCTGCTTTGCCCTGACGGCCGGCGCTGCCCCGCCGTGCATCCGGCACACGCCGCCGCCCAGCACAACACGCTTGCACCGCTCACCGCTGCGCCTGCTCTTGGCCGTGCACTGCGTGCCCTTCACCTTCTCGGTCACGACGGGAACCTCTCGACGCGTGTCCGGGTCTTCGTCCAGGTCCGCTCGACCAGCACCCACTCGGCGCAGCGGCAATTCACCGACGCGCGACAGGCCATCGGCCCGTACTCCCGGTGCTGCTCGAACGTGTGGCCGCAGGTACAGCGGTCCTCGGACGTCGTGCTCTGCGCCCAACCCGCAAGCCGGACACCGACGGCGACCTCGGCCAACACCGTGCCGCTCGTCCAGCAGGTGCAGCACTCGGCCGGGCCGTCGTGGCGCAGCCAGGCGTGCAGGGCCAGCGCGAGGGCGGCGACCATGCGCTCGTCGGTCAGGACTGGGTCGGCGCTGCCGTACGCCGGCAGCACCTCGCCCTGGAGCGCCACGGCCGGAACAAGGCCACCGCTCACGCTGGCTCCCAGGACCTGGGCGTCGCGGGCGGTCACGACAGGATCCGAGCTGGCATCCGGCCGGCGAGCAGCCGGGCGTGCGCCGCGGCCTCCAGCGCGACGCGACGGGCCAGCGGCTGGTCGCCCAGGTCGACGGCGAGCCGGGCCAGCAGCGCGGTACGAACCAGCTCGTCGGCGGCGTCGTGCGGACCGGCGGTCACAGGACCATCGCTGCAGTCCGGTGGTGCGCTCACGCCGCACCCGCCAGCGGCCACACCACGGCGCTCAGCGCGGCCCTGTGCGCCTCCGGGACCGCGCTGCTACCCGTCAGGTAGTCCAGTCCCATCACGGCCAACCAGAGCCCGTCACAGCGGTTGTCGTCGCCGTCGGTGAGGACCTGCGGGTAGCGGCGGGTGGTCGCCTCGATCACTGCGCCCTTGCCGGCGTTGCCCTTGCCCGTGGCGTACCGCTTCAGCGTCGCGGGTGGGACTTCGGCCACTGGTGCGCCGGTGTCGAGCAGCGCGCCTACGACGTGCCACCAGAGCCCGGCGCGGTCGTGCTGTCCGCCCTGCCTGGCCTGGCCGTGGCTTGGACCTTCGACGACGACCAGGTCCGCGCCGTGGGCTTGCTCGAGTACCGCGGTGCGTAGCTGGCTGAGGCGGGTGCTGCGGATGGCGAGGGTGTCGCCGCGGTGGCCGGTGCTCTTGACCAGCCACGTCCGCTGGCCGTCGCTGAGAGCGGTGGCGGTCAGCGACAGGTCCAGGCCCAAGACGGTGGGGCTCATGACTGCCCTCCGGTCGTGGCGAAGGCAGCCGCTGACCAGCGCATTAGGAATGCGCTGCCCTGGCCCTGACCTGCGGTTCGGTGGTGCGTGGGCACGAAGTGGGCACGGAGTAAACGGCTCCCCGACACCGAGTTGGTGGCATCTTTTCGGTCACGTCCCGCCTGGCGCATCTCTACAGGTCGAGCGGCTTCATAGGTCCGGCGGTTCATGGGGTTCGGCCTAGATCGGCCGCGACAGACGCGGCGGCACAGGATGTCCCGAGTCCCACTGTCCCTCCCACAAGGGAGGTGGGACGGGACGGGACTGTCTGGCGGTCCCATGGGACTGCGTGGGACTGCGTGGGACTGCTCATTGCGCGGTCTCCTTCAGGTGCGCGGCAAGGTGGAAGTGCGGACGCTTGTCGGTGCCGCTGTTGACGACGGATCCGCTTGCCAGCAGGGCATTGACGGCTCGGTAGTGCGTCGACCTCGGAAGGCCGCCGACCTCGCGTAGCTGGCCGCCGGTGGCGCCGGTAGTCCCAAAGGAGTCCCGCAGTGCGGCCAGCAGGTGGGACTCGCTGGCCGTCCGCTCGTCGGTGCCGGGCCGGCGGTCGTGGGACTCGATGACGCAGCTCGTGGTCGCGTTCCCGTCCTCGTCGAGTGTCCCGAGGTCCACGACGCGGAACTGGAGGTCCCGGTCTGGAGCTTCGGCTTCGTCCTTCGTCTTTGGGTTGCTCAGCGTGAGCGTCCGGTCTTCCTTCGCGAGCTTCCAGCGGACGTCGCAGGCACCCTCGAGAGCGCTGTGTCCGCGGGTGGTGGTGCCGTCTTTGGTCGCGTGGTGCACGAACAGCACGCACGCGCCCCCCGCCGCGGCCTTAACCCGGTCGGCGGCGGCCACGAGAGCGCTCATCGTCTCGGCGGCGTTCTCGGGGTGGCCGGCGATGGCGCGGGAGAGCGTGTCGACGACGACGAGGTCGTAGCGCTCTTGGGCGACGATCTCGCACAGGGCGTCGACCCAGCCGATCTCTAGGAACGGGACTGCGCCCTGCAGCCACGTGATGCCCTGCTCGTCGTCACGGGCCTCGGCTGGGCGCCAGGCATACGACCAGGCTGTGCGGCGTTTCCCGACGCCGGCGAGGCCTTCGCCCACGATGTAGAGCACCCGGCCCTTGCGGACGCGGTGCCCCTGCCATGCCTTCCCAACCGCGACGCATAGGGCCCAGTCGATCGCCACGAAGCTCTTGCCGCAGCCAGGCTTGCCCCAGAGCTCGACCACGGTGTCAGCCCAGAGGACACCGGAGATGAGGGCGTGCGGGGGCGGCAGCGCCTCGAGCTGAGTGCTTGTGAGTAGGCGGGCCCGCAGTGCCTCGACGCGTTGCGGCAGTGCTTGGACCTTGCCTACCTCAGCTTCGTGCTGGTCGACCACGGCTCGCAGGTAGTCGGCGTCGTCCTCCGCAGAGGTCGCGCTCCAGTCCACGGAGGTCACTTGACCGCTGCCAGGCGGTCGAACGCCGCGTACACGGCCTCCAGCTCGTCCAGGGTCACTTGGCGGCAGGTGTCGAGGTCGGACAGCCCGGCCACCTGCGCGATGCGTTCGCTGGACTCCTGGGCGCGACGTCGAGCCGCGTGCTCCACCACGACCAGTGCGTAGTGCCCGATGCTGCCGATGCACGGCGCCGCCTCGAGCAGGTCGGCGAGGTACACGGCCGGTGCGCGATCAGACGTGAAGCACCCCTCTCTGCCGGTCCGTCGCAGCGCCCCTACGACAAGCACGGGATCGGGTGCCACGCCGTCGGAGGACAGCTCGACGATGACCTCGAGCGCCGCGACGTGCCGAGGGTCCACGAAGTCTGCGGGCAGTAGGTGAAGCGTCACGCCGTGCGCTTCAACAGCCCTCATCTGTAGCAAGGCCCCAAGGACCGCGCGCTCGGCCTCGTTGCAGCCGATCGGCGGGGGGATGGTTACCGCAGCCAGGACACGTCCGGGGTCGGTTGCCTTGCCAGACTGCGGGCATACACTCGTCATTGGGACTCCTGGCCGGGGGCGGCTGAGGAACCTGTTGGGGCGAGGGCCGGCGTGGGGACGCCGGCCTCCGTCATGCTGGGGGTGACCTCGAGCAGCCGGAGCAGCGCTGCGGTAGGCACCCGGTATTGGCTGCCGAGCCGCAAAAGCGGCGTTGGCCACTGACCCGAGCGGGCCAGCTCCTGGGCCTTAGTCCGCCCCAAATTCAGCGCACGGGCTGCTGTGCACAAGTCGACCGCTGCGGGGAGCTCCAGCAACTCAGCGCGAGTCATGCCTGTCATCGGACGGCCTCGGCTAGGTCGTCGAGGAGTCGGCGGTACGCCCGCGCGTTCACATGGTTGGGGCGGGCGTCGTCGCGCTCCCACCTGAGCACCGTCATCGGCGTGACTTGCAGTGCCTCGGCGATGTCGCGCAGGGTCGCTCCGGCGCTCTGCCGGATACGCCGCCGCTCGCGCGGAGTAGGCAGGCGCGTGGCCCTTACCCGAGAGAGCAGGTCGAGGGGTTCAGCGTGGTCTAGCGATGCCATGTTGGACCTCCGCACAGCAAGTTACACGGATGTATGTCGTCGGGCAAGGCTGTGCTAGACGGCTGAGCGAGCACCACTAGACAGCCGCGATACAAACTGGTTAGATCACGGCTGTGACAAGCGACGAGGACCGCATCGACAACCAGCTGCCGCTGGGCCCTGGTGAGTCGCTGCTTTTCGGCACCGCGGGCGAGAGTTACGGCAGTGGCTGGGCGACCTACTTCAAGCAGCAACTGCACCCCCCGACGGCACCGCGCTTCCTCGTCCGCTTCGCCCTGTGCACAGACGAGAGCCAGGTGTACGAGATCGTCGAGATTCACGGTTTGGCCACAGCGGGCGCAATCTCCGGCCGCTACCTGCGGGAGTTGCCGCTCGGCCGGATGGAGCTCGTGGTGAATCTCCCGGTGCACCGTGCCCAGATGGCTCGGTTCGCGCAGAGCCGTGGGGGTGACCTAGGAATCACCTGGCCCGGCGTCGACCTGGACTACATGACCGAGGTCGTGGTGGGCAAGCGTCGGCGGCGGCGCCCTCGGATGCGTCTGGACATCCCCGAGGGCAATCGGAAGCCGGACAAGTTCTACGAGCAGGTGGCATACCGCTGGGGCGTGCTGCAGGCCGAGGGGGCCAAGGCGGCGGCCGAGCTGGCCGAGGCCAACGACGTGCCTGTGACCACGGTCTACCGCTGGGTGAAGGAAGCACGGCGGCGAGGGCTGATGACCGGTGGAGAGCGACCACGGAAGGACACGCCGTGATCGGCCAGACCTTCAAGCGCTGCGGCTGCCGCACCGCCGACGGCAAGCAGCTCGGCGGGGCCTGCCCGCAACTGCAAAGCAGCAAGCACGGCACCTGGTGGTACCGCGTCGACATCGGCCCTGGCATGGACACCGACGGCGTGCACCGCCAGCGCCGGCAGCGCAGCCGCGGCGGGTTCGCCACCAAGCGCGATGCGTCCGTCGCGTTGTCCGCGCTTGCGGCCCGGCTCGGGAACGGCTCGCACGTCGACGTAGGCCGGCTCACCGTCGGCGCCTATCTCGAGGACTGGCTGGCCGGAAAGGGCGCCCTGCGGCCCACCACAGTCCGGTCCTACCGCGCGCACCTAGACCGCTACCTCCTGCCGCACCTGGGGCACCTGCGCCTGTCCGAGCTACGCACCGTCGACGTCGAGCGGATGTACGCCGCGATCGCGAAGGGCAACACCGGCCGGGAACGGCCGGTGGGGCCGGCGACGATGCGCCGGATCCACGCCACGCTGCAGAGCGCGATGAACACTGCCGTGAAGCGCCGGGCGGTCGCGTTCAACCCGGCCGCGCACGTCGAGCTCGCCGCCGCCCCAAGGCCACGGGTCACCGTCTGGTCCCCGGAGCAAGTGGGCGCGTTCCTGGACCACAGCGCCGCCGACCGGCTCAGCGCCCTATACCACCTGATCGCCACCATGGGCCTGCGTCGGGGTGAGGCCGTCGGGGTGCGGTGGCAGGACGTGGACCTGTCCCGCGGCACCTTGGCCGTTGAGCAGCAGATCGTGCAGCTCGGCTACGCCACCGCCGTGGGCCTACCCAAGACCAAGAGCGGCGTGCGAGTCGTCAGCCTGGACGACCAGACCGTCGAGGCGCTGCGCACACACCACGCCGAGCAGGTATCGGAGCGGCTCGCCTGGGGTGAGGCGTGGGTGGAGTCCGGCCTGGTGTTCACCCGCGAGGACGGCGCCCAGCTACACCCGGAGTACGTGTCCCGGCACTTCGCTCGGCTCACCGCCAGCGCCGGCCTCCCGCCGATCCGCCTGCATGATCTGCGGCACACCAGCGCCTCGCTCGGCTTGGCCGCAGGGGAGTCCCTGGTGGAGGTGCAGCGCCGCCTGGGGCACTCGTCGATCACGATCACGGCCGACACCTACACGCACGTCTCGCCGGCCGTTGCCCAGTCCTCCAGCGCGAAGCGGGCCGCGATCATCCCCCGTGCCGTGACTGCTCTGCGGACCGACGTAGCGACCTCCGTGCCCACAACGTGCCCACAAGCGCCCCGGCGGGTGGCTTTCGGAGCGATCCGGCGGGGAAAGCCGCAGGTCAGAGCGGGTGGGCCGCCAGGGGATCGAACCCTGAACCCGCGGATTAAAAGTCCGCTGCTCTGCCAGTTGAGCTAGCAGCCCGGGGTCTGTTGACCAGCGTGATGAAAAGTTGGTGCTGCTGCTCGGACTCGCCCGTGGTCAGTATGCCTGGCGCCGGCCCGGTCCCGGAAGGGTCCGGACAGCACTTCGCCCGGCCTCCCGGGGTGTGTTCCGGGGTGGCCGGGCGTGGTGGTGACGCGTCGGGTGGTGGTGCTGGCGGTTTCGTGCCAGTCAGGCGGCGGCCTGGTCGTGTGCGTGGAGCCGCTGGTAGTGCCATCTGCTCTTGCTGTTCTCCAGCAGGCTCCCGAGGAGCATGATCAGGCTCTGCTGGTCGTTGCCGTAGGCGGGGATGCGCTTCCAGGTGTATCGCTGCTCGCGCTGGGCGTTATCGGACTCGGCGGGGGGTCTGCGGCCGTAGGTCCGGGCGTATCCCTTGGTGTCCGGGGGGAGTTGGCGGGCGTACTCGGACCGTCGGAAGTCGGCGTCGGTGTCGGCCTGGGTCTGGACGAGCGGGAGGCGGTAGGGGTGGCCGCCGGGGGTGCAGCCGTCGTGGTCGCCGAGGCAGCGGTTTTGGAGGCAGGCGGGGGTGTGCTCGTCGTTGGTCGGGCAGGCGATGGTGAGTTCCTGGTACCAGCGGTGGGCGCCGGGCTGGCCTGTGCGGGTGAGCTTGTCGATGCGGATGGGGACCCAGGTCTCCTTGCCTGCGTTGTCGATGAGGACCTCGCCGAGGCGGCCGCCTCGCAGGCGCAACTTGTGCTGGCAGGGGCCTGCGTGGCCGCGGTCGGTGAACGTGCCGTACTCGCGTTCCTTCTCGACGCGGCTGGCGGCGATCTTGCCGGACCGGACGTTGTCGGGGTTGCGCTTGGCCTTGACGGGGCTGACGACGACGAGTCCGTGTTCGCGCATGAGGACGTCGATGTGCACGGACGACAGCGCGCCGTCCCAGGCGATCGCGTGGACGCCTGCGCCTGCGAGTTCCATAACCCTGCGGGCGTGGGCGAGGCAGTGCTCGGCCTCGGTGGTCCCGCCCTCGACCTGCTTGCTCATGCAGAGGTTGACCTTGTTGTAGAAGCCGGGGCCGCGAACGGACGTGAACACGAACTTCGTGCCGTATGCGTCCTGCCGTCGTCGCCGCCCTCGGCCCACAGGGACGACGCGGGGTCGTGGCGGACGGGCTTGCCCTGGTGGAGCCATTCGCCGGTCTCGCTGTCGAAGGTGACGCCCTTGCGGGGGCGGGTGGGGCCGGTCATCACCTTGCCGTCGCCGTAGATGGTGCTCGACTGGTTGGGGCTGGCGTAGGCGACCTTCGTGCCCGGGTCGAGCAGTCCCTGCTCCCGGGCCTGCTTGACAGCGAGGGGCGTCATCGTCTCCTTGATGATGTCGGAGGTCTTCTTGTTGACCTTGGACCAGTAGTTCCAGTGGTTGCGGGTCGGGCCGTGCTGCCTGGCCTTATCGCTGAGCGCGTCGACGGTCTCCTGGCCGCGTGCTGCGGTGACGGTCTCCAGGACGAGCGCCCAGTTGCGGTGGACCTGCATGGCCGTGTGCGCCCCGCGGGCGCTGCCGTACTGGTTCAGGAGGGCGCCGTAGCCGACGAGGGCCCAGGCCGGGTAGTCGGCGGGGCACCCGGGCTTCTTCTTGCTGCGTGGGGGCACGGCGTCGGCGATCGCGTACAGGTCGGGGTTGGCGAACACCGACTCGATGACGTGGGTGACGTCCATAGCGTCGTCGTCCCTGGGCGGGTTCTCCCGTGACCAGATCCCCGGCGGCCCGTTCGGGTCGGTGTCGGGGCGGGTCGCGAACGCCTCCTTGGCGGTCAGGTCGGGCCTGATCCCGTAGCGGGGGTTCGTGGTCTTGCGGCGGGTGCTCATCGGAACGTCCGTCCGTCCGCATAACGGACCTCGAGGACAGGCTCCGCGGCCACGGGAGCCGAGGCGGGCGTTTCGACGGTCAGGGTGACGCGTCGGTGCCGGTCGGCGCGGTGGGTGGCGTCGGTCAGGATCGTGAACTTGGCGCCGTAGGCGGTGGCCGCGCCCGGGGCGGTCACTGTCCGCTCCGGTCGTCTAGGACGTCAGGAGGACCGGCAAGGGTGTTGTCCGCTCGCCAGTCCAGGCCGATGAGGTCGGCGGCGGCGTCGAGCAACACCATCCCGAAGCGCGTCGCGACCTGGGCGAGGCTGCCGGTCCGCTCGTAGACGTCCTTGGCGACGTGCTGGCGCAGGGACTTCGCCCCGATGCCGGGGACCTTCGACAGGCCAGCGCGTCGCATAATCTGACCGATGGCGTTCGCGGCGGCGGCCTGGCGGAAGTGGTGCGGGACGCCGTCCTTCGTCGGTGCGTAGACGAGGGTTCGTCGCGCGGCCAGCGCGGGCGTCTTGGCCGGGTTCGCGTCGAGCCAGTCAATTCGGCGCCGGACCATCTCGGCCTGCCAGCCGTCGAGGGGGACCCACCGGGCGACGGCCTTCGCGCCGCCGCCGTGCGCCCAGACCAGGCGGGCGTCCAGGTGGACATCGGCGCGGGTCGCGTAGGGAAGCTCGGCGGTGCCGAGGCCGGCGAGGAACAGCGCAAGGACGCACGGGAGGCGGGTCTCGGTGAGGGTCGTGCGGCTCGCGTCGCTGCACCGCTGGACCTGCTCGTGGGTGGCGGGGACCGAACGGCCCAGGAGCCGAACCGGCAGGGCGATGTCGGCGGCGGGGTCCCGGTCGTCCAAGCCGAGTGCCCGGGCGGTCTTGAACAGGACGCGGAGGCTCTGCCGGCGTCCGTGCTTGGTCGACGACTGCGAGGGCGCCGGTGCTCCGTCGACGCGAATGAGGCCGTAGCCGGGGGTGTTGTGCGAGTGGACGTACAGCTCGCACAACGTCTGGTCGACGTCGGCAAGCGTCACAACGCCGTGCGCCCGGGCGTAGTCCCCGAAGCGGCTGATGCTGTTCACGCCCGCGTAAGCCGTCGCCGGGGTGATCGTCCCGTCGGCGCCCTGCCTGTCCAGGTCGGCGCAGACCAAGTCCACGGCGTCGGCCAGCGGGAGGGCACCAGGGGCCTTGAGTCCGGCGGCGAGGGCGAACGGCCCGGTGGGGCCGGCGATGGTGCCGCGGCGGCGCTGCTCACCGGCGCGTCCCCGGCTCACCGGGTCGTCCCGGACGGGACGGGCGCGGCGGCCCTTTCCGTGCTGCGGAGGCACGTCGGCGGGATGCACTGGCGGGCCTCCTTTTCGGGGTGGGCGTGGGTGGCAGGGACGACCGGGATGGTCGGCTGCTCGCGTCGGTTCTTGTGGTTGGTCACGCCGCCGAAGGTCCAGGAGCCTCCAGACAGCGGGACCAGCGTTCTGGCTCAGAACAGTCGTGGTAGACAACGGCTGTGCCAGTTGAAGGGACCCCCTTACGTCCCGGGAACTGCGCGGACTGCGGGGACGCGCTGCAGACCGCCAGGCAGACCTACTGCGCTGAATGCGCCGACCTGAGGCGGTGGCGCTCGAACGCGGAGGCGGACCGGCGACGGCGGCAGGCGGACCGCGACCGCCGGACCCGACCGGCGGTCGCCACCGCCGACGGGGGCGTCGTCCTGCCTCCGGCGTCGGTCCGGCTGCTCGCCCTGCAGGTCACAGCACTGCGCGAGGCAGTCACCACCTGGCGTGAGAACACCGACCTGATCCACGACCTGCACTCGCAGGACGACCCCGGCGTCGACCTTGACCAGGCCCATGACCGCGACCTTGAACTCACCGAGGCCGCCGCGACCGCGGCGGTCCGGTTCCTGGCCGCCGTCGACAACCTCTTGCCCAGCGCAGCCCTCGGACGCTGACCGGGTCCCGTCCGGGCCCGGTCCCGTCCGGCGCCGGGCCCACCGTCCGGTACGACCACCGACGCGGCCCCGCCCGGAGGACTCCACCATGACCGTCATCACCCCCACCGCCGCGGTCTGCCTGACTCCCGAGCAGGACGCCGCGTTGGCGCTGCTCGCGAGCCCGGGCAGCGACCATCCCCAGCCGCCGTACTCGCTGCACCGGGAGCAGTCCCGGCAGGCCCACCGCCGGATCGCGAAGGTCCTCGTCGCGGCTGGCCGGGCGGACCTGCTCGACAGCGGTCCGATGCGGAACCTCGACGCGATCGTCAAGGACCCGGGCGAGTGGATGCTCCACCCCGCCGACCAGCGCGCACTCATCGCCGTCGCCAGGGCGTTCGACATCGGGACCCTGGCGATGACGATGGCCCTCGCCGCGCTCCTGCACGACAGCAAGGCGAAGTACCGCGCCCGGCAGGCCGCCGCCGGCGTGTAGGCCCCGCTCACCCAGACGCTCCGGTCCTGGTGGCGAGCCACCTGACCAGTGGCGTGCCCTCCAGCCACTCCCACGGGTCCACGTCGACCGCCGCAGGGACACCCACCACGTCCAGGGCCCAGCGCAGGGCGGTGCTGGTGCCGGTCTCCTCGTCCCGGACCGCCTCCCGGTGCAGCAACACAGCGTGCTGGCGCAGCCAGGCGAGGAGCTCCATCGCCACGTCGTCGGTGAGGGCGGTCAGGTCCAAGCGGGTCCGCTGGTGCAGCCAGAACACCTCCGTCTGCCACAGCAGCCGCGGGTCGTAGCAGCGGCCACCGAGCGGCACGGCCCGGTCGAGGTCCTCCGGCGGGACCAGCGCGTCCTCCAGTGCGAGGTGGGCGCCGCGCCACAGGTCGCTGCCCGGGACGAACACGCCCTCGGGCCAGCCGTCCCCGTGGGCGCTCAGGACGGCTCCTCGTCGAGGCGCAGGGCGGCGCGCATCCACTGCTGGACCATCCCGATGCTGACGCTGAGCGCGTCTGCGATCTGCCGGTAGGACGCGCCGTGTTGGTTGGCGCGCATGACGGCCCGGGCCCGCTGGTGGGCGTAGCGGGTGGCTTGCTGGCGGTGGTCCCGGACTAGGTCGGCGGCGAACACCGCCTCGGTGAGGGCCTCCCGGCCCTCCGGGGTGACCACGCCGCGTCTCACGGTCTGTTGGCTGTCTGCTGGGGTGTCGTGGGCACGGGCTGGCTCCTCGAGGCCGGGGTGCGGGAGGCTGGTCCGGTGCTTCCCGGGACCGCTCAACCACGCCGTTGTCGCTTGACAACACGTAGACAGTCCCACCGCCCGTGCCCCGGTGTCAATCGACAACAGCGATGACCGACGACATCGAACTCATGGGCACGAGCGAAGTGGCCGCCCTCCTCGGGATCAGCCGCCAGCGCGTCCTGGTCATCGCCCGGCAAACGGGCTTCCCGAAGCCCCTCGCTGTCCTCAAGATGGGCAACGTCTGGCGCGGCACCGACATCAAGGACTGGCAGGCGGCCCGCCGCGACACGCCCCCGACTTCACGCTGACGTGCCCACTCCAACTGCGCGGGCGCCGCTGCGGAGCCGCACGGGCCCGCATCGGACAAGATCCCGGACCGCGACGCCTACAACCCGATGACCGATCAGGCCGATGCGGCGTCGGGCGGCAGGGGCGGCCTCATGGACAACCCAGAGGTTCTCGCAAGGGCCATCGCGGAGAGGGTGCCCGGCCTGGCGGCGGCTGCCCGCACCGTCGAGAGTGCGCTCGCGGACTGGTTCGTCGTCACGAACTCGACCTATGGCTGGGATCAAGCCGAGCAGGTCCCTTCCAGCATGGCGATCAACGACTTCGCGGACCTGCTCTTCGATCTCCTCGCGGGCCGGGGAAGACCAGCAGCCCGCGGATGCCGGAGTCTCTTCGAGAACCTTGTGACCGTCCTTGACGTCGTCGACGACCCCGTCGCGGGCCAACGATTCCTTGCCCACCGAGCCGTGGTCGAACAGCTGGCGTCAGGCCTCACGTGGGAAGTCGAGCAACTCTCGGACAGGGAACGAAGATCGGAACAGCACCGGCTCCACGCACTCGGCAGGGACAGCAAGGACCAGGCCGCTGCGGCGACGGACCAGTACGGACCCGCTTTCCGGCGGGGATGGGCAGGGAAGACCCTGAAGGACCGCGCCGCAGCCCACGGACTCGCTGCCGACTATGCCGTGTACCAACTCATGTCGGCAGTGCTGCACGGCTCCTCAGGAGGAGCGCTGGGAACAGTCAGGCAACGCGGGATTCAGGGTCTCGTCACCCACCGACTGGGCCCTGCGCTGAGCCTGTGCCCTCTTGCCTACCTCCGAGGCGTCACCTACTTCCGCCTACTCCTGGAACGGCTGGTCGCGCACAGCGGACGAACCGACCTGGCAGCCCGCGCACAGCCGCTGCTGGAGGGGTTAGGCGTTCTCCTGGACCTGTGGCCGTCCTACCGCCGCGCGATCGTCGACCTGGACGAGCAGATGTGGGCGAGCGCTCTGCCTGTTCCGACGCAAGTCACCGTGCTGGCCCTCGATCGTGAAGGCTCTGTGACTTGGTGGATTTGGGACCTCACAACACGGCATTACACTCGGGCGCGAGAGCCTGAGGGCACTGCTGACACAACACACGCCGTACACGCCTGCCAGCAGCAGATCCGGAACTTCCGCCCGATCTTCTGGAAGAGCCGCACCCACATCAACGTCGCCGTCTGGGATGTCGTCACGACCCCTGTCAGCCCGACGTGGTCCAGCAGCGAGTACTTCGTTCACGACGAGAAGCCCGACGCCGAGTACACGACAAAGAACGGCTTCACGATCGTCCATCGTGATGAGTGGGCCCCTCCGCCCGTTCTCACGGGTCTGATCGCCGGCGGTCTACATCTGATGCGCTGGGAGCAGCAGCGCGACCAGTAGCCACGACCTCACGCCGACGACCACCAGCGAAGCTGCCCCGACATTGCAGTAGCGGGTTGAGATGGGGCCCGACACGGACGCTGGAAGCGCGACAAGGGCTGTCGTTGCCGGGATTTGCGTCTTGCCGACGGACAAGGACTTACCCCACGGGGCACCTCTCGGGTGGAACACAAAACGTAACAGGACCGAGCCGGTCATCACCTGTGACGGCACCCGGGTGAGATCCTCACCCAGTGCCATACGACGCCCAGCCGACGACACCGCGGCCCCGCACGACGGCAGGGCGGTGAACATGCCACCAGCGGGGGCCGCGGCGGTCGTCGCCGACCTGCTCCGCCTCCTCGCGAACACCCGATCGGTGCTTGGCACGACGGGCCAGCCGTGGCAGGGCCAGCGCGACGCCTACCTCGGCTGGGTCGAGGACGCCGAACGCAGGCTGCGGGGCCTGTCCGACGACGAGCCAACCGTGGCGCTGCACACCGAGCGGTACTGGAAGATCCGCGACCTGACCGAGGCGTCGGTCCGCCCAGCCGATCTGGTGCACGCCGAGATCGACGCACAGCACGCCCGGTTGTCCGCGGTCGCCGCCCGCCTGCCGGCATCCCCGACCGGGCTTGGCGGCGAGGTCGGCTCGGGTGTCTGCGCGGTGTTCGACACCAACGTGCACCTGCACTTCCCGCGCTTCGACCAGCACGACTGGGCAGGGGAACTCGGCGGGCCGGTCGTGGTCGTCGTGCCGCTGGTGGTGCTGGAGGAACTCGACCGGCGCAAGAACCAGGGCACGCCCGTCCTCAGTGACAGGGCGGCGGGCGTAACCAGGAAGATCGAGGACCTGGTCGAGGAGCACGGCGGCCGGGTGCACGACCGCCTCTCGGTCGTGCTGGTGCCGGAGACCGACGGTCACGTGCGCCGCGAGACGGTCGACGCCGAGATCGTGGCTGTGGCTTCAGACCTCGCTAGCCGACCTGGCTGGCGGGTGGTGGTGGTCACCGATGACGCTGGCCTCCGCGCGCAGGCCCGGGCGCGTGGCCTGGACGTGCACCGGCCAGGCGCCGAGCGGCTGCCGGCGACGGATCCTGCGGCGGCCAGGCTCCGCAGGGACCAGCATGAGGTCGACAAAATCTTGGTGGCCCGCCCGGACGCCAAGGTGACGTTCGCAGACGGCGAGCCTCGCCTGCTGCTGCCCCCCGGCCCCGAGACGACGACGCAGGACGGCTTCGTGGCCTCGGTCGTCAACGGGGCCGGGCAGGACCGCCCCGCCCTCGGTATCCCCAAACCGCCGCAGGGCGTGCTCGGGGTCAGTGGCCTCAACTGGGACGTCATGCCCGGTGCTGGTGCCAACCGCCGGTACAACGAGCAGCGCGAAGCCTGGCTCCGCGCCATTGCCGACTGGGCCGCCAAGGAGTACGGGCGCCTGGTGCGGAAGCGCAACGCCGTAGACCTGGGCCTTTGCGGACGGAACTCCGGCGGCGCCGCGGCGCAGGACGTCGAGGTGAGAGTCGAACTGCCCGAGGGGGACCGGAGCGTGTACCTGCGCGCGGATTCGGTGGAGGCCGCCGAGGACCGACCGGACCCACCTGAGCATTCCCCTTACGGCACCCACCTGTCCCGCCGCATGATCTCGCAGGTGCGGTCTAAAATGGATGTGCGTCCGGTTTGGCGATGGAAGGTCGACGCGGAAGCCCACACGGCCGTCCTTCACGTCGACCGGGTCCTCCAGGGCGACCTGCCGCGACCGTTCGGCCCCACTCTCCTGCTCGTACCACGGACAGGCACCCTCGTCAGGCCCGTCAGCCTCCGCTGGTCGCTCACCGGGGCGAACCCGGCCTACAGCCGGACAGGCACGCTCACGGTCATGCCCGGAACGCAGGTCCTCGAGGGGTAGCGGTGGGCGGTGGTCGTCGTGTCGACGATGGCGGCCTCGCCCGTGGCCGGTCTGCTCTGCGCGGCAATGCTGCTAACGGTGTCGCCATTCGGACCGGCAGCAGGTTCAGCGACGGGGCGGGGCGTCGAGGAGGTCGTCGGGGCTGACGCCGAGGGCCTCCGCGAGGGCGAGCAGTGTGCTGAGTCTCGGGTTCGAGGCGTACGACGGACGCTCAAGGTTTTGCACCATCGTCACCGACAGCCGGGCGCGTTCGGCGAGTTCCGACTGCGTCAGGCCGACGCGGATGCGCGTTGCCCGGAGCCGCGCCGTGAACGCTTCGAGGGCAACCGTGTACCGCTCGTCCTGCCCGCTTGCCATCGACGATCACGCTAGGAACGGGTCATGCGGCTGCAAACCAACCAATGTTGGTGTTGTGTATGCGTTGACGGACGGATTCGCTTCCTGCTTCTGTCTTCCAGCACCAACAACGGTTGGTCAAGACCGAGTCGCGCCAACAAGGAGCCCCCTTGCCTGTGCCCAGCCTCCGCCCTGCTGCGCTTACCGGGCTCGCGTCGGCGGTGCTCCTTGCCGTAGCGGGCTGCTCGAGCGGCAACGCCTCGAGCACCTCCCAGGACAGTGCGCGCCGCCCGCATACCGTGGCCGCGGCAGACCTGGCCGCCCTCGCCGACCGCCAGGAGGCGAGCGCCCTGCGGCCCGCGACCGGCACGACCCAGCAGGCCGAGCAGGCACTCACGGCCACGCTGCCCGCGCCGACGGCCGTCGCCGGGTACGACCGGGCGTCCGTCGGTTCGGCGCTGACGTTCGCGGCCCGGGTCCTCGCGGCGACGCGCCTGGACCGGGGGTACCTGTGCGGCCCGCGAAGCGCCGCCCCGGCGACCGCCCTGGGCACGCCGTTCCTGCGGACGTTCCTGGCGAAGCCCGGGAACGGGATGGCGATCGAGGCGACCATCGGCAGCGCGCGCAAACGCGACGACTGCGGGGCGCTGCGTTGGGTCGGGCCGGGTGTCGTGCTGGGCAAGCAGGACTGGACCGTCGGGGCTGCCGGCAGCGGCGACCTGCTGGTCCGGTGGGCAGGGACCGCCGGGTACGTCCTCGCCGGCCCGCAGGGCCACCCCGAGCCGTGGCGCCTCACCGGGCACGCCGGGTACGAACTCGCCCGCAGCACAAGCGGCTGGGCCCTGGCCACGTGGTCCGGCGACACGAACACCAGGCTCGACCCGGGCTGGCCGCACGACGTGGCGATCCCGGACGGGTACCTGCCGGTCCCGGCCGCACCCGCCGGGGACCCGTCGGCGCTCGCGGCCGTCCGCGGCACCGCAGCGACGTGGGCGCAGGCCGTGTCCTCCACCACCACCCTCGACTCGGTCATCGCGTACAGCGACACCGGCAAGAGCAAACACGTGACCGGCACCGACACCGCCGCGCCGGCCAGGGGCGACGCCGCGACGACCCTCACCTACGAAAGTGGGAAACGCACCAGCCGCCTGCTGCACCTGGACCACGGCAGGCGCACCCTCACCCAGCCCATCAGCACGCCGACCGCTGCGCCGGGCAGGACCCTGCCGAAGCACCTCGCGTGGCTCGGCAGCGACAACACGACCCCGGGGGACGGCTCCGGCTACACCGACAGCCCGTTCGTGCTGACCGCCCTGCTCGCCCGGGCCGACAGCGCCGCGCCCGCGGCATGCCCGAGCGGGCTCGGGGCCGCCCGCTGCTACACCGCCCTGGCAGTGACAGGGGCCAGCGGCGACCCGCTCGCCGACCTGTTCACGGGGGCGGCGCAGCGCGCCGGGCGTCCCTACCAGACGTTCGACGTCGGCGTGGACGCGCAGGGCCGGCCCGCGTTCGTGCGGGTCCGGCTCACCGTACGGACCCTCGGCACGCCGTTCGCGCACCTCACCGGCACGACCCGGTTCACCGGCTACGCCGCGGCGCCGCCGCCCGCGCCCGCCCTGCCGGACCCGGCGACCGTCGCGCCCGCCACCGACGTCGACTACTGACCCCCATCACCGTCACCCGCCACGAACCCTCTGGAGCCCGCATGCCCCGCCACGCCTGCACGACTGTTGTCCTGTCGCTCCCCCTGCTGCTGACCGCCGCCGCCTGTTCGGGCGGCGGCGGAACCCAGTCGAGCCCGCAGTCCCTCACCGCCGCCGTGTACGACGACGTCCACGCAGGGGAGTTCAGCAAGGCCTGCGCCCTGGTCCTGCCCGCCGCGCTGCAGCGGTTCACCGCCACGGGCGGCGACTGCCAGAGCTACCTCGGCAAGAAGTACGACCCGACGGCCCGCGCAGCGTTCGCCGACGTCAAGGTCGACGCGAAGGCCATCCAGGTAAACGGCGACACCGCCGTCGTGCCGGAGTCCGCCGTGACGTTCGGCGGCCACCCCAGCAGCGACGGCGACACGAAGGTCGCCCTGCAGGACGGCAAGTGGTTCGTCACCGGCTGACCCGAGCCACCCATCCGATCCCGACGCACCCTCCGGAGCCCCGTGCCCGCCACCCGCACGAACGCCGCCGCCGCCCTCGCGCTGCTCGCCCTCGCCGGGTGCGGCGGGACACACGCAAGCAAGACCCCTCGCTCAGCCTCATTCGGTCTCGCCAGTCCCACCCCTGCATCAAGGGTCAGCCCCACCCCGCCCACCAGCCCGAACGTCGCTACCGCGTCCGGCAGCCAGGGGGCGTGGACCTCCCGGGTCGACCTGCCCGTGCCCGTCACCGACGGGACGGTCGTCGCGGGCGTCGCCCGCAACAACAACCGGGTGCAGGCCGTGGACGCGACGACCGGACGGGCACTGTGGGACGTCCCGCTGCCCCTTGCTGCCGGCGCGACCCCCGCATCCGAGATGGGGACCGCCGGCCCGGTGCTGCTCGCCGCCCCCGGCGCGCCCCTGGTCGTGAGCCTGACCGCGACGACCCCCGGCAGCGGCCTCACGCCCGCGTCGACCGGGCCGGCCGCCACCGCGCTCGACCCAGGCACCGGTCGGGTCGTATGGACCGCACCCGGGCCGGCGAACCTCCTCGACGGCGCGGCGGTCCTGACCGGCACCACCGGGGTCGACACCGCCGGGAGCACCACGACCGCGCTGGACCCGGCCACCGGCAAAACCAGGTGGACCCGACCGGGGGAGGCCGTCGGCCTCGACGGCGCCGTGGCGGTCCTCAGCCTCAGCGACGCCGGGATCAGCACCCTTCTCACTGGCACGGACACGACCACCGGCAGGGCCTTGTGGTCCAGCGCCAACTGGGCCCGGGGCGCGCAGGGCAGCCGCTCGACCGTGGTCGCGACCGGGACCGGGCACGCACTGGTCGAGACGACCCGCAGCGACCTCGCCGGCGACACGACGTCCCTGCGGGTCCGGGACCTCCGCACCGGCCAGGCCGTCGGACCGGAGGTTCCGCAGCCCGGCAACCCGACCGCCCTGACCGACACGACGACCGGCGTGGCGGTCGTGTACGAGAAGGTCCCCGGACCGACGTCGGATGGGCAGTACGGCCTGGACATGCGCACGGGCAAGGTCCTGTGGCGCCTCACTGCAGCCCAGTCCCCGAAGGCTGAGAGGGTCGGCGGAGGGCTCGCGTGGGTCGACGGCGCCGACGGGTACGTCGCCCTGGACGACCGCACGGGCAAGCCCCGGGCCCAGGCCCTGCAGGACTACCCCCTGCTTGCCCTGCCCGGCGAGCAGGTCAAGGCCGCCAACACCGGCCTAATCGCCACGCCGCTCCCCGGCTGACGAGTCACACCCTCGCGGAAGCGGGGGGTGTGCCCACGCCGGGCCGGACGCGAGGCGGCGTGACCAGCAAACGGCAGGACCCACCGCATGCGCTGCCCATGTCAACGGCGACGGCTGGCCTGGTGCTACTGCCCCTAGCCGACCGGCAAGAGCCCTACGGCGCTAGGATTCCGAAGCGGTTGTTCCTCTCGGTGCCCACGACATGCACGGGGTGGGCACCGGGACCACGTCCTGAGGGCTGTCATGCTTGAGGTGTTGGACGAGGCGAGGGTCGGTCAGGTGACCTTGCGGCAGGGACTGGAGAAGACGGTGATGCCGCGGGTGTGACTGAGCGCTCCCGGCATGTGCCGCGCCCCCGCGTGTCGCTGCCCGGTGACCTGACCATGAGCGGGGCGGACGAACCGGCTCCCGCCGCTGCGTACGGGGCGCGGGGGCGCTGGGGAGGGCAAGGACCCCTGGGGTGAGGACGGAGGTCAGATCGACGGTGACGCCGTCGTCGGTCAGGTCGTGCAGCGGGCTGTGGGGACCGACCAGGAACGCCGAGAGTCGGCGGAACCGACACTTTTATGTCACGTCATCTGCAGTCCATGACGACAGCGGCTCGTCGGTCTCCAGTGCCAGGGCTTCGAACGCTTTGAGGGCCTCCCGTGCCCGTGCCAACTCGCTGGTCGCCTCTAGACCGCGCGGAGCGCGGAAGTAGTCCCGGGTGCGGATCTTGGCAAGCGACTTGTCGAAGCGTGCCAGGTCGGCCTCGGTCTCTTTCACCTCGGCGAATGTGCGGCGCCCACCTTCTGTCTCGTTCTCCAGCTCAACGAGGAACGAAGAAAGGCGATCGAGAACCGCGACGTACTCGACGTTCCGCGCCTGCTGCATCCGCTCCACCAGCCAGTCGTGATCGCCCTGCTCGGTGGCGCTCATCCGAAGCAGGTGGGCCTGACCGCCGTCGCTCCGGACGCGGTCCCTGATCTGGTGGACGGCGCGCAGTGCGTCCGGACGAGCCGGCAGGAAGTACACCGACGGTTGCAACGTCAGGGCACCGGCCATCTGCAGGCGTCTCCAGACGAACATGCGCGACGACGGCACCCCGGAACCGGCGGTCGTCACCGACAGGACCAGCCAGTCACGCGAAGCACTTACCCGATTCACCAGGAAATGTTATCGCTGTAACGGTGAAAGGGGGCCGTTCGCGCCCACCGCCCCGCTCGCCCGGGTCGACAGCGCCACGCCGGCGACCCGCCCCGCCGGTCGCCCGCTGCCATGTCGCCCTGGTCGTCAGGGACAGCGGCGACCGCCTTGCCGGGCTGTGCACCGGCGCGCTGTAGTCCACCGGCCGGCCCTACCTGGTGTTCTATGTCGACACCCTGGGACGGGCCTCGTTCCGGCACGTCAGGCTCGCGACGCGCGAGTCTTGGCACGCCCAGCCAGTCCTTGCCGGCACCGCCCGGTTCACCGCCTACACCATGACACCGCCCCCGCGGTCACGGTGCCGAACCCGGCGACCGTCGGACCCGACAGCGCCGTCGACTACTAAGCCGACGGCGACACGAAGATGGTGCTGAAGGACGGGAGGTGGTCCGTCGTTGGGTAGCGGGTCAGCTCTCCCCGTCTTATGGCTCACCGCGTAGGGCTGCAAGCAGTCGCCGGAGCGGTTCCCGGTCACTGGCGTCGCTGACCTGCTCCAACTCCCGGGCAAGCGAGACCGCGAAGCCCGGGCGTCGCGACCGTCCACCATGACGGGACGCACAGGCCCGTCGGTGTCACCCACCACCGCAACGAGGGCACGGCCCTCGACGTCTTGGCCGTCCTCGTCTGCCGTCTCGACGCCTACCAGGTGGTCCTCGTCGAGCCCCGCGCCCCTGGCCAGGTCCGCGAACCGGTAGAGGTCACCGAAGGTTAAACCGTCGAGGTCGAGTCTCAGCATCAGTGGCATCGGGGGATGCCGTCACGGGTGACCGCCAAGTGCGAGGGCCTACGGCTTCGCCTCGCGCCTGCGGGGGCCGCCCCCTAGGCGTTTGCACCTCGACCCCCTGCCGGCTCGTAGTGTCGGGCTTCGACAGGCAGGACGCCCCCGATCGTCCCTGCGCGAAGCGCACGGGACTTCCGACGTGGGTCCTCGTCCGAAGCGCAGCGCAGGACGAGGAGCCAAAGGCGCACGACCGCCGGGCGAAGCCAGGCTTCAAAACAAGCAGCAGGGGAACCGCGAACCACGCCCGAACTGGTAGTTCCCTCAATTGGTCTTCCGGTAGCGACTCAGGCATAGTCAAACAGCCGTTTTGACCATGACTGAGTCATAGTCAAATAGGGGGCGGTTCGGCTGTCCGGGCGGGCCAGTCGTCGTCGGCAGGGTGACGGCCAGTCCGGCGCCGCCAGTCGTCGACCGACCGGGTCAGGCGCAGGGACGCGTTGTCCGCCGCGGCCTGCACGTCCGGGTCAAGCGTCGGGTCCCTGACGTTCATGGCCGTGCGTCGGAGCGCGTCGATGCGCGCGGCCATGTCCGCGTGGTCGTCGGGGTCCTCTGTCATCAGCAGGACGGTCAAGGCTTGGCTAGCCGTGTGCCAGTCGACGAGCGGCCCTGGTCCGGACAGGATCCGGGCCATCGCCTGCTGCCACGGCTCGAACAGGAGCCGACGGGCCCGGGACTTCGCGGGCAGGCCGGCGGCGGTGAACGCCGCGTTCGTCGCCGGATGCGCGACCGCGGACAGCCACACCAGGTCGGTCTCCTGCCAGTCGCCCTTGGGGACGCGGAACTCCGGGAACGGCTGGACGTCCCCAGGGTCGCGTCTGCGCCCCCCGCCCTCGGCCCGCGCGACGACAGGTCGGTACACGCGTCGCACGGCGTAACCGGCGTACCCGCCCCGGCCCGCACCCACCGACGGGGGAAGGGCCACACCGAACCTGTCGACCGCGACGACCAGCGGCACCGGGTACGGCACCCGTCCGCCTCCGGGGACGTTCCGGAGCCGACGCAGGCACGCACCGACGAGCTGGACCGTGGCCTGGTCGTCGACACCGAACGCACCGCGGGCGATCGCAGCGTGGGTCGCGTCGTCGCCGGTCACGGGCCGGGCGGCCCGCCAGATGTCGTCGATGGTCCTACCACCTGTCTTGGCGTCGGTCCTGACCGCCAGGTAGAACAGCACGACGGCGTCGCCGGTACGCCTGCGTTCCACCGGGCTCCGCAGGACCAGGTCCCGGAGGATCCGGTCGCTCAACCCCCGCACCTGGTCACCACGACACCGTAGGCCGCTGCCCCGGAGACAGACCCGGACCCGACGGCGCCCGGCGCCGACGACGACGCCGGGCCCCGTGGCGACGGCACGATCAGGCGTCCCCTTCACCTCTCGCCGCCGACCGCCCCTGCATGTTGGCCCAACTGTTTGGGTGGGCGGACAGGAACCCGTCGAGGTCCGCTGCCGGCAGTACCAGCGCCTGAACGCGCACGTACTCGTCCTGCTCCCGGTCCCAGTCGCGGTCCAGGTGCGGCATCGCCTGACCGGTGACCTCCCCGGCCAGCACCGCGAGGTCGCGGCCAGGCCGGCGGCAACGCTCGTTCGTCCGCGGCGGCGCGCTGCAACGCGAAGCAGGCGAACACCGCGAGGGCTGCGGCCTCCCGCAGGACCATCACCAGGTCGTCCTCGACGAAGACCGACGAGAGCACGGGGTTAACACCACCGCCCGCGGTGAGGACCTGGCCGAGGGTCGCCCGGGCCGTCGGGTGAGCCGCGGCGCTCGCGATGCGGTAGTGGGCCGCGTAGGGGCTGCTGGAGCCGTCCGCGACCGTCTGCGCCTCGATCCCGGCGCGGACCTCATGGTCAGGGACCCACTGCTGCTTGCGCAGCCACTTCTCCGCGAGCTGCGGGTACTTGGCGATGAGGCGACCGAGGCCGGCCGACTCGTAGCGGGTGCGCATGAGGGCCCGCGCCTGCATGTAGTACCCCGTCATGCCGAGCAGGACGGAGCCTTGCAGCGCCCGGAAGGCTTGCGTGAAAGTGCAGGGAGCCGGCGTTCTCCAGAGTTGGGCAACCGGCCTACCCTCGCCGGATGCGGCCTTGGAGAGCGGCAACTCCTGAGCTGGTCCAGGACGACCTCGACGGCATCGCCACGGCGGCACTAGTGCTGCGGTAGCGAAGTAGTTGGACGCTTGGCTCTGGCGAGGATGGTGTCGGCGTCTTTGGTCCAGATGAAGGGCTGGCAGCGGTCGTTCCAGGCGTCGATGTAGGTGCGGATGGCGGTCTT
>JAABUT010001264.1_pt1 | contig 30132 bp, 28 predicted proteins | sample 5559281 | NCBI WGS metagenome assembly JAABUT01 (sample SAMN10711880, study PRJNA513359) | rock metagenome | isolation source: Antarctica rocks | place: Antarctica: Victoria Land, Ricker Hills nord | collected 2016-01-04
TCGCCCTCAACATCCTGCGCGCCAAGGGCGTCCAGAACGTCAGCCTCGCGCTCTACACCAATGCCGTCAGCTTCGACCAGCTGCTCGCCCTCGGCACAGCGTAATCAGAACTGAATGGCCCTGGATGCGGACCAGCGTGTCCGCGGCCATTGGCGTAGCCCGCGCAACATCGGCCAGCCCCGCCGTCCCGAAATAGGCAAGGACGCCTTGCCGCACGATGGAGACGCTTGCCCCGGCCAGCTTGCCCTCCCGTACCAAGCCGTCCAGCCAAAGGTCAATCCGGCCAAGGCGGCGGCTGCACAGGCCGAGTTCCTCCGGATCGCCGGTCGGGGACCAGCGCGCCGACGTAGCTGTCCGAGGCGGCGCCTGGTTTGTCATGCAGGCACAGTCGCTGCTGCTGGTACCTTCGGCATCGTGAGTGCGGCAACGAGGCTGATCAGGGCGGCGACAGCCATGTAGAGGCCGGGCGCCCAACTCGACGCGATCGTGGTGTTGATAAGAGTCATGACGTATAGCGTTGGGGCGGCGAATACGACCGTCCCGATGCTGTAGCCGATCGAAACCGATCCGGCCCGGGTCTGTGCATCCATTCCCTCGGCGTACGTGGCGCCGGTGGTGGAGTTGTAGGCGGCGACGGTGAGCGCCATGAGGACCTGGCAGGCCACCACGCCGAAGAAGCCGAGACCTCCCATCAGCGCGAACAACGGTACGGTTACCATTAGGGCCGCCCCGCTGGCGAAGGACAAAACAGGCCGGCGCCCGACCACGTCGGAAATGAAGCCAAAGACCGGGACGGTCACCATCGCCAGCAGCAGCACCATCGTCGATGCGAGCGTCACATCGCCGGGCGCGAAGCCGAGGCGCTGCATGTGGCCGGGGAAGTAGGCGTACGCGGTATAATAGCCGACGTTCTGGAATGCAGAGAGGGCGGCGACACGAATGATCATGCGGCCGTTCACGCGCAGGGCCGTGCGGATCGGGGTGGTCGTGATCTGACCGGTCTGGGCCAAGACCTTGAAATCGGGAGTCTCTTCGAGCTTGTGACGTATGTAGAGGCCGATCAGCCCGAATGGCGCCGCAAGCAAGAACGCCACTCGCCACCCCCAGGCGGCCATTTCGGCAGAACCTAACAGCGTCGTCAGAGTCCATACCATCAGCGTTGCAAACAAAAACCCGCCGATGCTGGACGCCTGCTGGAAGCTGGTGAGGAAGGCGCGCTGATGGGGAGGTGCCTGCTCCATCAAGTATGTAACCGAGAGCCCCGCCTCCCCGCCTGCGGACACGCCCTGGATTATCCGGGCGAGCACCAGCAGGATCGGCGCCGCCAATCCGATGCTGGCCTGAGCCGGCAGCATGCCCACAACGGCGGTCGCGGTTGCCATCATGCCGAAGGCAACGACCAGCGCGAACATGCGCCCCCTGCGGTCTCCAAGCGGGCCTAGCAGCCAGCCGCCGAGCGGGCGGAACACGAAAGCGATACCGAACACGACCAGCACGTTAAGCAGGCCAGAGATGGGCGTGCTGCTGGGGAAAAAGACCGGGGCTAGGTATTGGGCGAGGGTGGCCGTGAGTGCAAAGTCATACCATTCCATCATGTTGCCGATGGCCACGGCGACGACCATGCGTACTGTGGTATTGGTGCTCGGGCCAGCACCGGCGATTGGCTTCATGGCAGCCTACCTCTCATTGATCGGAACCGCAATAATCGGAACCACAGTCATATGTCTACTGATTATCAGTCGAGCTGGCCCGGTTTGTATGATTGCCGGGCGCCTATCGCTCGCCTGAAGCCCCAGCAGCCAAACCCTGCTGCGTGGCAAAGCGATCGAGGACGCCCACTACCCTGTCCAGCGCATGGGCCCACTCGCCCTCGTCGCGCGCATAACAGAGCCGGAAATGCCCGTCCGACGCCGGCCCGAACTGGTAACCGGGGCTGACCAGGACACCCGCCTCTCGCAGTAGTGCGCCCGCGACGGCCGGCCCGGGAAGCCCAAGAGCGGACACATCGACCCAGGCATAGGCAGTTCCACGCTGCCGTTGCAGCTCCAGCCAGGAAAGTTGCCGTAGGCTGGACAACGTCTGCTCCCGTAATCCACGGAACGAGTCCAAACGCTGTGCAAGCCATTCATGATCATCCCGCAGCCATGGCAGGAGTACGTGCTGGGCATAGGCCGGCGCCCTGAGAGAGGTTATCGAAAGCACGTCCTCTATCCGCGCCGCCACTGCACGAGGCGCTACGACCACGCCGAGCCGGTAGCCGCTCAGAGACTCGGTCTTGCTGGGTCCGAGCAGAGTCACAACCCGCTCAGCCATCCCGGGCTGGGCGGCCAGGTGAGCGAAGGCCGGGCCTTCGTGAATAAGCCGGGAATAGAGCTCGTCCACGAGCACGGTCACGCCGTATTTCAGCACCAGTTGGGCGATTCCAGCGATCACAGCGGAAGAATAGACCGCGCCGGTCGGGTTGTTGGGATGCGAGAACACGAGCAGCCGGGTGCCTTTCTGCGCGAACTCCGCCTCCAGCATCTCCAGGTCGGGCGACGGGTCGCCCTCGCGCAGGTCGAGAGGCACATGGCCGATCTCGCCACCGAGGAAGCGAATTATTCGCGCGGTGAACAGGTAGTCGGGATCGACCAACGCGACCCTGTCGCCCGTTCCCACAAGCGCAGACAAGGCGGTGAACAGTCCGGCTTGCGTACCCGGCGTGAGGAGCAGGTTGCTGACTGGGTTGATCGGAATCCCTAGGAAGCCGCCGACCGACGCTGCCAGCTCCTGGAGGACGGCCTCGGTACCACGATACCCCGTGTATGCCAGCGCGCCCTGCTCGGCGGCGGCCGAGAACGCCCCGATTGCCCAGGCGGGTGGCGGGAAACGCTGGGTGTCGAAGTGTGTGGTGTCAAGATATCCTACCGGCGCCGTCGCCAGCAGTGCCAGGTCGGCTTCCCGGGCGCTCATTCCGATCAACGAAGCGCGTTCCGGCAGCCGCAAATGACGGATGCGCGCCGGCACGTCCTCCAGCGCGGACGATGTCAAAGCCTCCTCGTCCGCTCCTGGCCGGATCGCGTCATTGGCGGGGGCGAGGCGAAGATCGTCGGCTCTAGGAGCGTCCGGACCGGTAAGCATCATGAGACAGCACCTACAGTTGGCCTATATTACTGATAATCAGTAGATAGGTCTTGGCTGTCAAGTGCGTGATCTGTATGACCTCGCATCGCGCTTGAAGCTGAGCGCGAATGGCTGCTCGAAACATATCGGAGTTGACGAATATGGTCGGTCGTCCGAGACAGCGCTTCCTTGGGATCATGCTTGCGAGCCCCGAGGCGACTGTTGAATTCTTGCTTGATCTACGTCAGGCAGACCACTCCCGTTGCGGCGCCGTGCCGCATCAGGACGGATCGAAGGACATGGTAGTGTGACGCTGCGCATCGCATCTTCATTGGCAACGGGACCCATCGTCTCCGACCTTCCAGACGCGCCTGGCCAGGCCGCTCCCGCCGCGATAGCCGAACGGCTGCGTGGTGAGATACTGCGCGGAGCCATCCTAGGCGGCGAGCGGATGCGCCAGGATGCAGTCGCGACCCGCTTCAAGGTCAGCCAGAATACTGCGCGGGAGGCCTTCAAGCTTCTTGAGGCCGATGGGCTGCTCTACTCCGAGCCGCGGCGTGGCGTCAGCGTTGCCCCGCTCTCGGCCGAAGAGGCTGTTGAAATCACAGCCTTGCGGAGCCTGATTGAGGTTCAAGCGCTCGAATGGGCGCTTCCTCATCTGGATGGAGCGGTCCTAGATGCCGCGTCATCCTTGCTGGCGCAGCTCGACGTCGCGAGAACGGTCGACGACGTGGTCACCCTCAATGCAGCCTTCCACCGGTTGCTCTACGCCCCTTCAAAGCGGGATCGCACGCTCGCCCTGATCGAGACACTGCGCCTGAACTTCGAACGCTATCTTCGCCTTACCTGGCAGGAGACCAGCCATCTGGGCCAGTCGCAGCGGGAGCATAGGGGAATCCTGGCCGCGTGCCGTGACGGGGATCGCCGGAAGGCCGCTTTCCTGCTGCGCCACCACATACGCGAGACTGGCAGATCGCTCGTAGAGAACATCGGACGCTTCCAGGATCCTTAGCGGGTCCCGACACAAGCTATCGACGCCACAGATTGACGGCTTCGATCCATCATTTATTACTGATAAGCGATAATATGGCTTGGTGAGCGGGGTTGGACCTTGCGAGCCTTTGGAGGTCTTCAATGGAACTGGCAAGCGACGAGACGCTGCTCACGAACCTCGACTACCTGGACGTCGTGGAGGGGGTGCTCAAGTCGGGCTATTCCATTCGGGTCAAAGACGGACGAATAGCGGAGGTCGCAAAAGGCCAGCTTGGCGGCACGTCCGGTACGATGATCGACCTGAAGGGCCGCGTCGTGATGCCGGGGCTGATAGATTGCCATGTTCATTGCTCATCGCACCTGTCCGGACCAGCCCCATGCCTGCCGTCGACGCTGTCATTCCTGGGCGCCCGCCGGGTTTACCGGATGCTGCGAAGGGGTTTCACCACCGTGCGCGATGCGGGGGGTACCGACGCTGGCCTCAAGCACGCCATAGAGAGACGCATCGTACCGGGACCACGCCTGTTCGTTTCAGGCAAGGCGCTGAGCCAAACTGGAGGCCACGGTGATCCACGTTCGGAGTTCGCCCTCTTCGACCTCTGCGGTTGCGGTCTCATGTCAGCTGGCTTTGGACGGGTGGCGGACGGTCCGGCCGAGTTCCTGAAGGCTGCCCGCGACGAACTTCGTCTTGGGGCGGACCAGATCAAAATCGTGGCCAGCGGCGGCGTCGGCAGCCCGACTGGCTCGCTCGACCAGATGCAGCTGTCCGATGACGAGATCCGGGCGGTTGTCGACGAAGCGACCCGCGCCGGAACGTATGTCATGGCGCACGTCTACGCCGCTCGTGGAGTGCGACGACTTGTGGAGTTGGGAGTACGGACGATCGAGCACGGCAACCTGCTCGATGAGGATACTGCCAAGCTAATGGCAGATCGAGGCGCCTATCTCGTACCTAACCTCGTCGCCTATCAGTCGATTGCCCGACATGGGAAAAAACAGGGTTATCCGACCGCTGGTCTTGTACGGCTCGGGGCCATCCTCGCCTCCGGCACCCGCTCGATTGAGCTGGCCAAAGCCGCGGGCGTCAAGATCGGCTTTGGGACCGACCTTGTTAAAGACCCAGAGTCGCAATCGGAAGAGTTCCTTATCCGTTCGGCTGTCATGACGCCGATCGAGATTATCCGCAGCGCCACTCTCATCGGCGCTGAGATCGTTTGTCAGCCGGGCCAGCTCGGTATCATTGCCGCGGGCGCGATCGCAGACTTGCTGGCAGTGGACGGAGATCCACTCTCGGACATTAGCTTGCTGACGAAACAAGGCCGTCATTTGCCGCTGATAATGAAAGAGGGGCACCTTGAAAAGAATGCGACCGATTTTGATCAAGACGAACACTGGTTTTCTCAGTGGTTCGTTTCTGAAGTGCCACCTTCGACCTGAGTGTCTGTCCGAGATCATACCTTTGTTTGGCATAGCTTTCGCAGCATGAGGCGAATGGAGGCGAGGCGCAGGAAGGCGAGCGCCCTGCGGTTCAGGCATTCCCAGTCCTTGGCCAACCTGCGGCAGCGGTTCAGCCAGGCGATGGTCCGCTCGACGATCCAGCGTTTCGGCAAAACGGTGAAGCCCCTCGCAGCGTCCGAGCGCTTGACGATCTCGACGTCCACCTGGCACGTGGCCCGGGCCAGACCGGCCTGGAACTGCGGGCCTGCGTAGCCGCCATCTGCATACAGCTTGAGCAGGAACGGGTGCAGGCCGAACAGCGTCGCCACCAGCAGCACGCCGCCGTCCCTGTCCTGGATGTCAGCGGCATGCACGATGGCTTGCATCAGCAGGCCCTGCGTGTCCACGAGGACGTGGCGCTTCTTGCCCCGGATCTTCTTGCCCGCATCAAAGCCCGGCGGGTCGATGCAGGCCCCCCTTTTTCGGCGCCCTTCACGCTCTGGCTGTCAACGATGGCCGCCGTCGGGCTGGCATCTCGCCCTGCCTGCTCGCGGCACTGCACGTAAAGCGCATGGTGGATGCGCTCCAGGGTGCCGTCCCAGTCCCAGCGCGCCAGATAGCCGAAAACGGTGCTGCGCGGGGCCAGGTCCTTGGGGATCGCCCGCCACTGGCAGCCGGTGCTCAGGACATACATGAGGCCGTTGACCACCTCGCGCACGTCCACCGTCTGCTTGTTGCCGCCCCGCTTGGCAGGCGGGATCAGGGGGGCGACCAACGCCCACTCGGCGTCCGTCAGGTCGCTTGGGTAACGCAGCTTGCTGCGATCGTAATGGGCACGGTTCTCAGTGGTCCACATCGAATGACCTCAGGCATGTCAGATCGGCACCGACCTAACCACAAACCGCTACAAACACTCAAAGTGATCGCGGACAGACACTTAGAACGCGCTCTTCTGAAGCGGGGGACGCGCCACCACGCCATCGGAACGCGGTGGAGCCGGTGTGGCTTTCAGGGATCAGGCCTTTCCGAAGAATGCCGTGAAACGGCGGACCGCGTCATGTGCCAGTTCCGCGCTGATGGCGAAGCAGATCCGGATGAAGCCCTCCCCCTCCGGTCCGAACGCCGTCCCCGGCGCCACGCCGAGCTTGACCCCCGAAAGCAGGCGCTTGGCCAAATCCAGACTGCCCTCCCCAGTCTCGATTCGAACCAGCAGGTAGAACGACCCCTGCGGAGCCGAAACGCTGACATTCGCGAGACGGGACATGCCGTCGATCAGGATCGCCCGGCTAACCTTGCACCGTTCGACCATGGCTTCGATGAACGGGTCTCCGCCGTCCAGCGCCGCCGATGCGGCATGTTGGATGAACGTCGGAATCGACGTCGTGTTGTATTCGCCCAGCCTGGCGAAGACGGAGGACAGCCCTTGGGGAAACGCGACCCAACCGGCCCGCCACCCCGTCATCGCCCAGTTCTTCGACATGGTGTTGCAGACGAGAAGCCGGTCCTGGTCCGAGCAGATTTCCAGGAACGAGTGGGCCACCGCACCGTCATATACGAAATGATTATAGACCTCGTCGGCGAGGATCCAGATTCCCCGCGCCTCGGTGACTTCCCGCAGGCCCCGCATGTCCGCGAGCGGCATGATCCACCCGGTGGGATTCGCGGGCGAGTTTATCATGACGATCCGCGTGCGGTCCGTGATCGCGGCGACGATGTCTGCGAGCGGCAGCTCGAAACCCCCGTCCGGCCGCCAGCGGTATGGCACCGAGACCGGAACTCCGCCCACGACCCGGACCGCCTCCCGGACGTTGCCCCAGGCCGGTGACGGGATCACCACCTCGTCGCCGGGCTCCAGTATCGCCTGGCACGCCTGCATGATGGCGTTCATGCCCCCGGACGTCACCGCGAACCGCTCCGGCGGCAGGTTCACCCCCCAGTGCCTGTGGTGGTACACGCTGAGCGACCGCCTCAGCGCGGGCAGGCCGACCGAGTAGGTGTACCGAGTGTGCCCGGCCTTCATCGCCGCGGTGGCCGCGTCGACGATGAACGGGGGCGTCGGCAGGTCCCCCTCGCCGATCCAGAGCTTCACGACGTCCGGATCATCTCGCCCAAGATCAGCGACCAACCCGATCTGGCTCGACGCGAGATCACGTATCCTTGGCGGCAGAGAGCGCCCGACGCGGTCGACGGCAGTTGGCATCAAAATCAGTTCCTTGCTGGGCGGATCATCATCGACGCGTGGGTGTCACTTGCAACGAGCCAGCGCCGGAACTAGCCGCGACCCTGCGTTGGTCCCGATCAAAAAAGCCCCTCATCGCAGGTGCGGTAATCGGAACATGGGTGGTCGCTTTGAACTCAGTCAGCCCACGTTAGCTAAAGCCCCACTTCACCGCCTGACTATTCTACTGATAATCATCCCTCGAAGAAGATCAAGCCATCGACCGGGAAGTCCGCCTCGAACGGCGCCCACATCCGTGCCTTTTCCCGATAGTCGGCCACGTGAGCCAGCTCGTGCACGAAGGTGGCGCGTGCCATCCGGTTGACCCCGGCATCTTCCGACAGCATTCCGCGTGCGAGACCCCCGGCGAGCACGACAGAAGTCTTCCATCCTCCGGGACGGAGGACCGGGATCGCCATCGCGACCCCCAAGGCGAAATCCTCGTTAGTGTGGCCGTCGTGTCCGGGCTCGCTGTCCGGGCCGAGCACGGACCTCAGGCCTTCGGCGTAATCCTAGGCGACGACCAACGCCGCGAGAGATTCGAGGTTAAGACCGCCCTCCGCCGCCGCTTCGACGTAGGCCTTGAGCGGCACAGCCAAAGCAGCGGCCACGTCCTCGCCGATGCCCAGGAACCGCGCCTGGAAGGAAATCTCGCCCATACCGTCAGGTTGCTCCACGTCGCCGCCGCGCGCGACCCCGGACGGTAGTCTCTGAATACCCGATCGGGCCCGTCTGCCAGATAGGTCCTTTCAAGATCATGACGGTGCCGTGTCCGGGCTGCGGCTCAGGCCTCGTAACCGGGCATGGACCGATCGAGCCCTCTTTTCAGGGCGGCGAACATGTATTCGGCCGAACTCATCTTCAGGTCCGGCGAAGGGGAGCTCACCTGGGACGCCATCTTCTCCAGGATCTCCTGCGTGACGAACCTGCGGCGTTGTCCGGTCCACATCGAAAACAGCTGCGTGCGGCAGGCCCGCTCGAGGTAGTAAAGCCGGTAGTAGGCGCTCGCGACGGACTTCCCGACGACGACCACCCCGTGGTTCGCCAGCATCAGGATGGGCTTGCCGTCCATCAGCCCGGCAAGGCGTTCCCCTTCGGACTGGTCGTCCGCCCAACCGTTGTAGTTGTAGTCGTATGCCACCTTGCCGTTGAAATAGAGCGCGCTCTGGCCAGTCATCTCGAGGGTCATGTCCTCCAGCTGCGTCAGCGCCGTGCAGTAAGGCATGTGGGTGTGCATCACGCACTCGGCGTCGGGCACCAGCTTGTGGATGGGGGCATGGATGCAGACCGCGGTCTGATCCGCGATCCCGTGGCCTTCCATGATGTCGCCCTCGTAGGTCACTTCCATCAGGCTGCCGGCGGTCACCTCCGACCAGTGCATGCCATACTGGTTGAGATAGAACCGGCCGGGTCGCCCGGGCACGTTCAGGGTGAAATGGTTGGAGATCCCCTCCTGGTAGTCGTCGACGACGGCCTGGCGGTAGGCGGCCGCCACGTCGATGCGGGCCCGCTGCCTCGCGCCCTCGAAATCGTCCACCGAAACCTGCGAAATGGTGTCCATATTCAATCTCCGGTTCGAGTTCGGCCAGCGTGGCTCAGGCGACCAGCTGTTTCGGCGAGCGGCGCAGGATAAGCGCGGCGCCCGTCAGGCAGAGGATGGTGAAGGCGATCAGCAGCGTCGCGACCGCCGTGATGGTCGGCGATATCTCCAGGGTCAGCTCGTTGAACATCTTCTTCGGGACGGTGTCGTAGGACCCGGCGATGAAGGACGTGACGACGACCTCGTCGAAGCTGCCGACGAACGCGAAGATCCAGGCGGCGGCGAGGCTGGGCGCGAGGAGCGGGACGACCACCTTGCGCATCGTCGTCGGCCATGAGGCCCCCATGGTCCAGGACACCTGTTCGAGCCTGATGTCGAACGAGCGTATGGCCACCCCCATCACGAGGATGACGTAGGGGATGCCGAGGAGCACGTGGGCGACCACCAGGCCGAAGAACGATCCAAGGATGCCGATCCGGGCGAACGTGATGTAGAGGGCGACGGCGGTGATGATCGTCGGCAGTATCACCGGCGCCATGAAGTTGCTTTCGAGGATTCCCTTGAACCTGACCGCGCGGCGTTGGAGCCCATAGGCTGCCAGGCTGCCGAGGATCAGTGCGAGCGTTGAGGCTACCGCCGCTAGGAACACAGACGTCCCGAGCGCCTCGAGCCACGATTCGCTGCCGAAGAACGACCGGTACCAGCGGAGCGACAGTCCGGGCGGCGGGAAGCTGAGCGAGCTCGCCGAGGAAAACGACATCGGGACCACGACGACGATCGGCAGGATCAGGAGGAAGACCGTGACTGCTGCGGTCGCGGAAACCAGGCGGGGACGCGGCAGCATGTCAGGAGCCCGCCTGCTGGGTGATGCGGCGGTAGACCGCGAAAAGGGAGAGGGTGATCGCGAGCAGCACGACGGAGACCGCGCTCGCCATCTCCCACCTCGGAACCTGGTTGATGTAGATCTCCAGCATGTTGGCCACCATGGGAACCCGCCCGCCGCCGAGGATCGCGGGCGTGATGTAGAAGCCGAGGCAGATGATCAGGACCAGGAGGGTTCCGGCCAGCAGGGCGGGAACCGTCTGGGGAAAGAACACCCTCCAGAAGATGACCCGCCCCGGGGCGCCCAGCGAGGCGGCCGCCTGGATGTGACGCTGGTCGACCCGCATCATCGCGGCGCACAGCGGCAGCACCAGCAGGGGCATCTGGATGTTGGCCATCCCGATGATGACTCCGAGGTCGTTGTAGAGGAAGGCGACGGGGGAGTCGGTCAGTCCCGACCACTGCAGGAGCCGGTTCACCAGGCCACCGTTCCCCAGGACGACGATCCAGGCGTATGTCCGCACGAGGACGCTCACCCAGAACGGCAGAACCACGAGCGCAAGGGCGACATTCCGGAGCCGGGGCGTCAGTCCGCTGATCCAGTAAGAGATGACGTAGCCGAGCACGGCGACCACCACGGTGGTGATGGCCGTGATGCGGAACGTGTTCAGGACGACCTTCATGAAGACGGGCGTCGTCGCCATGGCTTCGAAGTTCTGGAGGGTGAACCCGGCGGGAGACGAGGTGCTGTAGCTGAGCACCAGGAGCACGGGAACGTCGAAGCCGACCACGACAAGCAGCAGCAGCGGACCGATGAACCGCAGGACGCCAGCCGAACGGCCGGAACCGCTGCTAGAACGCTTCACCTGCGAGGCCGGGACGGCCCCGACAGGTTGGGCGTCCACTTCGAGGCCTACAGGCGGAGCAGGAATTCTTGCCAACGCTTCTGGACGGAGTCAGCGTTGTTAAACCACCAGACGTCGTCGTTCAGATACTGGGCATTCTTGTTCTCCGCCGTTGTCGGGAACTCCTTCAGCTTGTCTTTCGGGAGCAGCGCCTCGAGATCCGGCGAATTGCCCGAGTAGGGGATGATCCCGGATGCGACGAGCTGGTTCTGCGGCACGGACATCTCGTAGAGCAGCCGATAGGCCGCGTCCGCCTCGGCCGTGCTGACACCCTTCACGAGACAGAAGTAGGAGAGGTTCAGGCTGGCCTGGTTGTAGGTGTATTCGATGCCCTGCTGCCCGACCACACGTCCGGAGTAGGCCACCGCGTATTGCACTTCGTTGTCCCGCAGCAGCTGCGGGGGCTGGGCGCCTGCCTTCCACCAGACCGCCACGTCCTTCTTGAATTCCTCGAGCTTCCGGAACGCGAGGTCGACGTCCAGGGGGTATAGCTTGTCGGCCGGAACGCCGGCCGCGAGAAGGACGGCGGGCAGCACATACACCGGGTTGCTCGGTAGGCTCCGCTTCCCGGGGAACTCCCGGGCGTTGAAGAAGTCCGCCCAGGTCCGGGGCGCCTTCGCGCCGGCGCGCCACGCCATCATCGACGAGTAATACTGGTAGCCCATCCCGTAGTCGTCTTTCGCCTCGGGAAACATCGCCATCGGGGCGATCTTCGCCCAGTCGAGCTTCTGGAGCAGCCCGAGAGCCTTCGCCTGCTGGAGGTTGGAGGCGCCGAGTTCGAAAAGGGTCGTCGCCGTGCTGCCGCTCTCGATGAGCGCACGGAGCTTGCCCAGCTCGTTCGGGCTGTCCCGGGTGACCTTGATGCCGGACTTCGCGGTGAACGGCTTGATGTAGCCCGCCTCGACCGAACCCCCCGAAGTCCCGCCGGACTCGGTCATGCGGAGCTGCCGCACCTGGGCCTCGGCGGCAGGCAGGTCGCCGACCACCGCGGCCGCTGCCGTCGTCGCGATAAGCTTTCCGAATTGGCGGCGCCTCATATTGCCATCCTTGTTTGCTGTAGATCGCCAGCCAGCTGCTGACCGCCTCGTAATCCTCACCGTCCAAACCCGATCGGGGCCCGTCCAGGCGTGCGTTCCCGCCCATGCGACGACGCCGGACAAGAGAACCCGCCTCTCCGGCATGACTGCCTCGGCCCGGACGTCCCCGCCCATTTCGACGCGCACTATTCGGCCCTGCCACCGCAGCTGAAAGTCCAGTTAAGCGATCGTTTTCGGGCCAGTTGGGCCGAAGACGGGGCCGCCGACACCGGGACCACCTCGACGCCGGAGCTTTCGGGAGTTCCGGCAGGCCGGGCGTTCGCGGCGGCGCGCTGCCTCCCGAAGCCGGAACGGCGCCCCGGCACGCGCCCCGCGATCTTGGATCGCAGCGACACCGTCTCCGGCGTCACCCGGGTTGGACCTGGAAGGCCCGCCCGGCCATCGGTCGGGAACGCGTCGGCGGAACGCGGGACGACCGCCGGTGGCCTGCCTCAGCCGATGTGCCAGACGTCACCGTTCGACCACGACATCGAGACGGGGGCGCCGACGGCGTGCCGCTCGCCGATGAACGGCGACATGCACACGAATTTCGTCCCGTCGGCGGCGGCCACATGGTAGCGGACCGACTGGCCGAGATAGACCGTCTCCAGCACCGTTCCCGCGACGCCATCCTCTGTCCGGACCGCGGAAAGCGTGACGCGCTCCGGCCGGACAATTCCGAGCCGCCCGTCCGCCGACACGATGACGTTGGCCGTGCCCAGGAACTCCGCGACGAAACGGTTGGCCGGCTGGAGATAGGCCTGCTCGGGAGTGTCGAGCTGCTGCACGACGCCGCTGCTCAGGACCATGACCCTGTCGGCCATGGACAGGGCCTCCTCCTGGTCGTGGGTCACCAGCAGGGTCGTCACGCCGAGACGCCGCTGCAGCTGCTTTAGTTCGACCTGCAGCTCCTCCCTGAGCTTCCTGTCGAGCGCTCCGAGGGGCTCGTCCAGGAGCAGGATGGACGGGTTGAACACGATCGCCCGGGCGAGCGCCACCCGCTGCTGCTGGCCGCCCGACAGTTCGGAGGGCTTCCGGGACGCCATCGGGCCGAGCTGCATAAGGCCGAGCGCCTCCTTCACGGCCGCCTCGGTCTTCCGCCGCGGCCATGCCCGGACTTGCAGCGGGAAAGCGACGTTCTGCTCGACGGTCATGTGGGGGAACAGGGCGTAGGACTGGAAGACCAGGCCGATGTTCCGTTGCTGGGGAGCCTCGTGCGTGACGTCGCGCCCGCCGATGTGCATCTGCCCGGCCGTCGGTTTGGACAGGCCTGCGATGAGCGAGAGGAGCGTCGTTTTCCCGGACCCGCTGGGACCGAGGATCGTCAGGAACTCGCCGTCGCGCACCTCGAGGTCGACGTCGTCCACGGCGACGAAAGACCCGTATTCCTTCCGGAGTTTCTGCAGCCGTATTTCGGTCATGCGCCGCACCGGTCGGCGGGAGACGGGCCGTCGCGAAAAGCAGCAGGCATACGGACCACCTTCGATTTCATCGTCCGGGTGGCATCAGGCCGACCTCTTGGAGGGTCAGCATCGCGGTTTCCCCGGGTCGAGAAAGTCCACTTGCGCGGCCGGATGCGGGCCAGTGGCGCGGCCGCCTCTCAGTCCTGCCGACGGAGACCCCGCGACGCGGCGACCAGCCTGGTTACGGCTCCGCCGATTAGGTTTGTTTCCAGCCGTCCCGTGCCGATTATCACGCCGGGCTCGGGGGGCGCCTTGAAGAAGAACGAGGACAGGGCGTATGCCGGAATCCCGATCTCGCGGGCAAGGCGCGACAGCTCGCGGTCCAGCGTGGGATCGGCCGTCGACCTCATGCCGAGGGCCTGGAAAAGAGCGGGTGCGTTCGGATAGAGGGAGAACTCCCCGGAGCCCTGCTTCTCGATCTCCGCCGCGAACAGGGCCTGACGCTCCCGGTAGGCCCGCCGCATCTTCCGGATGTGCGAGTCGAGGTGGCCCCTGTCGATGAACTCCGCGAGCACGGGCTGGATGCTCATTGAGGGGAAGTAGTCCAGATAGTATCGGATCCTGACCAGCACCCGGATCAGCTCGGGGGTGCAGATCAGGTATCCGATGCGGAGCTGCGGCGAAATCGATTTCGAGAAGGTCCCCATGTAGACGACCCGGTCGTTCTGCCCGAGGCTGTAGATCGGCTGGATGGGACGGCCGTCGGCGATGATCTCGCCGTCATAGTCGTCCTCGAAGATCCAGGCACCGGTCCGGTTCGCCCACAACAGGAGGTGGATCCTCCTTTCCAGCGAAAGGGTGGCGCCGGTCGGATAGTGGTGCGAGGCGGTGATGAGGGCCGCCCTTGCGTCCGGAGCCATCCGCTCGGCGACGTCGACCTGCAGGCCGCTGCCGTCCACTGGGACCGGGAGAGCCTCCATGCCGAGGGCGTTTATCAGCTTGGCGGCTTTGGGCCTGCCGGGGTCCTCGAGCCAGACCCCGTCACCCTTGTCGAGCAGCGCCCGGAGCAGGATGTCGAGGGACTGGGTCGTGCCGGACGTGATGAGCACCTGGTCGGGGGTGGCCCTGATGCCGCGCGTCCTATGCGCCAGCTCGCAGATCGCCCGGCGCAGGCCCTCGTAACCCTGGGGACTCGAGGAGCGTAGCAGCGTCTGCTTCGGACTCGACCAGACCTGCGAATGGAGCTTCGACCAGAGCTCCCACGGGAACCTGGTCGAATCCGGGATGCCGAAAGTCTGGAGCGGATCCTCCTCGTCACGGAGGATCCGGTCCTCCTGCAACCCGGACGCGAAGCGGCTCACGCTCAGTTCCCTGGCGCAGGCCCCTGCGGGAAGGTCGTGACCGCCCCCGCCGATCGGCAGGCCCGGGAGATGCGACACGAACGTCCCGACGCCGTGGCTCGCTCCGAGGATGCCCTCGGCCTCGAGATGGTCGTAGGCCGTCGCGACCGTGTGCCGGGAACAGCCGAACTCCGCCGCGACCAGCCTGGGGGAGGGCATGGACGTCCCGCCGGGGATGACGCCCTCGAGGACCAGTCTTTTGACCTCGTCGTAAAGTTGCCAGTACATCGCCCGCGGGCTGTCCCTGTCGACTCGGATACCCGGAAGCAGGGATGCCTGCGCCCTGGGCTGTGCTGTCCTCGTTTTCCGCATCTTGACCTGGGGGGAGACCATCTGTTCCGGTCTGCTCACGTTATCGGAAGGCACCCGGGAAAAGGAAGGCATGACCCCGACTTGCTTATTCTCGGGCCTCCGGGTCCGTCGGGGGTGGTTCGGGCTGCCGTTACTCACAGGTTCAGGATGAACTCCTGCCAGCGTTTCTGAACCGCGTCGCCGTGGACATACCACCAGGACGCGTCGTGGATGAACTGGAGCCTCTTGTTGGCGGCGGCGGTGGGAAGCTCCGCCAGCGCCTCGGGCGGCAGGAGGCCTTCGAGGCCGGGCGAACTGCCGGGGTAGGGCGAGAAGCCGAACGCGGTGAGCTGGTTCGCGGCGATGGATATCTCGTGGATGAGCCTGTAGGCGGCGTCGGCGTCCGCCGCCGGCGTGCCCTTGACCAGGCAGATGTAGGAGACGTCGAGGCTGGCCTGGTTGAAGCTGATCCCGATGTCGGGCTGGCCGGTCACCCGGCCCGAGTAGGCGATGGCGTATTGGACCTCGTTGTCCCGCAGCAGCTGGGACGGCTGGGCCCCGGCCTTCCACCAGATCGCCACGTCCTTCTTGAAGACCTCGAGCTGCCTGAAAGCGAGGTCCACATCCAGCGGATACAGTTTCTCCATCGGCACCCCGGACGCCAGCAGCACCGCCCCCAGGACGTACACGGGGTTGTCGGGCAGCGTCCGCTTGCCGGGGAAGTCCTTCGAGTTGAAGAAGTCCTTCCAGGTCTCCGGTGCCCTCACGCCCTTCCGCCACGCCATCATCGTCGAGTAGAAAATCGTCCCCATGCCGTAGTCGTCCCTGGCCTCGGGGAACATGGGATCGGGCGCGATCTTCTCCCAATCCAGCCTGTCCAGCAGCCGCAGGGCCTTGGCCTGCTCCATGTTCATGGCACCCAGCACATACAGCGCGGTGCCGCTGCTTCCCGTCTCGACCAGGGCGCGCAGCTTCCCGAGCGGGTTGGGGCTGTCGACCACGACCCGGACCCCGGTCCTGGCGGTGAACGGCCTGATGTAGGCGGCGACCAGCGCTTCCGTGGAGGTGCCACCGGGATCGACCACCCTGATCTGGCGCACCTGGGCGGCGGCGAGGCGGGAGGCGGACGCAAGACCGGCCGCCGCCGCCGCCACGCAGAGGCTGCGGCGGCCGATGGCGCCGGAAAGATGAGTCTCGGGGACGGGCCCGGGACGCGTCATTCCGCGGCCGACGTCAGGCTCGGTTCGGCCCCGTGCGCGAAGCGGCTCGCGGGACGCTCCAATCCGAGATTGTCGCGCAGGGTCGGGCCTTCGTAGTCCGCGTGGAACCGGCCCCTCTCCTGGAGGATGGGCACCACCCGGTCGACGAAAATCCCGAGTTCCCCGGGCAGCCCGTCAGAGATCATGAAGCCGTCGCAGAGTTCGGAACCGAACCAGGACTGCATCCTATCCGCCACCTGCTCCGGCGTGCCTATGAAGAAGGTCTTGGGGGAGGCGACTCCCTGGGCGACCTCCCGCAGGGTCAAGCCGCGGGCGACCATCCCGCGGACGCGGTCCACGATGGACCGGTAACCCTCGTCGTTCCGCTGCAGAAGCTCCTTCGGGAACGGACCGTCGAGGTCGTATTCCGACAGGCTGTGCTGGTTGAAGTACTTCTCCAGCCCGTCCAGGGCGGCGCGGACGTCGATGAGCGCCGCCCGCTCGCGTGCCTTGTCCGACGCCGCCCGCTCGGTCTCTCCGATGTAGACCGGCGAGGAGGAGATCAGTTTGACCTGCTCCGGCCGCCGCCCGAAGCGGGCCGCGCGCGCCTTGACGTCCCGGTAGTAGGCGCGCGCCTCGTCCTGGTCGTGCGGGCTGAAGAACACGCAGTCGGCGAAGCGGGCGGCATAGTCGCGGCCCGCGTCGGACGCCCCCGCCTGGAAGATGACCGGCTGCCCCTGGGGACACCTGGCGATGTTGAGCGGCCCCCGGACGCTGAAATACTCGCCACGGTGATCCAGCCGGTGGAGCATGGACGGGTCGATGAACTGCCCGGTCTCCTTGTCCTGGACCATGGTGCCGGCCTCCCACGTGTCCCAGAGCCCCTGGACGACCGACAGGTGCTCCTCCGCCCGGCGGTAGCGCTCGTCATGGGGAGGCAGCCCCACGTCGTTGAAGTTGGACCCGCTCCCGTCGGTGAAGGAAGTCACCACGTTCCATCCGGCCCGCCCGCCGCTGAGATGGTCGAGTGAGGCGAAGAGGCGGGCGGCGTTGAACGGTTCCGTGTAGGTCGTGGTCAGCGTGGCGACGAGACCGATGCGGCTCGTGACGGCGGCCAGGGCCGACATGACGGTAAGCGGTTCGAAACGGCTCAGCGAGTACGGCGCCGTCTTCTCCGTGACGTAGACGCTGTCCGCGACGAACAGGAAATGCAGCTTGCCGCGCTCGGCCACCTCGGCCTGCATCCTGAAATACGGCAGGCTGTAATGGGAATCCGGCTGGGCCAGCGGGTGCCGCCAGTCGGTCCAGGTGCTGCCGGGCCCTTGCATGATGAAGCCAAGCGTCATCGTTCGGCTGGGTGGCACGGGCTCTCTCCTGGCGCTCCATCACTCCGTCCGCGCCCGTGCCCCGTCCGCGTGCGGCCTCCTTGGCAGCACCGTCCCGGACTCCGCGAAGTCCGCGCGTGCAGCCTAATGATGACCGTCGCGTGAAACAGGAAAGTCCAGTTCGTCGGGGCGAAGCGGGCCAGTTCCCGCCCGGCCCGAGGTCCGGCGGGGCCGGAAGCACGGCGGCGGCCGGACCGTGAGGGCGGGGGGCATCCCGCGAGTGGCCCGTTATCCTGTCCGGAACTGGCCTTTGCAGCCGCACGGGCCAAGTCGATGTAGGGCGTCGTCAGCGTGCCGGACGACACGCCTGCGCCTGGAGAAACCCCATGTTCCCGACACCCGGCTCGACGTCAGCCGCAGTATACGAACGAGCCTGCAAGGTCATGCCGGGCGGCACCAGCCGCCGCTCCCTGTACGACATGCGTTCATACGTTCATTCGGGGTTCGGCTGCCGGGTCCGCGACGTCGACGGCAACTCCCTGCTGGACGGCTCCAACAACTTCATGGTGCTCGTCCACGGTCACGGGCACCCGCCCACCGTAGCCGCCCTGAAGGAGCAGCTGGACCGCGGGATCAGCTTCGGGATGGCCGAGCGGACCGAGGTCCTGCTCGCCGAGAACCTGTGCTCCAGGGTGGCGGGCACCGAGCGGGTCATTTTCTGCAGCAGCGGCTCCGAGGCCGTGATGCACGCCATCAAGGCGGCCCGCGCGCTGACCAAGCGCCCCAAGATCGTGAAGTGCGAGGGCCTGTACCACGGCTCCTACGACTACGCGGAGGTCTCCAACGCGCCTCCGGTCGTGCCCGGCTCGCAGGGCTTCCCGCGTGCCCTCCCCTATGGCCCCTACACCCTGCCGCACGTGCTGGACGACACCGTCGTCATCCCCTTCAACGACGCCGCCGTCGCGGAAGCCGTGCTGCGGGAGCAGGCGGACAGGGTGGCGGGCATCGTCATCGACCTCGTCCCCTCCCGCATCGGGTACGCGCCGGCCGAACAGGCCTTCGTCAAAATGCTCCGCCGCGTCTGCGACGAGTTCGGCATCGTGCTCATCTTCGACGAGGTCGCGTCCTTCCGGCTGGGGCATGGCGGCGCGCAGGGCATGTACGACGTCATCCCGGACCTGACGGCGTTCGGGAAGATCATCGGCGGCGGCCTGCCGGTCGGCGCGGTGGGTGGCACCGAGGCCGCGATGAGGATCTTCGACGCGTCCTCGGGCGATCCGACCGTCTCCTTCACCGGGACGTTCAACGCCAATCCGATGTCGATGGCCGCAGGGCTCGCCACGATGGAGGACCTCACCCCCGGGAAGGTCACCGCGCTCAACAAGATGGGGGACCGGGCGAGAGCCGGTATCGCCGCGGGGATCAAGCGCAAGGGCCTGCCCGCCACCGTGCGGGGTTTCGGCTCCTTCGTCTCGCTGTTCTTCGGACCCAGGGTGGGAAACACCTACCATTCCGTCGCCCACCGGCCCGAGGAGCTCGCCACCCTCCGGAGGTTCTGGTCGGCGACGCTGGACAGGGGGATGCTCATCGACGTCTCCGGACGCTTCAATCTCTCGACGGCCTACACCGAAGCGGACGTCGACGAGGCGACGGAGATCGTCGTGGCCGCGCTCGAGGACGCTTTCGACAGCGCCCCGTCGGAGCGGACAAGGGCCGTGGCCTGATGCGGGAACCGGCTGGAAGCGCCCGGGCGCACCCGGCATCCGGGCCCGTCCGTTCCCGCCCGCTGCCGCCGGACACCTCCGCATGCCGCTGAACCCGCCCGCCTTAAATGAACTTACGGCCATCGTAGGCAGCGCGCACGTGGTCACCGGCGAGAGCGACATGGCGGCCTTCAACCGTGACTGGCGCGGTCGGTTCGTCGGGAGGTCGGCCGCCGTCGTGAGGCCGGGCTGCACCGCCGAGGTGTCCGCGGTCATGGCCTGGGCCCACCGCAACGGGTGCGCGATCGTCCCCCAGGGCGGGAACACCGGCCTTGTCGGAGGCGGCATCCCCGCCGCGACTGGGACGGAGATCATCTTGTCCCTGGGCAGGATGAACGCGATCCGCGCCGTCGACCGGGTCAACGACACCATGGTCGTCGAGGCCGGATGCATACTCCATGACATCCAGGCCGCGGCGGTGGCGGCCGGGCGCCTGTTCCCCCTGAGCCTCGCCAGCGAGGGCAGCTGCCAGATCGGCGGGGCGATTGCCTCGAACGCCGGGGGGCTCGAGGTCGTCCGGTATGGTCCGATGCGCGACCTCGTCCTCGGCCTCGAGGTCGTCCTCCCGAACGGAGACCTGCTCCCTGACGTGACGCAGTTGCGGAAGAACAACACGGGCTACGACCTGAAGCAGCTCTTCATCGGTTCGGAGGGGACGCTCGGCATCGTCACGGCGGCCGCGCTGAAGCTCTTCCCGATGCCCCGCGCGGCCGCCACGGCCTTCTGCGGCCTGAGGTGCCCGGCCGACGGGCTGGATGTCCTGGTCGAGGTGAAGGAGCGGTGCGGCGCGCGCCTCTCCAGCATCGAGATCATCAGCGGGCCGCAGATGGACTTGGTGCTCGGCCACACCAAGGGATCGCTCCCGCTGGCCGCCAGGCATCCCTGGTACCTGCTGGTCGAACTCACGGACTCCGTCGACGACGGCCGCCTCTCCGAACTGCTGCTGGGCGTGCTCGCGGCCTGCAGCGAGCGCGGCGCCGTCTCGGACGCCGCCATCGCTCAATCCGAAGCGCAGCGCGCCGCCTTCTGGGCGCTCCGGCACATGGTCTCCGAAAGCAACGTCCACGCGGGCCGGGTCCTCTCGCACGATACCTCGGTCCCGGTCGCATCGGGCGCCGACTTCATCTCCAGGGTCGAACAGGCCCTCTCCGGCACCCCGGACATGCAGCTTACGTTCGTGGGGCACCTGGGCGACGGCAACGTGCATGCCGTGGCGATCTTCGACCGGGAAAAGGTCGTCGCGGCCGATTTCGAGGGCCGTGCGGCGGCGGTCAGCGCGCTCGTCTACGAGATCAGCGCCTCACTGGGGGGCAGCATCAGCGCCGAGCACGGCGTGGGCGTCGCGCTCCGGGACAAGCTGCCGACGTACAAGAACCACCTCGAGCTGACACTGATGAGATCCATCAAGACCGCCATCGACCCAACCGGCATCCTCAATCCGGGCAAGCTCCTTGTCGGCTGAACGCATCTTCCGTCCCTCCGCGCTTGCTGCCGCGCACTTCCGGATGGCCATGGAGCGGCGGGGTCCGGTCCGTCGGCGGCCGACGGGGGGATTGCGGCCATGACGCCTTGGAACATCGTGGTCGGCGGTGGGATCGCGGGCGTCTCCGCGGCCCTCGAGATGCGGCGTTCGGGACTGGACGTGGCCGTCATCGATCCGCTGCCCTCTCCCGGCGGAGCCAGCTTCGGGAACGCCGGGATCATCAGCGCGGACACGGCGGTGCCGATCGCGCTGCCCGGGATGCTGCGCAAGGTCCCGGGCTGGCTCGCCAATCCTTACGGGCCGCTGACCGTCCGCAAATCCTACCTGCCCCGGGCGGCGCCCTGGCTCATCCGCTGGATGCTGGCGGGCAGGATGGACCGGGCGCTGACGATTTCGGACGCGATCCGGTCCCTCCACCGCGACGCTTGGGACGTCTACCGCGACATCCTCGGCCAGGAGGGGTTCGCGGACCTCATGAGGCCGTTCGGACACGTGCAGCTCTGGAACGGGGAAGAGGAGAGCCCGACCGCCGCCGTGGAGCGGAAGATCCGGGAGCGCCACGGGATCCCGTCGAGCCAGCTCGACATGGACGAGCTGCGCCAGCTTTTCCCGAACCTGGCCCGGCTGCCCATGCGGGGTGTCCTCATTCCCGGCAACGGACACACGGTCAGCCCCCGCCGTCTCGTCGCCCACCTGGCGGACCTGGCCAGGGCTGAGGGGGTGACGTTCCTTCCCGAGCGGGTGCTGAAGCTTATCCCCGGAAACGCGGGAAGCTGGACCGTGATGACGAACGCGGGGAACCACAGGGCGGACCGGGTGCTCCTGGCCGCCGGAGCCTGGTCGGCGACCCTCCTCACCCCGCTGGGCCTCAAGCTGCCGCTGGACACGGAACGCGGCTACCACTCGATGTTCCCCGCGCCGTCGGTCCAAATCTCCCACACCGTCCTGCACAAGGACTGGGGGATCAGCCTGTCCCCCTTCGAGGAGGGCCTGTGCGCGTCGGGGACGGTCGAGATCGCCGGGCTCCACGCGCCGCCGGACGAGCGCCGCGCGCACGTCCTTGCGGCCCGGGCCCGGCAGCTGCTCCCGGGCCTCGAAAGCGGGGAGCCGACGGTCTGGATCGGCTTCCGCCCGTCGTTCCCCGACAGCCTGCCGGTGATCGGGCCCGCGCCGAAGCTGCCGAACCTGTTCCTGCTTTTCGGCCACGGCCACAACGGCATGACCGGTGGTCCGACGGGTGCGCGGCTGGTGACGCAGATGATGATGGGGGAGGTGCCGTTCATCGACCCCGCCCCCTATTCGGCCGCGCGTTTCTCCAACCGCTTCGGCGCTTGAGGAAAGGGAACGGAATTGGACGTACGGTCGCTGTCGGGCTCTTCGCCGCCCTGATATCCCCGATGAACGCGGACGGCTCCGTCGACGAGGCCGTGCTCGCCGAGTTCGTCGACTGGCAGGTCCACCAGGGCACGCACGGGCTGGTGCCCGTGGGGACCACCGGCGAGAGCGCCACGCTCAGCCACGCCGAACATCGCCGCATCGTCGACATCACGGTCGAGGTCGCGGGCGGGCGGGTGCCCGTGATCGCCGGAGCCGGATCGAACAGCACGGCGGAAGCCATCGATCTCGCCCGGCATGCCAGGGCCGCGGGAGCGGACGCGATCCTCGTGGTCGCCCCCTACTACAACAGGCCGACCCAGGAAGGGCTCTTCCTCCACTTCTCGGCGATCGCCGACGCGGTGGACATCCCGCTCGTCGTCTACAACGTCCCGTCGCGGACCGCGGTCGACGTCGACGCCCTGACGATGTCACGCCTCTCGCGGCATCCGAACATCGTCGGGGTGAAGGACGCTACGGGCGACATGGCCCGGGCCACCCGCGCGGCGGTCGCATGCGGCCCGGATTTCGCCCAGCTTTCGGGCGAGGACCAGACGACGCTGCCCTTCCTCGCCGCCGGCGGCCATGGCAGCATCAGCGTCACCGCGAACGTCGCGCCCGCGCTATGCGCCGAGCTGCACGATGCCTGGCGCGAGGGCCGCCTTGCCGACGCGGCCGCGGCGCACCGGCGGCTGATGCCCCTCCACGACGCGCTCTTCGCGGAAACCAGCCCCGGGCCGGTCAAACACGCCGCGAGCCTGCTCGGGCGGGCGACGGAGTTCTGCCGGCTGCCGCTCGCGCCCGTGGTCGAGGACACCAGGCGGGCGGTGCGGCAGGCCCTGACCGACGCCGGGCTGCTGAACTAGGCGGCCCGCACGGGACGGACCCGCCGGACCCGGCGCCCAACCCCCAGCCGGAAACAGCGAGAAGATGACACGATGCGCCTGCACATCCAGAACCCGACGGACGACCCCGTATTCTCGATAACCCGCGAGCAATGGAACGCGGCCGTCCGCCGCAATCCGCTGGCGGGACCGTTCGAGGTGACGATCAGCGACGACCCGGACCGGCTCGGAGCAGAGCTCGCCGGAGCCGACATCCTCCTGACCTGGGTCAGCATCGTCGCCCGCCAGCTAACGGCTGTCCCGCTCCGGACGCTCGCCCCGCGCCTTAAAATCATCGCCTGCACCTCGGCGGGCGTGGACAGGCTGGCCCCGTTCGATTGGCTGCCCGCGGACGTGGCCCTGCTCAACAACAGCGGCACTCACGGTGAAAAGGCAGGCGAGTTCGGGATTATGGCGCTGCTAATGCTGCAGAACCGGATGCCCGAGCTGATCAGGAGTCAGCAAGCGGGCGAATGGCGGCAGGCGCATGGCTCGACGCTGAGGGGCCGGACGCTCTGTGTCGTCGGGATGGGCTCTTTGGGAGGCGGCGTGGCGCGACAGGCGCGCGCATTCGGAATGCACGTGCTCGGCGTCCGCAATGGCTCCGGGAAGCATCCTGATTGCGACGAGACCTTCCAGGCAGACGGCCTCAAGGGAGCGCTGGCCCGGGCGGACGACGTCCTCCTGGCCTGTCCCCTGACGGCCCAGACCCGCAACCTGCTTTCGCGCGACCGCATAGGCCTGCTCCGGAAAGGCGCGCGGGCCGTGAACATCGCCCGCGGACCCGTGTGGGACCAGGAAGCCGTCTGCGACGCCCTCGAAGCGGGGCACCTCGAGTCAGCGTTCACGGACGTGACCGTGCCGGAACCGCTCGATCCCGCCCACCGGCTCTGGCGGACAAGGGGGATGATCGTCACGCCGCACGTATCCGCGGACGACCGCGAGAAATACAACGACCACACGCTCGACATCTTCCTGCGCAACGTCATTGCGTTCCAGGAGGGCGCGGCGATGCCAAACCGCGTTGACCCCGCGAGAGGTTACTGAAGGTCGGTCGCCTTCGACTGAGCTGCTGCCGGTTTGGTGGACTTCGAGTTTAGGGTGTTTCCCAGGATTGGAGGAGGCAAACGGTGCGGCGACAGCTTAGCGGGTAGTCCAAGCTGGTGGCGGTCCGGCTGGCCGAGGAGCTTGGGGTATCGGTGTTGCTGGCCAGCCGGGACCAGGTATTTGACGAACACACCCTCGCTGCCGTGCCGGCCGCGATTGTCCTGAAACACCACGGCATAGCCGGCATCGGTGAAATATTTCGCCAGCGCGAGGCGGGTGATCGGCGTTGAGGAGGCTGCGGTGATCTCGCTGCGGCTCACCTCGTCGCGCCCGTGGGAGGGTGCGTTCGAGGACCACGGGGAAGGGGCCGGGTCCGTCCGGAAGGAAAAGGCTGGTGGCGAGACGGATGCCGTCGCGCATCGCCACCATCAGCGTGTTCGTCACGCCTCCTCCAGCTCCGTGCTGAGACGCCTGAGATAGGCGGTGTGCGGGTGGCTGACCTGCCCGGCGCGAAGATCCTCCGCCGACAGCATCTCCACCATCTCGCCGCCCTGCATCACGCCGATCTGCGGGCAGAGATGGGCGATAACGGCGAGGTTGTGGCTGACCATCACGTAGGTCAGTCGGCGGCGGTCCTGCAGGTCGGCCAGCAGGTTCAGCACCTCCGCCTGCACGGACACGTCGAGCGCCGAGGTCGGCTCGTCGAGCAGCAGCACCTCCGGCTCCGACATCAGCGCGCGGGCGATGGCGACGCGCTGGCGCTGGCCGCCGGAGAGCTGGTGCGGGTAGCGGAACCGCGCCGCCGGCGGCAGCGCCACCTCGGACAGCGCCATGCGGATGCGCCGGTCGACATCGTCGATGCCATGCACCAGCAGCGGCTCCGACAGCGCGCGGTTCACGGTCTGGCGCGGGTGCAGCGAGCCGTAGGGGTCCTGGAACACCATCTGCACGCGGCGGAAGAAGTCGCGGCCGCGTTTGGGCGCCAGGGCCTTTCCGTCGATGGTGAGCCGCCCGGTCCAGTCGTCGTTCAGCCCGGCCAGGGCGCGCAGCACCGTCGATTTGCCGGAGCCGCTCTCGCCGACGATGCCGAAGCTGCTGCCCTCGCCGACCGCGAAGGTGACGCCGCGCACCGCCTCGATATCGCCGAACCGCACCACCAGGTCTTGAACGGATATCATGCGAGCCACGCGGGATCGCGCGCCATCACCGGCAGCCGCGTCTTGGGGTGGGACAGCGTGGGCAGGCAGTCGAGCAGGCCGCGGGTGTAACCATGCCGGGCGCGGACCAGCTCGCCGGCCGCCAGCTCCTCCACCACGCGGCCCGCATACATCACCGCGACGCGATCGCAGAAATGGCTGACCAGCGGCAGGTCGTGGCTGATCAGGATGAGGCCCATGCCACGGCGGGAGACGAGATCCTCCATCAGGCGGAGGATCTCCGCCTGCACGGAGGCGTCGAGCGCGGAGGTCGGCTCGTCGGCGATCAGCAGCTCCGGGTCAGGGGCCAGCATCATCGCGATCATCACTCGCTGGCCCATGCCGCCGGACAGCTCGTGCGGATAGGCGTCGGCCACGCGGGCGGGATCGCGGATTTGGGTCTGCGCCAGAAGATCGATCGCGGCGGCGCGCGCCTCGCGTTTGCTGCCCTTCTTCTGCTGCCGCCAGGCCTCGGCGACCTGCGCCCCCGCGGTCATGATCGGGTTCAGCGAGTATTTCGGGTCCTGCAGGATCAGCCCGGCGCGCTTGCCGCGGATCGAGCGCATCTTCTTCTCGCTGGCCGAGAGGATGTCGATCCCGTCGAACTGCAGCCGGTCCGCGGTCACCACCGCGGCCTTCGGCAGCAGCCGCAGCAGCGCCCGCGCGGTGAGCGACTTGCCGGACCCGCTCTCGCCGACGATGCCGAGCTTCTCCGCCCCCAGCGTCATCGACACGCCGCGCACCGCCATGCTCATCCCCTGCGGCGAGGGGAACGAGATGCACAGATTTTCAATATCGACCATCATCTCTGCTTGGGATCCAGCAAATCGCGCAGGCCGTCGCCGAGCAGGTTGAAGGCGAGCGAGGCCACGAAGATGGCGATCCCCGGCATCAGCGGCACCCACCACTGCTCCAGGAAGAACCGCCGGGCGGTGGCGATCATCGTGCCCCATTCCGGCGAGGGCGGCTGCGCGCCCATGCCGAGAAAGCCGAGCGAGGCGGCGAACAGGATGATGGAGCTCATGTCCAGCGTCACCCGCACGATCAGGGAACCCAGACACAGCGGCATCACATGCCGCAGCACGATGCGAAACGAGGAAGCCCCGGTCAGCCGCACCGCCGCGATGAAATCGGCATGGCGCACGGTCAGCGTCTCCGCCCGCGCCAGCCGCGCATAAGGCGGCCAGGTCGTCAGAGCGATGGCGATCACCGCCGAGGTGATGCCCGGACGGATCGCCGCCACGAAGGCCAGCGCCAGGATCAGCCGCGGAAACGCCAGGAAGATGTCGGTCACCCGCATCAGCACGGCGTCGGCGATCCCCCCGTAATACCCGGCGACACACCCCACCGCGAGCCCGATCGGCGCCACCAGCACCACCACCACGATCACCATCCCCAGCGTCACCCGCGCGCCGAACAGCAGCCGCGAATACACGTCGCGGCCCAACTCGTCGGTGCCCAACCAATGCGTGGCCGAGGGCGTTGCGAGCCTGTTGGCCAGATCCTGCGTCGAGGGATCGTAGGTCGCCAGCAGCGGCGCAAAGATGGCGCACAGCACCAGCAGCACCACGATCATCAGCCCCAGCATGGCGAGCCCGTTGCCGCTGAAATCCCGCCAGAGCCGATACCACCGTCCCCACGCCGCCTGGCTGCGCGAGGCCGGCGCGTCCGACAGCAGCCAGCTCCGATCGGTGATCCCGCTCATCGTACCCGCGGATCCAAAAGCCGATAGGCGGTGTCGGCCAACTGATTCAGCAGCATATAGATCAGTCCCACCACCAGAGTGGCCCCAATCACGGCATTCATGTCGGCATTGAGCAGGGATACGGTGAGGTATCGCCCCAGCCCCGGCCAGGAGAACACCGTCTCCGTCACCACAGCGCCCTCCAGCAGCCCGGCATAGGCCAGCGCCAGCACCGTCACCAGCCGCACCGCGATATTGCCGAACGCATGCCGCCAGACCACCTGCGCCGCCGAAAGCCCCTTGGCCCGCGCCGTCGTCACGTATTCCCCGGCCAGCGCGTCCAGCATGAAGGCCCGCGTCATCCGCGCGATATACGCCATCGAGAAATACGCCAGCACCCCCGCCGGCTGCACCAGATGCGCGCAGGCGTCGTAGAACGAGTCCCAGTCCATCGCGATCAGCGAGTCGATGGTGAGAAACCCGGTCACCACCGGCACCATCCCCTCCAGCCCCACATCGATCCGCCCGGTCCCCGGCGCCCAACCCAGTTTCGCGTAGAACACCAGCAGAGACAGCAGCGCCAGCAGGAAGATCGGGATCGAATGCCCCGCCAGACAGAACACCCGGATCGCTTGGTCGATCCGGCTGCCCTGCCGCACGGCGGCCAGAACGCCGAGCGGCACGCCGATCAGCGTCGCGATCACGATCGCCACCGTCGCCAGCTCGATCGTGGCCGGAAAATACCGCTCGATATCCTCCACAACCGTGTTGGACGTCATCACCGAACGCCCGAGATCGCCGTGCAGCAGATGCACCACATAGATCCCGAACTGCACCACCAGCGGCTTGTCCAGTCTCAGTTCGTTGCGCACCCGCAGCATTACGTCCTCGGGCGCATGATCGCCTACGATCGCGATCACCGGATCGATCGGCATCACCCGGCCGATCAGGAACGTCACCAGCACCAGCCCGAACAGCGTGATCAGCAGGCTGGAGAGGGTTCCCGCCAGCCTGCCGGCATGACGCCTCATGCCTTCTTTATGTCGTCGAACTTGGTGAAGTCTGACAGCGGCCCGATCACGAAGCCGGTCACGCCCTTGCCGAGCACGGCCGACGAGATCTGCTGCAGCATCATCACGAACGGCGCGCGGGCGGCAAATTTCACCTGCATGTCCTGATACATCTTGATGCGCTTGGCCCCGTCCAGCTCGCGGCTGGCGGCCAGCGACATGTCGTTCAGCTCCTTGTCCACATAGTGGTTGCGCCAGGCCAGGATCTTCAGCTTGCTGTCCGGGCCGTCATCCGGATTCTCGCAGAACCCCTGGCTGTTGGAGTTCGGATCGAAATAATCGGCCCCCCACACCAGCGTGGCCAGCTGATGCGTCCGCGCCCGCGTCTTGGTGAGCACCTGCTTCTGCTCGCCCGGCAGCAGCGTCACCTTTACGCCTATCGCCGCGAGATCGGCCTGGATCGCCTGGGCGATGTCGCCGTAGGGCGCCTGCGAGATATAGTCCATCGTCACCGCGAACCCGTCCGGCAGCCCCGCCTCCTTCAGCAGCGACTTCGCCTTCGCCACGTCCTTCTTGAACGGCTTGTCGGTCATCGCCCCCGCAAACCCCGGCGGCAGGAACCCCTGCGCCACCACATACTGGTTGGGTGTGATGTTCTTGGCGATCGCCTCGTAGTCGATCGCCCATTTCAGCGCCTGATGCACCTCGGGATGCGCCAGCTCCGGCATCGCCTGGTTCATCGCGATATACATCGACAACCCCTGCCCGGTCGACGTCACCGTATAAACCTTCTCCGCCTTGACCTTGGTGATCAGGTCCGGCGTCAGATCGCGCGCGATATCGGCATCGCCCTTCTGCAGCATCAGCAGCTGCGCCGAGGGGTCGGCCACATGGCGGATCGAGATGCGGCGCTCATGCGGAGCCACCACGGCGTTGGGGTTGGCGTCGATGGTGATGTGATCGCTCGCCACCCATTCGGTGAGCTGATACGATCCGGCTCCGGCCGAATGCCCCTTCAGCCAGGCATTGCCCATATCCCCCGCGACCTCGTGCTCCATTGCCGTCGCCTTCTCCACGATGGAGCCCACGGCCGCCGACAGGCAGAACAGCACGAAGCTGGGCGCCGCCGCGGTCGGCAGCGTCATCACCAGCGTGGTCGGATCCTTCGCCACCACCAGCCCGTCCACGTTGTCCTTGGTGAAGCCGAACTGGGTGATGATGAAGCCCGGCGTCTTGTTCAGCTTCACCACGCGCTGCAGCGAGAACGCGCAGTCATCCGCGGTCAGCACCTTGCCGGAGGGAAACTTCGCGTCGGTCTTCAGTGTGAAGGTGAACACCTTGCCGTCCGGGCTGATCGTCCACGACCTGGCGAGATCGCCCACCACCTTGCTGTGATCGGCCGGATCGAACGAGACCAGACGGCGATAGACGTTGCCGTTCACCTCGTTGTTGGTGAATTCGTAAGCTTCGGCCGGGTCGAAGCTGAGCACGTCGTCGATCTGCTTGACCATCACCACCACGCCCTTCGGCGTGGCGGCCTCGGCCTGAAACGCGATCCCGGCCAGAGGAGTCGTGGCGGAGGCGGCCAGAAGCATTCGACGTGTCAACATTGCCGGTCTCCCATGTGATGTGCACGATTACTGATAATCGCTTTCTCTCTCGGGTCAATCGGTTTGGCTAGAGTGGTTTTCACGCAGGTCCGGCGGGCGTGTATCCTGAGTGCCTGAAGTAGCCTTGCGCGTCCTGTGCGGTGACGGCGTCCAGGGCTGGCCCGAGCGCCTCGTGAAGCGTGTCCGCCGTGCGGGCGGCGGCTTGGCGCAGCCGGCCCTTCACCTTGGCCCAGGCCCGCTCGATACCGTGTTGCATGGACCGGGGATGCGGGCGCAATTACCCCAGCCCCTGCTGTGGTTCAGGCAATACGGACGGAGATCGGGCGTCCCAACTCCAGCATGCGGTTGAGCGCGTGGACGGCGACATCCA
>JAABUT010001265.1_pt1 | contig 30130 bp, 25 predicted proteins | sample 5559281 | NCBI WGS metagenome assembly JAABUT01 (sample SAMN10711880, study PRJNA513359) | rock metagenome | isolation source: Antarctica rocks | place: Antarctica: Victoria Land, Ricker Hills nord | collected 2016-01-04
CTACTACGAGGAGCGCTACAAGCAGCGGGTGCTGGCCAACCTGCAGCGCCGGGCGAAGTCGCTCGGCTACGTGCTGCAGGCAGGCAGCCCCGAACCGACTGGGGCGGGAGTTTCTTAGGAAGGGGGGGTTCACCTGGCGCCGCCCCCGGCACATTCTGACTGGGCGACAAGATGCGCAGGCGGTGGACCGCATGGGCGTGCGGCTGCGCTTGCGCCAGGCCCAGGCTGACGCGGGCGACATCGTGCTGCTGTATGCCGACGAGAGCGAGGCGTTGACGCATCCCTACCTGGCCCACGCCTGGGCGGAGCGGGGCGCCGAACTGCGGGTGAATGCGCCGGGCCAGTCGAAGAAGGTTGCCTTGCCCGGCGAACCTCTCGGTTCGACGATGGGGGCGCTGGACGTAGCCACGCGCGAGTTAGTGGTCAGCACCTCGCCCACCAAGGTCAGTGACGACTTCATCGCCTTCCTGCGCCGGCTGGACTGGCGGTATGGCCCCAGGCCCGGCGGCACCTGCCTGCCCGTGGTGCTGGTGCTGGACAACGGCCCTGTCCACACCAGCAAGGCCAGCCGGGCGGCGCTCGCCGAGCGGCCCTGGATCACGGTGGAGTGGCTGCCGCGGTATGCGCCGGAGCTGAACAACATCGAGCGCTCCTGGCGCGACCTGAAGCGGCACCACCTGGCCCATCAAACGTTCAAGGACACGACCGACCTGAACAGCGCCATCCATACCGCCGTCAAGAAGCTCAACAAAGAACGCATGGTGCCCCATCCGTGTGACAACCTAAAAAAGGCTGCTTAGCTATATACCGCAAAGGGGCTTTCACCAGTATCTGATGGAGAAATCTCCCAACCTATCGCGCTATAAGCTGCCAACCAAGCATTCACAAATCCTCCGACGTCATTCACCCTATACACCCCAATGGTGCTATCGAAGAAACGAAGAACCCTAGGGCGGCTCCTGAACATAGCCACTGCATGACTATCGGAGTCATTACCTTCCACATCAATAGAGACTAAAACCCCATAGCCGGCGGGAAGGTTGTTCGCCAGCCTGGCCAGTGCAACGCCATATTCTACATCATCGAAAGCCTCTACCATGTCGTCGGGTTCAAGATTCTGCCGGCGGGTCAACCCTAGAAGGCGCGCAATGTGCGCGCAATTAGGGCGGCTCCGCTGGGGATAGCTCATGGCATCCAAATATGGACCGCGATTCCGGGCGTGCGTGTGGCCTTCCGCCCCAGGATCCAGCTTAAAGGCCTGCAGGCCGACAATAAAGCCAGAGTTGACTGCATTCGTCGCATCAATCTGCTCCCGAATCCACATCAGAGATAGGTTAAGGCACTGTCCCGGGTCTCCGGGCGGACCCGACTTGGCTTGCTGGAACTTGTACTCCTTGACTGAAAAGCTCTTCAACCTCACGAAATCCTTGGCCATCTTTGCCCCCCTAGAAAGCATGTGAAGTGATCACGGCCGCCCAGATCACCAACTGTTTATGCCCGTTTCCGCATTTCAGCATCGTGTCGAGAATTTGACCTTTGGCTACCGTTGCAACAGCCCCTAGTTTTGGTTCGTAGCTGCTAGGTCCGCGCTAGAGCATGTTCGGGTAAAACGGCTTAGTTTTACTGGACAAATGCTCGCAAGAACAAAGCCTAGAACAGGTTTGGTGCATCTTCCCGCACCAAACCTGCTCTAGGGTTGCTTGATGGCGGGCTACGTCCCCACAAATGCCCTGCTGCCTCGACGGTCCTAATGGACGCTGCAGACGATCGCGCCCGAACCGTCGCACCCAACGGACGCGCGGGACACCGGCAAGCCCTCGGCCATGCGCGAAAGGAAACGGATCGAAAGGTCCGGCAGCACGGTCCGCGCCAGGAACGACTCGATGCTGCGCGCGCCCGAAGCCGGATCGCATGATCCAGCGATGACCGTGTCCCTGGCTGCCTCGCTCACGGTCAGTGCGGCGCCATAGCTCCGTTGCACCCGCTCGGCGATGCGGCCGATCTGCAGGTCAACGATGCGGTGGACGGTATCCGGGCCAAGCGGCAGATACGGGACCAGGCTGACCCGCCCAAGGAAGGCGGGCTTGAAATGGCGCATCATCTCCTCGCGCAGCGCCGGTATCAGGCCGGATGCATCCGGTGAGGTGTCCGGGTCGGCGCACAGCTTGTCAATGAGCGCCGTGCCGGCATTCGACGTCATGATGATGACGGTGTTGCGGAAATCAATGTCGCGGCCCTCGCCGTCCTTCATCGTACCCTTGTCGAAAACCTGATAGAACACGTCCTGGACGCCCGGGTGCGCTTTCTCGATCTCGTCGAGCAGCAGGACTGAATGCGGGCGGCGGCGGACCGCTTCCGTCAGGACGCCCCCTTCGCCATAGCCGACATAGCCCGGCGGGCTTCCCATCAGCAGGCTGACTTTGTGCTCCTCCTTGAATTCGCTCATGTTGATGACCGTCATGTTCTGCTCGCCGCCATAAAGGGCATCGGCGAGCGCGAGCGCGGTTTCGGTCTTGCCGACGCCGGAAGCACCCACCATCAGGAACACGCCAACCGGCTTGCGCGGATCGGTCAAACCGGCGCGGGACGTCCTGATCGCCTGGGAAACGGCCTCCAGCGCATGGTCCTGGCCCACGACCCGGCGGGCAAGAGCGTCGCGCAGGTTCAATACCGCGTCAACCTCGTCGGACTGGATGCGGCCGGCGGGGATGCCCGTCCAGCTCTCGACGATCTCGGCCACCGCCTGCGCATCAACGACGGGGAAGACCATCGGCTGCCCGTCCTGCACCTGACGGAGCCTGTCGGCGGCAGCGAGCACGTCCGAACGCGCCGACGGTGCATCCTCCTCCTCGGCCTTGACGCGCAGCCTTCCGAGTTCGGCCGCAAGCGACCGTTCTTCTAGCCAACGTGAACGCAGGCCGTGCAACCGGGCCTCAGCCGCAGCGCCCTCATCGCGCAGAGCCGCAAGGCGTTCCGCATGATCGGCGCCGGACGCGCATTCCCGGACCAGGACGCGCGTCTCGGCGCCGATCGCCGCCAAGCGGCGCTGGCGGTCCTCGATCATTGGCGGCGTGGCCGCCTGGCTCATCGAGACGCGCGCACAGGCGGTGTCAATCAAGCTGACCGCCTTGTCCGGCAGTTGCCGGCCCTGGATGTAGCGCGCCGACAAGCGGACGGACGCCTCGACGGCCTCGTCGAGGATGCGAACGCTGTGGTGCTCCTCAAGCGAGGGCAGCAGGCCGCGGACCATCTCGACGGCGACGGGTTCGCTCGGCTCGCCGACCTTGACCGGCTGGAAGCGGCGGGTGAGCGCCGCGTCCTTCTCGAAGTATTTCTTGTATTCGGCCCAGGTGGTCGCCGCGATCACGCGCAGCTCCCCACGCGCGAGCGGCGGCTTCAGCAGGTTGGCGGCATCGCCCTGCCCCGGCATGCCGCCAGCGCCGATCAGCGTATGCGCTTCATCAATGAACAGGATGACCGGGTCGGGGCTTGCCTGGGTTTCATCAATGACGGACCGCAACCGGCTCTCGAACTCGCCCTTCACGCCCGCCCCCGCCTGCAGCAGCCCGAGGTCAAGGGTGCGTATCGACGCGCGCGCCAGCGGTGCCGGCACGTCGCCCGCAGCGATGCGGAGCGCCAGGCCTTCGACGACCGCCGTCTTTCCAACGCCCGCCTCGCCGGTCATGATCGGGTTGTTCTGGCGGCGCCTGGTCAGGATGTCGATCACCTGGCGTATCTCGGCATCGCGCCCGAGTATCGGGTCAATGCGGCCTCCACGGGCGCGGGCGGTCAAGTCCACGGTGAAACGGTCGAGGGACGGTGCCGCGGTGCGGCGTACGGCGCCGTCGGGGACCTTGGCAACAGGCTGGCTTCCGGCTGCCTCATCGCTGGAAGCCAGCAGGGCCTCGAACTCCCGGCGGAGCGGGTCGGGAGCGATCCGGCGAAGCTGGGGCGCGCCGCCGGCGATGCGCGGCGAGACCGTCTCGCTGGACAGCAACGCCAGCAGGAGGTGCCCGGAGCGGGTGACCGGTTGCTGGTGGTCGATGGAGGCATAGAACCAGGCATCCTTCATCAGCTCGACGATATCGGGCGACAGGCTTGGCGCACGGCCGTTGCCGGTCTTCATACGGTCGAGTCCATCGGTCAGCTCGTGGGTCAACCGGTCTCGGTCAATGCCGAAGTGCCGGATCGCGACGGAGACGTCGGAGTTGGCCTGGTCCATCAGCTGGAGCAGCCAGTGCTCGATCTCAACATCGTAGTGCGTCCGCGACAACGCGCTGCCCGCGGAGCTTTCCAGGGAACGTCTGCTGACCTCGTTCAAGCGCGCGACGAGCATACGCAAATCTACGGCGGGCATAACAACCTCCAATTGGCCGGCAGGGCCATGACGCTTGCCCGCAACCTAGGAAGGGCAACGCCGTGCCGTCCACACCAACCGGGTTGCGTCTGTAACGCGGTTGCGCGGCCTTGAAATGCAGCCGTAATTGCGGGCTGCCAGAAAGGCTGCAGCGAATGAGCGCGAGGCGGAAGAGTCATGGAAACGGCAACGTCAATCAACCTGGACCTGCGGACGGGCATCCTGTCGCCGCTCACCGCTGGTCCCGTGGCGGGTGAGGACCTGCGGCTCGATACTACGCCCCAATCGCTTTATTTCCGTCTCCGCGACGCACGCTCCGAGGCGCGTGCCGAGGAACGCGCCGCCGACTCCGATCCGGCTGCGGGCGGCGTCAACCCGGTGCATTGGAGGACTGTCCGGGATCTCGCAGCCGAAGCCTTGCAGGACCGGACAAAGGACATCGAGGTCGCGGTCTGGCTGGCCGAAGCCCTGACGCGCAGCCATGGCCTGCCCGGACTGACGGATGCGGCCACGATCCTGGCCGGCCTGATCGAGCGGTTCTGGGATGACGGCCTGTTCCCGTCCCTTGACGAAACTGACCCGGAAGGGCGGCTGATCGCGATCAGCGGCCTCAGCGGCGTCGAAAGGGACGGTTCGCTGATGCAGCCGCTGCAAAAGACCGTCCTATTCCACCTGGATGGCGGGACGCCGTTGACGTTCTGGGAATATGAGCGCTCCTGCGAAGTGGCAGGCGCCGGGACCCCCTCCGGGAAGAAGCCGAAGCCGGCCACGGCCCTGCCAGAGTTTGGGATCGTGGAGGCGGCCGCGAACGGCCCCGGCCAAGCCGGCCTACGGGAACTCGGACGGCAGGCCGCCGCTGCTTCGGGCGCCTGGGCGCATCTGGAAACGGTCCTGGCCGGCGTCGCACAGGGAAGCGCGGCCCCGTCCACGAGGCGGGTCGCCGACGTCCTGGACCGCCTGCGGCGCATAGTGGAACGGCACGTCGCCGCCGGGCTGCCGGAGGGTGCCGTGGCGGACGGCGAGGCGCCGTTTCCGGCAACCGGCGGGGCGCTGGACGGAGCCGCGCCTGGGCCGGAAGCGCAGCCGGGAGCCGCAGTCACGCGCGAAAGCCTGCTCGGCCAGGTGGCCGACATCGCACGCTCGTTCCGCCGTCTCGAGCCTAATTCCCCCATCAGCTACACGCTCGAGGAGGCGATCCGGCGCGCCAACATGTCCTGGCCCGACCTGATGCGCGAGCTGGTTCCCGAGCTGCCCCAGCGCGCGGGCATCATGTCCGGCGCCGGCCTCACGCCGCCGGCCGACTGAACGCCGGCGCCCGTCAACACACGGCCATAAGGAGACATCATGGCAGACAGCATCCACCAGAAACTCACCCGGGTACGGCGTCCACGCGTGCACATCACCTACGACGTCGAGACGGAAGGTGCAGAGGTCGTCAAGGAGTTGCCGTTCGTCGTTGGCGTCATCGGCGACTTCTCCGGTGATCCGACAAAACCGCTTCGGCCATTCGGCGAGCGCAAGTTCATCCAGATTGACCGCGATAACTTCAACGAGGTGATGGAGCGTCTGGCGCCCGGCCTGCACCTCAAGGTCGAGAACAAGCTCGCCGGCGACGGCAGTTCCATGGCGCTCGACCTCCAGTTCAACAGCATCGACGATTTCGAGCCGGGCCGCGTCGTTGACCAGGTCCCGGCGCTCCGCACCCTGCTTGAGACCCGGAACCGGCTGCGCGACCTGATGAGCAAGGCGGACCGGTCGGAAAACCTCGAACTGCTCCTCGAACAGATCCTCAAGGACAAGTCGGGCCTCGACTCGATCTCGACCGAACTCGGCATCAACAAGGAGGATTGACATGTCAGACCATCAACCAGGCCCGGCCTCGGCCGAGGCTCCTGCCGCGGCTGCCAGCCTGCTGGACCAAGTCGTCCTGGCGACCAAGCAGACCGACCCTGGCCGCACCCAGGACTTAGTCCGCACCCTGATCGAGCAGGCGAACAAGGGAACGGTCAGCTTCGACCGGAACCTGACGGTCACGATCACAAGCGCGATCAAGGACATTGATGCGGCGCTTTCAGCCCAGCTCAACGAGATCATGCACGATCCCAAGTTTGGCAAGCTGGAGGGGAGCTGGCGCGGCCTGCGCTACCTGGTCATGAACAGCGAGACCAGCACCAACCTCAAGATCCGCGTGGTCAACGCATCCAAGCGCGAGCTGCACCGCGACCTTACCCGCGCGGTCGAATTCGACCAGAGCCTGCTGTTCAAGAAGATCTACGAGAATGAGTTCGGCACACCGGGCGGCGAGCCGTATGGGGCGCTGATCGGCGACTACGAATGGACGAACCACCCGGAGGACATCGAGGCGCTTCGCTTGATCTCCAACGTCAGCGCCGCCGCCTTCGCTCCCTTCATCTCGGCGGCAAGCTCGGCGCTGATGGGCTTCGACAACTGGAGCGACCTGAGCCGGCCGCGCGACCTGGCGAAGATCTTCGATACCGACGAGTACCTCAAGTGGCGCGGCTTCCGGGACAGCGACGACAGCCGCTTCGTGGTGCTGACGATGCCCCGTGTGCTGGGGCGCCTGCCCTATGGCGAGCGGACCCGCCCCGTGGATGAGTTCGAGTACGAGGAAGGGCCGATGGACCGGCACGGCAGCCCGCTGGCCATGCGGCACGACGATTACTGCTGGATGAACTCCGCCTTCGTGATGGGGACTCGCCTGACGGAGGCGTTTTCGAGGTACGGCTTTTGTACTGCGATACGCGGGGCGGAGAACGGCGGAAAGGTGGAAGACCTTCCGCAGCACATCTTTCTTTCTGACGACGGCGACCTCGACGCGAAATGCCCGACGGAAATCGGCATCACCGACCGGCGCGAATACGAGCTGTCGAAGGCGGGGTTCCTGCCGCTGTGCCACTATAAGAACCAGGACTACGCCGTGTTCTTCGGGGCGCAGACAGCACAGAAACCAAAAATGTATGACCGGCCGGAGGCGACCGCCAACGCCGCGATCTCGGCACGGCTTCCCTACCTCATGGCGGCATCGCGCTTCGCGCATTACCTCAAGGTGATGGCGCGCGACAAGATCGGCAGCTTCATGGAGGTGGAGGACTGCGAGAACTGGCTCAACCGTTGGATCACGAACTACGTCAACGAAAACTCCCAGGTCTCGGCCGCGACAAAGGCGGAGTACCCGCTCAGGGAGGCGCGTGTCGAGGTCAAGGAGATACCTGGCCGTCCCGGCGCATACAACGCGGTCGCCTACCTGCGCCCATGGCTACAACTCGAAGAGTTGACAGCCAGCCTGCGTCTGGTCGCGCGCATACCAGAGCGGGTCTGAGTCCCGCCGATGGAGTCTGCAGCCAACCAAGAAACCCAGCCGCTGCGCGACGCCATCCTGTCCGGGCGGCACAGCCGTCCGGACGGCGGACAGCTCGCGCCTCGGTTGCACAGCTTCCTCGGTGATGAGCGCGGTGCGCTCGGGATCTGGTTTGGAACCCAGGTCGCCGCGCCGGCCATGGACCAAGACGTCTTGCGCGGCTTGATTGATCGGGACATCACGGCGATAGACGACCTTCTGTCCGAGCAATTGGATGAAGTGCTGCACGACGCCAGGTTGCAGCGCTTCGAGGGGTCCTGGCGCGGCCTGTGGTGGCTCGTCCAGGGGATCGAACCAGGGCGGCACGTCAAGGTCGCAGTCCTTCCGGCGTCCTGGCGGGACCTCGACCGCGATGTCGCCCGGGCGGTCGAATTCGATCAGTCCAGCGTGTTCCGGCTCGTCTATGAGAACGAGTTCGGGAGTCCAGGCGGCGAGCCGTTCGGCCTCCTGCTGATCGATCACGAGGTCAGCCACCGTCCGGGTCCAAGGGACCAGTCCGGGCAAGCGCCGGTGGACGACATCTCGTTGATGACGACGTTCGCGTCAATCGCGGCAGCCGCCTTCGTCCCAACCGTGTTGGCGGCCTCGCCGGCCCTGCTCGGTGTTGACCGCTTCGAGGACCTCGCCCTGTCGAGCGACCTGACGAGCACGCTGGAAGACCACGATCACGCGCGCTGGCGCGCGGCGGCGTCGCGCGAAGACGCGCGCTTCATCTGCGTCACCTTGCCGCGGGTGCAGGCCCGTCCGCGCTGGACGGTGCACCCTGACCATGCGGGTGGCCTGCGCTACCAGGAACACGCCCCGGGCAGCCGTGAGCGGACGTGGTCGGTCGCAGGCTACGCATTCGCGGCATTGGTCGCACGCTCGCACGCCGATCACGGCTGGCCTGCCGACGTGCGCGGCGTCGGCACCGACCGGGTTGGCGGCGGCCTCGTGCTGAACTTGCCGCAGGAGCCGTTCGTGTTCGGGCCGGCGACGACAAGCCTGCGCGGCCCGCTGTCGCTTGGCCTGACCGATGCACAGGAGCACGCGCTGACGCAGGCTGGGCTGATGCCGCTCAACACGCTGCCCTATGGTGAGGCCGCATTCGCTTCAGTACACAGCCTGCAGACGGTACGGGCGCCGGCACCGGGCCGCGAACCGACCGCCGCTCAGGCGAACCGGCGCATTTCCACACAGATCAGCGCCATGCTGTGCGCCTCCCGTTTCGCCCATTACATTAAGATACTCGGGCGGGAGCTGACCGGATCGTTCCTTGAGGCCTCGGAAGTCGAAATCCGGTTGCAACGCTGGCTCAGCAACTACGTGAACACCAACCAGGAGTCCCGCCCTGAAACGAGGGCGAGCACGCCGCTTCTCGAAGGCCAGGTCGAAGTCCGGTCGCTAAAAGAGCAGCCCGGTTCCTACAACTGCGTCTTCCATCTACGGCCCTATCACCAACTCGATGACATATCGACCACGTTCCGGCTGGTGACGAGTTTCTCAAACCCGGGCGTCGCGTGACGTCCCTTGATCAAGGATGAAAAGATGAGCAACGAAGCCGGACATCTGTTCCATAAAGGCGAGATCGCGGCTGCGGTTCAGGCGGCGTCGGCTTCGGTCAAGCAGGACCAAACCAACGTCGCCCGCCGCATCCTGCTTGCCGAGCTGCTGCTGTTCAGCGATGATTGGACGCGGGCGGACGTCGTCCTCGATACGGCGGGTGCAGCCGACCCGGCCGCCGCGGTCGTGATCGCAGAGTTCCGGCAACTGCTGCGGGCTGCGCAGGCGCGCCGGCAACTCGTGACCGACGGCCGTGCACCCGAATTCATCGGCGAACCCACCCAGTCGCAAACCTGCCTCCTGGAAGGGTATGCCGCATTGCGCGCCGGTGAGCCTGAAGCGGCGGCAAGGGCCTCTGAGGAGGCAGAAACCGTCCGGCCCAAAGTTTCAGGCATCGGCGACGGTGCAGCGTTCGATGATTTCCGCGACCTCGATGACCTCGTCGGCGGAACCTTCGAGGTGCTGACCACGACGGGCAAGTATTTCTGGATCCCGATTGAGCGCGTCGAGAGCATGAGCTTCCACAAGCCGCAGCGCGCCCGCGACCTGTTGTGGCGCCGCTGCAGCATGGTGGTCCGGGACGGTCCGGAGGGGGACGTGTACCTTCCCGCCACCTATGGCGGCGGCCTGCCGGCGACCGACGCGCTGCGCCTTGGCCGCGGTACCGAATGGACGCAGGCCGCGCCGGTGCGCGGCAGCGGTCAACGGGTCTTCCTGGCTGGCGAGGCGGGGGCGCCGATCCACGAGCTTGCTGACGTCCAGTTCGGATCATGAGCGGCGCCCAGACCGCGTTCGTCACGGCATCGGTCATCGAGCGGTTGTGCGATGCCAGGCTGGACCAGGAGCGCGACCATCCCTTGCAGGCCGCAGACACGGTGGCCGGGTTGCGTGCCGCCGTGAAGCGCGATGTGGAAGCGCTGCTCAACGCCCGCCGGCCCTGGCGTTCGATACCGGACCGTTATCCCCTGCTCCGGACATCGCCGCTTGGCTTCGGCGTCATGGACTTCACGGCGGGCAGCTACAATGACGCCCAGCAGCAGGAAGTCCTGCGGGCCGAGATCGAGATGGCGGTCCGCCAGTTCGAGCCGCGCCTGATGGATGTGCAGGTCCGGGTCGTCCGCGACCCGGCGCCGCTCAGCGCGACGCTCGCGCTGCGGATCGAAGCGCTGCTGATGATCGAACCTATGCCGGAACCGGTCAGTTTCGACACGGTGGTTGATGTGACGACTGCCGACGTGCAGCTGCACCAACCTAGGAAGCCCTAGCCATGTCCGACAGCCTGCTGCCATACTACAACCGCGAGCTCGACGCGCTGCGCAGGCTCGCCGGGGAATTCGCGGAGGCCAACCCGAAGGTCGCCGGACGGCTGCGCCTGACGCGGGGATCGGTTGACGACCCGCATGTCGAGCGGTTGCTCGAAGGCGCCGCCTTCCTGTCCGCGCGGGCGCAGCGCCGGCTCGACGACGAGTTCCCCGAAATCTCGGATGCCCTGCTTGGCGTCCTCCATCCGCACTATCTGGCGCCAGTGCCGTCGGCCTCCATCGTCCAGTTCGGCTGCAAGCCGGATGTCCAGGTTCCCACGACCGTTCCCGCTGGAACCTTGCTCGACACGGACCCCGTCCGCGGCGAGGCGTGCCGGTTCCGGACCGCCTACGCCACCACGCTCTGGCCGATCCAAGCCGAGAGCGTGCGGCTGACCGGCTTGCCGCTGGCGGCGCCCGCCATTCCGGCGCGGCAGCGGGCGCGGTGCAGCCTGCGGGTCGTCCTGCAACTGGCCGATCCGGAGGCGACCTTCGCCGGGCTTGGGGTAAGTGAGCTTCGTTTCTTCCTCCGGGCGCCAATGGAACAAAGCCTGATGCTTTATGAGTTGCTTTGCGGGCACACGATCAACGTGGCGCTTGCCAACAGCCCGAACGACGACCGGCCGACGATCCTGCCGGCTGCCAGCGTTCAGCCGGTGGGCTTCGCGCCGGAGGAGGCGCTCTATCCCTGGTCTGCCCAGTCGTTCTCCGGGTTCCGCCTGCTGACCGAGTATTTCGCGCTCCCCGAAAAGTTCCTTTTCGTTGATCTCAAAGGCCTCGACGCACGGACGCTTGTCCATGACAGCAACTGCCTGGAGATCTTCATCTATTTCGACTCGGCCTCGCCGGAGCTTGAGCGGCGGTTGCTGCCCGACAGCCTGGCGCTCGGCTGCACGCCGGCCGTCAACCTGTTCCACCGCAAATGCGAGCCTATCCGGATTGATCACCGGCGGACGGAGTACCAGGTCGTCCCCGACAACCGGCGTCCCCGGTCGCTCGAAGTCTGGCAAGTCGAGCAGGTCCGCGAGATGCGGGAAGATGGCTCTGCCCGTCCGTGGCGGCCATTCTACAGGCAGCCCGCCGGACTGCCGCCCGGAGAGGCTGCCGGCTACTACATGACGATGCGGCGGGATGACGGCGGGCGCGGCAGCGGCAGCGACTTGTTCCTGGCGCCCTTCGACCCGCTGCTCCCGAACGACCAGCCGGACGAGACGGTGCTGTCCGTTGATGCGATCTGCTCCAATGGCGACCTGCCCAGCCGGTTGCCGTTCGGTGGCGGTCAGCCGAGGCTGCAACTGGTGGAGGCGGTCAGCGCGGTCGCCGACGTGACTTGCCTGACGGCGCCGACGCCGTCGTGGCGCAAGCCGCTCCGTGAGCATCGGAGCTGGCGGCTGATCTCGCACCTCTCGCTCGGCCATCTGTCCATCGTCGGTGGACCGGAGGCGGCAGAGACCCTGCGCGAGGTCCTGAGGCTGTACGACGTCCAGGACCGCAGCGGGACACGCGCGGCCATCAGCGGCCTCGTGGGGGTCCGGTCATGCGGCGCGACTGCGCGCGTGCCGGACGCGCGTCCAGGCGGTTTCTGCCGGGGCTTGGACGTGACGCTCGAGTTCGATGCCCCGGCCTGGCGCAGCAGCGGCCTGGTGCTTCTGGCGTCGGTGCTGGAGCGGTTCCTGGCGCTGCATGCGACCGCAAACGCTTTCGTGCGGACCACCGCGGTCCTGCAAGGGCAGCCGGGGACGGTGGCGAAGTTCCCGCCGCGGGCCGGGCACCGGGTGCTGCTATGAACGCCATGGTGCTCCCTGCTGGACCAGTGCCTGCAAGGCGGCGGCCGCCCTTGGCGCTCCTGCTGTCGGAGCCGTCGCGGTTCACGTTCGATGCCGCGGTCGCCATCATGATGCGGGCGTCGGGGGAGGGCCGCCCGGGCGACGCGATACGCTTCCAGGCGTCCGTCGGACTGGGCTTCGTGCCGTCGGACGTGCTGTCGGTCGAACGCGACGGGCGGGGGTTCCAGGCCACAACCGGCTTCCTGGGCCTTACCGGTCCAGGCGGCGTCCTAGCGCGGCCCTATACCGAGTTGGTCAACGTGGAGCACCGGCGACGCTCGGGCGCACTCGGGCAGTTCCTCGATGCCGTTGCCCAGCGTCCGATCGCGCATTTCGCCGCTGCCGGCATCAAGTACCGGCCGCACCGGGCGGCCGATGCAGCCGCGATCGCCACAGGCGCCGACGGGGCGCCCAGGGACGGCCTGCGCGACATCCTTCTGGCGATCGCTGGCTACCCGGCGGAGGCGGATGCCAAGCGCCTCGCCATCGGCCCCGATCCGCTCATGTTCTATGCCGGGGCATTCGGCGCCTATCCGCGCTCCGCCGACCAGCTAGGCTCCATCCTGTCCGACTGGCTCGGCCACGCCGTGTCGGTCGAGCAGTTCGCCGGTTGCTGGCTCGCACTGGGCAGCAGCCAGATGAGCAGGCTCGGATCGGGGCCGCTCGGGCAATTCAGCCAGCTCGGCGTGGACGCGGCGGCTGGCGCGCGCGCTTGGGACATCCAGTCGCGGATCGTCATCCACATCGGGCCGCTCGGCCTCGCAGCGTTCGAGGCGCTGATGCCGGGGCAAGCGGCCCTGGCCCGCCTGGTCTCGCTGGCGCGCGCCTACGTGTCCCCCGACATCGCCGTCGCGGTGAACCCGGTGCTCGCTGCCGATGCCGTCCCGCCCGTCGCGCTGACCGCTGCCTCGCCGACGCGCCTCGGCTGGAACGTCTGGCTGCCGACAAGCGGGAAGCGGCAACGGGATGCGGCCGATGCAGTGTTCGAGGCGAGCAGCTTGGGGGACCAGTCCTGATGTCCGTTTTCCGTATCGGAGCGGCTCTCATGCTGCTTTTGCTCATGCCGCTGCCCGGCACCTCCGATGCGCGTGCCGCCTCGTCCGGCCACGCGCTCCTCATAGGGAACGACAGGTCCAATCCGGGCAACCACGGCAACGGCTGTGCGCAGACGGTCACGGCCATCCAAAGCAGGCTTGAGCAACTTGGGCTGGCCGTGAAGGCGCTGGTCAACCTCCCCCCGACCAACTTGCGGGACGCGCTGGACGCGTTCGCCGACGAGGTGGGCGGCGTGCAGCCTGGTGCGGCTGCGATGGGCGCGCATCTTGGCGCGACGCTGATCTATGTCTGCGCCCCCGCCGCCGCCAAGGGCTCGCGCTTGTTCGTCATGCCGTCCGGCACGGGCGGCGGAACCGCGGACGCCCAAACGCAAGGCATCGTGCTGCAGGCGTTGCTGAACGTCCTCGCAGGAACAAACGGAACCCTTTACGCGGACTTGCTGGTCAACGGGGACGCGGCGGATAGGCAGGTCCCGCGGCTTCCCGGTGGCCTTCACCTCGCGCTCAACAAGGAGGCCGAGGCCCAGGCGCCCCTGATTGGCACGGCCCTGTCAGCAACAGGATTCCCATTCGATCAAGACTGGACGGCCATCGTGGATGCACTCAGGCCGATCGATGCCGGCCTGGTCGTGACGCCTACTCCTGCATCATCCGCGCCTGTGCTGGACCCGCCGCCGCCGGAGCGGCCAGCCCCGGCGCCTGCGTCATCGGCGGAAACCCAGGACCGGCCACCGCCCACCAGCGCGCCGCCGAAGCCGGCAAGCGGATTCGGCGCGGTGAGCGGGGCGGCCCCCGCACCTGCCAACCCTCATGACGGCCCCGGGGGCGAGCGCCGCAACAGGCGCCCGCGTCCGGTCGTGGCCCCGCCGAAGCCAGACCTGCCTGTAAGCGTGAGGACCGCCCGGATCGAGGCGGCGCTCGCGCGGCACGGCTCCTACACCGGGCCAATCGACGGCAAGTACACGCCTGCCGTCATCGAAGCGGTCCGCAGCTTCCAAAGGCAGCTCGGCAACCCGCTGAGCGGCTTCTTGACCCAAGCCGAGATCGTCCGGCTGCTTAATTCCTGATTGGACCCAAGATGAACCTCCGGACCAAGTTCAACATCGTCATGGTCTCCGCGTTCGCCGCTGGATTGCTCATGGCAGCGGCGTTCTTCAACTCGATCAGCCAAGACACCGCGCGGGAGGCCGTGCTGTCGGAGGCAGCCACGATGATGGCGGAAGTGGACGCCACCATCCACTACACGCGCCGGCATGTCTCCCCGCTCCTTGCACGGGCGATGAAGGTCCAGTTCATCCCCGAGGCCATCCCGTTCTTCTCGGCCCAGCAGACCTTCGACGCGCTTGCCCAGACCCGTCCGGACTACAGCTACCGCCACCCGGCAGACAACCCGACGCGGGTTTCGGACCGTCCCACGCCTTGGGAGGCGGACATCATCCAGATGCTGAGGGCGCGGCCCGACGCCACCCCGCTCGTCACCGAACGTCAGACCGACTCCGGGCGCGTCCTCTCGCTGTCCCAGCCCGTCCGCATCAGCAGCCCGGACTGCCTGACCTGCCATTCCACGCCCGGAGCTGCGCCGGCGTCCATGATCGACGTATATGGCAGCGCGAACGGCTTCGGCTGGAAACTCGGCGATATCGTGGGGGCGCAGATCGTATCCGTCCCTGAGCGTGTGGCGCTGGTGCGTGCCCGGACCAACACGCTCCATATGCTGGCAGCGCTTGCAACCGTATTCGTCGCCATGCTGGCCCTGCTGAACCTGTTGCTCCATTTCTTCATCGTGTCGCCAGTGCAGCGCATCTCCCGCATCGCCGATGAGGTAAGCCTCGGGAACTTCGATGCACCAGAGTTCGGACAGATGTCACATGACGAGATCAGCTCGCTCGCGACCTCGTTCAACCGCATGCGCCGCAGCCTGGTCAGCGCCTTCAAGCTGATCGATCAGCACGAATGACGGGGACGCCCAACTCCACGGGGACGCCTGACTTCATTGGGAAGTTCCGGATAGACGGCATCCTCGGCAGAGGCGCCATGGGGATGGTCTATAAAGCCCATGACCCGGACATCGACCGTACCGTCGCGTTGAAGCTGGTGCGGAACGACCTGCTGTCCGGCGAGGCCCGTGGCCAATACATCGCCAGGTTTCAGAGCGAAGCAAAGATCGTCGGACGCTGCATGCATCCGAATATCGTCGGCATCTACGACTTCGCCATGCGTGGGGATGATCCGTTCCTCGTGCTTGAGTACGTCGATGGCCAGCACCTGGGGCGTCTGCTGAACGGGACCCAGGCGCCCGACCTCGCCTGCGTCGAACGTACGCTGCTGGCTGTGTTGGAGGCCCTCGACTACGCTCACGGATTCGGCATCATCCACCGCGACATCAAGCCAGCCAACATCCTCGTCGCAAGGGATGCGGTCACCAAGGTTGCCGACTTTGGCATTTCCCGCGCCTTTGCGGTTGACCTGACGATGAGTTCGGTGCTGGTGGGAACCCCTTGCTACATGTCGCCAGAGCAATGCCTGGGCGAGCCGGTTGATGCCCGCTCGGACCTGTTCTCGGTCGGATGCGTCCTCTATGAGATGCTGGCGGGCCAACGGGCGTTTCCCGGCGAGAACTACGTCGCCACTATCCAGAACGTCTTGCATGGGGCGCCGGCGGCACTGGCCGGGCTGCGCCCGGACCTGCAGGCCGGGGTTTTGCGTCTAGTTGACAAGGCGCTGGCAAAGACCCCGCGGGACCGCTACCGCGATGCGCGCGAGATGGCCGAGTCGGTGCGGAGTGCCTTCGCAGGGGCCGGCGAGGCGCCTGCCGAGGCTGCGACGGTCGTGGCCGCCATGCCGGCCCAGGCGCCCAAGCTGGAAACGCTCGCCGTGGTCGAGCAGTCCACCTTGTCGAGCATCGAGCGTCGGCTCGCATCGTTCGTCGGCCCGATGGCCCGGCACCACCTGCGCCGCGCGTTTGTCCAGGCTGAAACACCCGAGGAGCTGAGCAAGGCGCTGGCGGAGCTGGTGGATGCCGGGCCTGAACGCGACCGGCTGGCATCGGAGGTGCTGAGGATCTTCGCTTCCAATCCTGGCCTGGCCGCGGCCAAACACGGCCCGGGTCCGGACGAGCCTGACCAAGCCCTGCAAACCGCTGGCGGCCTATGCGTCAAGACCCTGGCGCAGGTCGTAGGCCCGATCGCTTCCATCCTGGTCCGCCGAGCCTTGCTGAAGGCCACGACGCCGGCGGAGCTGGAGGCGGAGGTCCTCCGCCTGATGGACGCGCAGGACCAGAAGGCGCAGTTCCAGGCGCTGCTGTCCCGCGGGAAGGCCGCGCTGCCGAAAGAGACGCAGGCGTAGCGGACCGCGATCATCGGGGCCGTGCCGGACACATGCCCAAGGCAGCGGGGATGATCACGGCTGTATTGCTGCATCCGTAGCGGAGCGGGCCGGCCGTGAAATCTTCCGGTAGCCGGCTTGGAGGAGAACAGCGCATGGCACCGGTCGAACTGGCCGGGCAAGGAGGCGGACAGAACCATGCGCGCATTCCCTTTTTCAGTAGTTGCAATGGCCGGCCTTGCAGGTTGCGCCATCAACTCGAACGGGCCGCATCTGCCGGTCGCCGGCAATTATGCGTGCCATCTGCAGAATGGGAACGAGCGCCCAGCCAATCCCGCCGCGCACCTGGTGAACATCAGGGTGAGTAGACAGACGAACTCGGTCGAGGCGACCATAGACGCCAAGGCTGAACAGACCCTCGCGCCGGTGAAAACGTCCGAGGCCACGCTGTTCGCAAGCGACAGGTTCGCCTGGTACCCGCAGGTGAATGCCGGCACGCTCACCGACATCGAGAAGGTCCAGGTATTCGCATGCGTACGCGACGCGTCAATAAAGAGCGCCGCGACGCCCGATGATACGGGCCTGGCTTCGCCGCAGCGTCCGCCCCTGTTCCCGCGCCGGACGCTGCACCGTGGCTAATACCGTAAATACGCCGCTGCTGCTGCTTCGGTCACCGCTGGGCAACGACACGCTGCCCGAACAGGCCGGAACGCTCCATGCAATCGCGCTTACCGCGCACGAGGAACTCAGCCAGCCGTTCAAGATCGACCTCACGGTGGTCTCGACCAAGCGGTCAATCAATCCGAAGGAGCTGCTTCATCAATCCGTTGCCGTGACGGTCCGGCGGATCAACGGGATTGACAGGTTCTTTCATGGGCTGGTTTCAAGCGTCTCCGCCGTCGGCGCGCCCGAGCGGGACCGCTGGAGGTACGAGCTTAAGGTCGTGCCGCGCCTGTGGTTCATGAGCCAGGCGGTGGATTGCCGGATCTTTCAGCAAAAGACCGCCGTCGAAATTTTGGGCGCGCTCTTCTCCGATCACGGCGTCAGTCCGGTTGACTTCCGGATTTTCGGCACGCAGGTAGTACGGGAATACACGACGCAGTACAACGAGACCGACCTCGACTTTGCCCACAGGCTGCTTCAGGAAGCCGGTTACTTCTATTTCTTCGAGCATACGCGGTCGGACCACACGCTCGTGATCACGGATAAGAACGAAGCGTTCAAGTCCATGGCGGCGCCGCAGCACCGGGTTGCCTACGCTGGCAACAACGTTGATGTCTTCAACGAATGGGAGACGTTGCTCGCGACGACGTTTGGTCACGTCAGACTGCAGGACTACAATCCGAAGACGCCGGAGACAGCGGTTTGCGGACAGCAGGAGACGGCGTCTCCGACAGCCGGTTCGTCGCAGCGCGACGTCTTCCGTTGGCCCGCGATGACGCTTCAGAACAATGTCGCCGCCGACCGGGCGCGGTTCCGCATGGAGGCCGCAGAGGCGCTGGCAAGCTTGCGCCGTGGGCACGGGTTCAACCCGAATCTTTGTCCGGGCTTCCGCTTCATGCTCGCCAAAGACCCTTTCTCGGGCAAGGAGCAGATCGAGCACGTCGTTCACAGCACGACGCACCACGCCTTCGACGATACATGGGTTAATGGCAGCCGCGGGACCAGCTGGGAAACCAACTTCACGTGCTTCCTGCTGCCGACCCCGTGGCGTGAGGAGTTCTCGGTGGCGCGCCCAGCGATGACCGGGGTTTTCTCGGCGGTCGTCCTCACCGAAGGCGGCGAGGAGATCCATGCGGACGAACTGGCGCGCGTGAAGGTGCGGCCGCTGTTCGACCACCGGAAGGAAACGGTCGCAGGCAAGGCGATATGGGTCCGGATCTTGAATACTTGGTCGGGCAAGCACTGGGGCTGGCAGCATCTGCCGCGCGTTGGAACAGAAGTGGGGCTGTCCTTCATGAATGGCGATCCCGACAATCCCGTGCTCGTCGGATGTTTCTACAATCAAGACTACCAGCCGGTCTTCGACGTTCCGGGCGAGCAGATGAAGCAGGGGTTCCGCAGCCGTTCGACGCCCGGCGGCGGGTCGCAGGAGTACAACGAGCTTTCCTTCGACGACAAGCGCGGCGAGGAGGTGGTGCTGCTGCATGCTCAGAGGGACCACAAGGTCGAGGTCGAGCACAACCAGGACTCGACAATTGGCAACGACCGTACGGTGACGACCAACCGGAACGACAGCCTGACCAGCACGCTCGGCAACATCACCGTCACCGCCGTGGCAGGCTCGGTGACGGTCACTGCGACTGAGTCCATCCGTCTCGTGTGCGGCACAAGCTCGATTACCATGATGCCGGAGCTTATCGTCATCGAGAGCTTGGGCGCCGTGGTCGTGCAGGCTGGCGTTGACCTGACCCTTGATGCCGGTGTTGACGCGAACATGACGGCAGGCGGCGCGATCCAGATCACTGCCGTCGCTGACGTCAACATCGCCGGTGCGGAGGTCCAGATCGAGTCTGTCGCAGGGCCGGGAGTCGTCTGCCTCCCGGCGCCGCTGTGATGGACGTGGACATGCGCCAGGCAGAGGCAGCGGGGGGTGGCGCCAGCAAGCTGCGCGACATCGGACGGAACGGGGCGCGTCACCTGCCAGCCCTGTCCGCCGCGCACCAAGTGCTGCTTTGCCAGCCGGGCGGCACGGCCACCCTGCTGACGCACCTGCAGGAGGCCCGGCTGCTTGCCGATGCGGTGTCGCTGCTGAGCTACGCGCTGCCGGAGCGGGAGGCGGTCTGGTGGGCCTGCATGTGTGTCGAGCAGGGCGCGCCCGATGAGTTTGATCCGGCGCAGCGGCAGGCCCTTCTCGTCACGCGCGAGTGGGTCCGGTCGCCAGGCAGCGCCACGAGGACCCGGTGCCTGCACGCTGCGAAGGATGTCGGCGCTGTCGGCGCCGCCGCCTTCGCCGCCCGCGCCGCGTTCGCAGCCAACCTGGCCAGTGCCTCATCCCTGCACGCTGGCCGGCGCGTCGAAAGGTCGGTGATCGAGGCAGCCGCCGCAAATGGGCCGGAGCGGTCGCTGTCCCGGCACGAATGCTTCCTCCTGATCGGGCACGACATCGCAGCGGGCGGCGGCGGCCGCATCCAGCCGGGGCGGCGGCAATGAGCGGGGCCTTGGGCCTGGCCTTCGGCATCATCCGCGCTCCGGCCGGGGTCGCCGCCGGGTCACGGACGGTAACCGGCGGGCGGTTCGCAATCGGCCGTGGGACCGGCAATGACTGGACGCTGCCAGACCCGGACCGCTCCCTGTCCAAGCTGCACTGCGCGTTCGAGCTGCAAGACAATGCCTGGCTCGTGACCGACACCAGCAGCAACGGCACGTCGCTCAACGGCAAGCTGCTGGAACCAGGCGTGCCGCGGATGCTCCGCGACGGCGACCAGCTCGCGTTCGGCCCCTACGAGATCGAGGCGCATCTCGGGGCGCCCCCGGACTGGGCTGGGAGAGACTTGCTTCCTCCCCGGAGCGGGCCTGAGCGGAACTTCACAGACGACAGGCTGACCAGCGATCCGTTCTCCTTCGATGAAGGCGACGCGCTTGAAGCCGCACAGCCGGCGGTGGGATTGCCGGGCAACTTCGACCCGCTAGTTTCCGGAAGAGGCACTGCACCTTACACCAGCATCGCCTCCGATCACGTACCGGATTTGAACCAGAGCTTCCGGCCGCCGCGGTCGAGCTTCGAGGTCCTGCCGGAGGATTGGGATGCCGGGATAGACCTTCCCACCCCGGCGCCACAGGCGCAGGGAGCGCTGACCCAACGGCAGCCGGCGCCCGAGCCGCTGGCGGAAACCGTGCCGCTTCCTCAGCCGGCCAACCCCGGCATGGCGGCGGCGGGGTTCGCAGCCCTTGCGGCCGGGGCGGGCCTATCCGGTGCAACCGCCGCTGATCCAGACGCGGCTCTCCGGGCGCTCGGGGCCGGGTTCCGCGCCCTCGTCAGCGGTTTGCGCCAGGCGCTGCTGGCGCGGGCGGCCATCAAAGGCGAGTTCCGGATTGATCAGACGATGATCCGCGCGGCGGGCAACAACCCGCTCAAGTTCTCAGCCGACGATGATGACGCGATGGCCGGCCTGCTCGGCGCCGGGCGGCAGGCCGGCATGACGCCGGACCAGGCAATCTCCGAAGCGCTGCGCGACATGCGGCGGCATGAACTGGCGGTCGCGTCGGCGATGCAGCGGGCGGTCCGCGACGTGCTGCACGAGCTGGACCCTGCCCCGGCGCTGAGGAGGGCCGGGAGCGGCTTATTCGGCAACCTCCTGGGCCGCCGCAAGCGGCGCGCGTGGGACGATCATTGCGAACGGTATTCGCAAATGGCTGCGGCGCTGTCGGACAACTTCGACAGCGTTTTCGGAAAGGCCTTTGCGCGCGCGTACGAGACCGCGATGGCCGAGACCGCCTCGCAAGACTGGCAGGAATTTCCATGAAACCAAAAGGGATGGCGCGATGAACTGGTACAGCCGGATCGCCTGGCAGGAGGGCATGTTCCTCCGTGCGCAGCACTTCCAGCAGCAGGACCGCTGGATCACCTCCCACCTGCGCGGCGCCACGCGGGCGCTCAGGCCCTTTCCGTTCGGGCTGACCGAGCTTGCGCTGTCCCGCGAGCTTCTCACAACGGGCCGGTTCGGCCTCGCCTCCGCATCCGGCGTATTCGACGACGGGACGCCGTTCACCATCCCCGGCGATTCACCGCTGCCTCCGCCGCTGCTGGTACCTGAGACGGCGCGGGATGTCCTCGTCCACCTTGCCATCCAGCTTCAGCAGCCCGGCGCCACCGAGATCAGCAGCGCTGGGCATGACGGACGCTACGATCCCGGGGGTTTTGAAGCCTATGACACCCATTCAGGCTCAACGGAGCCGGCGCGCCTTGAGGTCGGAACGCTCCGGCTCCGGCTCCTGCTCGATACCGATGACCGCGAAGGTTACATCTGCCTCCCTATCGCGCGCATCGTCGAGATGGCGTCCGATACCCGCGTCGTTCTCGATGAACGCTGGATCCCGCCGGTGCTGACCTGTTCGGCGACGGCGCCGCTTGCCGGGCTGGTGGTCGAGCTGGCTGGCATGCTGAACCAGCGCGGCGAAGCCATCGCCGCCCGGCTGCTGGCCGTGGGCACCAAGAGCAACACCGAAGTCGCGGACTTCCTGCTGCTGCAATCCATCAACCGGTGGCAAACCTTGCTCGGGCACTTCGCCGATGCGGGCAACGTGCATCCGGAAACGCTCTATCAGGTGCTGCTGCAACTCGCGGGCGAGCTTGCGACGTTCACCGATCCGCAACGGCGGCCCGGGCGCTACCTCGCCTACCGTCACGAGGACCTGCAGCGCAGCTTCGCGCCGGTCGTTGCCGACATACGCCGCTCGCTGTCGGCGGTCCTCGAGCAGACGGCGATCCAAATCCCGTTGCAGGAGCGGCGGCACGGCGTACGGGTCGGCCCGATCCAGGACCGGACGCTGCTGGCCGGCACCAGCATCGTGCTGGTGGTCAAGGCCGACCTTCCGGCCGAAAACCTGCGCCGCCTGTTCCCGACGACCTCAAAGGTCGGTGCCGTCGAGCATATCCGGGAGCTGGTCAACGTGGCCCTGCCTGGGATCGAATTGCGGCCGCTCCCGGTTGCGCCCCGGCAGATGCCCTTCGTCCCCGGCGCGCAATACTTCGAGCTTGACCGGACCTCACCGCATTGGCAGCAGATGCAGAACTCGGGCGGCTTCGCGGTCCACGTCTCCGGCGACTATCCGAACCTTGACCTCGAGCTGTGGGCGATCCGGTCATGAGCGGCAACCCCTTCGCCGAGCTGGACGACGACGACCAGACGGTGGTCATGCCGCGGCCTTCGGCGCACGAGCTCGCCTTGGCCACGGATTCAGCGGCGGCGGCGCCTCTCGGGGCCGAGAGGTTCGCGGACCTGTCCCCAATCGGCGGCTCGCCGGTCGTCTCGGCCGCGGTGCCCCTGCTGACGTTTCTTTGCGGCTTCTGCAACGCCGTCAAGGTGCCCGATCCCGCCGACCTGCGGGAGCGGACAATCCTTGAGGTGAGGCGCTACGAACAGGCGCTGCGCGACGCCAAGCTGCCATTGGAGCAGATACGCACGGCCCACTATGCGCTCTGCGCCAGCCTCGACGACGTGGTGCAGAACACGCCGTGGGGTTCCCGGGGACCCTGGGCGGACGCCTCGCTCGTTTCGACCTTCCACCAGGAGGTCCGCAGCGGGGAGCGCTTCTTCGACCTCCTCAGCAAGCTCTGCCAGAACGCTGGCAGACACCTCCCGGTGATCGAGCTGATGTATCTCTGCATGTCGCTTGGCATGCAGGGGCGCTACCGGCTGTCGCCGCGCGGGCCTGCCGAGCTGGACCGGGTGCGCGAGGAGACATACCTCATCATCCTGCGCCAGCGCGGCGCGGCCGAGCCTGCAGTGTCGCTGCACTGGCGCGGCATCGCGGCGCCATACAAGCCGTTCCGGACCGCCATCCCGCTTTGGCTGGCGGCACTGGCCGCCGCCGGGTTGATTGGGCTGCTCTACGCATTGGTCTTGCTCAGCCTGAATGCCGACTCCGACCGCTTCTTCGCCAGCGGCCTTGCGCTGCCGCCTCGGGTGATGCCGGACATCACCCGCACGGCCCCGTTGGCGCCGCTGCCGCCCGCGCCGCAGCCGAGGAGCCCGCGCGACGAGATCGCGGACTGCTTGGACGCCGCGGTCAAGGAAGGACTCGTCAGCATCGTCGGCACCGCATCGGCGCCGGTGGTCCGCATCCAAAGCACCGGGATGTTCACGTCCGGCAGCGCGACGCTACAGGCGCGGTTCGTGCCGACCCTCGCGCGGGTCGCGGCCTGCCTGCGCACCAGGCCGGGGCCGATCCAGGTCATCGGCCACACAGATAGCCAGCCCGTCCACACCGTGGCGTTCCCGTCGAACTTCCAGCTTTCCGAGGCGCGTGCGCGGGCGGCGGCTTCTGTCCTGTCCGGCACCATCGAAGCCAGCCGGATCACGTCGGAAGGACGCGCGGACGCCGACCCGATCGCAAGCAACGCCACTGCGGAAGGCAAGCAGTCCAACCGCCGCGTCGAAATTGTCGCCCCCCCTGCGGAGACGCCCCAATGAACCAGCTTTCAAGCGTGATCATGATGTTCGCCAACCGCTGGGGGAGCGGCCTTGCCGGGTTCGCAGTCGCGAGCATGATCATCTGGTACTTGCTCCCGATGATCCCGGCCTTCGAGGACCCAGCCGTGCGGGTCGCCGCGATCCTCGCGACGCTTGCGGTCTGCCTGGCCGCCACCGGCGTCCGCACCTGGCGCAAGCGCCGGCGGGAGGGGGCGCTGGCCAAGGCGATGACCGGCGAAGGCCGGGCCGCCAAGGAGGCCAAGGCGGAAGCCGAGGATGAGGTCGCCCGGCTGCGCGAGCGGATGAAGCAGGTGCTCGCCCGCCTGCGCAAGCGCGGACGCGGCCGGCACCTTTATGAGCAGCCCTGGTTCATCCTGATTGGGCCGCCAGGGTCGGGCAAGACGACGGCCCTGCTCAACTCGGGCCTCCAATTCCCGCTCGCGCGGGAGACCGAGGACCCGGCCGTCAGCGGCGTGGGCGGGACGCGGCTGTGCGATTGGTGGTTCGCCGACGAGGCGGTGCTGATAGACACCGCCGGACGCTACACCACGCAGGACTCGGACGCAGCGGTGGACCGCGCCGGCTGGCAGGGCTTCCTGAAGATACTGCGGCGGACGCGGCCGCGCCAGCCGATCAACGGCGTCATCGTCGTCCTGTCGCTGCCTGACCTTGCCGGCGCCGACCCGGCGGAGCGCGCGTCGCAGGCAAGGACCGTGCGCCAGCGGATAGACGAGGTGACCGAGCACCTGAAGCTGCGCGTGCCGGTTTACGTCGTCCTCAGCAAGGCCGACCAGTTGCGGGGTTTCGACGCCTACTTCGACGACCTAGATGCGGCGGGACGCGCCCAGGTCTGGGGCATGACCTTCCCGCTTGACGGCAGCGTTGATGCCTTCGGCCGCGAGTTCTGCTTGCTGGTCGGGCGTCTGCAGGAGCGGCTCGTCGAGCGGCTTCAGGCCGAGCGCGCCGCCGAGCGCCGGGCGCTAATCGGCAGCTTCCCGCTGCAGGTCGCCAGCCTCGAGCAGCCGCTCACCGAGCTGCTCCGCGCCGCATTCGCCGGCACGCGACTCGACCCGGCGCCGCTGCTCCGCGGGGTTTACATAACCTCGGCCACGCAGGAAGGGACGCCGATTGACCGGATAACCGGCCTGCTCGCGCGCTCATTCGGCTTGGACCAGAAGCACGCGCCTAGCCTGCGCCCAATCCGCGGGCGCAGCTACTTCGTCAGCCGGCTGCTGCGGGACGTCATACTCGGCGAGGCGATGCTGGTCGCGAGCGGGCCGGGCGTCATGCGCCGCCGCCGCATCCTCCGGACGGCGGGCTTCTCCGTCATCGGACTGGCGGCGGCCGTGAGCGGCTTCCTGCTGTGGCGCGCGGATGTCACCAACCGGATTGCGGTCGAGGGCGCCGGCGGACGCCTGGCGGCGTTCCGGCAGTCGCTGGACGGCATAAACCTGGACCCCGTCGCCGACGACGATTTCACGAAGGTGGCGCCGCTGCTCGACTCGGCCCTCGCGATATCGCGGGAAGGCGCCGGCTGGTCGCCGCTCGGCCTCTCGCAATGGGCCAAGCTCAAGGAAGGCAGTCGGCTGGCCTATGAACGCTCGCTGCAGCGCGTGTTCCTACCGCGCCTGGTTTGGCGGCTTGAGCAGCAGATGCAGGCCCGGTTCGGCGATCCCGGTTTCCTTTATGAGGCGACCCGGGTTTACCTGATGCTTGGCGGCGCCGGGCCGCTCGATGCGGACGTGGTCCGCACGTGGATGACGGCAGACTGGCGGGCGCGCTACCCCGGCGACCTCAACGCGGACATGCGCGGCCACCTGCGCCAGCACCTGGACGCGCTGCTCGCCGCACCGCTCCCGGAGCTCACGCTCAATGGGGCGCTGGTGGAGGCTGCGCGCGCAACCTTCAGCCGGGTGACGCTGGCCGACCGCGTCTACAGCCGCCTGCGCGCCGAACCCAACGTGGCCGCGGTGCCGGAATGGCGGCCTGCGGACTCGTTGGGCGCGATCGGCGCTCGCCTGTTCGAGCGGCCGTCAGGCCATAAGCTGACCGAGGGCGTTCCCGGCTTATTCACCGCGGCTGGCTACAACGCGCTGGTGCAGGGCCTGCCGGCGACCACGCGGCAGGTCGCGCAGGAAAGCTGGGTGCTCGGCCACATGCAGGAGATTCCGACGGACGGGCCGCCCGTCGCCATGCTGGCGGAGGCCGTCGTCGGCCTCTATGCCAAGGATGTCGAGAAGCAATGGGACGCCCTGCTCAACGACCTCGCGCTCGCTCCCTTGGAAGGCCGGGACGCGGCTGTGCAGGCGCTGTATGTGCTCTCGTCACCGCAGTCGCCGATCCGCGACCTGCTGCAGGCGGTCGCCGCCACGTTGCAGTTCCGCCCCCCTTCTGCGCCGGACAGCCAGCCGGGCAAGGTCGCGTCTTTGTTCACGGGCAAGGCGGCCAATGCAGCCCCTGCATCCCCGGCGGCGCTTGATGGCCTCCAAGTCCATTACCGCCCGCTGCTCGACCTGGTCGGCCCCGGACCCAATCCGCCGCTGGATAACGTCCTGCACCAAGCCAACGCGCTACAGCAGCAGCTTGCCGCGATCGGTCCAGGCACGACCACGCTGCCTCCGGCGCAAGGCGGCGACCCCGTGCAGATGCTGCTCGCAGAGGCTGACCGGCAGCCGCAACCGCTGTCGCGCTGGCTCCGGCAGATCGCGGCATCCGGCAAAAGCGCGCTCGGCGCAGCCGTCCGGCAGGCCGCATCCACCTCCTTCGCTGGCAGCGACGGGCCAGCAGAGCTTTGCCGGCAGGTTGTCGAGCAGCACTTCCCGTTCGACCCGGCATCGTCGCACGACGCGTCGCTCAACGACTTCGTCAAGCTGTTCGCGCCGGGCGGCACGCTGGATGCCTACTTCCAGTCGCAGATCAAGCCGTTCGTTGACATGCGCGGCACGGTCTGGAAAGCGAGTGCGGTCAGCAACATCCCGGCGCCGGTGGATGCTCAGTCGCTCGCCAGCTTCCAACGCGCCGCCAAGATTCGGGATGCACTGTTCACCGCGGGCCAGCTTCAAGTGCGGTTCACCCTGACGCCGGGCATCGACTCGGACAAGGGGACGCTCAAGCTTGGGAGCGCTACGCTGCGCACGGACGCGGCGCAGCCCATGGCGCTGGTGTGGCCCGGTTTGGACGGGATGCTCGATGTTTCGCTCCGTGCCGACAGCAAGGCGCCGCCGGCCGCAGCGGACGCGAACGGGACAAAGCCCACCGGGGAAGCAAAGATGGCCGCGGAAGGTGCCGGCCTGCATGAGACCGGGCCTTGGGCGATGTTCAAGCTGCTGGCCCAGGCGCGCGCCGCCCCCGCCGGCACGTCTGCCGAGCGGCTCGACTTTCAAGCCGGCGGCAGCCGACTTAGCTTCACGCTTGAAACAGACCCTCCGCAAGCCACGTTCTACCGCAGCTTGCTGCAGGGCTTTCGCTGTCCGGTGATCCATTGAGCGGGGGCGAGGTCAAGGTGGGGTTCTTCGGCAAGCTCCCCTCCCGTGGCGACTTCATCCGCATCGGCCTGTCTCGCCTGGCCACGACGGCTTGGGACCGCTGGCTCAGCTCGGTGCTGCCGGACGCGCCAGACGCATTGCGGCTGCCGCTCTGGCGCTTCGCCTTCTGGCCCGGCGTGTGCGGCCCGGCGGCGCTGACCGGCGTCCTGCTTCCAAGCCACGACCGCATCGGACGCCTGTTTCCCTTGCTGATCGCGGCGGAGGGCGCCGAACCCGGGGAGGTGTTCCTGGACGCGGCGGAGCTGATCGGCACCGCCGCCATACGTGACGCCGTGGCGCCAGACACGCTGATCCGCCAACTCGGCGGGGCGCCCCGGCCAACGCCGATTCGACGAACCAGTGGGCCGCCTGCGCGCTGGTGGCGGAAGGGCGGCACGGCGGCTGAGCTTCCGGGTAAGGCGCTGCCGGACCCGGACGCATTCCTGCGGATGCTGCACCCATGAGGGCGCAGTGCTGGGCCGCCTCCCATCCGGGCAGCGTGCGCGCCCGCAACGAGGACGCCTACCTCTGCCGTCCGGAGATCGGCCTGTTCGCGGTGGCCGACGGGGTCGGTGGTTGCGCGGACGGCGGCAGCGCGTCACGGGAGGTCGTAGGCGCGCTGCAGAGCCTGCCGCCTGACATCCTGTCAACCGGGCTTCTCCCTGCGGTCAGGTTGAGTTTGCAGGGGGCGCACCAGCGGCTTCTCGCTGCCGGGCTGGACGGAACCAAACAATCGGCGACGACGGTTGCCATCCTCCTGCTGGACGGTGACCATCTCGCCTGCCTCTGGGCGGGGGACTCGCGTGCCTACCTGGTGCGCGGGGGCCGGCTGCACACTCTGACCTCCGACCACAGCGTCGTAGGCGAGATGCTGCGGGCCGGGACGCTGACGGAACGGCAGGCGGAGCGGCATCCGAGGGCGCATGTCATCACGCGCGCAATCGGCGCGGCAAGCAAGGATCGCCTAGTGGACAAGGCCATCGGTTTCATCAGGCCTGGCGACCGTGTCCTCCTGTGCACGGATGGGCTGTCAAAGGCCGTCCCGCCTGATGAGCTGGCTGAACTCGTCGCCAGTCCCGATCCCGCTGCCGCCCTCGTCAGCGCCGCCTTGGCGAAAAGGGCAAGGGACAATGTGACCGCCCTGGTCGTCCTGCCCTGAGGAGTGGAGATGCTTCCCGGTGTCCGCGGGGTTTCATGACGGCACGGCTCATTGAGCTTGCAGGGCATCAAGCTTCTGCAGAACGAGATGGCGACCCTATGTGCCTTACACTTGTGTCATCCAAGCCCAAAGCTGTAATTTTACATCAAGGCCCTTTGCGAACGCGCCGGACGAGCTGCCGGCGCTTGCGCCACGTTTTATGGCGCCCGCCCGCCCGGCAAACCGTTTTCCAGCCGCGCTTCGAAACGCACGCCTCGGGACAGGATCTAACCATATCATTACCATCGTAGCCTGATGCAGCTTTCCTCGACATAGCGCCGTAGCCTTGTGGTCCGATAAGCTTGGTCACAGACTGGTCTTCGGTCTGCACAGAAAGTCTAGGAAGGATTAAGCTATGCCCGCATATGTTGAAATCCCAGGCATACAGGGAAGCGCCGAGGATGCGAACCACAAGAATTGGATCCAGGTTGACCGCGTGACATGGAGCGCCTCGCGCAACGTCAATACCGCAGCGGGTTCATCGGTCAACCGGGAGGGCAGCAGCATCTCCTTCAGCGAGGTTGACATATGGAAAAAGATAGATGAGGGAAGCATCAGGATCGCGACACGTTTTTGGAACATGAACTCGGCAGCCACGTGTAAGATTGATATCTGCCGGCAGGGGGCGGGTAGCGGCGACGAGTCGCTCATGTTGTTCGAGCTGGAAGAAGCGATCATTTCAATGCATGAAATCCGGTCAGACGGAGCGGTACCGATGGAGCACTTCACCATCAGCTACACGAAGTTCAAGGAGACCGGCAAGACCGCGCCGAGCAGCAACAAGCTTGGCAAGACCGCAATCACCGGCTACGATCTCAAGAACAACGAGTCAGTCTGATCATATCAGGCAGAGCCGATTAAGCGCACCTTCTATCGTGGCGCGTGATTGCGGAAGTGTGGGGAAGTGTCGCTTCCCCACACAAGGGGCGTTGTTGCATGTGTGGACATCGGGTAATCGCGGCGGGGACATAGGTCGTCCATGATGCTGCGATCCGGGCGCTGTTGCCTGGTGGTTCGCACCATGGAAGGCGGCTCAATGACCCGATTTGTTGGTTTGGACGTGTCGCAAAAGCTGACGGCGATCTGCGTCGTAGACGAGACTGGTCGCAGGTTGTGGCGCGGCCAGTGCGCCACCGACCCAGGGCAGATTGAACGGACAGTCAGGGGGCATGCGGGAGAAGACGCCAAGATCGGCGTCGAGACTGGCCCCATGACGCTCTGGCTTGTGCACGAACTGCGAGGTCGAGAGCTCGACATCGTCTGCCTTGATGTGCGGCACGCTAGTGCCGCGCTTAGAGCATGTGTGGACGGCCCCTTGGGTGCAAGGGGTCTGCTGCATGATCTGACAAGCGGTGCGATGGCGGTCATGTGTCCGGCCTCACATGAGGGCCGTTCTCGTCAAGCTATATTCATGGCGTAATCCTTCAGGTTTGAGCATCGTGGCGTGGTTCAATCGTCGTCCAAGGCAGAGCTCTCGTCACCGCAGGG
>JAABUT010001266.1_pt1 | contig 30117 bp, 26 predicted proteins | sample 5559281 | NCBI WGS metagenome assembly JAABUT01 (sample SAMN10711880, study PRJNA513359) | rock metagenome | isolation source: Antarctica rocks | place: Antarctica: Victoria Land, Ricker Hills nord | collected 2016-01-04
GCTGGAGCAGCACGGTGTGCCACGCCTCCTGCAGCGCCGCCGCGGGGTAGTCCACGCCGGCACGGACGGTCGCCGTCGCAGCCCACAGCTCGGCCTCGCGCAACAGGTGCTCGGAGCGTCGGTTGCCCCGCTTGGTGCGTGCCTGCGAGGTGTAGGTGCCACGGTGGAACTCGAGGTAGAGCTCTCCGGACCACACCGGCGGGTGGGGGTACTCCGCCTGCGCAGCCTCGAAGAACCGGCGCGGGGTGGACAGACTCACCGTCGGCGATCCCTCGAGCGATCGGGTGCGCTCCGCCGCCGCGAGCATCTCCCGCGTAGGGCCGCCGCCCCCGTCACCATGCCCGAACGGAACCAGGGACATCGTGCCGATCCCCTTCTCGGCATACTGACGCTCGGCCCTGGCGAGGTCCTCAGCGCCGAGATCCGAGTTGTAGGTGTCGACGGGAGGGAAGTGCGTGAAGATCTGCGTCCCGTCGATGCCCTCCCAGCGAAACGTGTGGTGCGGCATCGCGTTCGTCTCGTTCCAGGAGATCTTCTGGGTGAGGAACCAGCGCGCCCCCGCTGCAGCGGCGATCTGGGGAAGCCCGGCCGAGTACCCGAACGAGTCCGGCAGCCACACCTCCTGGGTATCGACGCCCAGCTCCTCGCGGAAAAAGCGCTTGCCGGCGACGAACTGGCGGGCCAGGGCCTCACCGCCCGGCATGTTGGTGTCGGACTCCACCCACATGCTGCCGACCGGCACGAAGTTTCCGGACGCAACCTTCTCCCGCACCGTCTCGAACAGGTCCGGGTAGAACTCCTTCAGCCACGCATACTGCTGAGCCGACGATGCGGCGAACACGAAGTCGGGGTTGCGGTCGATCAGGTCGCACACGTTGGAGAAGGTTCGCGCGACCTTACGGACGGTCTCGCGCACCGGCCAGAGCCACGCTGAGTCGATGTGGGCGTGGCCCACGGCGTGCACCCGGTGCGCACTAGCCGACGCCGGCCGGGCAAGCGCCGGGGCCAGGATGTCTCGCCCCAGCGCGGCCGTGCCCGCAATGTCCTCCGGGTCCATGGCATCGACGGCACGATCCAGCGTGTGGAGAACCTCCGCGCGTCGCTGGGAGTCCGGCGGCAGCTGCCCGAGCAGTCCGACCAGTGCGGCGAAGTCCTGCTCGAGCTGCCACACGGGGACGTCGAGCAACGCGAGCTCGAGCCGGCGCAGACGGTAGAGCGGTCCTTCGCCCGCGGTCGCCTTGTCGCCCAGCGGCGTGGGGGAGAAGCTCATGGCCTCAGCGACGTTCGGGTTGGCCGCAGCCTCGATGTAGAGGTCGACCGTGCGCCCTCCGTCGTGGGCGGTGCCACCATCGTCGAAGGACAACGGCACGGCCCGGTTCAGCGGCTCGACCGCCTTGACGATGCGCCCCGACGCGGTGTAGACCATCCCCTCAGCCTGGAACCCCGGCTGCGCCCCGCCAAAGCCCAGATCGACGACCAGCTCGACGCTCGTGTCGCCGTCCGACCCCCAGCCATCGGGGACTGCGCCCGTCGCGTGGAACCATACGGTGCCCCACGGTCGTCCCCACGCCGCGCCGACCTCGAACGGCTGGAACGAGCTGGCCACCGCGTCGACGAACGGCACCGGTTCGTCCGGCACCTCCCATGCGCTCACCTCGAGCGGCTCCGTCGTCCGGTAGACCGCCGGGACTATCCGTTCGGTGCGGAAGCGGTGGACCCGGGCTTCGACCAGAGAACTGTTGTACAGCATGACTTTTGAACCTTTTCGACGGTGGTGTGATGTGGTCGGACACTTCCAGCGGAGTGGACGAGAGACGTATGCCGGGGATGACCCGCTCGCTCTCGCGTGCAGACAGCCGGCTGGCAGCTGGGTCAGCCCTTGAGGCCTCCGGCGAAGCTGAAGCCGCCGCCGAGGAACTTCGACAGCACGCCGTAGAGCATGATGATCGGGAGTGTGTAAAGAATGGAGAACGCGGCCAGCTGTCCGTAGGCGACCTGACCGTAGGAGGAGAAGAAGGTGTAGATGCTGACCGATGCCGGCTGCTTCTCCGAGCTCTGCAGCAGGATGAACGGGATGAAGAAGTCACCCCACTGCTGCACGAAGACGAAGATGGCCACCACCGCCAGTCCCGGTGCCATGAGCGGCATCACGATGTAGCGCAGTGACTGGAACCAGCCGGCGCCGTCGGTCCACGCTGCCTCCTCCAGCGAGATCGGCACGCCGTCCATGAAGTTCTTCATCATCCAGATCGCGAAAGGCAGTGAGGTTGCTGACATGAACAGCACGGTGGAGGGCAGCGAGTCGGTGATCTTGAAGTGGGCGAACATCACATACACCGGCACCATGATCGCGGTGATGGGCAGACCGGTAGAGAAGACGATGGTGTAGAGGAAGAGCCTGCGGAACCTCATCTGATAGCGGGACAGCGGATACGCAGCCAGTGCGGCGGCGATCACCGTCACGAGGGCCGTGCCTCCGGACAGGATGACCGAGTTCAGCAGCGGCACCCACAAGGTCGTTGCGTTCATGACGTCGCCGAAGTTGCCGAGCGTATACGGGCCGCCGAGCTGCACGCTCAATGCGGAGGCAGCGTGGACCGACCCCAGCAGCAGCCACAGCATCGGCGCGACAAACGCGACGACCACGACGATGAGCATGAGGTAGGCGAAGAGTCCGGACGGCGCCCTCCGCGGTGAGGTGAGGGCTCTCGGGCCAGCGCCGTGGGCGACAACGGCGGTGTCCGCGACAGTGCCGCTCATCCCTCGTCCACCCGGGTGAACCGCAAGTACACCAGCGAGAACAATGCTCCGACCAGGAGCAGCACGAGCGCCATTGCGGTGCCATAGCCCAGGTTGTAGAACTTGAAGGCCTGCTCGTACATGTATACCGGCGTCGTCTGGCTCTTGTTGCCGGGCCCGCCCCCGGTCAACACGTAGATCATGGTGAACACGGCCAGCGTCTGCAGGGTGATCAGCATCATGTTGGTGAGGATGGACCTGCGGATCATCGGCAGCGTGACGAACCAGATGCGGCGCAGTCCGCCCGCTCCGTCGATCGAGGCAGCTTCCTCGATCTCGGGGGGAATGTCTGACAGAGCAGCGGAGTACACCATCATGGAGAAGGCCGTGCCGCGCCACACGTTGGCCAAGATGATGGCGAACATCGGGGTCGTGTAGAGCCAGTTCTGCTGCATCCCCACACCCTGGAGCCACTCGTTCAGCGACCCGCGTTGGTTCAGAAACGCGTACCAGCAGAAAGCGGCCACAATCTCCGGCATCACCCACGCGCCCACCACGACGAGGGAGACCACGCTCTGCGCCACGCGGTGACGCCCCCGCAGCAGCAGGGCGATCAGCAGCCCCAGGCAGTTCTGTCCGATGACAGCTGAGCCGACCACGAAGACGACGGTCAGCACGATCGAGCGGATGAAGTCCGGATCACGGATCAGCCGACTGAAGTTGGCGCCGCCCACCCATTGAGGGTTTTCCGCCCCTACGCCGGACAACGCCTGGTTGGTGAAGGCGGTATAGAAGCTCCACAGCACGGGGCCGGCGAAGAACAACAGCAGCAGGGCGACGGCGGGGAGCAGCGGCAACAGTCGCTGCCACAGTGAGGGGCCTCGGCTCCCCCGCGGCACCGCCTTGACGACAGCCGGCCTGCGCGGAGGAGTCTCGGACAACGACAACGTGGTGGACACGTCAGCTCGCGGTCGTCGTCTTGTCCGGGCCCACGACGCTCTGGACGATCGAGGCGAACTGCTGCGTGGCGGCCGGGACGGATGACTGGCTCGTCATCACCGCTTCCATCATCTGCTGGATGGCGTCCGACACCCGAGGGTATGCCGAGAAGGCCGGACGGAAGTGGGTGCTCTTGACCAGCCCCGTGAAGAACGGGGTGAACGGGTCCGAGCTGGTGTACTCCGGGTCGCTCGCCACATCGTTGCGCTCCGTGATCTGGCTCGCCGCGATGTCGTAGCTCTTCGTGTTGTCCTTGTTCAGGGCGAGGCTGATGAAGTCAAACGCCGCGTCCTTGTTCTTCGACTTCGAGCCGACCGAGAGCAACCAGCCTCCAGACATGCTCGTCTCACCAGGTGCCTCACCGTTCTGGGTGGGCATCGGTGCCACGCCGAGCACCGTGCTGTACTGCGGCCACGGCTTCGTGCCGGTCGCCTTCCAGGTGCCGGTTTGCCACGAGCCGTCAAGGTCAATGGCAACCTTGCCGTTGGGGATGAGGTCGTTGATCAGGTTCGTGCCGTACTGCGGGTCCAGCGCGTCCTGCGGGCTGGGGCCGAGCTTCTCGCTGAAGACCGTGTTCAAGAAGTTCATCGAGTCGGTCATTCCTGGACTGGAGGCCACCCACTTCTTCGAGGACTCGTCGTAGAGCGTGTTCTTCGTGCCGTACAGGAGCATCTCGAAGCCCTGCATGGTCGCGCCCTCGCCCGCCGCCTTTCCCGAGTAGATGTTGAACGGAATGACACCCGGCAGCTTCTGCTTGATGGTACGAGCCGCCGCGAGGATGTCGTTCCAGGTCTTGGGCTGCCAGTCCGTGGGCAGGCCCGCCTTCGCGAACAGCTCCTTGTTGTAGTAGAGCGCGCGGGTATCCGTGCCCATCGGGACGCCATAGAGCTTGCCGTCTGCGCCCTTCCCGGCAGCCTGCGCGGCCGGCGTGAACTGGCTCCAGTCCGCCCACTTGGACACGTAGCTGTCGATCGGGGCGAGGTACCCGGCGTCGATGTCGGAGTTCACGAGGAAGGTGTCCTCGTAGAGCACGTCGGGGGCCGTCGAGGCCGATCGGCTCATGAGGTTCAGCTTCGTGTAGTAACTGTTCTCGTCCGCCTGAATCGGCTCGAGCTTGACCGTCATGCCGGGATGAGCAGCTTCGTAGGCCTGTTTCACCTTCGTCATGTGCTGATCCATCTGCACGAAGGCTCCGAACTTCTGATAGGCAACCGTGATCGTCTTCGACCCGCCCGACTGGGTGCTCCCGGACGAGCATCCCACGAGCGCCGTAAGCGTGGTCGCGGCGAGGGCGAACATGGTCACCGACTTGCGTTGCAGCATGGCGTTCCTAACGTCACGGGCCCGAAGGCGTGAGGGGGGAGATCGGTTGTCGATCCGACAGGGTCGGGCTTAGTAGAGCAAGTCGTCACGAGCACGCGGCCACGCGAGGACGGCGTAGATCTGCACCATCGCGGCCTGTTCGATGGCCTGGGTTGCAGCGCTGCCGCCGAAGTGGAACAGCCCGGTCGCGGGATCGCGGTTGGTCGCCCAGATCCGGTCGGCATATGCCTGCGCCGCACGCGAATACGTCGACCCATGGGTGACCGACTCGAGCAGCAGGAGGTTCGTGAAGTAGATGGAGTTGAAGAACGGCGGCTGTGCGTCGAGCTTGTCCCCGGCGAAGTAGCTCTGGGCAGCCATCGCGATGCGCACGGCTTCATCGAGGTAGCGCCGCTCGTGGGTCACCTCGTAGAGGAGCACGTTGACCCCGACCGGCACACCCTGGTTGTAGGACCAGATGGTCTGGTCGACGGTTCCCTGCAGGCTCAGGTGGTCCCAGAACAGCCCGTTCGGCCCCTGGAGATACGTGTTCGTCCAGCGGTACATCCGCAGCGACCAGTCGAGGTACTCCCGTTCGCCGGTGATCTGGTACAGGCGCAGACCCAGTTCGGCCGCGGGCATGTTCGACACCGTGTTCCGATCACTGCTCCAGGGGGCCTGGGTCCAGAACACCCCTCCCGGATCCGCGTGGCTCGCGTCGCTGTCCCACCCGGACTCGACGAGTCGGAACAGCTCTCGCGCCTGACTCAGCGACGCACTGTCGTGGTACATCGCCCAGTGCTGGACGTCCTGCAGCCCCACCCACTCGTTGTCGTCGTAGAAGAAGTCACCTCCCGGGCCGTAGGGCGGCTCGGCCCCCGAGGCGAAGCCAGGCAACCCGGTGCTGCCAGCCGCGCTCCAGTAGCGCAGCTGAGCGCTGTCGTGCGCCTCGAGCGCCGGCCGGTATCGAGAGCCGACCCCGGCCATCCCGGTCAGGTCCAGTGTTGCGACATGCACTTGGGAGTATGGCCACTCGTAGGAGTAGGCGTTGTCGCCGGCCGCCGCGGGATACTGCTCGTGGTAGAGGCCTGACCCGTCGTGCACCGCGAGGTAGCGCTGCAGCGCGGCGTAGCCGGACTCAGCCCGCTGGGCGTCCGATCCACCACTCGAAACCGAGGCATCAGCGGGACCCGCGTGGATGAGACTCATGGCGAACACGGCGATACCAGCTGCCACGTTGAGGAGCGAACGCTTCATCGAGGTCCTCCACATCGGTCCGCGGAGCGTTGGAGAAAGGCTCTTCAGCGCCGCTATAGGGAAACGTATCCATTCCGACTCGAAGGGTCAAGGGTCCACGGCGACAGGGCACACGACGAACCTGGGGGGACGCCGTGAGCGCTTGGCCCAGGTAGCCCTCAAGGCGGTCTCCAGCCCGAGCTCGGCGCCAGACCCCTCTATGATTCCGATACTGGGATTCCGGTACTGGATGCTCGCCCGGCATACTGCCTCGGTCGTCCTTTCGCCACACGGAAGCGGTGCGTGTTCGTGACAGCTCGTCCCCTCCCCCAGACTGCGACGGGGCGACCGACCATGCGGGATGTCGCCGCTCGAGCGGGAGTAGGAGTGGTCACCGTCTCCCGTGTCGTCAACGGGGTGGGCTACGTGCGGACCGAAACCGCAGACCGGGTCAAGGCCGCCATCACCGAGCTGGGGTTCCAACGCGACGAGGTCGCCCGCGCCCTGCGGCCAGGCAAGAACTCGCTCACCATCGGACTGCTGCTCGGTGACCTGACCAACCCCTTCTATGCCAGCCTTGCCAAGGCAGCCGTCGAGGTGGCCAACCAAGCTGGTTACGCCGTCGTCCTCAGCACTGTCGACGAAGACCCGGAAGTCGAGCAACGCGCCGTTGGTGACCTCATCGGGCGGAGGGTTGCCGGCCTCGTCATCGTTCCCTACCAGCGTGACCACGCCTTCCTCGACCGCAGGGGAAGTCACGGCCGGACGCCCGTGGTGTTCGTCGACCGACCCGCCGTCGGCATCAGCGCCGACGCCGTCCTGCTCGATAACGACGGCGGCGGACGACTCGCCACCCAGCACTTGATCGACCACGGCCACCGCCGGATTGCCATCCTCGTTGCGCCGTCCTACTACACCACCGGGCGGCGCCTGCGCGGCTACCGCAGAGCGTTGCGCGAGGCCGGCATACCGGTGGACGAGCGACGGGTTGTCGACCTACGCCATGGCACCGCCGAGGAAGCGGCCGAGGCCACCCGCAACCTCCTGACGTCCGCGGCGCCCCCGACCGCGGTGTTCTCCACAACGAACTTCCTCACCGAGGGCGCCTTACGGGCTACCCAGGACAGTTCCCATCGCATCGCGCTCATCGGGTTCGACGACTTCCGGCTGGCCGACATGCTCAGCACGCCGGTAACCGTCGTCACCGCCGACGCCGAGGAGCTCGGCCGGAAAGCCGCACGTGTTCTCCTCACCCGTATCGACGGCGCGACCCACCCCATGAGCCGGATCGTGTTGCCCGTGCACCTGATCGCGCGTGGCAGCGGCGAGATAGCACCCTGACGTGACCTGAGCGATGCCCGGCCAGGCCACGAGGCCCCGGCGAGAGTACCGTTTGGTTGGTCAGTGAAACCAGATCAGGACGGAGCGAGGACGAGAACATGGAATACCGCACGCTGGGCCAGAGCGGATGCGTCGTGTCAACCCTGACCCTGGGGACGATGACGTTCGGCACGGAGACCGACGAGGCCGGCTGCCAGGAGCAGCTCGACACGTTCTTCGAGGCGGGTGGCACGTTCATCGACACGGCCGACGTCTACAGCGACGGCGCGTCGGAGGAGATCATCGGCCGGTGGTTGGCCAAGCAGCCGGCAGACATCCTCGGCCAGGTCGTGCTCGCCACCAAGGGCCGCTTTCCGAAGGGCCCGGGGCCCAACGACGCCGGGCTCTCCCGCCGCCACCTGCGCGACGCACTTGATGCCTCCTTGCGCCGGCTCGGCGTCGACCATGTCGACCTCTACCAGGTGCACGCCTTCGACCCGCACACGCCGCTGGAGGAGACGCTGCGGTTCCTCGACGACGCCGTCAGCGCCGGGAAGATCGGCTACGTGGGCCTGTCCAACTACACGGGCTGGCAGGTCCAGAAGGTCGTCGACCTCGCGGACTACCGCGGTCTGAGCCGTCCGGTGACGCTGCAGCCGCAATACAACCTGCTCGTCCGGGAGATCGAGTGGGAGGTGGTGCCGGCCTGCCAGTCGACCGGGCTCGGGCTGCTGCCATGGTCGCCCCTCGGCGGCGGCTGGCTGACCGGCAAGTACACCAAGGAGACCCGACCGACCGGCTCGACGCGGCTGGGGGAGAACCCCGAGCGCGGCGTCGAGGCCTACGACAGGCGCAGCAGCGTGCAACGGACCTGGGATGTTATCGACGCCGTGCAGTCGGTTGCCACCGCACGCCGGGTGACCATGGCCCAGGTCGCCCTCTCCTGGCTCGTCGACCGGCCGACCGTCACGTCGGTGATCCTCGGCGCACGGACGACCGAGCAGCTGCACGACAACCTCGGCGCCAGCGGTCTCCGCCTCAGCGAGCAGGAGACCCTGGAGCTGGACGCTGCCAGTGACCCCGCCCCGGCCGACTACCCCTACGGAGGGCCGGGCACCCAGCAGCGCAGCCGAAGCCTGGCTGGTGTGAGTGATCGCTGACGACGAGCCGGGGCTGGGCTCAGGGAGCTGACTCCCTCGACCGACATGACGTCGAGTCAGTGCAGTATGCCGGTCCCGACCGCGGACGGGTCGTGCCGAAGCTCGTCGGGCTCTTGACCGGAGCGGGCCTTCAGATCGCGGCGCAGCTCGTTGGGCAGCGCGAACAGCAGCGACTCCTGGGCCGAGACGATGGTCTCGACGTCGCCGTAGCCGCGCTCGGCCAGATACTCCAGGACGTCTCGAACGAGCACCTCGGGCACACTCGCGCCCGACGTCACTCCGACGGTCCGGACGCCGTCGAGCCACGCCTCGTCGATCTCGTCGGCGTAGTCGACGAGGTGGCCCGCGCGGGACCCGTGCTCGACGGCGACCTCGACGAGCCGCACCGAGTTCGAGGAGTTCCGGGAGCCGACGACGATCATGAGGTCGCAGGCGTTGGCCATCTGCCTCACGGCGAGCTGTCGGTTCTGGGTCGCGTAGCAGATGTCGTCGCTGGGCGGGTTCTGCAGCCGCGGGAACTTCTGGCGCAGCCGGCGCACCGTCTCCATCGTCTCGTCGACCGAGAGCGTGGTCTGGGAGAGCCACACGACCTTGTCGGGGTCGCGGACCTCGACGTTGTCGACGTCGTCCGGGCCGTCGACGATGGTGATGTGCTCGGGCGCCTCACCGGAGGTGCCGACGACCTCCTCGTGACCCTCGTGGCCGATGAGAAGGATGTCGAAGTCGTCGTTCGCGAAGCGCACGGCCTCACGGTGCACTTTCGTCACGAGCGGACATGTCGCGTCGATGGTCTTGAGGCTCCGCGCGCGGGCCTCCTCGTGGACGATCGGCGCGACGCCGTGGGCGCTGAAGATGACGGTCGCACCCTCGGGCACCTCGTCCGTCTCGTCGACGAAGATCGCCCCCTTCTTCTGCAGGGTCGTCACCACGTGCTTGTTGTGGACGATCTCCTTGCGGACGTAGACGGGCGGGCCGTAGAGATCGAGGGCCTTCTCGACGGCGACGACGGCCCGGTCGACGCCGGCGCAGTAGCCGCGCGGGGCCGCGAGGAGCACTCGCTTGGAGGAGGCCTCGGGCGGGGAAGACATACCTCCATCGTACGTGCGCCTGGACGGATGCCCGGACGCGGACGCCTCCCGACCAGCTCGGCGAGGAGCGGCGCAGCGGAAAGCAGCAGGCCGCGCGACCATCACCGTCCGTGCCGCAGAAGGTGCGCATCCGCACTTTCTGCGGTAAACTGCCGGTCATGACCGCAGACCCGCCCGACCCCCTCGACGCCATCCGGGCCGAGCTCGATGCGGCCGAGAACGCCGCGGGGGAGGACGCGTTGCCGCACCTGCGCTCGGCCGCCGACCAGCTCACCCGGCTCCTGGACGAGTCGATGGCCAAGGCGGTCCTGACCGGTGGGGCGTCACTGCGCTCGGTCGGAGCCAGCGCGGGTCTCTCCGAGAACGCCGTCGGCCCACGCCTGGCCCGCACGAGGACGCTCGGGGCGTACGCCAACGAGGACGGGCGGGTCACGGCCTTGGGCGTCCAGCGCGCGCAGTACGACCAGGAAAGCGGCGCGCCGAGACCGGCAGCGACGCCCCAGCCGTTGCGGTTCAAGCCGCGCCGGACCACCGACGGAGGACGATGATGACGCGAAGCGACCTGACCCACCTGTACTTCCTGCTCGACCGCAGCGGGTCGATGCAGTCCATCAAGACCGACACCGAAGGTGGCTTCTCTGCCTTCGTCGAGGAGCAGCGCCGGGCGGTCGGCGAGTGCCGGGTCACCCTGGCGCAGTTCGACGACCAGTACGAGATCGTCTTCGCCGACACCCCGGTGGCGAACATCGGCCGGCTCAACCTCCAACCGCGTGGCAGCACCGCGCTCCTGGACGCCATGGGGCGGCTCATCACCGAGGCCGGTGCAGCACTCGCGGCCCTGCCCGAGGACCAGCGCCCGGGCAGCGTCGTCGTGGCGATCATGACCGACGGACTGGAGAATGCCAGTCGGGAGTGGACCCACCCCGCGGTCAAGGCCCTCGTCGAGCAGCAGACGACCGCCTACCAGTGGCAGTTCCTCTACATGGGCGCCGACCAGGACGCGATCGACGTCGGGACCGGCCTCGGCGTGGGTGCGGCGCACACGGTCAGCTACACCAGGGGCAATGTCGACAAGGTCATGGCCGCGTCCTCCGCCAAGGTCTCCGACCTACGACGGGACCGGTCGGTGGATGCCTCGGCTGCGATGCGCGGCTACACCACCGTTGAGCGCCGGGCCGCGTCCGAGGAATGAGCGGCGCCTCAGCGCAACCCGGGGGCTGGTCCCCGGATCGGCAGATATTTCCACCGGTCCGGGGAGCAACCGCAAGGTTGCTGTGCCGGATCCGCTGATCTCCCTCTGGACCCCACGGCATACTCGACGCGTGAGCACCCAGCCGCTGCCCGAGAAGGCCGCCGACACCTCGGCCGAGCAGCCTTGGCCGGTCCGCGTGCTGAGCATGAAGATCGCCGACTACGTCGACAAGATGTCGCCGCTCTGGGTCGAGGGCCAGGTCGTCCAGGTCAACAAGCGGGCCAACACGGCATACCTCGTGCTCCGCGACCCGGACGTCGACATGTCCCTCTCGGTCAGCATCTCCGTGTTTGCCATCGCCGCGATGGGAGCACCGCTGGCCGAGGGGGCCCGGGTCGTGCTCCAGGCGAAGCCGTCGTTCTGGACCAGGCGAGGCACCCTGTCGCTGGACGGCCGCCAGATCCGTCCCGTCGGAGTCGGCGACCTGCTCGCGCGGATCGAGATCCTCAAGCAGCGGCTTGCCGCCGAGGGGCTCTTCGCCGCCGACCGCAAGCGCCCGCTGCCCTTCATCCCCAACGCCGTCGGCCTCATCACCGGGCGGGGAGGCGCAGCCGAGAAGGACGTCGTGGAGAGCGCCCGCCGGCGATGGCCGTCGGTGCGGTTCGTGCTGCGCGAGGTGGCGGTCCAAGGCAGCAACACCGTCACCGAGGTGACCGAGGCGCTGCGCGAGCTCGACGCCGACCGGTCCGTCGACGTCATCATCATCGCCAGAGGTGGAGGCGCCGCCGAGGAGCTGCTCCCCTTCTCCAACGAGACCCTGCTGCGCGCGGTGGCGGACGCCGCCACGCCGGTGATCAGCGCGATCGGACACGACATCGACACCCCCCTGCTCGACCACGTCGCCGACTGGCGGGCGTCCACACCGACCGACGCCGGCAAACGCGTCGTGCCCGACGCCGCGGAGGAGCAGCAGCGCCTCGCTCAGCAGGCCGACCGCGCGCGCCAGGCCCTCGCCCGTCGCATCGCGCACGAACGGCAGCTCATCGCCGCGCAGCGGTCCAGGCCGGTCATGGCCGATCCCACCGCGCTCGTGACGCGTCACCGCCACCAGGTCAGCGCGCTGCGCGAGCGGGCGAGGGAGCGCGTCCTGGCCCGCCTCCACCGGGCCCGCGACCAGGTGGGCCACCTCGCGAGCCAGGTCCGCGCGCTGTCACCGCAGTCGACCCTCGAGCGCGGGTATGCCGTGGTGCAGCATCCCGACGGCCGCGTCGTCATGGACCAGGCCGACCTCCAACCGGACGGGCTGCTGCGGGTGCGGGTGGCACGGGGTGACTTCGGCGTCCGCACCGTGGGCCGACCGACCGGTGGGCCGCCCGGCTAGGGTGGTGCGCCACCACGAGCAGGGAGGGTCCAGATGAGCGACGAGACACCGGGAGCGCCGGCCGGCGGGTCCGCCGAGTTCCCGGACGTGGCCGAGCTGTCCTACGAGGACGCCCGCGACGAGCTGACGTCGATCGTCTCCAGCCTCGAGGGTGGGCTGGTCCCCCTCGAGGAGAGCATGCGGCTCTGGCGGCGGGGGGAGGCGCTCGCCGCCCACTGCACCGCCTGGCTGGACGGCGCCCAGCGCCAGATCAGCGAGGCTGAGCCGGTTGAAGGGCGTTCGTGAACTGCAGGATCTCGTCCAGCCCCGCGGTCGCGGCGATCACCGTGGTCAGCCCGCTGGTTTCCTGAGGAGACTGGGTGACCAGGCTCGTCTGGTCGTGTGCGGCGTCGAAGAGCTTCTGCCAGGTGCGTCCCGAGGCCTCGACCGTTCCCTGGGGCTGTCCGGAGCTCGTCACCGTGCGTAACCAGCTGGGGCTCGCCGCTTTCGTCTGCCGGATCGCGACGAATCCCCCCTTGGGGGTCGTCCAGCCGCCCTGCCAGGTCATCAGCTCGTCGGTGCTCTTGGCATAGCGCGCGCTCGTCGCCTTCCAGCCCGGCGCGAGACCGACCGGGGCCTCGAAGGGCAGACCTGACTCCCGTACGGCGTTCGACACGACCGAGCCGGCGTCGACCGCTCGCTGCTCCACGCTCGACACCCGCGGCACGATGGCGACGAGCACGGCCACGAAGCCGAGGATGACGACCAGTGACCGCAGCATGTTGGGAGCCGAGCCGAGTGAGTAGGCGCTCCGGCGCGCAGGCGGCGTGCCGCCCCGGCCGGTCGAGCCAGTCGAGTCAGCCGGGTCCGCGGGTGGGGGGGCGCTGCTCGTGCTCACCGGACCATCGTCCCTGACCGATGGCCAGCGGCCAAACGGGGTCGGCCCCGTGGTCGAGCGCTGACGTCGCCCCCTAGAGTGAACGCGCCGATGACTTGCCGCCCCACGTGGAGGAGCCGTTCGACGATGAACCCTGACAAGCCGGATCGCAACCTGGCGCTGGAGCTCGTGCGGGTGACCGAGGCCGCCGCCATGGCAGCCGGCCGCTGGGTCGGGCGCGGTGACAAGAACAGCGCCGACCGGGCCGCCGTCGAGGCGATGCGTCACCTCATCTCGAGCATCAGCATGAACGGCACCGTCGTCATCGGCGAGGGCGAGAAGGACAACGCCCCGATGCTCTTCAACGGTGAGCGGGTCGGTGACGGCAGCGGCCTCGAGGTGGACGTCGCCGTCGACCCGGTCGACGGCACCACCCTCACCGCCAAGGGCATGAGCAACGCCGTCTCGGTCATGGCCGTCGCCGAGCGCGGCACGATGTATGACCCGAGTGCGGTGTTCTACATGGACAAGCTCGCCACCGGGCCCGACGCCGCCGACGTCGTCGACATCCGCCTGCCCGTCGTGGAGAACGTCCGACGGATCGCCAGGGCGAAGAAGGAGCAGCCCTCCGACGTCACGGTCGTGATGCTCGACCGGCCCCGTCACGACGCACTGGCCGAGCAGATCCGCGCCTCCGGCGCCCGGCTCTTCTACATCCCCGACGGCGACGTCGCGGGCGCGGTCATGGCGGCCCGCCGGGACACGGGCGTCGACCTGCTCCTCGGCATCGGAGGGACGCCCGAGGGGATCATCGCGGCCTGCGCCATCAAGTGCATGGGCGGCGTGATCCAGGGCCGACTCTGGCCGACGGACGACGAGGAGCGGCAGAAGGCGATCGACGCCGGCCACGACCTCGACGCGGTCCTCTCGACCGACGACCTCGTCAGGGGCGAGTGCTACTTCGTCGCCACCGGCATCACCGACGGGCAGCTTCTGCGCGGCGTGCGCTACGGCTCCGAGGCGGCGACGACGCACTCGCTCGTCATGCGCTCGCGCAGCGGCACGATCCGGGTCATCGAGGCCCAGCACCAGTTCCACAAGCTGGCCGCCTACAGCCACCTCGACTTCGTCCACCCTGCTGACGGCTGAGCCGATGACGCACACGCTGGTCATCGGTGAGGCGCTGATCGACGCCGTCGACAACGCGCCAGGCGGTCGGAGCGAGCACGTCGGCGGAAGCCCGGCCAACGTCGCCTTCGGGCTGGGCGCGCTCGGCCACGACGTCTCGCTGGCCACCTGGGTGGGGCAGGACGACCGCGGCCGGCGCGTCATGGACCGGTGTCGCGAGGTCGGCGTCGACCTGACGCCGGGCAGTGACGGAGCCGGGCACACCTCGGTCGCCCACGCCACGCTGGACGCCACCGGGCAGGCGAGGTACCACTTCGACCTGACCTGGCAGCTGCCCGAGGTGGCGCACCTCGACACCTTCGGCCACGTCCACACCGGGAGCATCGGCGCCACCCTCGAGCCCGGCGGCACGCAGGTCCTCGCGACGGTCCGTACCGCTCACCCCACGGCCACGGTCTCCTACGACCCGAACGTGCGACCGACCCTCATGGACGGCCCCGACGCGGTCCGCGGTCGGATGGAGGAGCTCATCGCGCTGGCGGACGTCGTCAAGGCGAGCGACGAGGACATCGCCTGGCTCTACCCGGGCCTGTTCGTGCCCGACGTGCTCCGGCTCTGGGGCTCGCTCGGGGCGTCGCTGACGGTGATCACGCGCGGCGGTCAAGGCGCCCTCTTTGCGCTCAGCCACATCGGCGCCGTGGACACCTTCCCGGCTCGGTCGACCGACGTCGCGGACACCGTCGGCGCCGGTGACTCGTTCATGTCGGGTCTCGTGTCGGGCCTGCTCGATGCCGACCTGCTGGGCGGGCCGCAGGGGCGCGAGCGCCTGGTGGAGGCGAGCCTTGCCGACGTGCGCCCCGCCGTCGAGCGCGCCGTGCGCACGAGCGCCATCACCGTCGGAAGGGCAGGCGCCTACTCCCCCACCCGCGCCGAGCTCTCCCAGCTCACCGACTGACAACTACGCCAGGCGCCCAGCCCAGGTATGCCGTCGCGCACGGTTGAGGCCCGGCATACCGGTACTTCGGGGTGCTGCGGCTGCTGGTGGTACGGCCCCTCAGCTGACCGCCACCTCGTCCCTGGACGCCTTGGACTTGACCCGCTCGAGAGCCCGCTTGCGGTCCGCCTCGTTCTCGGTCGCGATCTCCTTGGCCCGCTCCTCGTCCCGGGTCAGGCACTCACCGGTCTCGGGGTCGAAGACGTGCATCAGGGCGGGGTCGAAGAACAGCGTCGCCTGGTCGCCCTCCTTGATCCGCGAGCGGGCGTCGAGGTTGACGATCACCTGCGTGCGCATCCCCTCGCCGTCGAGGTCCCGGTCGAGCTCGTCGAGCTTGCCCTGGACCGACTTGTCCGCGTGGAAGGGGATGTAGGCGTACTGCTCGTTGCCGAGCCACTCCGTCACGTCGACGTCGGCCGTGAACTGGACGCCCCGGTTGGCGTCACCGAGCGAGCCGTCCTTGAAGTGCTCGGGGCGGACACCGACGATGACGACGTCCAGGCCCCTGACCTTCTCGGCCAGCGGACCGGAGACGGGGACGTCGACGAAGGGCGTCTTGAGGGTCGAGCCGTCCACGCGTGCGGGCAGGAAGTTCATCGGTGGTGAGCCGATGAAGCCCGCGACGAAGAGGTTGACCGGCTGCTCGTAGAGCTCCCTCGGCGAGGCGCACTGCTGGAGGATGCCCTTCTTCAGCACGGCCACCCGGTCGCCCAGGGTCATCGCCTCGGTCTGGTCGTGGGTGACGTAGACGGTCGTGATACCGAGCCGCCGCTGCATCCGCGCGATCTCGGTGCGCATCTGGCCGCGCAGCTTGGCATCGAGGTTGGACAGCGGCTCGTCGAAGAGGAAGGCGTCCGCCTCGCGGACGATCGCCCGGCCCATGGCCACCCGCTGGCGCTGCCCACCGGAGAGGTTCGCCGGCTTGCGCTTGAGGTGGTCGTTGAGCTCCAGCATGTCCGAGGCCGCGTGGACCTTGGTCTGGATCTCCTCCTCCGAGTGCGCACTCTTGTTGAGCCGCAACGGGAACGCGATGTTCTCGAACACCGTGAGGTGCGGGTAGAGGGCGTAGTTCTGGAAGACCATCGACAGGTTGCGGTCGCGAGGCGCCAGCTCGTTGACCCGGTTGCCGTCGATGAGCATGTCGCCCGAGGTGATGTCCTCGAGCCCGACGATCATCCGCAGCAGAGTCGACTTCCCACATCCGGACGGACCGACGAGGATCATGAACTCGCCGTCGGCGATGTCGAGCGAGACGTCGTTGACCGCAGGGAAGCCGTCACCGTACTTCTTGACGATGTGATTGAGGGTGATCTCAGCCATGTGGGGTTCGCTCCTAAGGAGTTCGGCGGGCCTCAGCCCTTGACGGCGCCTGAGGTGAGGCCAGCGACGATGCGGCGCTGGAAGACCAGGACGAGGATGACCACGGGAATCGTCACGATGACGGCCGCTGCACAGATCGCCCCCGTGGGTTGCTCGAACTGTGACGCGCCGGTGAAGAAGGCCAACGCGGCCGGGACCGTCCGGGCCTTCTCGGACGTCAGCGAGATGGCGAAGACGAAGTCGTTCCACGCCGTGAAGAAGGTGATGATGGCCGTCGTGAACACGCCCGGCATGGCCAGCGGCACGATGACCTTGCGGAAGGCCTGCCACGACGTGGCGCCGTCTACCTGGGCCGCCTGCTCCATCTCCCACGGGATCTGCTGGAAGAACGCGGACAGGATCCAGATCGAGAGCGGAAGGGTGAGCGAGAGGTACGGGATGATCAGGCCGGGGATCGTGTCGAACAGGCCGATCGAACGCCACAGGTCGAAAAGCGGTGTGACCAGCGCGATGACCGGGAAGAACGACACGACGAGGGCGGTCGTGAGGATGAGCCGCTTGCCGGGGAACTCCAACCGGGAGATCGCATAGGCGCAGAAGGTGGCGAGCAGGACGCTGATGAGCGTCGCGATGACGCAGACGATGATCGAGTTCCGCAGGGCCGGGAGGAACAGGTCCTTCGCGCCGCCGGTGAGGATGAGGCTGTAGTTGCCCCAGTAGATCTCCTTCGGCCAGAAGTTGCCGAGGATGTTCTCGTCCGGGTTGGCCTGTGCCGCACTGCTCTTCACCGACAGCGAGAAGATCCAGATCAGCGGGATGACCGTCCAGGCGATGATGGGGATCGAGCCGATCCCGAGCCAGGTCTTGGTCCTGGTCGACATGTTGGTGTCCATGGGTCAGCTCCTTCCACCGGCGAGGTCGACCTTGAATCCCCGGACGAACAGCGCCGCGATGGCGAGGACGCAGACGAAGAGGATCACCGCGAGCGCCGAGCCCATGCCGATCTCGACCCGGTTGATGGTCTGGTTGTAGGTGAGGAGGGACAACGAGGTCGTGCTGTTGGCCCCGCCGGTCATGATGAAGATGTTGTCGAAGATCCGGAACGCGTCCAGGGTCCGGAAGAGCACCGCCACCATGATCGCCGCCTTCATGTTCGGCAGGATCACCTTGTAGAGCCGCTGGAACCACGTGGCGCCGTCCACCTGGGCGGCCTCCTCCATGGCGCTGTCCACCTGAGCGAGCCCGGCGAGGAGCAGGAGCGACATGAACGGTGTCGTCTTCCAGATCTCGGAGAGGCAGATGACGAAGATGGCCGAACCCGTGCCCCCGAACCAGTCGTAGTCGAGCGGGAAGGCGGTGAAGCTGAGTGCGTGCAGCCAGTGGTTGACGAACCCGGTGCTGACCTGGAAACCGTAGAGCCAGGCGAACGCCGAGACCACGGTGATGATGGCATAGGGGATGAGGACGATCGTCCGCAGCGTCCGGCGCGGGATGACGATCTTGTTCATCACCATCGCGATGATCATGCCGAAGAACAGCTCCACGACCACGGTGATCACCGTGATGAGGACCGTCACGAGGATCGCCTGCCAGAAGACGCCGTCCCTCACCGCCACCCAGTAGTTCTGGAGGAAGACGAACTTGCGCGCGGTGGGGTCGGTCAGCCGGTAGCTGAAGAGGGACGTCCAGAGCGCCTGGAGGATCGGGTATGCCGTGACGGCCACCATGATGACGAAGGCTGGCCCCGCGAGCCGCCAGCCGAGCCGCCGCTCGGCCTTCGCTCGGTCGGAGAGCGCCGCCCTGGGCTGGTCGTCCGTCGGGGTGGTGCTGGTCCTGGCTGCCGGTATGCCGGTTGTCGCGGTCACAGGATCGCCTCTCCCTTGAGAACGGCCGTGATCAGGTCGGTCGCCTTCTCTGGCGTCGTGCTCGGATTGACCGCCTCCGGCGGGCTGTACTCGCGCTGGACGGCCGTCGACACGTCGCCGTAGTACTGCGTCAGGGGGCGGGGCGCGCCGGCCTCGAGCGAGTCGCGGATGAGGGTCGCCATGGGGAACTTCTTCTTGATGTCGGCGTCGTCGAACACCGCCTTCTTCGCGGCTGGGTTGCCGGTGCCGAGCATGTAGAGCTTCTGGTGCTCCGGGGAGGTGATGCATGCGACGGCGTCCCAGGCTTCCTTCTGGTGCTGGCTCGCCTGGTTCACGCCGAGCTCGATGCCACCGATGGGGGGCTTGGAGTCCTGACCCTGCGTCGTCTGGGGATACTTCGCGAACCCGATGTCGTCCATCTTCACCCCCTTCTCCGGCAGCGCTGCCCAGACGTAGGGCCAGTTGACGAGGAATCCGGCGGTCCCCTCCGCGGAGAAGAGGTCGAGGGCCGCCGTCTCGTCGGCCGAGCTGACCGCCGGTCCGCCGACGCCCTTCTGGACGAGCTGCTGGATGACCGACGTCCCGGTCTTGCCGGCCGGGGACTCGAGCCCGAGCTTGATCTGCTCGCCCGTCGCGCCCGGGTTGTCGATGATGTGGCCACCCGCGCCCTCGATGAGCGCGTTGATCCAGACCATGTAGCCCTCGTAGCGCTTGGCCTGGACGCCGACAGTCTTCTTCTGCGAGGCGGCTGCGTCGATGACCTGCTGCCAGGTCACCGGCTTGGTCATGTCGATGCCGGCCGCTTGCGCGACCGACTTGCGGTACCAGAGCAGCTGCGTGTTGGCCCACATGGGGGCCGCCACCAGCTGCTGCTTCCACGTCGCCGCCTCGATCATCGGCTTGACGACGTCGGCTGTCAGCTCCGCCTGGCGCTCCTGGGGGACCGGGGCGAGGAACTTCGCCTCCGCGAACTCGGCGACGAACACCGGGTCCATGCTCATCAGGTCGACCCCGGGGTCGGACGCGGCAAGACGGCGCAGCAGCTGCTGGCGCTGGTCGCTCGCGCTGTTGGGCAGCAGCTGGGTCCTGATGGAGTACTTGCCCGCTGCAGCCTTGGTGCACTCGGCCGCGAGCTGGGTCTGACCGCCCTTGGTGGGATCCGATCCTCCACCGTCCGGGTTGATGTACCACGTCAGCTGGGCGCCGGCCCCACCCGTTCCTCCACTGCTGCACCCAGCCAGCACCCCGCCGGCGAGCGCGAGCACGACGGCGCCGCTGACGACGGAGGGCTTCTTGCGGATTCTGCGCACGTCGGCTCCTTGGTTCCCATCTGCTGCAGGGCCTCTGCAGACGGTCATGCCCCGCGCCGGGCGACGGTGCCGCGGGTGCGAACGTCCAGGCCGACGCGTTCGTTGGTAGTGGCCCTGTCTACACCCGCCGGTGTGAAGCACGCCACTCATCCACGCCACCTAGTGTTGGTTTCGGGTCTTCGTGACCCTCTCGTCACCCAAGGAGGCACGTTGACCGAGTTCAGGCACGAGGATCTGCCGCGGAGCGGTGGAGGCGGTGTGGGGTTTGTGGGCAGCGAGAAGGGGTCCCGGGCGTTCGAGGACCTCCTCGCCGCGAACGCGAGGTTCGCGTCCACCTTCTCGCTGAGCGGGTTCGACGGGGTCGCCCGCGCAGGGGTGGGCGTCGTCACCTGCATGGACTCTCGCATCGACCCGCTCGGGATGCTCGGGCTGACCGCGGGCGACGCCAAGATCGTCCGCAACCCGGGCGGACGGGTCACCGAGGCGGCGCTCGAGGCACTGGTGCTCGGCGTCCACCTGCTCGGGGTCCGCCGCATCCTCGTCATCCCGCACACGCGGTGCGCCGTGGCCAGCAACACCGAGGAGGAGCTGCGTGCGGCCGTCGCGGAGTCCGCCGGGCAGGACGTGTCGTGGCAGGTGTTCAACGTCGTCGAGGACCAGGTGGCCACCCTGCACCAGGACGTCACCACGGTGCGCAGCCACCCCCTCATCCCCGAGTCCGTGGCCGTCGGGGGCTTCCTCTACGACGTCGACACCGGCCTGCTCAACGAGCTGGTCTGAGACAGCCGACGACCGGCTGCCCGGACGGCGGCACAGGGCGCGTCCGTGGTCGGCGCACCGACATCATCCAGGGGCGGCCTCAGCCACCAGCCCGGATGGTGACCGCGATGTTGTCCCGGGTGGCCTTGCTGTAGGGACAGTTCCGGTGTGCCTCCTCGACGAGCTCCTGCGCCTTCTCGGCGTCGACGCCGGGGATGTCGGCGACGAGCTCGACCGCGAGGCCGAAGCCGCTGTCTGTGGAGCCCAACGTCACCGCCGCGGTCACCGTGGACGCTGACGTGTCGAGTCCCTGCCGCCGGGCGGCGGCGTTGAGCGCACTCGAGAAGCAGGCGGAGTAGCCCGCGGCGAACAGCGTTTCCGGGTTCGCCTTCGGGTTGGCGATGCTGCCCGGCTTGCCCAGGGCGAGGTCGACGACGCCGTCCTCGCTGCGCACGGAGCCCTGACGGCCCCCCGTCGCGGTGGCCGAGGTGGTGTACGAGGCGTCGGTGATCGGTTCGAACGGCATACTGTGCGCTCCTTGCACTGGGGGGCCGGGCCTCCAGTCTCACCCATGGTGCGCCAACGGACCACCCGCCCGCCAGGACAGCCTCGACAGCCTTGCCGGCACCCGCGAAGCGAACCGTCAGAGCGTGAGGTTGGTGCGGACGGAGTCGGCGAGCCGCTCGGCCACCGATCGGGCCTGGGCCTCGTCGGCCGCCTCGACCATGACGCGGACGAGGGCCTCGGTGCCGGACCTGCGCAGCAGCACCCGGCCGCTGCCGTCGAGCTCGGCGCGGGCCGCGGCCACCTCGGCCTGGAGCGCCTCGTGCGAGTCGACGCGGGCCTTGTCGACGCCGTCGACGTTGATGAGGACCTGCGGCAGCCGCGTCATCACGGCGGCCAGGTCCGCGAGGGACCGCCCGGTCTGGGCGACGCGGGAGGCCAGCATGAGGCCCGTCAGCACGCCGTCACCGGTGGTCCCGTGCTCGAGGAAGATGACGTGACCCGACTGCTCGCCACCGAGCGAGAAGCCACCGGCCTTCATGTCCTCCAGGATGTAGCGGTCACCCACGGCCGTCTGGCGAACGGTGATGCCCTCGCGTTCCATGGCCTGGAGCATCCCCAGGTTGCTCATCACCGTCGCGACGAGCGTGTCGTCCGCGAGCCCGCCCTGCTCCCGCAGCGCGAGCGCGAGGACTGCCATGATCTGGTCGCCGTCGACCGGCCGCCCCGCCGCGTCCACCGCGAGGCATCGGTCCGCGTCGCCGTCGTGCGCGATCCCGAGGTCGGCACCGACCTCGGCAACCGCGGCGCAGAGGTTGTCCAGGTGGGTGGATCCGTAGCCGTCGTTGATGTTCAGCCCATCGGGGTCGGCACCGATGACGGTGACCGTTGCGCCGGCTCGGCGGAAGGCGTCCGGAGAGACCCGGGAGGCAGCGCCGTTGGCGGCGTCGATGACGACGGAGAGCCCGTCCAGGCGGTGCGGCAGGATCGAGAGGAGGTGGGCCACGTAGCGGTCGTGTCCGTCATCGAGGCGGCGGACCCGGCCGACGCCGGCCCCGGTCGGCCGGTCCCAGCTCTCGCCCAGGCGCTTCTCGATGGCGTCCTCGACGTCGTCGGGCAGCTTGTGACCACCGCGGGCGAAGAACTTGATCCCGTTGTCCGGCATGGGGTTGTGCGATGCCGACAACATGACGGCCAGGTCGGCACCGGTGTTCGCGGTGAGGAACGCGATGGCCGGTGTCGGCAGGACACCGGCGTCCAGGACGTCCACGCCGGCAGAGGCGAGCCCGGCAATGACCGCCGCCGCGAGGAACTCGCCCGAGGCCCGTCCGTCGGTCCCGACCACAGCGACCGGCCGGTGCCCCTGGAAGGCGTCCGGCTCGGCCAGGACGTGCGCCGCCGCGACCGAGAGGCCGAGCGCCAGCTCCGCGGTGATGTCCTCGTTGGCGAGACCGCGGACCCCGTCCGTGCCGAAGAGTCGAGCCACAGCTGTGTGCCTTTCGAGAAGGGGCGGGCCGGCGCCGCGCTGGGACCTGGTGGGCGAGGGGCACACCCCGGCATACCGACGGACGAGACTCCGACGCAGAACACCGAAGGGCGGCCGGGGAGATCCCTGGCCGCCCTGTCGAGTGGAGCAGGATCAGCGCTTGCTGTACTGCGGAGCCTTGCGGGCCTTCTTGAGACCGGCCTTCTTGCGCTCCGGGACGCGCGCGTCGCGGGTGAGGAAGCCGGCCTTCTTCAGCGCCGGCCGGTTGAGGTCCTCGTCGATCCCGTTGAGAGAGCGGGCAATGCCCAGCCGGACCGCTCCGGCCTGGCCGGAGGGGCCACCGCCGTGGACGCGGACGAGCACGTCGTAGGCGCCGGTGAGGTCGAGGACGGCGAGCGGCTCGCCCACGATCTGCTGGTGCACCTTGTTGGGGAAGTAGGACTCGAGGGTGCGACCGTTGATCGTCCACTGGCCGGTGCCGGGGACGATGCGCACGCGGGCGATGGCCTGCTTGCGTCGACCGGTGGCGGCGCCGGGGGCGGAGGCGGTCGGCCGCGGGGCGGCGTCGCCCGAGACGGGGCCCTCGGACTCGGAGGTGTACTCGGTCAGCTCCGGCTCGTCGTCGACGATGCTGCCGGAGTCGGTGATGGTGTCAGCCACAGTGGTTCCTTGTCGTGTTCTGCACAGGTCCGCGAGGCGGAGCTACTGCGCGACCTGGGTCAGCTCGAAGGGCACGGGCTTCTGGGCCTCGTGGGGGTGCTTGTCGCCGGCGTAGACCTTGAGCTTGGTCAGCTGCTGGCGGGCGATGGAGTTCTTGGGCAGCATGCCGCGCACGGCCTTCTCGACAGCCTTGGTGGGGTGCTTCTCGAGGAGCTCGGTGTAGCTGGTGGACCTCAGCCCGCCCGGGAAGCCGGAGTGGCTGTAGGCCTTCTTCTGCTCCAGCTTGGCGCCGGTGAGGGCCACCTTGTCGGCGTTGATGATGATGACGAAGTCGCCGATGTCGACGTGCGGCGCGAAGGTCGGCTTGTGCTTGCCCCGCAGGAGGATGGCGGTCTGGCTGGCGAGCCGGCCGAGAACGACGTCCGTCGCATCGATCACGTGCCAGGTGCGAGTGACCTCGCCGGGCTTGGGGGTGTACGTGCGCACAGTGGTCCAGCTTTCGTTCTCGATGTGAGTCTTGGCGGGCGTATGCCGTGTGCCCGGTTGAGGCGGGCTACCAACGGCCACCGCACACGGAGGCATCGGTCGTGGCACAACAGTGACCAAGTCTACGGAGGAGCCGTCCGCAGGCCAAATCGTCGCCCGAGAGGCCTAGCACGGCGGGTGACCTGCGCAAACGCGATGCCGGGGCATGCTGCCCAGATATTGTGCAAAGCAAGTGTGCACAGCTAATATGCACCTGTGCGCTCTGCCAGCCCTCCCCAGATCCCGTCCCCGGACGCCCACTCGCGGGACCGTGGGCCCGGCTCGTGGGGGCACGACGAAGCCCAGAGCAACGTGCGGCTCAGCCCCGAGGCCGTCAAGGTGCTCGCGCATCCCTTGCGCTCGCGCCTGCTCTCCCAGCTGCGCCGCACCGGCTCGGCGTCGGCCACCGAGCTTGCGGCACTCCTGGGCACGAACTCCGGCGCGACCAGCTACCACCTGCGCAAGCTGGAGTCGGTCGCTCTTGTGGTCGACACCGAGGCGGGCAAGGGCAAGGAGCGGCTCTGGCGGGCGTCGAGCGAGCAGCACTCGTGGATGGCGAGCGACTTCGCCGACGACGAGGACGCGGAGACGGCGCTGAACTGGCTGGAGCGCGACTACGTGCGGCACTTCGCCAACCAGGCGGAGCGCTGGCTCGACATCGCCCCCACCTGGCCGGTCGAGTGGGCCGACCACCTCGGCCTGAACGACAACGTCGCTCTGGTGACCCGCGAGCAGCTCGTCGCGATGCGCGCCGAGATCGAGGAGGTCCTGCAGAAGTACCGCCGCGTCGGACAGGGCAACCCGCAGGCCAAGCGGGTGGCCGTCTACACCTACGCCTACCCGGTCGACCTCGACAAGGTGCCGGGCGAGTGACCGCCCACCTGCCCCCTTCAGCGGCACGCACGGTCTTCCTCACCCTGACCTTCACCCGCTGGTTCCCCGTGGGGCTGATCGTCGGCATCACGACCCTGTGGCCCCTGGAGCGCGGCCTCACCGTGGCGCAGACGCTGGCGGCGGCGTCGCTCACCGGCCTGACGGTCTTCCTTCTCGAGCTGCCGACCAGCGGGTTCGCGGACGCCTTCGGACGGCGCCCCGTCTACGTCGCGTCAGCCGTGGTCAGCGTCGTGGCAGGCGCCGTCTTCTACACCGCGACCGCGTGGTGGCAGTTCGCCGTCGCCGCCGTCCTGACCGGCCTCTTCCGGGCGCTCGACTCCGGGCCTCTGGAGGCGTGGTTCGTCGACACCGTCCACCAGAGCGAGCCGGAGGCAGACGTCGACCGTCCACTCTCGGCACAGGGCACTCTGCTCGGGGTCGGCATGGCGGCCGGTGCCCTCGCCTCCGGCGGGCTGGTGTGGTGGCACCCCTTCGCCGGTCAGAGCGCTCTCCTGCTGCCCGGGCTGCTCTACGTCGCGCTGAGCGCCGTCCATGTCGGCGGCGTCCTGCTGCTGCTCAAGGAACCCCGGGCGCACGTCGACACAACCTCCGCCCGGCGGGCGCTGGCCTCCGTCAAGGAGGCACCGGCGATCGTCCGCGACGGTCTGGGCATGCTCCGGCACAACAGGGTGCTGGCCGGTCTCATGGCGGTGGAGCTGTTCTGGTCAGCCGCCATGGTCGTCTTCGAGACCTTCAACCCGATCCGATTGGCGCAGCTGCTTGGCAGCGAGGCCCAGGCCGGCGCCCTGATCGGTCCGGTCTCCTCTGCGGGATGGGGAGTCTTCGCCCTCGGAGCGGCGCTCTCCGGCCTGGTCAGCAGGCGGATCGGCGTCACCCGCACCGCTGTCCTGGCGCGCGTGCTCAACGGCCTCGGCGCGCTGGTCATGGGACTCGTCGCCGGGCCCGTCGCCCTCGTCGCCGCCTATCTGGTGACCTACACCCTCCACGGGTCAGCGGGGCCGATGCACGCCGCCTTGCTGCATCGCGAGGCGACTGCTCGCAACCGGTCCACCGTGCTGTCGATGAACTCGATGATCGCGTTCCTGTCCTTCAGCGTCACGGCAAGCCTCGGCGGCCTGCTCGCCGAACGCGCCTCGACGCAGGTGGCGATGGCGACCATCGGCGCAGTCAGTGTCCTGGGAGCCCTGTTCTACCTGCCCGCGTGGCGTCGTGAGGGCAGCGCTGGCCCGGCCGAGGTCACGGTGGCCACGGACTGACGCTCGGTCCGCCGCGCGGTCAACGGGCCAAGCACGTCATGTGTCGAGGGGAAGGTGTTGTCGCAGGGTTTCCAGGGTTGTGCAGGATGGGGTCATGGGTGAGCCTCGGGAAGTTGACGAGCAGCAGCGGATCCTGCTGTTTTGGTGGATGCTGGAGCTGTTCAGTCCTCAGCAGGTCCCGAAGCTGACCCCGCGGTCAACCCGTCCGGTGGATCGGCGGGTCATCGAGTGGTCACCGGAGCCGTCCGGTGCTCCGTTGCCGTGGGAGACTCTGGCGCCACCCAAGCCGCTGAACGGGACGCGTCGGGTGTGGCAGCACACGGTGTATCTCGGCGTCTATGAGATGGAAGCGACCTACGAGTCCTTGCATCGGGTGTTCGGCGACGATACGGACGCTTACGATGAACGACCCGGTGGTCTGAGTGCATGTGCTGGTTTGCTGGTCGATCAGGACGGCCGACTGGTAGCGAAATCAGCTGTGCTGTCCTCGGCATTGTGGGCGGTGGCGCGCATCCACGATCCGGGGCCTGAGAATCCGCACTGGGCGGAGGGGTTCGAACAGGCTCAAGACGAGTTCGCCGATGCGGCTGATGACTACGAGGGCGACCGCCGGGAGAAGAGCAGCGAGGAGCAAGCACCAGTCCTCGACACCGCCTCTCTTCGTGGGTTGTTGAAGGTTGCGCACGAATGTGCCGGTATTGAGGGTTTCGATGTCTTGGCCACGCATCGGCTGGTGATCCAGACTGTTGCGATTTCAGCACGTCGCGCCGTCGATTCGGCCGCGAACGACTTCTTGAACAGCTTCTATCTCGACGATCTGGCCGCCGTCCGCTCCCGCGTCGCTGCTCAGGCTGCCGGTCCAGCGCTTGCGGCGTATCTCACCGGGGACGCCTCGCTCAAGGTCGATGACCGCGTCGATGTCGTGACGGCGCCTCGAACAGTTGATGTGGCTGCCTCGATCGATCGTCTTCCGCTGGGACGCTGGCCGTCCAAGCCGCAGCATGCTTTGGCATTGAGCCAGCAGTTTGCGGTCAACCAGGCGCTGAACGATCTGGCGTTAACGCGCGGGCTGATGGGCGTGAACGGCCCGCCCGGAACAGGGAAGACGACGATGGTTCGCGACATCCTTGCCGGGAACGTCGTTGAGCGCGCACGACGACTCGCCGCACTCGCCAAACCAGAGGACGCCTTCACCACGACCACGCACCGTTGGACGGCCAACGACGGGCACCCGCGGCGTGTCCGACAGTTGCGACCCAATCTGACCGGCTTCGAGATGGTGGTCGCGTCAGCGAACAACGCCGCGGTTGAGAACGTCACCATCGAGATCCCCGCGCAGAAAGCGATCGAGGACCCCTGGCGCGGCACGGCCAACTATTTCGCTGACATCGCCAGTGAGGTCCTCCGGGCCGGGAATGGCGAGGGAGGACCAGGTGAGGTCGACCCGCCCGAGGCGTGGGGACTGGTCGCGGCCCGGCTGGGAAACAAGCGCAACCGTACGAGCTTTCGTGACGCGTTCTGGTTCGACAAGACGGATCCACGCACCAAGGAGTCGATCGACACGACCCTGCGGATGCAGACCAGGCTCAAACAGTGGGCAGCTGGCACCGTGTCGCACAACAGCTGGGCACGGGCGCGGGACGACTTCGCCCGAGCCGAGCAACGCGTCGTGACGCTGGCCGACGCTCGCCGTCAAGCACAGCGGCGCCTCCGACAACTGCCCGTGGTTACCGACCGGCGGCAGGAACTCACCGACCGCCTCGAGCAGCTTCGTCGAGACCGGCAACAGGTCGCAGGCGATCTCGACGACCACCTTCCTGTCGAGCAGCAGACGCAAGCGGATCAGGCGCGTGCGGCTGGGCAGTATGAGCGTCATCTGGCGGTCAAGCCCGATGTCCTCGAGACCGTCCTCACCTTCGGTCGAACCCTGCGCGAATGGCGGGCGCTGCTGGCTCCTCTCGTCGACGCGCTCGGGGCTGCCGAACAACACCAACGAGACGTGGACGCGCACGCACAAAGCCTTCTCGGCCGGGCGAGGCAGACTGAGATCGACCTTTCCCACACTCAGACGGACCTCTTGAGCGCGCAGGAAGAGGGTGCTCGGCTCCGCGTCGCCTGCGAACAAGACCGCCACCAGTACGGCGACGGCTACCCCAATGACAACTGGGTCGGTAAGCGGCGTGAACTCCACGCCCCCTGGCTCGACGCAGAGCTCGACACCGCCCGTTCCGAACTCTTCCTCGCCGCGCTACAGCTGCACCAAGACTTCCTGGCCAACACCGCCGAGGACATGCTCCCCGGGTTGCGCGCCGCAGGCGACGTCATCGCCGGTACCTGTCCTCACGGTCTGGAACCCGAGAAGCGGCGGGCAGCCTGGCAACTGTTCTTCCTCACGGTCCCACTGGTCTCGACGACATTCGCCTCCATCGGGCGCATGTTCGGTGACATCGGGCCAGAAGCCATCGGATGGTTGCTGATCGACGAAGCCGGCCAAGCCTCACCCCAGTACGCCGTGGGCGCGATCTGGCGCGCGCAACGCGTCGTGGCCGTCGGAGACCCCCTCCAGCTCCAGCCAGTGGTGACGATCCCGAACAAGGCGCAACGCGACATCGCAGCTACCTACCATGTCTCGCCGACCTGGATCCCACCACGCGCGTCCGTTCAGACCCTTGCAGACCGGGTCTCGCCGTACGGCACGACGCTGCGCCAGGGCGAACAAGACGTGTGGGTCAGCGCGCCACTGCGCGTCCATCGCCGCTGCGACGACCCGATGTTCAGTCTGTGCAACGACATTGCATACAACGGCATCATGGTCAACGGCGTCCACCGAACCCTTGACGACCCGACCAAGCCGGACCGCTTCGACGCGCCTGAAGGCCCGGTGGTCGCGCCGAGCTACTGGGCTGACGAACCCGCGCACACCGCAGGAACCCACCTCCAAGAGAATCAGATCGCCCGGCTTGAACGGGCGCTCGCCTACCTCGCCAAACATGACATCCCGGCGTCAGACGTCATCGCCATCTCGCCCTTCCGTGCCGTCGCCGACCGCCTAGCCACACTCCAGGCCAGCTACCCCGGTCTGAAAGCCGGGACCATCCACACCGCCCAAGGCCGTGAGGCTCCTGTCGTGGTCCTGGTCCTCGGCGGCGACCCCAGCAGTCCGGGTGCGAAATCCTGGGCCGCCTCCAGCGTCAACCTGGTCAACGTCGCAGCCAGCCGAGCACAACGACGCCTCTACGTGATCGGCGACCGCGCCGCGTGGGCACAACACAACTACTTCCACCAACTGTCCAACGCGCTGCAGTAGCAATGATCAGCGGATGACCCTTAACCCGCAGGCGCATCACGGCGGGCACCGCGCGACGTGGGCGCCGAGCTCGGCGTGCCGGGATCAGCGCTCGTCGGCCGTGACCGCCAGGAGGGCAAACGAGACGAGCCAGTGGGTAGACATGAAGTCACCCTCGACGATCTCCTGCTCCACCTGCTCGACCTGCCGGCGGGTTGCCTCGACGACCCGCCGACGCGCCGCCGCGTCGAGGAAGGGCGCGGTCAGGCGCAGTTGCCAGGCGCGCGACAGCGCGAGCCCGAACAGGTGCACCGCCTTGCCGTCGGTGCGGTCGAGGACCTCGGGCACGTCGAGGAGCGGGTCACCGTCTGCCGCGAGGTGGGGCAGAAACGCTGCCAGCCACCCGGCATACTCATCCTCCGGGAGCACCCGTCGCATGAGGTCGGCCTCGCACAGGGCCGGGGACAGGAAGTCACTGCCACTCGGCTCCCACTGCGACGGGTACTCGCGGTCGCCGAGAAACCACCGTCGGGCGTTCTCCTCGATGACCGCAACGACGTCCTGACGACCGAGACCCTGGGCAGCCTCGAGGACCAGGGAGAGACCGAACGCGACGTTGGAGTGCTCACCGTGCCGGACGGGGTAGGCGAGCTTCGGCAGCCAGTCGACGACGAGGTCCGCGACGACGTCGAGGAGCGGCGCGGTTGCCTTCGCCCAGGTCGCCGCCTGGGGCAGCGGGCACTCGCGTGCGGCCAGGGCGAGCATGGCCGCCCATCCCCACCCGTACGGCCGCTCGAACCGCGGGTTGACCAGCAGGTAGTCCGCCTCGACCCGGCAGCTGCCCGTGGTGAGCCGCT
>JAABUT010001267.1_pt1 | contig 30113 bp, 27 predicted proteins | sample 5559281 | NCBI WGS metagenome assembly JAABUT01 (sample SAMN10711880, study PRJNA513359) | rock metagenome | isolation source: Antarctica rocks | place: Antarctica: Victoria Land, Ricker Hills nord | collected 2016-01-04
GGGGGAAGTCAGGATCAGACACGACCAGCGTCAAACAAGCGGGCCCCCGGGCCGAGCACCTACCCCGGCGTGTCGCCTACGCGGCGAAAGTTGCTGGCAGCGGCACTAGCGCCAGCAGCTGCCGCTGCCCGGCGGAGAGCTGGACGCCCGAGCCTCTCCCCACGTCGGAGAGCCTTGTGCCGTAGCCGTCGGGCAGGGCGGCGATGAAGGTGTCGGCCCCGGCGACCTCGGCGGCTCGGGCCACCTGGGCATCGGTCAGGGTGGTGTCGCCCAGGGTGATGTTGTCGGCGACGGTGCCGCTGAACAGGGCGACCGCCTGCGGGACGACCCCGAGCAGGGCCCGCCGTCCGAGGTCATCGAGCCGGGCGGGGTCGACAACGCCGATCTGGACCGTGCCCTCTGATGGTCGGTACAGGCCGGCCAGCAGCGACAGAACACTCGACTTGCCGGCGCCGGTGCGCCCGACGACGGCGACGTGCTCGCCCGGGCGCACCTCGAGCGTGACGTCGCGGAGCACCGGTCGGTCGGGGAGGTAGCCGAAGGTGACCTCGCGCAGCGCGATTGCGAACGCGTCGACGGTTCCGCGTCCAAGGGCAGTCGGCTGGCCTCGGGGGTGATCGTCGGCGGGGTGTCGGCCGGCCCGGTCGGTGGGGAGGTCGAGGACGGCGAAGACCCGCTCAGCTCCGGCGAGAGCGGCCTGCACCGCGTTCCACTCGTCGCCGAGGTTGACCAGTGGCGCGAAGAACCGCGCGAACAGGAGCACGAATGCGGTCAGCGTGCCCACCGTGACGCCGAGCCCGCCGAACGCGTCGCGGCCGCCGAGCCACAGCAGCAGCGCGGTGGCGGACGCGGCCAGCACCCCGAGCGCGGGGGCGTAGTACGCGTTGTAGGTCACCGACCGGTTCGCCGCCCGCAGCCAGCCGCGCAGCGCCGCCCGGAACCGGTCGGTGAACGCGGTCTGCCGGCCGAACGCCCGGATGACCTCGGCCCCGGCGAGGTCCTCGGCCAGCTGCGTGTTCAGCGCGCCCACTGCGACCCGGGTGTCGCGTTCGGCGTCGCGGACACGGGCCCGCAGCACCCGGGTGATGAGCACCAGCGGCGGCACCACGAGGGCGGCGACAGCGGTCAGCCGGGGGCTGAGCAGGAACATCGCGACCGACACGGTGGCCAGGCGGACCGTCTCGCCGAGCAGGGTGGCCGCGGAGGATGAGAACAGGTCGTCGATCGCCTCCACGTCGGCGGTGGCTCTGGAGATGGAGTCCCCGATGGGGGTTCGGTCGTGGTACTGCGTCGGGAGGGCGAGCAGGTGGGCGAACAAACGGCCGCGCAGTTCGGCCAGCGCCTGCTGGGCGACGGACGCGGCGAGGTAGCCGTAGGTCGCGGTGAGCACGGCGACAGCGACCGCGGCGCCCAGATACAGCAGGCCGGCGCCGCCGAGCCCTGCCGTGTGCCCGGTGGTGAGGTTGTGGTCAATGACGTGCCGCACGACCAGCGGCGGGACGAGCTCGACCACGGCGGCAGCCAGCACGCAGCCGGCGACGACCGCGAGACGGCCGCGCCCCGGCCGGGCCAGCGCCAGCAGGTGCCGCGAAAGCGCGCTCGCCGGCCGGCTGTCGGCGGTGAGGATGGGCTCGGTCGTTTCGGCGACGGTCACGAGGAGTCCCGGCTCGACGGCGCCGTGTGGCTGTGCTGCTGGGCCCGGAAGATGCGCGCGTACAGGCCGTCGGCGGCCAGCAGCTGGTCGTGCGGGCCGACCTCGGCGACGCGGCCGGCGTTGAGCACGACGACCACGTCGGCTTGCGGGAAGGCGGCCAGCCGGGTGGAGCAGAGCAGCACGGTCGCCCGGTGCGCGAGCGGTGCGGTCGGGCCGACGGCCGCGCGCAGCGCGGTGACGATGGTGGCCTCGGTGTCCACGTCGACGGCGGAGAACGGGTCGTCCAGGACCAGCAGTCGTGGCGCGCCGTCGGCTGGGGCGGCCAGGGTCCGGGCCAGGGCGATCCGCTGCCGCTGCCCGCCGGAGACGCGGACGCCGAGCTCCCCGATGCCGGTCGCGCTGCCGGCGGGCATCGCGGCGACGTCGTCGTCCAGTCCGGCTGTCCGCAGCGCGTCCGCCACCCGCTCGACCGAAGCGCTCCCGCCGTCCCCGAGCAGGACGTTCTCGGCGATGCTGCCGGAGAAGACGGGGTGCCCCTGCGGCAGGTACCCGACCGCGGCCCGGTCGGCCCAGGTCCATGCGTGCGGGTCGGCCCCGTCGACCCGGACCTGCCCGGCGTCGGGCGGATAGAGGCCGACGGCGAGCCGGGCCAGGGCGGACTTCCCGGCCCCGACCGGCCCGGTCACCGCGACAAGACTGCCCGGCGCGATGTCCAGGATGACCTCGGTCAGGGCGGCCACCGCGGCGCCGGGGTAGGTGAACGTCACGTCCTCGAGGGTCACCGTCGACGGACCGAACCGCTCGGTGGGCGGCTCGGCCGGCGTGAGCGGGCCCGCGACCCAGTCGGGCCGCCAGGACGCGCGGGGCGGTTGGTCGGAGCGCGGCGCGGGAGCGGCCAGTAGCGGCGCGAGCCGGGTGTAGGCCGCCGCGGCGGCCTGGACCCGGTTGGCCATCTGCGGAATGCGGAACGCCCGTCCGGTGAACCGTGCGAACAGAGCCAGGAAGGCGACCAAGTCCCCGACCGACATCGCCCCGGCAACCACCCGGCGGCCGCCCAACCAGATGACGGCGACGACCCCGGAGGTCACCAGCGCCGTGTACACGGGCGCCAGCGCGGCGCTCAACCGGGTCGCGGCCAGCTCCGCGTCGGCCTGCTCGTCGGCCAGGGCACGCAGCCGTGTCACGAACGCCGCGCCGCGCCCGGAGACCCGCAGCACCCGCAGCCCAGTCAGGCCCTCCTGCACGAACATGGTCAGCGCGGCACTTGCCTCGCGGGCTCGGATGGTGCGCCGTGCCACACACTCCCCGACGGCCTTCGCCAGGGCCAGCGTCACGGGCACCGGAGCCAGCGCGACCAGTCCCAGGCCGGGGTCGTACGCGAGCATCACGACGACCAGCGACACCGAGAACAGCAGCGTGTCCCAGGTCTCCACGATGACCTCCCCGACCCCGGTGCCGAGCACTTCCACGTCGCCCACGACGCGGGCCATCACCTCACCGACCGGCGTGGTGTGCAGCCGCGCGGCCGGCCACGACAAGACCCCGCGCAGCGCGTCGGCCCGCACGTCGGCCCGGATCCGGTTCTTGCAGAACCCCAGCCAGCGGCGCTTCCCCACCCGCGGCAGCTCGGTCGCCACCGTGCCCGCAACCAGCAGCAGCGCCGCCCGTGTCACCGCCGCCCCGTCGGCGTGGCCCTGGTCGAAGGCCAACACCGTGTCGATCGCGTGCCCCAGCAGTACCGCGGGCAGCACGACCGCGGTGTTCATCAGCACCCCGCACACCGACCCCAGGGTCAGCAGCCCGGCCACCTGCCGGAAGTACGGCCGCATCGCCCACGCGAAACCCGGTTGGGGCACGCTGCCCGGACCCGACTGCGTCGTCGGCAACAGCGGCGGGGCGGCCGCGGACGTGCTGCTCATCGCGTCCAGTCGGTCAACGGAACGTCACAGCTGCGCCAGCCGCGACAGCAGGTCCTCGCCGGCGCGGGCCGCGAGATGCGGTCGGCTGGCGACGGCGGCCATGTCGGCGTACAGCATCGCGACCGTCCACACCTCGTGAAACCCAGGAGGCGGCGGCTCACCATCGAGGTACGCGGCCCGCAACAGGATTCGGTCGTCCGGGTCCGGCCAGGACCGCAGGTCCAGCGCCGGATGCGAGGCGTAGGCGTCCCCGAAGTCAATGAGTCCGGTGAACGCCCCGCCGTCGTTGACGAACACGTGCGTCGGCCCCGGGTTCGAGTGCAGCACAACGGCCGTGTCCAGCTCGTCCGGGAGCGCGGCGATGGCCTGAGCGACGACCTCCTCCGGGGTGACCGGCAGCGTCCACACGTCCGGGTCCTCACGGAACGCATCCGTGATATCGGCCAATCCGAGCTCGAGACGCCGACGTAACGCCGCCGCGTCCGCATCCGCCGGTAACAAGCCGTCCTGCTCAAGTGCGGCGGTGTCGAGGGAATGCACTGTACGCAATAGAGCGGCGAGCTCCTGCAGCAGCCTCCCGCGGGCCGACTTCTCGACCACGACGTGGCGCACCGGCTGCCCCGGGACGCGGCTCATCACGATGAGCTCTACTACGCCGTCGTCGACGGCCACTGTGTCGTAGCCGAACACCACCGGGATGCGCCCAGTCAGCGGACCGGACAATGCCTCCAGCAAACGCGCCTCTTTGCGCAGGCTGGTCCTCGATCGCAACCGGTGCGGCCGCTGGGTCTTCACGACCACGTCGCCATCGAGCAGGTAGGCCCGCGCCTCACCGCCGGACTCGTCCACCGCGCACACCCGGCTCACCAGCATCCCGGCCGGCAGATACTCGCTGGCAAGTTGCACCGCCAGCTCATCGGAGAGCACCGGGTCCGGCGCTTCCGGCTGGTTGTACGTATCGGCCCGTCCCATGCATGCCCTCCTCGATCGGTCGCCAATGTAAAGCGGGCTCAGTACCACCGGGGGCCATCACAGTCCTTCGGCCTTTCGTGGCCCGCATGCTGAGTCTCGGCTTTGGCAGGGGCGCCGGATCAGCAGTTCCGGTCGGGGCAAGGGCCGGACGAGCACCTGCTGCTGAGGAGCTCGCTATGCCTTTGACCCTCCGCGCCGACCCGGTCGGGCACGGACAGGTGCGCCCGGGCGAGGCTCAGCACGAGGTCGTCGGGCAGGATCGGGTCGGGCGCGTCCGGCTGGCTGTACGTGTCGGCGCGTCCCACGAGGTGTGCCTTTCATCGCTCAGGTCGTTGCCGCCGGCTCGGCCAGGGGCTGTGCGCACCAGCGCTACGGCGCGGGCGTGGTGGTGACGAGCAGTTGCGGATGACCGTTGGCGTCGGCGAGCGGCCAGTATGCGTTTCCGGTGCTGGTGTCGATGGCGACGACGTGCGCGCCGGCGGCGAGGGGGGCGCGTCCGGTGAGCGTGATGACGCCGTGGATGCGTAGGACGCTGACGGTGCCGCTTTCGGCGACAATGAGCAGGGATCCGCGGGTCGGGTCGGTGGCGAGGACGTCGGGTTCGCTGCCGATCTGGAAGTGCTGTAGGAGGGCGCCGCTGGTGAGGTCCAGGACGAGCAGGGTGGCGTTGCCGTCGCAGGCGATGAAGGCCAGGCGCGGCGAGGGCAGCACCGCGAGCCCGTGGTCGTGGTCGCAGCCGGACAGGGCTTGTCGGTGCTCGACGACGCGAGTGACAGGGTCGATGCTGACGAGCTCGTTGCTGCTCTGCACGACCACGAGGACGGCGCCGCTTTTGCCGGCAGGGCCTGGGTCGAAGGCGACGTTGCCGACTTCGCCGCCGAGCCGAACAGTACCGATGTGTCGACCGGTGACGGCGTCGGCGACGGTCTCGCTTCCGGCATCTTCATTGGAGACCCACAGCTGGCGGGTTGTTGCCGCGTAGGCGATCCCGTCGGGATAGGAGTCGGTGCGCGTGCGCCACAGCTCCGCCCCGGTGCTCTCGTCCAGCGCGACGAGCTGGTTCGTGCCGGTTGCGGTCACGTACACGCGATGGAGCGAGGGCACGACCAGCACCCCGTGGATTTGGCTGAGGCCGCGGGTGCGGCGTACGACGCGGTTGGTGGTGGTGTCGACGGTCAGCATCTCGCTGTCGCCGAGGTGCGCGATGAACAGCAGGTGTGCGGCGGGGTCGATGCTGGCGTAGTCGAAGCGGCTGGTCGTGCCGGGCAGGGTCACCCGCGCGAGCGGGCGCAGCGGTAACCGGATCTGACCGGGCTGGGCGAGGTGATGGACCTCGAACGCGAGGATGCCGCTGGCCACCAGGACGGCGAGCCACAGCGCGCCGAGCACGCGACGCTGCGTCACGTGCCGGGGGCATGCCGCAGCAGGGTCTGCCGGGTGTGTTCGTAGAGACCGTCAAAGAGGCGGATCCCGATGCGCAGCGCCTCCTGGTCGTCGCATACCAGCGACAGGCCCCGGGTGACCTGGTCCAGGCCGAGGGCGGCGGGGGCGTAGAAGCGGTCGTCGGCGAGGTCCGCCTCGTGCACCAGGGCCGCGATCTCGTGCAGCACCGGGTCATCCAGGTCGTGACGGCGCAGGATCGTCTCGAACGTGCAGTCCTCGCCGTGGTGGGACAGTTCGGCGCCGCGCATGTCGAACGGCGTCGCGTCGGCGGGCAGGGAGTCCGGGTCGGTCACGAACAGGAACTCGGCCTGCGGGTCCAGGCATCGCTGGATCAGCCACGCGCAGGCCATCCGGTCCACGTGCGGGCCGGTGCGGGTCACCCACCTCACCGCGCCGCGTCTTTCGCTCGTTCTTTGGCCTTGACGGTCAACGCGGTCACGGCGCGCTGGGCGGGGAAGCGGCCCGGCGCGCCGAAGTAGTCCCGGTTCTGGATCTGGGCCACCATGCGGGTCAGCCGCGCCGCGGCGTGGCGCAAAGCCGCCGCGTCCTTGCCGGTGGGCGCGGCGTGGGGTTGCCCGTCCGCGACGCCGCGTGCAAGAGCGCGGGCCTCAACCGTCACGGCGGCGTAGTCGGCGGTGACCGCGGCGTTCATCGCCAGCACGGTTGCCCGCTCGTCGGCGGCGGACAGATGTGTCGCTGCCCAAAGGGTGGCTTGGCCGCCGGCTGCCACAACCAGCTCGGCGACCCACTCCATGCCCTCGCGGGTGCGCGGCTCATCGGGCAGCAACACCAAGCCGTCAACAGGCTGGGCTACGCCAAGTCGCCGGAGTCGTCGCCAGACGACGATCCGTGGTGAGGACGGCTCTCGGGGCATCCGGTACGCCAGCATCACCCACGATCGCGCCGCCACTGCACCCCTCCTGCTGCTGCCACCCGGTGTGCTCCGGCACTGTCGGGCAACCGCGGTTGTGTACTGTACGCCGTCGTAGACAACGCGCCGCAGTGGAAGGCCCTGCGCGCAGCACACAAGTGCGAGGCGGTGCAGGTGAACGCTCCCGGCGACAGCCACCTGCCTTCTGCTGCCGCTCCGGCCGACCCTCCGTCGCCGGGTGAGCCCACCTCGATTCACGTTCCGGGTGCGGGTGGGGGTGGGCTGCGACGGCTACTGCGGTACTTCCTGGTGCTGGGCAGCACCGGGTTCGGCGGTCCGATCGCGACGGTGGGATACATGCAGCGCGACCTGGTCGAGTCCCGCGGCTGGGTCGACCGGGAGGACTTCCTCAACGGCGTGGCGCTGGGCCAGACGATGCCGGGGCCGCTCGCGGCGCAGGTCAGCATGTGGGTGGGCTTCCTGCAGCGCGGCCCGTTGGGGGCGTTGGCGGTGGCGGCGGCGTTCATCGCTCCGTCGTTCCTGTTCGTGCTGGCCGTCGCTGTGCTGTACGCACATCTGTCCGGGCTGCCGATCGTGCAGGCGGTGTTCTACGGCGTCGCGCCAGGAGTGATGGCGATCATCGCGATCGCGGCGTACAAGCTGGCCAAGCTGACCAACCGCCGTGACCTGCGGCTGTGGTCGATCAGCGCGGCATTGGCTGTGGTCACCGCGGTGACCGGCGCGGAGATCGCGGTGCTGTTCATCGCGGCTGGTCTGCTGATGATCGTGATCGACGCACCTCCGGCACTCCCGCGCCGACCGTTCCGCGCCTCGAGCGTGATGCTGCCCCTGGTTTGGTTGCCACGCGCGCCGTTGCGGCGGGGGCTGGCGGCGGCCCCGTTGGGTGCGCTGGCCGGATCGGGAACCCTGCTGGCGTTGGGCTTGTTCTTCCTCAAGACCGGCGCGTTCACGTTCGGCTCGGGGCTGGCGATCGTGCCGTTCCTTCGCGAAGGCGTCGTCGTCCAGCATCACTGGCTCACCAACCGGGAGTTCCTCGACGCCGTCGCGATGGGCTTGATCACCCCCGGACCGGTGGTGATCACCGCGACCTTCATCGGCTACCTCACCGCCGGTCTGGCCGGTGCGATCGTCGCGACCGCCGCGATCTTCCTGCCGATCTACCTCGGCGTTGTGTTGCCTGGCCGGTGGTTCGTGCGGCACAAAGACAACGCGCAGGTGAAGGCGTTCGTGAAAGGAGCCACCGCCGCGGCGGCCGGCGCGCTGACCGGCGCGACCGTCGTGCTCACCCGCCAGGTCGTCATCGACCTCCCCACCGCGCTCATCGCGGGAGTCTCGTTGGCGGTGCTGCTGCGGTTCAAGCTCAAAGAGCCCTACCTGGTGTTGGCCTGCGCCTTCGCCGGCATCGCCCTGCACTGACGCCCGGCTCCCGACAACCTTCTCGACCGCTGAGGACAACGATGCCCAGCCAGCTCGCCGCCGGCACGCTCAGCCCGTCCACGTTCAGTCCGTCCACGTTCAGCGGCCAGCACATCCTGCTCACCGCAGTGATCGCGGCCGCGCTGACTCTGGGTGCCGCGCTCGCGCTTCGCGTCCGAGGCGTCGACCTGCTTGCCGTCACGGCGCTGACCTTCGCGGCGAGCTGGCTGCTGCGCCGCGCCGCGAACATGCCGCAGCTCAACAACGACGGGCTCGCGCCGTTCTCCGCCAACGACGTCCTGTCACCGGCAGTGACCTGGGTCGCGATCGCCATCTACAGCGACCTGCGCCCAGGTCCGATCAGCATGCCGCTACGCCGAGCCCGGGCGGTGGCAGCGCTGTTCGCGTTCGCCGTCAACGTCACCACCATCTGATCAGCACAGGAAGGGACCGGCATGGATGAAGACCAGGCCCTGCAACTGGCCACCGGCCTGGACCGGTGCGGTGTGCGGTGCCGGCTCGAGCCCGCCGGCCGATCCCTCTACCGCATCGCGGTGGCCCTTCCCGACGAACGGCAGGCGGTGTGGGACCTGCACGGCGACACACTCGAGGCCCGGGTGAGCCGGGCCGAGCAGCTGGTCGGCTTCGTCGCCGTGCCCGTCCCAGCCGGCACCGCCGGCAGCGCCCTCGCCCAGCTCATCGCCTCCGAGCGCTACGAGCAGACCACCTCGTCCGGCCGGTCGGGTTCCCTCGCCGACCCCACCGGATCTAACCCCAACCCGCCAGCGGCCGGGCGGTGGCGGTGGGGCCCCGCCCGGGTGTTCGGACTGCTGCTCGCGACGACGCTGGTCATGCTGCTGCTCTATCTGCTGGACGGCCGGCACTGAGCCCGGGCGACGGTGCGTCGCCGAGACAGGGACACCGCAGCAACCGCGGTTGCAACTATGCTGTCGGCACGAAATGTCGTCTCCGCTGGAGGATCTTCGGTGCGTCTCGTCGCGCTCTCGGCTGCCGCTGGCGTGGCCGTCCTGTCTATGGCTGCTTGCGGGCCGAACACCTCAGTGCAAACCGGCCATCCCAGGGCCGGCCAAGCATCGGCACCGGTAGCCGCCTCTGCACCGCAGTCGAGTGCTGTCGCACCCGCAGCGGGCGCGGCGGGCCGGTCCGCAGCCGCCACGTCCGGAGTGTTCGCCGATCCGCTTCCTGGTATGCCGGCGGTGACAGACCCGCACAACATCTACGCCGCGGACCGCGCTGGTCTCCTGAGCCCGACCGTCGCCCGCTTCCGGCCCTTGATCTACGTGCCGAACAGCGAGAGCAGCAGCGTCGACGAGATCGACCCCAGGACGCACTCGATCGTCCGGCACCTGCAGGTCGGCCGCAATCCGCAGCATGTCGTGCCGTCCTATGACCTGAAGACCCTGTGGGTGCTCAACGACCGGAGCAACAGCGTCACCGCGCTCAACCCGGTCGACGGCAGCGTCGGGCGCACGATCGCGGTCACCGACCCGTACAACATGTACTTCACGCCCGACGGCCGGTACGCCCTGGTGGTGGAGGAAGCCCGGCGGGTCCTCGCGTTCCGTGACCCGCACACGATGGCGCTCATCTCCCGCCTGCCCGTGCAATGCCCCGGCATCGACCACCTCGACTTCACCGCCAACGGGCGGTTCCTGATCGCCAGCTGCGAGTTCTCCCGCCAGCTGATCAAGGTCGACGTCGCGAAGCAGAAGATCGTCGGCTACCTCCCGCTCGGGCCGGGCAGCTCGCCGCAGGACGTCAAGCTCTCGCCCGACGGCCGGACCATGTACGTCGCCGACCGCTACCGCGGTGGCCTCTGGAAGATCGACCCGGTCCGGTTTCGCACCCTCGGCTTCATCCCGACCGGCGCCGACGCGCACGGGCTCTACGTCGGACGCGACGCGAAGTACCTGTTCATCACCAACCGGCGCGGCGGGTCGGTCTCGCTGCTGTCCTTCGCCACCGGCAAAATCGTCAAGACCTGGCGCCTGCCCGGGACCACGCCCGACATGGGCGGGTTCTCCACCGACGGGCGGGTGCTCTGGCTGGCCGGCCGCTACCGCGGCCAGGTCTACGCCATTGACACCGTCACTGGCGCGATCACGGCTCGCATCAACGTCGGCATCCAGCCGCACGGCCTATGCGTCTACCCCCAGCCCGGCCGCTACTCACTCGGCCACACCGGCGTCTTCCGCTAACCACCGCACTGCCGCGTCCCGGCTTCTTAGGAACGGGACATCCGATGGCCTCACGCACCGCCCGCCGACGCGCCAACCAGAACGCAGCAGCGAACGCAGGCGGCGGGTCCGGTCAGACCGGCAGCCGAGCGCAGACGCGCCGGCACACGCCGGTCCCCGCGGTGAAGAAGCCCTTTCCGTGGGGTGTGGGTCACCACCTCAGCGCTGGTCGCGCTGCTGCTCGTCGGCATCGTCGTCTACGCCGCAACCCACCAAGCCTCCGGCATCGTCACCGCGCTGACCAAAGCAGATCGCAGCGTCCCCGGCGAACCGAGGCAAGGGTTCCGTCAACCACGGGTTTGCCAGAGCACGGCAAGCTCGACCTCCGCCGGGCCATGACCACTGCCCGTGCCCGCCACGTGCCCGTAGCGAGCACAATCGGACGCACCGGCCTGCACGGCAACGGACAACAGCACCGGTCTGACCTGCACTTATGCATCAACGCGCACGAGTACGGACCGGACGAAATCAGCTTCCCAAGCTGAGAACGCGGGTTCGATTCCCGTCGCCCGCTCCACCCTTTGAGCCCCGGGTCACCGGCCTGCCTTCCCGTGGCTTGCCTACCAGGAGGACGGCCTCGACTCAGGCCCGAGGTGCGTCGGCGGGTGCGGCCTGCGGCGGGTCGGCGTCACCGCCGGGCTCTCCGTCTGCGCCGGACTGCGAGCACCGCTGCGGCCCCGCAGCCGAGGAGCAGCCCGGCGCAGCACAGGACCGGCAGGGCGAGCAGGGCGAGCCACCAGCCGCCTCGGTCAGGCTGGTCGCCGCGTTTGGTCATGCGCAGCAGCTTGTCGGCTGGTCGGAGCGGAACAGCCCGGCGCAGATGCGCAGCGCCTCGCTCATCGTCAGGTACGGCGCCCAGGTGTCGGCCAGGTGGTCGACGGTCATGCCGTTGCGGATGGCGTACGTCGCTGCGAGCATAATGTCGCCGGCCCCTTCGAGGGCGGCATGCACGCCGAGAACCTTGCCGGTCTGCGCATCGGCGACGATCTTGAGTGCGCCGCAGGTGGCCTGGTTGGCCAGCGCCCGGGGGATGTCGTCGGCGCCGAGGACCCGGCAGTCGCAGTCGTGCCCGGCGGCCAAGGCCTGCTGCTCGGTCAGGCCGGCGGCCCCGATCTGCGGCCGGGTGAACGTCACCTGCGGCAGGCCGGTGAAGTCGACCTCGCTCTCGCCGCCCAGCGCGTTGGCGGCGGCGGCCTTGCCGGTGGCGGCGGCGACGTACACGTACTGCGGGGCGCCGGACACGTCGCCGGCGGCCCACACCTTCGGGTTGCTCGTCCGCTGCCGCTCGTCCACGACGACGAAACCGTCGCTGTCGAGCTCGACCTTCGCGGCATCGAGGCCGAGACCGTCGGTGCGGGCGGTCCTACCGGTCGCGACGAGCAGATGGGCCGCGGTAACGGCGGTCCCGCTGTCCGTCGTGACACTGACGGCGCCCGGCTCGGCATCGACCGAGGCGGCGCGCTCCTCGACGACGGTGATGCCGACGCGGGCGAAGGCCTCGCGCATCACGTCGGCCATCTCCGGCTCGGCGTGCGGGGCGAGCCTTCCCAGGAGGGTCACGTTCGTCCCGAGACCGGCGAACAGCTGGGCCTGCTCCATCCCGACGTACCCGCCGCCGACCACGAGCAGCGACTTCGGCACCTCGGTGAGCTCCATCGCGGTCGTCGACGTCAGCCAGTCGGCACCGTCCAGCCCTGGCAGGGCAGGGACCGAGGGGGCCGACCCTGTCGCGACCAGGTACGCGGTCGCCGCCAGCGGCTTCCCGTCAACGAGCAGTAGATGGGGGCTGTCGAATCGGGCCTGGCCAGGGCGGATCTCGAAGCCGTGCGCCTCGGCGACCGCAAGGTACTTCGCGTCCCGCATCCGCCCGATCAGAGCGTCCTTCTGTCCCATCAACGACCCCAGGTCGACCGTGCCGGCGCTGGTCGGGACGCCGGGGAATGCGCCGTGCAGGGCGTGCTCACGCTGGCCGCTCGCGGCGAGCAGCGTCTTGCTGGGGACGCAGCCGACGTTCAAACATGTTCCGCCGACCACGCCGCGCTCCACCAGTACGACGGTCTTGCCTTGGGCGCGGGCATGGATGCCCGCTGCCATCGCCGCCCCGCCAGTACCGACGACGACAAGATCCAGTTCTTGGTCCATGCCCGGACGGTAAAGCCTCCCCTGCACTGGAGGGTCAAGCCGTACGCTCGGTCACATGCGCATCGGCGAGCTCGGCGAGCGATCAGGGCTCTCCGTGAAGACGATCCGGTTCTACGAGCAGGCAGGCGTGCTTCCCGAGGCCGGCCGGCTGCCGTCGGGCTACCGCGACTACGACGACGGCGCGCTGGCGCGCCTGCGGTTTGTGAAGGCCTCCCAGGCGGCCGGCCTGAGCCTCGCGCAGATCCGCCAGGTCATTGCCGTCCGCGAGGACATCGGGCCCCCGTGCGAGCACGTCACCGCGCTGCTTGACCAACGCGCCGGCGACCTGGACCGCCGGATCGCAGCACTCGTCGCCCTGAGGGACGAGGTACTCCGGCTGAGGGAACGGGCCGGTGGTCTCGACCCGTCTCGCTGCGATGCAGCGTCGGTGTGCCATGTCATCACTGCGGACAGCTCCTTGTGAGTGCGCCGTAGCCGACGGGACCCGGCGCGCCGTCGGAGGCTCGCGGCCTGCGAGTACTTCTGACCCGCCCTGGCTACCGGCGGTTGTGGCTTGCCCGCACGGTCAGCCAGGTCGGGGACGTGGCGCAGTTCACGACCCTCGCACTGCTGCTCATACAGCTCACCGGCTCAGGGCTGGGCGTCCGGAGCCGTCCTCGCCGAGATCGTGCCGGTGCTCCTGCTGGGCCCGCTCGCCGGCAGCCTCGTCGATCGGCTGCCGAAGGTGCGCGTGATGATCTGCGCCGACCTCTCCCGCGTTGTGCTCGCGGCGGCGCGACGAGGACCTGGTCGCCGCGAACAGCGGGATCTGGACGGCTGCCGTGGCCGCGCAGGTCCTGGCCGCGCCGGTGGCCGCGCTTGTCGCCGTCCGGTCCGGGTTCGGTGCAGGGTTCGCCGTCAACGCCGCGTCGTTCGCGCTGTCAGCCGGCGCCCGGCTGTTCGTGTTCGGCCCGTACGCCGTGCGTGGCCTCGTGGGCCTCGTCCTGTCAGTGGTCTCCGCGCTCCCCCTTGGCTGGGCATTCGCGCGGTGTACGTGCTGGGCGGCCTGCTGCTGCTGGCCGCGGCAGCGGTCGGCGTCACGGTGCCGAGCAGGCGGGTGCCCGCTGCCTGCTCACGCGGCGCCAGGGCGGCCGGATCCTGACCACCAGGGGTCGGTCGCGGCCCGGATCAGTCGCGCGCCTGGCACCGGCCGCGTCCTCAGGCACGGCAGCAGGCCACGGCGACGCGCTCGCCTCGGTTTGTCGAGGGAGCGAGGTGGAGGAGTCCGAGGCCGACCTGGACCGGTTCCGGGCGTGGCTGGCCGAGATCGAGGCCCGGGACTACTTCACGGCGCCCGGCGGCGAGCGGGCCGGGATGGCCGCGTCGCACTGCGAGCAGGAGCTCTCTCGCACGAGGCGGGTACGGTCAGCCGCATGGCACGTGTGAACAGCAGTTCAGATGAGTCGGCCTCGGCGATTCCGGAGTTCGACGGTTGCGCGGTCCGCATGGTGGACGCAGACCGGGTCACCGCGGTGCGTGGTGCAATGCCGGTGCGGCAGGACCTGACGGAGCTGGCGGACGTGTTCGGGTTGCTGTCCGATCCGGGGCGGCTGCGGCTGCTCGTCGCCCTGCTCGAAGGCGAGATGTGCGTGTGCGACCTCGCGGCCGCGTCCGGGCAGTCGGAGAGCGCGGTGTCGCACGCGCTGCGGCTGCTGCGCGCCCACCGGGTGGTCCAGGTCCGTCGGACCGGCCGGATGGCGTACTACAAGCTCGCCGACTCCCACGTGCGGATGCTGCTGGACCTCGCGCTGACCCACGTCGGGCATACCACCGCGGTTCACCCGGAGCGGACGTGAGCGCAGCCTGGCGGGGCACCGAGCACGACCACGTCGCCCACAGCCCGGGCGGGCTCGGCAGCGGCGCGGAGGGGCGCGCCGGGCACTCGCACGGGGTGGACGCGGACACCGACCGGCGGCTGCTGAGCATCGCGCTGCTGCTCATCGCCGGGTTCATGGCGGTCGAGGTGGTGACCGGGCTGGTCGCGTCCTCGCTGGCCTTGATCGCCGACGCCGGGCACCTGCTCAGTGACGCGGCCGCCATCGGGCTGGCACTGGTCGCGATGCGGCTGGCCGCCCGACCGGCCAAGGGCTCGTTCACCTACGGCCTGCGCCGGGCCGAGATCCTGTCCGCCCAGGCCAACGGGCTGACCTTGCTGCTGCTGGCGGCACTGTTCACCGTTGAGGGCGTGCGGCGTCTGCTCACGCCCCCGCAGGTGCGGGGCGGCCTGGTGCTTGCGGTGGCGCTGGTCGGCGTGGCGGTGAACCTGCTCGCGGCGTACGTGCTGTCCAAAGCCAACCGGCAGAGCCTGAACGTGGAGGGCTCCTTCCAGCACATCCTGACCGACCTGTACGCGTTCCTGGGTACGGCGGCTGCCGGGCTGGTCATCGTGTTCACCGGCTGGCAGCAGGCTGACGCCGTCGCCACGCTGCTGGTGGCAGCACTGATGGTCAAGGCGGGGCTGAGCCTGGTCCGCGAGTCAGGACGGGTGTTCCTGGAGGCCGCTCCCCGCGGTGTGGACCCGGCTGCCGTGCATGCCGCGCTGTCCGGCTCGGGCAGTGTCGTGGAGGTGCACGAGCTGCACATCTGGGAGGTCACCAGCGGCTTCCCGGCGCTGTCCGCGCACGTCCTCGTCGACAGCGCCTGCGACTGCCACCGCAGCCGGCAGCAGCTCGAGGCGCTGCTGGCCGAGCGGTTCGGGATCGAGCACACCACCTTGCAGGTGGACCACCGCGAGGACGTGCTGCCGCTGCCCGCCACCCGGATGGCGTCGGGCCAGCCGTCGCCAGGCCCCGGCGCCGCCGGGACCGACCCCGGCTTGCACGCCGGCCATCTCGGCGCACTGGGCGCCACCGGCGACCACGCCCATCGCGACGGTGGCTGCGGGTGACCGGGTGTACGCCTTCGCCGGACGAGCCGGCACCCACCAGCATCCGTGCTCGTTGCTCTGCCCGACCAGCGGAAGGCCCTCCGTGACCCTCGATCCCGCCCCCACAACAGAGGTCCGGGACGCCGGCTGGCGAAGAGCGGCCCGCGCCGCGGTGTGGCTGAGCTGGGCGAGCCTGGCCTGGATGTCGTTGGAGGGCGCGGCCGGTCTGTACGCCGGTGTCCGGGCCGGGTCGGTCAGCCTGACCGGTTGGGCGCTGTCCAGCGCGGTGGAAGGCCTGGCGAGCGTCATCGTGATCTGGCGCCTGACCGGCCGTCGGGCGCTGTCGGCGACCTCGGAGCGGCGGGCGCAGCGGGCCGTGGCGGTGTCGTTCTGGCTGCTCGCGCCGTACGTCGCCGCGCAGGCCGCCCACGACCTGCTCACCGGCAGCCAGGCCGGCCACAGCCGGCTGGGGATCGCGCTGACCGTGTCCAGTGTGATCGTCATGCCGGTCCTGGGCCGGGCCAAGCACCGGCTCGGCGCCCGGCTCGGTTCCGCTGCCACCGCGGGCGAGGGAGCCCAGAACCTGCTGTGCGCATACCTGGCCGGTGCGGTCCTGATCGGCCTGGTCGGCAACGCCCTGCTCGGCGCCTGGTGGCTCGACCCGCTGATCGCTCTGGCCGTCGCGGCCGTCGCCGTCAACGAAGGACGCCGAGCCTGGCACGGACAGGAGTGCTGCTGACCGGAGACTGCCCGGCAGCGCCTGCGGCCTTCGCCCTCGGCCTTGGGCCACTGACTAGGTTCGGCGCAGCCTTCGCACTGCCATCGCGGCGAGCATGAGCGCCAGCGCAGTTACCGTGAGCACGGCCGGCAGCCCGGTCGCTGACAACATCCTCTCCGCCTCGGCGCCCCCGCCGTCGGCCGCCGAGCCGTCGGCCGCCGAGCCGTTGCCCGCCGAGCCGTCGGCCGCGGAGCCGTCGCCCCCGGAGGTGTTGGCCCCGCCCGGCCGCGTGACGCCGCCGACGATTGGGCTGAGCGGATAGTCAACGGCGGCCGTGGCAGCCGGCAACCTGAAGTGCGCGGCGATGCCGCGCCGGTTGTTCTGGGCGGCGAGGGGGTCGGCTATGCAGTTGCGCTTCTCGACCACGCCGCCACCCGGCCCGTTCGTCGGCGAACCGGCCTTCGCCGTGCAGGTGTCGACCGAGGACGACCAGACCTCGCCGCTGTTGTCGATGACGACCCCGAGGAAGTCCAGCGCGTTGCCGCAGCGGCCGGGGCCGCACTCCTTCTTCACACTGGGGTCGTTGCGCGGGTCGACCGTGACGCCGTAGAACGTCGGCGAGGCCGACAGCGCGTCGCCGGTCGTCACGACGTAGGTGCTCCAGCGCGCCTGGTCGTTCTGCCGGTTGCCCGGGTCCTTCGGGTCGCGCTCGTAGCAGCAGCGGTTGGACGAGCCGTAGAAGGAGATGCTCACCTTTCCGGCATCGCCGACGGTGATGGCCGGCAGGTTCGCCTGTGCGACCTCGGGCGGGTTGATGGTCATCGGCGGCCCCCACGTGCGGCCCTTGTCGCGGCTCACGACGAGCCGCGGCAGGCGGTCGAACGCCACGTAGGTGTAGTAGGCGTTGCCCTTCCCGTCGAGCGCGATCCCGGACTCGTGGTCGAACGGCTGCGACTTCACCTTCGACACCACGACGCGCTTGAACGTGGTGCCCTCGTCCGTGCTGATCGAGACGTTGGGCGTGTCGCAGTAGACGCGCGGCACGTAGACCGAGCCGTCGGGGCCGGTCTGCGTGTGACCGGAGAGCCCGCCGCAGAAGACGTTGTCGCTGTTGGGGTCCACGCCGGGGTAGGCCACGCCCCCCGCCACGAAGTTCAGCCCGCCGTTCAGGCTGCGGGCGCAGGTTGTCGCGGCGATCGCGTTGATGCCGCAGAAGTAGACGACGTTGGCGTAGCCCACTGTCGGTGGCCCGGTCGGCGTCGGCTTACCGGTCGTGATCGACTGATGGTCGTTGACCGGGAAGCTGCACGCCACGGGGTTGTCCTTGAACGAGGTGCCCTCGTCGTCGGAGAAGGCGAGGTTCGAGCAGGCCAGGGTCAGGTCGTCGTTGAAGATGCGGTCCGTCGTCGGGTCGACGTAGACGAACGGGTCCAGCGTCGCCGGCGGGGCGTCCTGGCCCAAGATGCGCTCCGTTACGTCCTTGAACGTCTTGCCCCGGTCGAACGACGCTCGCAGCTCGGTCCGGGCGAGCCGGCCGGCCGGCCCGTCGAACGTTGCGGCGGTGATGAAGATGTTGCCCTTGCGCGTCACCCCGATCGTGGGCTCGGCCGCCTCCCTACCGATGTCGGTGCGCCTCGCGACCGGCACGGCCGTCCGCGGCTGCTGGGAGACACCCCCGGCACGGAACGCCTGGTTGCCGGCGAAGAACGGCACTGCCCTCGGCGACAGCTTCGGCCGCTGGGGCGCCAGCAGTGCGCGGTCGACGCCGAGGGTGAGCACCTGGTTGCCGGCAGGGTCGGGCTTCGTCGACGTCACCGCACCGGTCAGCGGGTCGCGGGTCACCGCTGACCTGGTCTCCTGCACCGCGAGGAGCAGCACTTTGGTGCTGCTGCCGGACACGCCGAGGTTGATCGGCCCGTTGCGGCCGGCGAGCACCTCGGCAGGCGCCGCCCCGGCGCGGTCGAAGCGCACCACCTTGCCCGACTTTCCGTCGCCCACGAGCAGTCGACCCGAGCCGTCGAAGACCAGGCCCTCGGCGCTGCCGGCCGTCTTGGCGTACGCCGCCCTGCCCCCCGACCGCAAGAGCCGGAAGACGCGCCCGTCGCGCTGGGTCGAGACGAACAGCTCGCCCGCCGGGCTGAAGGCGAGGGCGTACGGCGCCTCGGCGAAGCCCTGCGCGACGCGGAAGACCCGCTGGTCAGGACTCACCCGAAGGACCCGCTTGCCGCCGGCGTCGGCGACGTAGAGGTCACCGGTGTCGCTGAAGGCCAGACCGATCGGCGACCCCAGCCCGCTGGCGTAGACGGCCTCGCCGCCGGTGCGACGGAACACGTGCACAGTTCCCTCGTCGGCCGAAGCGACGAAGACGTCGCCCGCCCGGTCCAGCGCCACACCCGTCGGCCCGTTGGCGAACCTGCCCCGCGGGAGACCGCCACCCAGCACCGTGGACCGGCCTCCGCTGAGCGAGATCACGTTGCCGTCGTCGCCGCCGGCGACGATGACTTCTCCGCCGCGCCCGGCAATCCCGGCCGGCGACCCGACTGCGGCGCCCGGCACGGCGACGGCCGCCGTAGCCGCGGTGGCCGGCTGGCCGGCCAGCACCGCGGTGCCCGCCAGCAGACCAGTCAGCCCGATTGCCACGACAGCGGTACGGCTGCAACGCGGACGCCGTCCGGAACGCCGTGCTGCCATCGGTGTCTCCTCCGACCAGCTTCCGGGCGCCCAAACGCTGCCCACTCAGAGCCGCGGCGCGACCGGGGCACGGTCGCATACCGGACATACTGCGTCAAGCGCGGCGGGCCGTACCGGGCGCCTGAAGATCAGAACGCTGCCACAGTCGACCTGCGTGACCCTGGGCTCCGTGGCCACCCTTCCGGCCGCGTTCACCTGCTGGACGCCTGCTGTACGCCGGTCGGTTGTCAGCCGCCAGCACGGTCATGCAAGTGAAGCAGCCCCGCGCGCCGCGACGCCGCAATGCCCGTTCCCGGCTGGCCATCCCGCTCGCCGTCGCCGCCCTGCTCGCGGTGACCGGGACGGCCGGGGCCGCCGAACCTTCGGCGGCGGCTTCCGGGGCAGCCGGGCCCAAGGGACCGGGACACGTCGCGGTCATCGTGATCGAGAACAAGAGCTTCCAGGAGGCGTACGTCGACAACCCGAACCCCTACCTGCGCTCCACGCTGCCCAAGCAGGGGCAGCTGCTGACGCAGTACTACGGGAGCGGCCACCTGAGCCTGACCAACTACATCGCCCTGCTGTCCGGCCAGGCGCCCAACGTGGCGACGCAGTCGGACTGCCAGCAGTACATGGACTTCGCCCCCGCCGCCCCCGCCGTCCCGGCCGCACAGGGGCAGGTCACCGGCGCCGGATGCGTCTACCCCGCGTCGGTGAAGGCCTTCCCCGACCAGCTGAGCGTGGCCGGCGTCAGCTGGAAGGGCTACCTGGAGGACATGGGCAAGGACCTGTCCCGCGAGCCCGACCGCTGCGGCGAGCCCGGCAACCCGGTGGGCGTCGGCAGCAAGGACGGCACGCAGTCCGCCACTGCGAAAGACCAGTACGCGGCGCGCCACAACCCGTTCGTGTACTTCCACTCGATCCTGGACTCGCCGCGCTGCAACACCAACGTCGTGCCGCTGGACCAGCTGACCGGCGACCTCGCCAGCACCGCCACGACGCCGAGCTTCTCGTTGATCGCGCCGAACCTGTGCAACGACGGCCACGATGCCACCTGCAAGGGCAAGAACTTGCGCGGCACCAACGCCGGCGGCCTGACCGCCGTGGACTACTGGCTGTCCACCTACGTGCCACGGATCCTGAACTCACCGGCGTTCCGCCAGGACGGCGTAGTGATCATCACCTCGGACGAGTCGGAGAACCAGGACGCCGCGGCCTGCTGTGGCGAGAAGCCGGGCCCCAACACCCTTGCTCCCGGCCAGACCGGTCCGGGTGGCGGCCGGATCGGCACCCTCGTCATCGGCTCGTGTGTGGTGCCCGGCACCCGCAATGCGACGGCGTACAACCACTACTCCTTGCTGCGCAGCCTCGAGGACCGCTTCGGGGTGCGCAGGGGCGGCTCCGACGGGAAGGGCCACCTCGGCTTCGCGGGTCAAGCCGGTCTGCGGCCGTTCGGCACCGACGTCTTCGGCAGGTGCGCGGCGCCCGGTGTCGGCGCCCCGAACCCGGGCGCATCAGGTGGCCAGGGTGGGTCAGCGGGCAACGGCGGCAGCGCCGGCACAGGCGACGGCACGGGCACCGGCACGGGCACCGGCACGGGGGCCGGGCAGGTGGTCGGCGCGCGCGGGACCGGTTCGCTCCCGGCGACAGGCAAGCTGCCGCCGGCCGCGCTGACCGTCGGCCTGCTCGGCGCCGGCGTGGCCGCCGTACGCCTGCGCCGCCGCGCCGCCACGACCCACCCCTGACCTCGATCTCCGCCCGTCCTCCCACGTCCAGGAGCCACTCGTGCCACTGAACCGACGCCAGTTCATCGGCGCGGCCGCCGGCCTCGCGGCAACGGCCGCAGTTCCCAGCGCGGCCGCGGCGACGTCCAGGGCGAGCGCGCTCGCGGCCCTGCCCAACCCTCGCAGCACCGGTCTGGACCACATCGTCTTCCTGTGCATGGAGAACCGGTCCTTCGACCACTTCCTGGGTTGGCTCCCGGGCGCCGACGGAGAGCAGGCCGGCCTGCGCTACAAGGACGACAAGGGGGTGTCGCACTCGACGCACCACCTGACGACCCGGCAGGGCTGCGGGTTCAACGACCCCGACCACTCCTACGAGGGCGGTCGAATCCAGCTCGACGGCGGCAGGATGGACGGCTTCCGCAAAGGCGACAACGACGACTTCGCGCTCGGCTACTACACCGAGGCCGACCTGCCCTTCTACAAGCACCTGCTGCCCGAGGCGACGACCTTCGACCGCTACTTCTGCTCGATCCTCGGCCCCACCTTCCCGAACCGCTTCTACACGCACTCGGCGTACACCGACCGGCTGACCAACGAGAGCCGATCGACAGCGCTGCCGACCATCTACAACCGCCTCGCGGCTGCCGGTGTCTCCCACAAGTACTACTTCAGCGACCTTCCGTTCCTGGCGCTCTACGGTCAGCAGTACCTGCCGATCTCAACCAAGATCGAGAACTTCTACCTCGATGCCGCGGCCGGGACTCTGCCCAGCTACTCCTATCTCGACCCGGCGTTCCTCGGCGAGGAACAGGGCGGCTCCAACGACGACCACCCGCACGCCGACATCCACCGCGGGCAGGCGCTGGTCTCACAGGTGGTGACAGCGCTGGTCAACTCACCGCAGTGGTCGCGCACCGCGCTGGTCATCACCTACGACGAGTGGGGCGGGTTCTTCGACCACGTCGTGCCGCCGCACCTGCCCGACGACCACAACCGCGCGTTCGGCGGCGCCCGTGACCACACCCAGGCCGGCTTCCGGGTGCCCACGATCGTGCTGTCGCCGTTCGCCCGGCGCGGCTACGTCGAGCACGCGGTCTACGACCACACCTCGCTGCTGAAGCTGCTGGAGTGGCGTTTCGGGCTGCCGCCGCTGACCCGGCGGGACGCCGCCGCCCGCAACCTCGCGGAGGCCCTCGACTTCACCAACCCGCGCACCACCAAGCCCGTGCTGCCGGTCGTCGCCGACCCCGGACCGCACCTGTGCGGTACGCCGGGCGAGCCGAGGACAAGCAGCACGGCCAGCACCGCCGGGCTGGTGGCAGGTGGCAAGCCGATGGGGCTGGAGGACCCGTTCTGGCGGGAGCTCGCCGACTCCTCCCTCATGAAGGGCTGGGACGCCGTCCGCTGACGCCGCCGGCGGGACTTCCCGCCGTACCGCGAGCGTCAGCCCGGCTCGGGCTCGACGAGGACGCGCTCGTCGAGCTCGGTGCGCAGCACGGCGTGCTCCCCGCGGTACAGCGATGCCAGCACGACGGGGCTCAGGCCCAGCTCGCGCGCCACCTGGTGCAGCTCGAGCTTGTGCATCCGGCCCCCCGCGGCCGCCACCCGGTCGAGCAGATGCCGCACCCGCTCCGGGTCCGGCTGTTCGGCGGCCGGCGCGTCGACCCCGTCGGCGAGCAGAGCCTCGATCTCGCGCTGCAGCCCACGCAGCGCCATCCGCAGCCGCGTCGCCTCGTCGACCTCCTGCGGCGCGGCACCCAACCCCTGCCAGGTGCGCTTGGGGTGCCGGCGCAGGTACTCCTGCTCGAGCTCGAGCATCCGCTCGGTGTGCCGCTCGTACTGCTCGGCGGTGCCGTGCAGGAAGACCCAGTTGCGGGTGGCGTGCGCATGCGTGCCCTGCTGCTCGAGCTCGTCGTCCGACAGCTCGGCGGCGGCGATCCCTGCGCTCATCCAGGTTCTCCAAGCATCTCAGCCCTCCCAGCCGGTGACCAGCGGCGTGTCGGCACCGACCTCACCGACCTTGCGGGAGCCGCCCGGTGTCCCGAGGGGCGCGTCCCGGCCCGGCAGCACCTCAAGGAAGAAGGCGCGGTTGTCCTCGACGAAGACCGACATCTCGCTCGGGACCTGCCGGTCCTGGGTGATGGCGTCCACCGGGCAGACCGGCTCGCAGGCACCGCAGTCGATGCACTCCTTGGGGTTGATGTAGCTCTTGCGCTCCCCTTCGTAGATGCAGTCCACCGGGCACTCGTCCAGGCACGCCTTGTCGTTGACGTCGATGCATGGGCCGGCGATCACGTACGGCATGTCGGCGCTCCCTCAGACCCTTGCGGTGTCGAAGGCCGCGCGGGTGCCCGAGCCGTAGCGACGCAGCGCGCCGTCCGGTCCGCTCGCGTTGGGGCGAAGGAAGATCCAGTTCTGCCAGGCGCTGAGCCGACCGAAGACCTTCGTCTCCACGGTCTCCGGGCCGACGAAGCGGTGGTTGGCCTCCATGCCGGTCAGGGCGTCCGGGGACAGCGCGGCCCGCTCCTCCAGGACGATCCGCAGCTCGTCCTCCCAGTCGAGGTCGTCGGGGGCCACCGTGACGAGCCCGAGCTCCAGCGCAGCCTGGGCTTCCAGCGGCGCACCGGCGCGGGCCAGCACCGCGTCGGCCTCGCCGTCCCGGCCGTAGAACCGGGACTGCAGCCGGGTCAGCCCGTTGCCCATGGGGTACCGGCCGTCATTGGCGGCGCCGACCACCAGCATGGCCGCGCCGGCGGCCGGGTCGATGCCCTCGATGTCCTCCTCCGGCACCCCTTCGAGCATGTACTGCCGGTCGCACGCCAGCGCCAGCTCGAGCAGCGTCCCCGCGAAGCAGCTCCCCGGCTCGATCACCGCGATGAGGCTGCGGCTGGTGACGTCCAGCCGCTTGAACGTGCGCTTGAGGTAGTGCCTGACCTCGTTGAAGAACCAGTCGCCGGCGTACTGCTCGAGCTGGTCGTCGTAGGCGAGTACGCCGGCGGCGTCGCCGCGGCTGCGCAGCACCCAGGTGCCCAAGTCGGGCTCATTGGTGCGCAGGTGCAGCACCAGATGGTCCAGCTCGCGCGCCAGGGCCAGTGGGTAGTAGTCGACCCCCTGCTCCAGCGCGCCGGCAGCGTCGGGGGGCGGTGCCGCGTCGGGGCCCTCGACCATGATCTCGACCCGGCGGCCGGCCCGGTCCCGCCGGGCCCGGACGTGCGGGTAGGTCAGAGTGTCGCCGTCCTCGCTGCGCTCCAGCGGCGACAGCCCGACCCCCCGGCCGCCGGGTCGGGTCGACCCCGCGGCGGCGACCTCCGCCCGGGCCCGCACGGTCTCGGCGAAGCGGCTGAGCGGCACGCTCTCGTCGACCAGGCCCCACTCGACGGCGACGGCGCCACGGGCACCTTCGGTCTTGGTGGCGAAGAGGTCGGCACGGTCCTTGCGCACATGGCGCTTGTCGACGACCCGGGTCAGGCCGCCCGTGCCCGGCAGGACACCCAGCAGCGGCACCTCGGGCAGCGAGACGGCCGACGAGCCGTCGTCCACCAGCACGATCTGGGCACAGGCCAGTGCGAGCTCGTAACCACCACCGGCGGCCGCGCCGTTCAGCGCCGCGAGGTAGGTCTGGCCGCTGTGCTCGGTGGCGTCCTCGATGCCGTTGCGTGTCTCGTTGGTGAACTTGCAGAAGTTCACCTTCCAGCCGTGTGAGGACTGCGCCAGCATGCGGATGTTGGCGCCGGCGCAGAACATCCGGTCCATCCCGCCGGTGACGACGACGGCCTTGACCTCCGGGTGCTCGAAGCGCAGCCGCTGCACCGCGTCGTACAGCTCGATGTCGACGCCGAGGTCGTAGCTGTTCATCTTCAGCTCGTAACCGGGGACGAGGCCGCCCTGCTCGTCGACCCGCAGCGTCAGGGTGGCCACCTCGCCGTCGAAGGACAGCTGCCAGTGCCTGTACTGCTCCGGCGAGGTCTCGAACTCGACCCGCACCCGGCCCGGCGCCGCCCCGTCGTCCGTCTGGTCGGCCAGCAGCGTCATGATGCATACCTCTCGGGAGCCGTCGGCGAGGCCCCGGCCAGCTCCCGCAGCCGGAAGCGCTGGATCTTGCCCGTGGCGGTCTTGGGCAGCTCGGGCACGACGATCACCGCGCGCGGCCGCTTGAACGCGGCGAGCCCCTGCCGGCACCACGCCTGCAGCTCCTGCTCGTCCACCGCGGATCCCGACGTGGGTACGACGAAGGCCACCGGCTTGTCGAGCTCGTCGCTGTCCGGCAGGCCGACCACCGCCGCCTCCGCCACGGTCGGGTGCTGCAGCAGGCGCTCCTCGACCTCGGCCGGCGACACCCAGATGCCGCCGGCCTTGAGCAGGTCGTTGGACCGGCCCAGGCAGGTGTAGTAGCCGTCCTCGCTGCGGCTGTAGGTGTCGCCGGTCCGCAGCCACTCCCCCTGGAACACCGCCCGGGTGGCGTCGGTGCGGCACCAGTAGCCGCCGGCGAGGGAGTCCCCGCGCACGAACAGCTGCCCCGGCTCCCCGTCCTGCACCGGCGCCCCGCGCTCGTCGCGCAGCTCGATGTCGTAGCCCGGGACGGGCAGCCCCGACGTGCCGGCCCGGACACCGCCGACCCGGTTGGACACGAAGATGTGCAGCGCCTCGGTCGAGCCGAGGCCGTCGAGCACCTCGACGCCGAAGCGCTCGGTGAACCGCCGGTAGAGCGTGGCCGGCAGAGCCTCGCCCGCCGACCCGCACAGCCGTACGCCGGCGAACGTGTCGCCCGGCAGGTCGGCGCTGAGCAGCGCGGCGAAGAAGCTGGGCGAGGCGAAGAACAGCGTCGGCGCGTCCTCCCGGAGCCGCTCCGCGACGACCGCCGGTGACGGGCGGCGTGGCTCGAGCACCGTCGTCGCTCCCGCCGCCAGCGGGAACAACGCGGAGTTGCCCAGCCCGTAGGCGAAGAACAGCTTGGCGACCGAGAAGCAGACGTCGTCCGGCCGCACGCCCAGCACCTGCTCGCCGTACGTCTGGTGGACCGCGCGCAGGTTGGCGTGCCGGTGCATGGCCGCCTTCGGCGTCCCGGTGGTGCCGGAGGTGTAGAGCCACAGCGCCGGCGAGTCCCCGTCGGTCGGCCCGAACACTGCCTGCCCGTCGCCCGCGGCGACGAGGTCGGTCCAGCTGGTCGTCGACACGGGCGGCCGGACGTGGACCTCGGCGCCGTCGACGGCCACGACGTGGGCGAGCTGCGTCGCGCCGGCGACCGCGACGGAGGCCGCCTCGGCGAACTCCGGACTCACGACCAGGACCCTGGCCCCCGAGTCGGACACGATCTTGCCGAGCTCCGGGCCGGTCAGCATCGTCGAGACGGGCACAGCCACAGCGCCGCACCGCATCGCGCCCAGGATGCCGGCGAGCAGCTCCGGACGGTCCGACGCCACGAACATCACCCGCTCACCAGGGCGTACGTCGAGTGCCTTGAACCCCGCGGCGACCTCGCAGGACAGCTGCCGCAGCTCGGTGTAGGTGAGGCGGGTCGCCCCGCTGCGCACGGCCAGCCGGTCGCCGCGGCCCGCGTCGACGTGCCGGTCCAGCAGGTAGTGCGCAGCGTTGAACAGCTCGCTCATGGCAACCGCTCCCGGGGACGGCAGGTGCTCGTGGTTGGACACTACGTCCAGGTGCCATGTCGTCAAGGGTCTGTAGCACGTCTGCGTCGAGGGTCCCGGTCCGGCGCTGTGATGCAATGCCCCGATGCAGGCCGGTCCGGGAGCACGTCGTCGGGAGACCGGCGCGGCGAGCGCGCGCTCGCTGCTGCTCACGATCCTCGGCGAGTTCGTCCTGCCGCGCGGCGAACCGGTGTGGACCGGCGCCCTGGTCGCGGCGCTGTCCGAGGTCGGCGTCGAGCAGAAGGCGGCCCGGCAGGCGCTGAGCCGGACCGCCGCAGAACAGCTGCTGCACTCCGAGCGGGCCGGACGCCGGGTCAGCTGGCGGCTCAGCCCGGCCGGCACGCGACTGCTGGCCGAGGGGACCGAGCGCATCTACGGGTTCGGGCGGGGTCCGGCCACGTGGGACGGGCGCTGGTTGGTCCTGGCGGTGAGCGTCCCCGAGACGCAGCGCCAGCTGCGGCACCGGCTTCGGACGCGGCTGACCTGGGCCGGCCTCGGCTCACCGATGCCAGGGCTGTGGGTCACCCCCGACGCCGACAAGGACAAGGAGGTGGCGGTGGTGGTGGACGACCTCGGCGTCGAGGCCTTCTCCTTCCTCGGCCCCTTCGGCGCGGTCGGCGACCAGGCCCGGGTCGTGGCCGACGCATGGTCCCTGCAGGAGGTGCAGTCGCGCTACGAGCGGTTCCTTCGGGAGTTCGCCAGGGACCCGGTCAGGAGGCCGGGTGCCGCCTTCCGTGCCCAGGTCCGCCTCGTACAGGCCTGGCGCCGCTTCCCGTTCCTCGACCCCGCCCTGCCGGCGCCCCTGCTGCCCGCCAGCTGGCCGGGGCCGGCTGCGGCGGCGCTGTTCCATCGTCGCCACGACGCCTGGCACACGAGGGCGCAGGGCTTCTGGGCCGAGCTGTGCGACGACGCCGCCGGCCGCAGCTGACCCCCGGTCGACCCAGCCCCGGGCCTCAGAACCGCACGTAGTCGAACTCGACGCCCAGCTCGTTGATGCCCTGCGCCGGTGGAGCGATCCAGCTCGCGAACTCCCCTGGCTCGTGCTGCGGCGTCATCAGAGCGGCCACCCGGGCGCGGTCCTCCGGCGTGGGCAGCCATTCGGCCCGGGACTGCTCCCACGTCTGCGCGTCCAGCACCTCCCCCGTCGGGCTGATGTGGTGCCCGGCGTAGACACCGACCTTGCGGAAGAACCCCTCGTGGGGCAGCGTCAGGCGCTGCTCCAGGCCGGCGTCCTCGAGCTCCTGGTTCCAACGGCGTACGCCGTTCTCGCAGTCCGCGACGTACTCGTCGCGCAGGTCCAGGTTGAGCGCGTTGAGCATCGGCACGGACTGCTGCACGATCCGGCCGTCGCGCACCAGGCTCATCTGGCGCTCCTGGCCCAGCAGCACGTGGTCGTCCTTGCGCCGCGTCTCGCCCCAGCGGCCCTTGAGCCCGGAGGTGAAGTAGGTACCGGCGTTCGTGGACTGCTCGGAGCCGAAAAGGTCCATGGAGACGGCGAACTGGAAGTTGAGGTACCTCTGGATGACCGCCAGCGGGATGCCGCCGTGCGCGAACAGGTCCTTGGTTCCGTGCTGCTTCGTGAGCTGCGCCGTCCGCTCCACCGTGCGCTGTACGCCGGTGGTGCCGACGAACATGTGGTGCGCCTCCTCCTTCAGCATGAACTGACAGGTGCGCGCCAGCGGGTCGAAGCCGGACTCCTTCAGCGTCCCGAGCTGGTACTTGCCGTCCCGGTCGGTGAAGTAGGTGAACATGAAGAACTGCAGCCAGTCGGTCGTGTCCTCGTTGAACGCCCCGAGGATGCGCGGGCTGTCGCTGTCGCCGGAGTTGCGCTTGAGCAGCTGCTCGGCCTCCTCACGGCCCTCCCGGCCGAAGTAGGCGTGCAGCAGGTAGACCATCGCCCACAGGTGCCGCCCCTCCTCCACGTTGACCTGGAACAGGTTGCGCATGTCGTACAGCGACGGCGCGGTGGCGCCGAGGTGGCGCTGCTGCTCGACCGACGCCGGCTCCGTGTCGCCCTGCACCACGATCAGCCGCAGCAGCTCGGCGCGGTACTCGCCCGGCACGGTCTGCCAGGCCGGCTCGCCCTTGCGCTGGCCGAAGGCGATCCGCCGATCGGGCTCGCGCTCGGCCAGGAAGATGCCCCAGCGGTAGTCCACCATCGGCACCCGGTCGAAGTGGGCCCAGCCGTCGCGGCCGACCGCCGTCGCCGTGCGCAGGTAGACGTCCTGCGTCGGGAGGGCCGGGCCGAGCTGCTTCCACCAGTCGAGGAACTTGGGCTGCCAGCCCTCCAGCGCCCGCTGCAGCCGCCGGTCGGTGTCCAGGTCGACGTTGTTCGGGATCCGCTGCGAGTAGTCGACCGGGCTGAGCGGGCCGTCCGGGGTGGGCGCGGCGCCCGTCTGCGCCTGGTCTGCCGTCATGACCTGTCCTCCCGGTAGCAAGTCCTACGCTGAGGCGTCGTTGCGCCATCAGTCTGTAGCACTTCTACCGGATCCGCAACCTCCGCGACCGTCCGGCCGGGCGAGGGTCGGGAGGCTGGGTCAGGAGGTCTGCAGGCGGCGGGCGATGAGCAGGAACGCCTCCAGCCGACGGTCGAAGTCGGGGTTGCCGGAGGGGGTGCCCGGCCGCGCGACGCGCGGGTGGGCCGGACGCGGGGAGGAGCTCGAGGATGCCATGACCACTGCATCGGACCGGACCACCCGCTGGCCCATGCTCGATTCGGACCAACTCTGCCGGCGGTGCACTGGGCCGATCGGCCCATCGCCGGATCGACGAGAATGAAGGCATGACCACCTCCCCCGCCGTCGCCGCGGCAAGCGCCGGTCCGGACGGGGGCGCCGCCGTCGAGCAGGCCGGCCGGCGGCGCACCTTCGCCGTCATCAGCCACCCGGACGCCGGCAAGTCCACGCTCACCGAAGCCCTCGCCCTGCACGCCCGCGTGATCAGCTCGGCCGGAGCGGTGCACGGCAAGGCCGGCCGCCGCGGCACGGTCTCGGACTGGATGGACATCGAGAAGGCGCGCGGCATCTCGATCAGCTCGGCCGCCCTGCAGTTCCCGTATGCCGGCGCGATCGTCAACCTGGTCGACACCCCCGGCCACGCCGACTTCTCCGAGGACACCTACCGGGTGCTGGCCGCCGTCGACAGCGCCGTGATGCTGCTCGACGCCGCCAAGGGGCTCGAGCCGCAGACCATGAAGCTGTTCGACGTCTGCCGGCACCGCGCCGTCCCGGTCCTGACCGTCGTCAACAAGTGGGACCGCCCCGGCCTGAGTGCCCTGGAGCTGATGGACGAGGTGCAGGAGCGCACCGGCCTGCTGCCCACGCCGCTGACCTGGCCGGTCGGCGTGGCCGGAGACTTCCGTGGGGTGCTCGACCGGGCCACCGGCGAGTTCGTCCGCTTCACCCGCACCGCCGGCGGCGCGACGATCGCGCCCGAGGAGCGGATGGGCCCGGAACGCGCGCTGGCCGAGGAGGGTGAGGCCTGGAGCACCGCGGTCGAGGAGGGCGAGCTGCTCGAGGCCATGGGGCAGGTGCACGACGAGCACGGCTTCCTGTCCGGGCGTACGACGCCGGTGTTGTTCGGGTCGGCCGTGCTCAACTTCGGCGTCCGCCAGCTGCTCGACACGCTGCTCGCGCACGCCCCCGCGCCCGGCCCGCGGCAGGACGCCGACGGCATCCCGCGGCCGGTCGACCGCCCGTTCAGCGCCTTTGTCTTCAAGGTCCAGGCCGGCATGGACAGCGCGCACCGCGACC
>JAABUT010001268.1_pt1 | contig 30074 bp, 28 predicted proteins | sample 5559281 | NCBI WGS metagenome assembly JAABUT01 (sample SAMN10711880, study PRJNA513359) | rock metagenome | isolation source: Antarctica rocks | place: Antarctica: Victoria Land, Ricker Hills nord | collected 2016-01-04
CCGCCTCCTTGGCCAGCCTCAACATTCCTGCCGCCAGCGCCGTCTTCTCCGCATGGCCTTTCCAAGCGCGCCGCTTCCGCTGAAAACCCGGCTCCATCGCCTTCTCGGACAACCGTACCGCCCAGCACAACCCGGTCAACGACTACCACGGCCACCGCCGCCTGATGCACCGGATCACCCTTTCGGGCGACCGCCCGGCCTGACCCCGGGGGTTACGGCGCCACCCCGGGTTGTTGTATGGCCGGTACCATGACGGACCGATCCCTCCCTCCAGCCGCATCGTCCGCTCAAGGACATGACAGCAAGGGTCGCGGGGGCATGAGGTGGGGTGCTGCCGCGGCAACCCTGGCCGGGCTGGTCCTAGCCGGATGGCTGCTGGCCCGTCATGGCCTAGCCGGCATCCTCGGCCTGCTGCATCAGGCGGGCTGGGGCATCGGGCTGGTGGTCGCCTTCCACTTGCTGCAGCTCCTGGCATCGTCGGAGGCTTGGCGGGCCGCGACCGAGCGGCAGCAGCCGCGGCCCGGCGTGCTGGCGTTCCTGCTGCTCCGCTGGTTACGGGAGGGCATCAACACCATGCTGCCCGTTGCCCAGATCGGCGGGGAGGTCGTCGGCGCCCGGCTGCTGCACCGGCGCGGCGTGCCGTTGCCGGCGGCCGTCGCCGGGTCGGTCGGCGACGTGGCTATGGGGGTGCTGACCCAGGCGCTGTTCACGCTGATCGGGCTGGGCCTGCTGGTGGCGCTGGTGGGCATGAGCGTCACGGCCGCCTGGCTGCTCGCCGGGACGGTCGCCGCGCTGGCCGGGGCCGCCCTCCTAGCGGCCGGCGTGCGCTATGGCTGGGCTGGGCGCCCCGGCCGATGGCTGTCAGTCCGCGTGCGCCGCGCCGCCACCCGCGGCATACCCGGCCTGCGCGGCCTTGGCCCCGCCTTCCGCAACCTGGGCCGTGACCGCCGGGCGCTGGCGCGGTGCGGCGGGCTGCACATGGTGTCCTGGCTGCTGGGCGGCTCCGAGGTCTGGCTGGCGCTGCACGTTCTCGGCAAGCCGGCGGGCTTTGCCGAGGCCCTCGCCATCGAGGCGCTGGGCCAGGCCATTCGGACGGCGGCGTTCGTCGTCCCTGGCGCGCTTGGCGTGGCCGAGGGCGGCTATGTCCTGGTGTGCGCCCTGTTCGGCCTGGCGCCGGACGTGGCCATCGCACTGGCCCTTATGAAGCGCCTGAGGGAGGTTGCTTTCGGCCTGCCTGCCCTGGTGGCTTGGCAGGTGATGGAAGCCAGGTCGGTGTTTTCGCCGAGGACCGCGGCCCGCATGGACGCGTAGCAGGGTGTCACGCCACTGCATCCGGCAGCCCTGCCCCTGACGCCTGGACAAATCCTGGTGCGCTTCGCCCCGCCGTCGCCTGCCGCCCCGCGGCTGCCTGCCCCGCCGTTGGAGGTGTCCTGCTTCCACCCCGGCGTGCAGGTCAGGGCGGCTACGGGGACCTGCTCATCGCCCTGCCGCCCGAACACTGGCCGTGCTGGGACAAGGCCGATCCGACCGGCTTGGCCCAGCATCTGCTCCGCCTGGCCCGCCATATCAACCCGCGCCAGGTCGCCACCAGCAAGCGCAGACCCAAAATCGCCAAACCCAAGGGCTACGTCGATGGCAAAACCGCACGCGCCCACGTCGCAACCGCACGCCTGCTCGCAAAAGCCAAGGCAACACCCTGAAAGGGGTGGCTCTTAGCGGCCTGCGGGCAACGTTGCGCCCGGCCTACTCCCCCCGCGGGTCGAACGCTTGGCGCAGGCCGTCGCCGAGCAGGTTGACCGCGATGACCGTCAGGAAGATCAGCAGTCCCGGCAGGATGGCCAGCAACGGCGCCGTCGTCACCAGGTCCTGGGCGTTGTTCAGCATGTTGCCCCAGCTCGGCGTCGGCGGGACGATGCCGAACCCGAGGAAGCTCAGCACGGATTCGAACAGGATCACCCGTCCGACCGTCAGCGTGAGCGCCACGATGAGCGGGCTGGCGACGTTCGGCAGAATGTGCGCCAGCACGACATACCAGGCCCCGCCGCCGCTGGCCCGGGCGGAGGTCACGAACTCCCGCTCCTTGAGCGAGAGCGTCGCGGCACGGACCACGCGGGCGACCGCGGTCCAGTCAAACAGGGAGATGATGACAACGACGCGCCAGAACCCGGCGGCGCCGGAGCGGGCGAAGTCCGGCGAGAACCCCAGCTTCGTCAGGTCCAGCGCCCCCAGCACGATCAGCAGGGGCAGCAGCGGCAGCGCCAGCACCCCGTCGGTGACCCGCATCAGGGCGCCGTCCACCGCCCCGCCGAAGTAGCCGGCGGCAACTCCGATCGCGACGCCCACCACGGCGCCCACCAGGGTCGCGATCAGCCCCACGAGCAGGCTGATCTGGCCGCCGGTCATCAGCCGCACCAACACGTCCCGCCCGGCGTCGTCCGTGCCCAGCAGGTGGACCGGCCCCGGCGGATCGAACCGGCCCAGCAAGTCCGTCGTCGTCGAGTCCACGCCGAGCCACGCCTGCACCGGCCAGGCAGACAGGCAGAACAGCACCAGCAGGATCAGCAGACCCAATGCCACCATGCCGGTATGGTGCCGGCGGAAGCGGCGCAGGCGCAGGCGCCACGGACTGACAGCGGCGTCGGTGGTGGTCATGGCGACGCTCATTTCAGACTGATCCGCGGGTCGAGCCAGCCGTAGGCCAGGTCCGCCAGCAGGTTGCTCGCCAGCGTCACGAGCGTGGCGAACAGCAGGCCGGCGAGCGCCAGGTTGAAGTCGTTGCCCAGGATGGAGTCGTAGATCATCTTGCCCATGCCGGGCTGGGCGAACATGGTCTCCGTGATAAGCGCGCCGCCGAATAGGGTGCCGAAGCTGAGGGCGACTACGGTGACCACGGGGATCATGGCGTTGCGGAAGGCATGGGCGCGGATGACGCGCGGCTCGGGGGCGCCCTTAGCCCGGGCGGTGCGGATGTGGTCCATGCGCAGCACGTCCACCATCGCCGCGCGGACATAGCGTACGAACTGCCCGGCGGTGGACAAGGCGAGGGTCAGCACCGGCAGCGCCAGATGCCGCAGCACGTCGTTCCAGCCGCCATCGCCCACGTTCGCAGTGCCCCCCGCCGGCAGCCAGTGCAGGTTGACGGCGAAGACCAGGATGAACACCAGCGCCAGCCAGAACACCGGCACCGACACCCCGGCCAGCGCCAGCACGCTGACCAGGCCGTCCACCCAGCCGCCGGGCCGCAGCGCCGCCAGCGTGCCGAGCACCAGGGCCAGAACAACGGCCAGCGTAAAGCCGCCCAGCATCAGCTTGGTGGTCTGCCACAGCGCCGGCCCCATCACCTCCAGCACCGGACGGGAATGGACGCGGCTGTAGCCGAGGTCGCCCTGCAGCGCGGCTTGCAGCCAGTGCAGGTATCGGAAGACCAGGGGCTGGTCGAGACCGTAGATCGCGCGCAGCCGTTGCGCAGCCTCGGGCGTCATGCCGGGGTTGCTGGCCATCATGAGGTCTATGGGATCGCCGGGCATGAGGCCGATCAGGCCGTAGATGGCGAAGGACATGACCAGGAGGACGATGGCCGTTTGCAGCAGGCGGCTGAGGATGAAGCGGGTCATCGGTGATGGCGGGCCGTTGCGGACTCCCTCTCCCTCCGGGAGAGGGTCGGGGTGAGGGAAGCCGCACGCATGGACCTCTCCCGGACGGATGCGGCGCTGCTGCGGGAGGGGCTGATGCTGGCCGTTTCCCTCACCCCGACCCTCTCCCGGAGGGGGAGGGAGTTGGCGCGGTCCACCCTTACCATGGGAAGTGGCACGCCGCAGCCTGGCCTGGCGCCAGCTCGCGCAGCCTTGGCGGGTCGGTTCGGCACACCGCCTGTGCCTTCGGGCAACGCGGGTGGAACACGCAGCCCGGCGGCGGAGCTAGCGGGCTTGGCATCTCGCCCCGGATCGCCGCGCCACGCGCGCGGCGGCGGCCGATGCGCGGCACGGCCTCCAGCAGCGCCTGGGTGTAGGGATGCGCCGGCCGGGCGAACAGGGCGTCGCGGGCCGCGACCTCCACCAGCCGGCCCAGGTAAAGCACTGCCACCCGATCGGCCAGGTGATGCACCACCGCCAGGTCATGGCTGATGAACAGGTAGGCCAAGCCCTGTCCACCGTGCCCCTTCTGCAGGTCGCGCATCAGGTTCAGCACCTGGCTCTGGATGGACACGTCCAGCGCCGACAACGGCTCGTCCGCCACGATCAGGCGGGGGCCGGGGGCGAGGGCACGGGCGATGGCGATGCGCTGGCGCTGGCCGCCGCTGAACTCGTGCGGGTAGCGGTTCAGGGCGTCGCGCGGCAGTCCGACCTGCTCCACCAGCTCGGTGGCGCGGGCGCGGCGGTCGGCGGCCGAGCCGATGCGCTGAATGCGCAGCGGCTCGGCGATGATCTCCGACACCGGCATGCGCGGGTCCAGCGCACCGTAGGGGTCCTGGAACACCACCTGGATCGCCTGGCGGCTGGCCGCGTCTGGCGCGCGTCCTTCGAACCGCACGGTGCCCTGCGTCGGCTCGCGCAGCCCGGCGACGACGTTGCCCAGCGTGCTCTTGCCGCTGCCGCTCTCGCCGACCAGGGCCAGGGCCTCGCCGGGGGCGACGTGGAAGGAAACATCCTCCACCGCGCGGAGGACGCGGGGCTTGCTGAACAGGCCGCCACCCTGCGGGAAGTGGACGCTCACACCCTCCACGGCCAACAGCGGCGTCATGCGGACCTCACGCCCCTGGCCGGATGCAGGCGGCCCAGCGGCCCGGCGCGTGTTCCTCCAGCGGCGGCTCCGCTTCGGTGCAGGCCGGGATCGCCTTTGGGCAGCGGGGGGCGAAGCGGCAGCCGGATACTTTGCTGCCCATATCGGGGACGCCGCCGGCAATGACGGGCAGGTGCGCCACACGCCGGGCCGGGTCCGGCAGCGTCGCGATCAGCCCGGCGGTATAGGGGTGCAGCGGCTGCGCGAACAGCGCGTCCGCCGGGGCACGCTCCACGACGCGGCCGGCGTACATGACGACCACCTCGTGCGCCAGCTCGCTGATGACGGCCAGGTTGTGGCTGATGAACTGGATGGCGGCGCCGGTCTCCTCCTGCAGGGTCAGCATCAGGTCCAGGATCTGTGCCTGGATCGTCACGTCCAGCGCCGTCGTCGGCTCGTCGGCCACCAGCAGGGCCGGGCGGCAGGCCAGGGCCATCGCGATCATCGCGCGCTGGCGCTGGCCGCCGCTCATCTGGTGCGGATAGGCGCGGGCGCGCTCGCGTGCGGCGGGGATGCCCACCTTGTCCAGCAGGTCGGCGGCCCAGTCCAGGGCGGTGGGCCAGGCCACGCCCTCGTGCAGCACCAGGGCTTCGCCGATCTGACGGCCGACGGGCATGGTCGGGTTCAGGGCGGACATCGGGTCCTGGAATATCATCGCGACCTGCGCGCCGCGCATCGCCTGCCAGTCGGCGGCGGACTGCCCGACGATCTCGCGCCCCTGGAACCTTATGCTGCCGGTGACGTGGCCGGGCCGGGGAACCAGGCCCATCAGGGCCAGGGCGGTGATGCTCTTGCCGCAGCCGCTTTCGCCGACGACGCCCAGGGTGCGGCCTGCAGGGATGCTGTAGCCAACGCCTGCGACGACGGTCCGAGGGCCGCCGGGAAGGTCGAACGCGACGTGGAGGTTTCCGACCTCAAGGACGTTTGCCGTGTTGGCGGGAGCGCGCACTGCTCCCTCTCCCTCCGGGAGAGGGTTGGGATGAGGGAGGCCTTGCGGCACTAGGTCAGCCCCATTTCAGAAGCAGGCTTTTGCATTGGCCGGTGTCGCGCTTGCGGTTTCCCTCACCCCGACCCTTTCCCGGAGAGGGAGGGAGCAGGAAGGCAATCCTGTCACTGCGGCTTCCAGTCCTCGGCGAAGATGCCGACGTTGTAGCCGTTGCCGAGCGGCTGGTAGCCGGTCAGCCACTTCGGCACGATGTGCGGCTCTGCCCGGAAGAACAGCGGCAGGACCGGGACCTGCTCGGCGTAGATGCGCTGCATCACCGCCCAGTCGGCCTTGGCCTTCGCAGGGTCCAGCTCGGCCTCAACCTTGGCGATGTTGGCGTCCATCTCGTTGTTGCTGAGCCCGGGGTAGTTCGCGCCGCCATAGCTGTTGGCCGCCGCCGGGATGTCGCTGGTGCCCAGGGTGCGGCGCGGGGACTCGCTGACGGTGCTGGACCAGCCGTACATGCCCAGGCCGGTGTATTGCCGCTGCTTGAGGGTCACGCCGAACAAGGTGCGCGCCGGCTCGTTCTTGATCGTGACGTCCACGCAGGCGGCCTTCCAATTGTTCTGCAGCACCTGCTCCGTCAGCTCGCGCAGCCGGTTGCCGGCGGTGGTCGCGATCTCCAGCGACAGACGCTGACCCGCGGCGTTGCGGCAGATGCCGTCGGAACCGGGGGTCCAGCCAGCCTCCTGCAGCAGCTTCTTGGCGCCGGGAAGGTCGTAGGGGGCTGGCTTGATGCTGGCGTCATACATTGGGTGCAGCGGGTTGACCCAGGTGGCGGCGACTGGCTGCAGCCCCTCGAACAGCCGGGTGGCCAGCGCCTGCCGGTCGGTCGCCAGCAGCAGGGCGCGGCGGGTGCGCACGTCCTTCAGCAGCGGGTTGTCCAGGTTGAGGTCTATGTGCTCGTAGGTCAGGCTGGGGCGGAACTCGTAGTTGAAGCGGTCAGGCGCCTGCTTCCGCAGCGCCAGCGCCTGGTCAATCGTCAGGCCCACGCCCTCGCCGGCCACCAGGTCCACGTCGCCGGCCAGCAGGTTGGCCTGCAGGGCGGCGGTGTTCTCGATGGTGCGGAGCACGATGCGGCGCAGCGCCGGCTTGGGGCCGGGCCAGTGCGGGTTAGGCTCGAACACCACCTGGGAGCCCGATTGATACTGGGTGATCATGTAGGGGCCGTTCCATAGCCCGGCGGTCGTCGGCTCCCGCGCATACAGGGTGTTCTTGATGTAGTCGCCGGGGCTGGTGGCCTTGGCGGCGATCTCGCCCTCCAGGTGCTCGGGGACGATCTGGTCCCACATCATATAGTCGTTGATGATGCGGTCGGTGTGCAGGATGGCGGTGCTGTCGTCCACGACGTCCACCCCGCTGGCCCTGGCCCAGGGGTAGGTGTTGCCGGACCCGGTGTTGGGATTGGACGCCAGATGCCAGGTGAAGGCGATGTCGCGCGCCGTCACCGGCTTGCCGTCGCCCCACATCAGCCCGGGCTTGAGCTTGATGGTGATCTTCATGCCCTTGGTCCCCTCGGGCCGGTCCTCGATCGCAGCGAGGCCGTTCTCCAGCGACGGCAGCTCGGCGCACAGCAGGCAGACGGGGTGCCAGTCCTTGTCGAAGGCGCTAACCTGCCGCTGCGAGAAGGCGAGGGCGTAGTTCTTGATGACCTCGGGATCTATGAACGGGTTGAGGGTGCTGGGGAACTGCGCGGCGCCGATCACCAGGTCGTCCTTGGCCTGTGCCGGCGCGGCGAGCGCCAGGGCAGGGATGGCTGCTAGAAAGGCATAGCGCAATCGCATGGGCGGCATCCTCGTATAAATGCGGTGCAGCATAGCCGCTAGGTTGGCATTAACGTCAACAGTGCCGGCGCTTGCTGCTCCCTCTCCCTACGGAAGAGGGCCGGGGTGAAGGGGCCTTCAAGCACAGGTCTTTCAAACGATCTAGATGCAGGCGGCGTGCCAGGTGCTCCGCTCCGAAGCCAAGACCCCACCATGGCCAGCAGCGACGCGATGGCGTGCCGGGCGCCGTTGGCCCGGACACTGCCGTCCGGCGACCAGCCCAAGCCCGATGCAGCCGCCGATCAGGATGCCGACGATGCGATACCTGACCTTGGCGGCCGACATCCCTGCCGAAACCTGAGTGACGATGGCGACGCAAATCCCGGCGGTCGAGGCGGACTCCACCTGGGCGAAGAAGGCGACGTAATAGGCCAGCAGCATCGCAAGCGTCATCCGCGCGGCGAACAGCACCACGTCTGGGACGAAGCCGGGCAGAACGAAGTATGCAGGGGGCGCTGCTGCAGCCGTGTCCGACACCTCCGGCCCCCGGCTCAGCCGGTGTTCAGACGCAACGCCGGGCCTACTGCGCCCTGATCCAGGTCTGGCTGCGGCCCAGCAGGCTCACGCCCAGGTAGCCGCGCACCACCAGTTTCTGCCCGCCGTCGTCCAGGCGGACCGAGGACTTGTAGGAGCTGCCGGTTTCAGGATCGAGGATCGTGCCGCCGTCCCAGACATCGCCGTCACGCTTCAGGCCGCGCATAATGTCCAGGCCGATCAGCGGCTTGTCCTTGCGGTCGTCGGAGCACTTGACGCAGGACAGGCCGGCGCGGGCCGGGTCGGTGATGCGCTCGATGCGGCCATACAGGGCGCCGCCGGACTCGAAGATGCGGACGGCGCCGTTCTCCTTGCCGGTCTTGTCGTCTATCGTCCGCCATAACCCGACGGGGCTGGCCGCGCCTTGCGCCGACGCCGCGCCGCACAGCGCCAGCAGGATCAACAGCACACGCATCGGGAGTCCTTTGATCGTCATGCCGCGGGATATGCGGGACCCGGCGCCGCGCGGCAAGCGCCGTCAGTCCCCGCCGTGCCGGACGGCTCCCGCCGGCAGCGCCGTTCAGGACGCCAGGGGCACCAAAGGAGGCCACGCGGGCAGCACCATGTCCGGCAGGACCGGGGCCATTACGCACGCCAGCGACAGATGGGTTATGCCAGACTGCCCGGCGGAGGTGGCGGAGGCGACCGTGATGCAGGGCGAACTGGCGCCGTCCGTGGACCCTGCGGCCATGAGGCCGGACAGCGCGGCGGGACAAGTTCGGCGGATCATGGCGGCTTCCCGCGACCGGCCCACGAAGGCTTATTTACCGAACCTCTATGACGGCCAGATCGTGGACCGCCCGGGCGCCGTGGCTGTCGCCGGGAACGACAAGGCGGGGGGCAGGCAGGGAAAGGCCGTCCATGGCGTAGGCGATCAGGACCTGCTTGCCTTCAAGGTGCGGGTCCATCTCGCCGAACGCGACCGCCACCGCATAGCCGTCGCTGCCCCGGGCCATCAGAACATGCTGGTGCTGGGTGGCGTGGCCCGGTGCGTCCACCGGCGCCGCCGCCTGCAGCAGCGGCCAGAGCAAGGCGCCGGTGTAGGTGATCTTGCGCGGCCCCTGCGCCGCGGCCACGGTGACCTCCACCGTGATGGCCGGCAGGGCTTGCAGGTCGGCCAGGGCTAGGGTGCGCGGGTCCTTGACCGTGCCGGACAGCGCGACGGCGACCGGCGCCGGAGAACCGTCCGCTAGCCTGGGCGCCGCCGCATCCTGTGCAGCAGCCGTACCGGCCAGGGCCAGCAGAACGGCAGCCGGCCACAACTTACGGCCGGCGGTCCTGGCACGCGGCACCGGCTACTTGCCCACCATCACGTCCGACGATTTGATGACGGCGGTGGCGTCGTCGCCGGGCTTCAGCGCCAGGTCGTCAATCGCCTCGTTGGTGATCGAGGCATGCACGATGAGGCCGCCACCAATGTCTATGTGGACGTGGCCGGTGGTCTGACCCTTGGTGACGGTCACGATCTTGCCCTGGAACTGGTTGCGTGCGCTCAGCTTCATAGTCGCTCCTAGTTGCCATGCCTCGGCTGTGCGTAACGGAACGCTAACGCGGATGGGCTGAAATCGTCTATGTGCGGAACGAGCATGGCTGATGACGGTTCAGCAGCCATGCCACACAGAGCCTGGACGAAGGTCATGTTGCAGTGCAACATAGTCGGTATGGTGCCGTTGTTGACTGTTAGGGCACCCATGCCCGGCACAGGGAAGGAAACCCCAGATGCGACCAGACAAGATACGCGGAAACGTGTTCGTGGCAAACCTGCCCCGCGGCCTGAAGGATGAGGAACTGGCGGAAGCGTTCGATCCCTTCGGCATCGTGCTGAACGCGCATATGGCGCGCGACCCGGCCACCGGGGAGACCCTGGGCCACGGCCTGGTTCAGCTTGCCCCCGATAAGGCGGTGGAGACGGCCGTCGCGCGCCTGAACGAGACGGGGATCGGCGGACGCCGGATTGAGGCCCGCCGGGCCGACCCGGACATGGGCATCAGCCCGCCGCCGCGCCTGCGTGAGGCACCGTCCCGCCCGCCGCGGACCGAGGCCGTCGTGGTGGAGCGCCGCCTGCCGCCGCGCACGCCGACCCTGGTCATGGCAAAGCTGGGGCCGCGCCCGCGCCGGGATGCATACTGAGAGTTAACCCCTTTATGGGTGCTCGTCGGCGCTCCAGCTTCATTGGATGAGCAAGGGTTTTATTGAGTTTGGTTCGGTGTGGTCTTCGGTTCTGGAGCGGTTTGAGCGGCACGCGCCGGCGGGCGTGATGGCGCGTCTGGCGCTGAAGCACGCGCTGCCAGGGGGCTGGGTGGACCTTCAGCCCGCCTTGCGGACTGTTCCTCCGGGAGATCGCCACACGATGGTGTTCGAGGCGCACCGGCAACCCATGCTCCAGCGCCAGGCGCGCGATTACACCCGCCGGCGCGTGCCGCTCAAACCGCTCCAGAACCGAGGACCAAACCGAACCAGCCGCAACAGGGTCCTTGCTCATCCATTGAAGCTGGAGCGTCAGAAAACATCCTGAAAGGAGTGTTCTTAGCCCCATAACGGCGGTTGATCCGCAAGGCAAATTGTTGCACCTTGCAACTATCCGATGGAGACCCCGCCGTTGCCGACCGCGCATCTCAGCCTGCTGGCCGCCGCCCGGCCAAGCGGCGCGCCGCACATCACCGTCCTGCTCGGTTCCGGCCATCAGCATGAGCAGGCGGTGCGGGACCTACTGGCCACGCTTGCTCCCAGCGCCCGCATCATACGGGTCGGCAACCCGTTGCGGTCGCCGCTCACCATGGAGCGCATCCTGATCCAGGGCGGTCAGCCTGAGGTTGGGCTGCTGGCGGACAACGCAGCCGAGGATGCGCTGCAGCGCCTATGCCTCCGCCGCCCGAGCGAAAGCCGGGTCGTGCTGGTCATTGACCAGGCCGAAACGCTCAGTACGAGTGCCATCCGCATCCTGTCGCGCCTGGTGGCACCGGGAGGACGGCCCAGCGCCGGCATGGCCGCCGTGCTGCATGTCGTCTTCGTCGGCCTGCCCTCCTTCAAGCAGCTGCTCAAAGACAAAGCGGCAACGCCGATCCGAGAGGCCCTGGCCCAGGGCGGCCAGCAAGCACAGGATGCAGCGGCCAGCGTGACGGCAGAGGATTTTCCGCCGCCAGCCGACTTGACGGCGTTCCTGACCCAGCGGCCGGGCACCGCCGCGGAACCTGGCCCGGCAGCGCCGCAACTCCCGGCTTCATCATCGGCTGAACAGGACTTCGCGCCAGGATACGCCCGGCCCGCCAGTCCGGGCCGGTCCCCCCTCGATCAGGCGGCACTGCTGTTGATCGCGCTGTGCGTCGTGGGTGCGGGAACGGTCGTCGGGCTGCCCTACATCCTGCAGTGGCTCGGGATGCCCTGACGCGATAGGCATCGTCGGCAACGCGCGGCAGACGTGGACGGGCGCATCGGGCTGGTCGCCGGCGTTTCCATCCGGAATGACGTTACTACGGAGCCGGCACCGCCTGGCCTGGCGGGGCGGCTAACCCGCCTCGACCTCGATCTCCGTCAGCCCCGCCGCCAGCAGCGCCAGCAGGTCGGCGCGGTCCAGGGCGATGCAGCCCGCGGTCGGCGCGCGGTCCGAGCGGGCAAGGTGCAGGAAGATGGCGCTGCCCGGCGCCGGCCCGGGACCGCGCACCGGCGGCGCGTCATTCCAGCCGAGCACGCCGACCACGTCATATACAGCGTCCGCCCGCCACAACTCCTCATGCCCTGCAGCATAGGGCAGCTTGATCGGACGGTTGTAGGCTGAGTCCGAGGGATCGTCGCACCAGCCGTCATGCGGCGCCAGCGGCGACACCGGAACGGCGGCGCGCGGCCGCGGCAGCCGGTCCGCCCGATACAGCACCCGGCGCAGCGGCAGCAGCCCTGCGGGAGTGGTGCCGTCCCCTTCCTGCTTGCGGGCGCTGACGCCGCCGGCGCCCAGGACTGCGCGGGCCTGAAACGCGCCGAGCGTCACCATCCCATCCCGTCCCATCCGCGCCCTCATACCAGCCCCTTCTCCCATGCCTGCGTATTCCGCCATTCCTGCGCCGCGGCGGCGTAGGCGGCAAGGCCGCGGCTGGGATCGGGCGCCGTGCCGGGCGGGGGGTCGTCCGCGAACCGGGTCGGCTGCAGGAACTCCGGCACGGTGGTCGCCAGCGTGGTGTATTCGCCCTTGCCGAGCGTCCCGGGCGTGACCGGCTCCATCGGGCGTTCCGACCCGGTCTCTGACATGCCGGCCGGGGTCGGCGGGCGGCTGCGGTCCGGTCCCATGCTGATGATCGCCTCGATCAGGCCGAACAGCCCGGCGCCGAGCATCCCCAGCGGCCCGCCAAGGATACCAGCACCCAGGACGCGCATCGTGGCCGGGATGGTCTCACCCGTAACCGCCCGGTAAATCGTGCCGACCACCGGCAGATGATGCAGGGGGTTCAAGCCGCGCATCACGTCGGAGAAGCTGGCGTCCACTGGCATCGGCCACGCCTGGTCCGGCCCAATCGGCCCGGCGCCGTCCGGCGGCGTGGCGTAGCCGAACAGGCGGGATGAGGGGTCAGCGCCGGGGGTCGGTGGGATCATGGCGAAGCTATTGCAAGCACCGGGCCAAACGACTGCTTCTCCCTCCGGGAGAGGGAGAAGACGGCATCGTTCCGGCAGCCCGCGCTGTTGGCGGACGCGCTAAACTGCCTTTAGATATCCGCGTAGCAGTGCGTCTCCGCCGCCCCGCCCGGGTTGGTCACGGCGCCCAGGTAGGCCGGCCCCACGGTCTGAGCATACTTCCAGATCGCGCCGCTGTTGTAATCCGTCCCCCGTGGCGTCCAGGCCGCCCGGCGCTCCGCCATCTCGGCGTCGGACACCAGCACCTCGATGGTCCCCGCCTCCGCGTCCATGCGGATGCGATCGCCATTGCGCAGCAGGGCGATGGGCCCCCCCACCGCGGCCTCCGGCCCCACATGACCGACGCAGAACCCGCGCGTCGCGCCGCTGAACCGGCCATCGGTGATCAGCGCCACGTCTCCGCCCATACCCTGGCCGTAGATGGCGCTGGTGGTGGACAGCATTTCGCGCATTCCCGGGCCGCCGCGCGGCCCTTCGTAGCGGATAACGATGACATCGCCCTTCTTGTAAGCACGGTCGTTGACGGCGCGGAACGCCTCCTCCTCGCTGTCGAAGCACACCGCCGTGCCCTCGAACTGCAGGTTGGCCATCCCGGCCACCTTCACGATGGCCCCCTCCGGCGCGAGGTTGCCCTTGAGTCCCACGACGCCACCGGTCCTGGAAATCGGCCGCGACACCGGATAGACCACGTCCTGATCGGTCGGGAACACCACATCCTTGTGGTTCTCCGCCAGCGTCTTGCCCGACACGGTGATGCAGTCGCCGTGCAGCAGGCCGCCGTCCAGCAGCGCCTTCAGGATGACGGGGATGCCGCCGACGCGGTGGACGTCCAGCGCAACATACTTCCCGCCGGGCTTCAGGTCGGCGATATACGGCGTGCGCTTCATGATCCGCACGACGTCGTCCATCGTGAAGCGCAGCCCGGCCTCATGCGCCAGCGCCGGCAGATGCAGCCCGGCGTTGGTGCTGCCGCCGGTTGCACCCACCACGACGGCCGCGTTCTCCAGCGCCTCCATCGTCACGATGTCGCGCGGGCGCAGGCCGCTCTCGATCAACGCCATGACGGCGCGGCCGCTTTCCACCGCCCAGCGGTCCCGGTCCTCATACGGCGCCGGCGCCCCGGCCGAGCCGGGCAACGCCAGGCCGATGGCCTCGCTGACGGTCGCCATCGTGTTGGCGGTGAACTGGCCGCCGCAGGCCCCGGCCGAGGGGCAGGCGACCTTCTCCAGCTCCAGCAGCTCGCCATCGTCCATGTTGCCGGCGGCGTGCTTGCCCACGGCCTCGAACACGTCCACCACCGTCACGTCGCGGCCGTGGAAGCGGCCCGGCAGGATGCTGCCGCCATACATGAACACGCTGGGGACGTTCAGGCGCAGCATGGCCATCATCATGCCGGGCAGCGACTTATCGCAGCCGGCCAGGCCGACCAGCGCGTCGTAGCAGTGGCCGCGCATCGTCAGCTCGACGCTATCGGCGATCACCTCCCGCGACACCAGCGACGACTTCATGCCCTGGTGGCCCATCGCGATCCCGTCGGTGACGGAGATGGTGGTGAACTCGCGCGGGGTGCCGCCGGTCTCGGACACGCCGCGCTTGACCGACTGCGCCTGGCGGTTGAGGGAGATGTTGCAGGGCGCGGCCTCGTTCCAGCAGGAGGCGACGCCGACGAAGGGCTGGTTGATCTCGTCCTCGGTCAGGCCCATCGCGTAGTAGTAGCTGCGGTGCGGCGCCCGGTCGGGACCGATGGTGACGTGGCGGGACGGCATGTTGCTCTTGTCCCAGCGCTTCTTCAGCATGGTGTGTCCTCAGTTGGTTGATGATGCTTCCTGCTCCCTCTCCCTCCGGGAGAGGGTCGGGGTGAGGGAAGCCGTGTGCGCTGCGTCAGCCTATGGCAGGACAGCCCGGTTCCGTTATGGACAAGCTTAGTCCTGGTGGCCTTTCCCTCACCCCAACCCTCTCCCGGAGGGAGAGGGAGCAGGACCAGTCCCGCTCCTCGGCGCGATCCGGGCCAGCGCCGCCGCCAGGCGTGCGGCCTCGGCCTGATGCGCCGCAAGCCGTTCGCGGTTCTCCTCCACCACTTCCGGCTTGGCCCGGCTCACGAAATCCGCGTTGTCCAGCTTGCGGACCACCTTGTCCGCCTCGGCCAGCGACTTCTGCCGTTCCCGTCCCAGCCGCGCCCGCTCGGTGTCCAAATCTATGATCCCAGCCAGCGGCAGCACCACCGTCGCCTCGTCCACCACGATCTGCGCGCTGTCCGGCGGCATCGGGCCGTCCAGCGCCCTGATCTCCGAAGCACGGGCCATCCGCTGGATGCTCCCGGACCAGGCGGCGGCATTCGCCAATGTTGCAGGGGCCGCGTCGCGCAGCAGGATCGGCGTGAGCTTGCTGGGCGCGATGTCCATCTCGGACCGGACCGTGCGGACCTCGGAGACCAGGCGCACCAGCCACTCCAGCTCCTGCCGCGCTGCCGCCGGGTCGGCAACCGCGGCCGGCGCCGGCCAAGGCGCGCGGATCAGGCTGCACGGGGCGCCGTAGCCCAGGTTGTCCCACAGGTGCTCGGTGACGAAGGGCATCGCCGGATGCAGCAGGCGCAGGATGACGCCCAGCACGTGCGCTGCCGCCGCCCGGACCTCGGCGGCGTCCGCGTCGGCGGGTCCGTTCAGGACGGGCTTGGCGAACTCCAGGAACCAGTCGCAGAAGGTATGCCAGGTGAAGCGGTAGGCAGCGGCGGCGTAGTCGTCGAAGCGGTAGGCGTCCAGCGCCGCGGTGGCCTCGGCGACGGCGGCGTTGCAGGCGTCCAGCACCCAGCGGGTCAGCGGCAGCCGGGCGCCGGCCGGGTCGAAGCCCGGCCCCCCTTCGTTTTGAGCGGGGGCCACCCCGTTCATCTCGCAGAACCGCGCCGCGTTCCACAGCTTGGTGACAAAGCTGCGGCGGTTCTCGACGGCGGCTGCGCCCAGCTTGATGTCGCGGCCCGGCCCGGCCAGGGCGCAGACGGTGAAGCGCAGCGCGTCCGTGCCGTAAGCCTCGATCAGCTCCAGCGGGTCAATCACGTTGCCCTTGGACTTCGACATCTTCTGCCCGCGCTCGTCACGCACGAGGCCGTGGATGTAAACCGTGCGGAACGGCACGTCGCGCTTGAAGTGGTGGCCCATCATCATCATCCGGGCGACCCAGAAGAAGATGATGTCGAACCCCGTCACCAGCACGTCGCCCGGGTAGTAGCGCTGTAGCTCCGGCGTCTGCTGCGGCCAGCCGAGCGTCGAGAACGGCCACAGCGCCGAGCTGAACCAGGTGTCCAGCACGTCCTCGTCCCGGGTCAGCGGCTCGTCGCGGCCGTAATGGGCAAGGGCTGAAGCCTCCGCCTCCGCCTCCGTGCGCTCGACGAACACCGTGCCGTCGCCGCCGAACCAGGCGGGGATGCGGTGGCCCCACCAAAGCTGGCGGCTGATGCACCAGGGCTGGATGTCGCGCATCCAGGCAAAGAAGGTATTCTCCCATTGCCTGGGCACGAAAACGGTTGCCCCGCTCTCGACGGCGGCGATGGCGGGCTTGGCCAGCTCACCAGCGTTGCAGTACCACTGCGTCGTCAGCAGCGGCTCGATCGGCACGCCGGAGCGGTCGCCATGCGGAACCTGGTGGGTATGCGGCTCCGTCCGCTCCAGCAGTTCCAGCCGCTCCAGTTCGGCGACGATGGCCTTGCGGGCGGTGAAGCGGTCCTGGCCCTCCAGCTCGCGCACGAAGTCCATGCCCTCCGGCAAGTCCAGCTCAGCCGTCGTCACCCGGCCCAGCTTGTCCAGCACGGAGGGCATCGGCAGGTCATGCCGCCGGCCCACCTCGAAGTCGTTGAAGTCGTGCGCCGGGGTGATCTTGACGGCGCCGGTGCCTTTCTCTGGGTCCGAGTAGGTGTCGGCCACGATCGGGATGCGCCGCCCGGTCAGCGGCACGACGGCGTGCCGGCCCACCAATTCGCGGTAGCGGTCGTCATCGGGATGCACGGCCACGGCGGTATCGCCCAGCATGGTCTCCGGCCGGGTGGTGGCGACGGTGATGAAGCGGCCTGGCTGCCCTTCGATGGGGTAGCGTATGTGCCACAGGCTCCCCTTCACCTCCCGCGCCTCGACCTCCAGGTCGGAGATCGCGGACTGGAACTGCGGGTCCCAGTTCACCAGTCGGCGGTCCCGGTAGATCAGGCCCTGCTTGTAGAGGGTGACGAACACCTCCCGAACCGCGTCCGACAGGCCGTCGTCCATCGTGAACCGCTCCCGCTCCCAGTCGAGCGAGGCGCCGAGGCGGCGGAGCTGGCCGGTGATGGCGCCACCGGATTCCGCCTTCCAGTCCCAGACGCGCCCGGTGAAGGAGTCGCGGCCGATCTCCTGGCGGGTCTGGCCCTCCTTCGCCAGCAGGCGTTCCACGACCATCTGGGTCGCAATTCCCGCGTGGTCAGTGCCGGGCTGCCACAGGGCGTCCCTGCCCTGCATCCGGCGCCAGCGGATCAGGGTGTCCTGCAAGGTCATCGTCAGCGCATGGCCCATGTGCAGGCTGCCGGTTACGTTGGGCGGCGGGATCATGATGGTGTAGGGCGCGGCGTTGGACGCCGGGTCGGCATGGAATGCGCCGGCGGCCTCCCATCCGGCATACAGGCCCGGTTCGACGTCGGCGGGCACGAAGGTCTTGGACAGCATCGGGGGGTTCTAGACCGGGGCGGGGCCGGGGTGAAGCGGGACATCACGGGGGACTGCTATACCCCCAGGAAGCGCCCCAGCATCTCACGGTCCCCGGCCAGCGTGCCGGGTTCGCCGTCATAGGCCACCTGGCCCTTCACCAGCACCGTCGCCCGGTCCACCAAGCTGAGCACCGACGCGACCGTGCGGTCCACCACCAGGGTCGCGATCCCGTCGGCGCGTATGAGGGCGATGGTGCGCCAGATCTCGTCCCGCACCAACGGCGCCAGGCCTTCGGTCGCCTCGTCCAGGATGAGCAGGCGCGGGCTAGTCATCAGGGCGCGTCCGATGGCGACCATCTGCTGCTCCCCGCCCGACAACTGGCCGCCTCGATGGCTGATGCGCTGGGCCAGGCGCGGGAAGGCGGCCAACACCCGGTCCAGCGGCCAGCGTACGGCGCCATCGGCACCGGGGCGGGCGGCGAGCAGCAGGTTCTCGCGCACGGACAGGGAGGCGAATACCCCCCGTCCCTCCGGCACGACGGCGATGCCATGCCGCGCCCGCACATGCGCGGGCTGGCCCGCCACGTCATGCCCGTCCACCAGGACCTGACCGGCGCGAACCGGCACCAGGCCGAGCAGGGTGCGGATCAAGGTCGTCTTGCCCATGCCGTTGCGGCCCATCAGCCCGACGGCCTGGCCCGGCATGATGTGCAAGTCCACCCCGCGCAGGATGTGGCTGGCGCCGTAGTAGGTGTGCAGGCCGGTGGCGGACAGGATAGGAGTCATGCCGGCTCCCTCTCCCCCCGGGAGAGGGAGCACAGGATCCCTCACGTTCACGCCGCATGCCCCAAATAGGCATCCTGCACCCGCGCCGACGCCCGGATATGCTCGGGCGTCCCCTCGTCCAGCACGCGGCCGTCCACCATCACCGTCAGCGTGTCGGCGACGGCAAACACCACGTCCATGTCGTGCTCGATCAGCAGCACCGCATGGTCCGCGGCAAGGGCGCGCAGCAGCAGGACGATGCGCTCCGCCTCCTCCGGCCCCATGCCGGCCAGCGGCTCGTCAAGCAGCAGCACCTGCGGATCGGTCGCCAGCACCATCGCGATCTCCAACTGGCGCAGGCCGCCGTGGCTCAGCGAGCCCGCCAGCCGTGATGCATCGGCATGCAGGCCGGCACGCGCCAGCGCACGGGCCGCCGCCTCGATCAGCCCGGCCTCCCGCGACGCCCGGCGCAGCAGCCGGCCCGGCGGCGACAGGCGCACCTGCGCCGCCAACCGTACGTTCTCCGCCACCGTCATCTCCCGCAGCACATTGGTGCGCTGGAAGCTGCGCCCGACGCCCGCTCGGGCGAAGCGCCAGTTGGGCCAGCCCGTCGCGTCCACGCCGCCGATGCGGATGCGGCCCTCGCTGGGCGCCAGCTCGCCTGACAGCAGGTTGGTGAGCGTGCTCTTGCCCGCCCCGTTCGGCCCGATCACGGCATGCAGGCATCCTCGCCGCAGCGCCAGCGACACGCCGTCCACCGCTGCCAGCCCGCCGAAGCGGCGCACCAGGGTCTCGGCCTCCAGCAGCGGCGCGGTCACGCCGGGTCCTCGATCGCGACCGGCACCGGAGCCGGGCGGCGGAACCGCACCCCGCTCAGCCCATGCGGCAGCGCCAGCACGACGCCCAGGATCACCAGTCCCTCCACCAGGTGCTGCCGCTCGGTCACCAGCCCGGCGACCTCCCCCAGCACGGCGAAGGCCAGCGCGCCCAGGATCGGCCCGTGCAGCCAGCCGGCGCCGCCCAGCACGATGGCCAGCAGCCCCAACGCCGACCGGTGCCAGCCCAGCAGCTCCGGGCTGACGAAGGGCAGCGTCATCGCAAGCCCGTGCCCGGCCACCCCGGCGAGCGCGCCCCCCAGCACGAAGGCCGCCAGCTTGTAGCGGTGCGCCGGCAGGCCGAGCGCGGTCATCCGGTGCTTGTTGGCGCGTATGCCCAGCAATGCCCGCCCGAACAGCGTGCGGAACAGCCCAGCCAGCCCGGCATACACAAGCGCCAGCACCGCCAGGTTGATCCACAGCAGCACCGCCGGGCGCTGCCGCCGCGGCACGTCCCACACCCAGCCGAACGCCCCGAGCGCGGGCCGGGTGATGTAAACTCCGTCCGCCCCGCCCCCCAGCGGCGTGTCGTGGAACACGAAGAACAGCATCTGCCCGAACGCGAGCGTCACCATCAGGAAGAAGAACCCGCGCGTCCGCAGCGCGAGCATCCCTACGGCCAGGGACCCAAGCGCCCCAGCCAGCGCCGCGGCCGGCAGCGTCAGCAGGATGCTCGGCGCCGCGCCGCCCGCGGGAGCCAGGAACCAGACGGCATAGGCGCCCAGCCCGAAGAACGCCGCGTGTCCCAGGCTGACCATGCCTGCCCCGCCCACCAGCAGGTGCAGCGACAGCGCGAACAACGCCGCCACCAGCGCCGCCGACACGAACTCGACATGGTATTGCGACGCGACCAGCGGCAGGCCGGCGATGGCCGCCGCGCACGCCAGCAGCAGCAGCGTCCCGGCACGGCCGGCGACCTGCATCTAGGCGCGCGCCCCGCTGAACAGCCCGGCGGGCCGCACCAGCAGCACAGCCGCCATCAGCACGTAGATGGCCGCCCCCGCCCCGACCGGCACGAACACTTTTGCCAGCGTGTCCACCAGCCCGACCAGCAGCGCCGCCCAAAACGCGCCCGCAACCGACCCCAACCCGCCAACGACGACGACCACGAACGACACGATCAGGAAGCCGTCGCCCATGCCGGGATAAACCGAGTAAAGCGGCGCGGCCAAGGCCCCAGCCAGCATCGCCAGCGCGGTGCCGGCGCCGAATACCAGCATGTGGACGCGCCTGGCATCCATGCCCAGCAGGTCCACCATCTCCGGCTTCTCGGCGGCGGCCCGTATCGCCGCGCCCGCCTTCGTGCGCTCGATAGTCCAGAACATCAGCCCGGCGACCAGCAGGCACGCCGCCAGCACCGCCAAGCGATACGCGCTGTAGGAGAACCCGGCCGATACCGGCACCGGGACGTCCAGCCACGCCGGCACCGCAACGCCGTGGAAGCCGTTGCCGGCGACGATGGACCGCGCTTCCTCGAACAGCAGGATCAGCGCGAACGTCAGCAATACTTGGTCCAGGTGCTCCCGGTGGTAGAACCGGCGGAACAGGAACCGCTCCAACACTACGCCGAGGGCGGCCCCGCCCAGCACCGCGAGCGGCAGCGACAGCCACAGCCCGGCACCCGCCTGGGCCACCATGAAGGTGACGTAGGCGCCGACCATGAACAGGCTGCCATGCGCCAGGTTTATGACGCCCAGCACCCCGAACACGAGCGTCAGCCCGCTGCTAATTAGAAACAGCAGCAGGCCATACTGCAGCCCGTTCAGGACCTGGACCATCAAGCCGCCTGTCATCCTCTCCCTCTCCCTCCGGGAGAGGGCCGGGGTGAGGGAAACCACAAGCGCAAACCCAGACCGCATCGGGCGCAGTTGGGCTTGCACGGGCCGGGACCGGCCCGTGCGGCCTTTCCCTCACCCCAACCCTCTCCCGGAGGGAGAGGGAGCAGCTGGCGCCGCGTCGGCACGGCAGCCCTCATGCCAGCTTGCAGCCTGTGCCAGGATCGGCCAGCGCCTCTGCCGCCACCCCGATCACCCGGTTCTCGCCGCCGCGTGCCTCGCGCAGGTAGATGTTCTGCACCGGGTTGTGCGACGCCGACAGCGTGAAGGCGCCGCGCGGGCTGTCTATCCGCGCCCCGCGCATGGCGGCGAACAACGCCTTGTCCGCGTCCATGTCGCCCTTCACGGCGTCCACCCCCGCCGCCAGCAACTGCGCGGCATCATAACCCTGGACGGCGTAAACGTCCGCCTCCCGCCCGGCCTTGTCCTTGAACGCCTTGCGGAAGGCGGTGTTCTTCGGCACGTCCAGCCCGTCGCCATAGTGCAGCGCCGTCTGCACGCCCTCTGCCGCCGCGCCCTGGGCCGTCAGCGTCCCCTCCGTCAGGAAGCCTGACCCGCACAGCGGCAGCTTGTCCCTCAGCCCGGCCGCGGCATAGTCCCGCACGAACTGCACCGCGCCGCCGCCGGCGAAGAACGACCCCACGGCCTGCACCCCCAAGCCCGGCAACTGCGCCAGGATCGGCTGGAAGTTGGTTTCCGGGAACGGCAGCGTGAGGATCTGCACCAACTCCGCTCCGCCGGATTTCAGGCCATCACGGAACCCCTCGGCCGATTCCCTACCCGCCGCATAGTCCCATGTCACCCAGACCGCCTTCTTCACCCCCGTCGCGGCCAGCGCCTTGCCCATGCCATAGGCCGGCTGCCAGTTGCTGAACGAGGTGCGGAACACGCTTTCCGAGCACAGGTCCCGCGACGCCGCGACATTGCCGGCATTGGGGATGATCAGCGGCACCCCCTTCTCCCGCGCTGCCTGCACCAGGGCCATCACCACGCCGGAATGCACGGTGCCCACAAGCACATCCGCCTTGTCCCGGTTCAGCAGCCGGTTGACGTTGCCCGGCGCCGCAGCCGGGTCGGAGGCGTCGTCCAATTTCACGACTGTCACTGCGCGTCCGCCCAGCTTGCCGCCGCGCTCGGCCAGGTGCATCTCAAAGGCAGAGGTGATGTTCTCGCCCAACTGCGCGAAGGTGCCGGAATAGGGCAGCATCAGGCCGACCCGCAGCGGCGCGGCCTGCGCCAGCGCCGGCCGCGCCAGCACGCCGGCTGCCGCCAGCCCGCCCAGTTCCCGCCGCGTCAGCCTGATCCCGTTCCGCATCGTATCTCCCCCGTGGTGCCCGCCGTCGAAACGCGGGCTGAATTACACCGGAGTGTGATCGAACTCACGCGATCCGGCCAGGGGGGTCCGCAGCCGCGCCAAGCAAACCTGCGAAGGTCAGCACGCCATCCAAATGCGAAGCCCGCGCAGGCCCGCTCAGCAAGACAGCGCGTGGACCACGGCAACCTCGTCCGAGTAAAGCCGGCACCAGTGCGGCATCAGGTCCAGCAGTTGGACCGCAGGGCTTCCGGGCGGCAGCAGGGCCCAGCGGACGCCATAGGTGCGGAACAAATCCTCCAGGGCCGCCCGGTTCGGCGACGTGGCGGCGTCATAGGCCCGCATGAACGCCGGGCCATACAGGTCGGCCCGCCCGTCAATGAAGGGCCGGATGCCGGCATAGATCAGATATCCGCCGAATGAGTACTCGTTGAACACCGGCTGCGCTGCCAGGGCCGGCGGCACGTGCGCCACCGCCACCGCCGGGACCGGGTTCTTCCCGCCGGGTGCGACCGGCAGCAGCAGCCGCAGCACGACCAGCCCGCCGGTCGCACCCAGGCCCCACGTGGCCCAGCGCGCCCCGCCGCGGTCCGGACGAGGCGCCGGCAGGGCAGCAGCAATGGGGCCGGCCAGCAGCAGCGGCAGGATCACGCCGACCAGCGCCTGATGCCGCGTGTGCGTCAGCCCCAGGTGCAGCAGCCCCAACAGGATCAGCAGCCGCACCGGCGGCAGCCTGGCCCCGCGGGTCAGCGCGACATACAGCCCGGCCACCAGCACGATCTCCAGGGGTTGCAGGGTGCTGAAGTCGGTCGGGCGCCATTCCACGATCATGCTGAGCTCGGACATGCCGACGAGCTGGAACGGGAACAGCAGCCCGGCCAGCCCGTGCGGCGTCACGGCCGCGGCGGCAGCAGCAGCCAGCAGGAACCCGCCCCACCGCATTAAGGTCCGGCGCCAATCCGCCGGGGCGTCCAGCAGCGCCTCCAGCCCCAGCGGCAGCACGAGCATCAGCCCGAGCATGTATCCGCCATGCAGGTTCGCCCAGATGCACATGACGGGCAGCAGCCAGAGCGACGGCGCCCCTCCCCTCGCCCGCGCGATGAACAGCCCGGCGACCCAGGCCTCAAAGAACGGCAGCGCCAGGATATGCGGCCGGGCCAGCATGCCCGGCGCAACGCAGGACGCCGCCAGCAGCGACATCAGCAGGACCGCCGGAACCGGCAGCCAGCGGCCGAGGTGCCGCGCAAGCTGGAAGAACGCGGCGGCCACGGCCAGCGCCGTCAGCGTGACGATCCCGCCCCACCCGGCGGCGCGGAAGGCCAGCGCGAACGCAACCTCCGCCAGCCACTCATGCGCGACCCAGGGGGCGCCGGCCCGGGTGTAGGAGAATGGGTCGGTGTGCGGCACCGCGCCGTGGGCGATCATCCACTCGCCCGCCTTGATGTGCCAGAACGTGTCGGCGTCGTTCAGCACCCCCGGCACGAACAGGGCCACCGCCAGCATGACTAGGCCCGCAAGCACCGGCGCAGCCGTGGCCGCAGGCTTGCGCCTGCCCGGTACGGCAGCCTCAGCCGCGAGGACTACGACCGGCACCAGGTTTCGCCCGGCGCGCCCCGGCAAGCCCCGGCGTCAACGCCACCGGCACCAGGCTGCAGGCCTGGGTCATCGGTAAGTCCTCATCGCTACTGCGACACTGCCCGCCCGACCAGCACCGGCGTGAAGAACGTGCTCACCAGTCCGAACAGCTTGAAAAGCTGGTCCGTGCGTGCCGAGGCGACCAGCAGCACGTCCTGGTCCCGCATCGCCACCTTGGTCGTCAGGAAGTAGTTGGTGGGGTTCAGCATATCCACGCGATACATCACCGGCGTGCCGGCTGGCTGCACCTGCAGCCCCAGGCGCCGGGCCACCGCCGGCGCCTCGTAGCGGATCAGGAACACCGCATTGGCGTCGGCACGGCTGTTCTCCGGGCCGCCGGTGCGGGCAATGCCCTCCGCCAGCGACACGTTGGCGGTGTTCAGCGGCACCTGCTCCACCTTTTGGCTGGCGCCAAAGGCGGTGAAGCTGCGGGGCTTGTAGATGAGATGCACCCGGTCCCCGGGGATCAGGGTGATGTCCTGCCGCGGCTGCTGCGTCAGGGCTTGCAGCAAGATCCGCGACGTCGTGTTGCGCCGCGTGACCTGGACGAAGGTGTCGTAGTCCGGTTTCTTCGGCCCGCCCGCGATGGCGATGACGTCCAGGAGCCGCTCATGCCCCAGGGTCAGCGGCACACGGCCCGGCTTTTCCACGTCGCCAGACACATACACCGTGCTGCTCAGGTTGTTGGCGAGCGACACGACCACCTGCGGGTCCGTGCTCTTGCTCTTCAACCCGCCCTCGATCACCCGCGCCAGCTCGGACGGCGTCCGCCCGGCGGCGCGGATGCGCCCGACATACGGGAAGCTGATCGTCCCGCCCGCCTCAACCTGCAAGCCAGGAATCGTATGACGCGCCGCGCCAGGGGTGAGCGAGTTGACAGAGGTGCCGCCGGTTTCGATGCCCGGCTCCGATCCGGACGCCGCGCCGAACAGGCTCGTGCCGACCTCGAACACCGAGATGCTCAGCACGTCCCCGACGCCGATGGCGTCCACCCGGCGCGGGCGGCCCAGGGCGTCCAGAGCGCGCAGGTCATCGGCTGGCGCCAGGCTGATGGCCGCTACCGTTTCCGGCGCCAGGTTTACGATGCGGAAACCGATGCTGTTGGCGGCGGACTGCTCGGCCTTGAAAACCTGCCGCTCCTCCGGGGTGCTGGTGGGCAGGGCGCTGCATGCCTGGACGGCGGCGCACAGGATGAGCGCGGCGGCCCGGCGGCGGGAAGGCCGGCGAGCAACGGGGTCTGTGACGAGGCGGCACGAAAGGTCGGGCCGGCCGCCGGGCGCATTGGCCGGAACCTGGGAGCCGGACGCCAAAGGCCGGGAATCGCGGGAATATGTCACATCGCGCTTGTAATCCGGCTTGCCCGGCGCGAACAGGGCGGACAGGAAGCACGTCGCATCGGACCGCCCTGCCGTGTGCATCCTGCAACGCCCGGCCGCCCTCGGCGACGCTCCGGTTGATTTCGCTGCACTGCACGCCGTATAGATTGCGTATGGATGGATTGAACGCGCAGGTCTCCCACGCCGAGCCGCAGCTTCGGCGCTTCCAGACGCACCGGGCGCCCCCGCCACGGCCGAGCCTCTGGTCCCGCCTCCGCCGCCGGCTGCCGTTGCTGTTGTTCGTTGTGGCGCCCACCGTCGCTGCGACCGTTTATGAATTCGGGTTTGCCGCCAACCAGTATGTGTCGGAGGCAAAGTTCGTCGTCCGCGGCGCGGCCACGCCGCCAGCGGGAATGCTCAGCAGCCTGCTGCAAGGCGCTGGCGTCAGCCGCGCGCAGGACGATACCTTCGCCGTCCAGGACTACATCCTGTCCCGCGACGCGCTGGAGGAGCTGGGCGGTGCCGTTGACGTCCGCGACCTGTTTGCCCGGCCCGAGGCTGATGTGCTGTCCGCCTTCCCGTTGCCCTTGCTGGGCGACACCAACGAGCACCTGTTCAAGCACTACCTGCGCCACGTGGACGTGTCATACGACAGCACCACCGGCGTCACGGCCCTGACCGTCAAGGCGTTCCGCGCCGAGGACGCAGCCACCATCGCCCGTGCGCTGCTGAAGGGCGGGGAGCGCCTGGTCAACCGCATGAACGACCGCCAACGCGAGACCACGATGAAGGAGGCCCGGCGCGAGGTGGGGGATGCCGAGGCCCGCATGCAGCGCGTGGCGACCGACCTTGCGGCCTTCCGCAACCGGGAAGCGCTGCTGGATCCGAACAAGCAGTCCGCTCCGCTGCTGGCCGCCATCCAGGACATGACGAACCGGGTTACGGCGTCCAGGACGCAGCTCGGCATGCTGATGCGGGCGTCGCCGCAAAGCCCGTTGATCCCGGACATCCAGAACCGCATTGACACAATGCAGAAGCAGATTGACACGGCACGGACACGCATCACCGGCTCCGATAAAAGCATGGTGCCGCAGATCACCGAGTTCGACATGCTGACCTTGCAGCGTGACTTCTCGGAGCGGCAGTTGTCATCCGCGGTCACATTTCTGGACACGGCGCGGCTGAACGCCGAGCGGCAGCAGCTATACCTGGACGAGATCGTGAAGCCGAACGAGGCGGACTACGCCGCATATCCCAAGCGCTTCGCCGACGTTGCCATCGTGTTTGCCACCCTGTTCGGGCTTTACACCATCTGCTCGTTGCTGGCGGCCGGCGCACGCGAGCACCGGACGATGTAGCCCTGCCGCCGGCGCCGTTCGCAGGCGCCGGCCCGCCATCGGCACGCCATGATCCACTGCATTGATATTGTAAAAGAGTATCACGTCGCCGGACGCGGCAGGCGTCGTGTGCTGGATGGTGTGAACCTGGACGTCGCGCCGGGCCAGAAGATGGCCGTGCTGGGCCGCAACGGCGCCGGCAAATCCACATTGATCAAGATCATCGGCGGGGTGGAGCTGGCAACGGCCGGCAAGGTCGAGCGCACCATGTCCGTATCCTGGCCGCTGGCCTTCGGCGGCGCGTTCCAGGGTAGCCTGACCGGGCTGGACAACCTGAAGTTCATCACCCGCATCTATGGCCTGGACTACCAGGACACCCGGGACTTCGTGGACGACTTCTCCGAGTTGGGCCACCAGTTGACCGAACCGGTGAAGACCTACTCGTCGGGGATGCGCGCCCGGCTGGCGTTTGCGTTGACGATCGCTATCGAGTTCGAGTGCTACCTGATTGACGAGGTCATCATGGTTGGCGACCAGCGGTTCTTCCGCCGCTGCCAAGAGGAGCTGTTCGAGAAGCGGGCGGACCGGGCGCTGGTGATCGTGTCGCACGACATGAGCTTCATCCGCGACGTCTGCGACACCGCCGCCATCATCCACAACAGCCAATTGGAAATGTGCGACAGCGTCGAGGAAGCAGTGGGAGTCTACAACAGCCTGTAAGTTTCCCTCTCCCTCCGGGCTACGGCATTCATACATCTCTTCGCCCAACAAGGAAAACAAGGACTTGCAAATCGTATTACTTTCGAGATTATCTCGATACCGGATTGCATAGAGCGTTGTTCTGCTTGCTGTTCCCTTGTAGATGCACGAATTACTGGGCTTACCGGAACAAGATGTGTGAATGCCGTAGCCCTCCGGGAGAGGGTCGGGGTGAGGGGGTCTTCCAGCGCCGCCCTCGCTGATGCGATGCTTCGCTCAGGCCGAACCGTATGTTCTCCGCTTTGCAGCAAAGACCCCCTTACCCCGGCCCTTTCCCGGAGGGAGAGGGGGAAGCAGGCTACTGGTCCCGCGTCGGCGCCACGATCGGTACTCCAGGTGGTCCGGCCAGGACCGACGCATATAGGCGTCGCAGCCGCGACTGGTACTCAGGCAAAGCGAACCGAGCCGACTGCTCCAACCCCGCTACCGACAGGCGCGCGCGCAGCGCCGGGTCGCTGTCCAGCGCCCGCATCGCCCCGGCGATGGCACCGGTGTCATAAGGGTTCACCAGCAGCGCGGCATCGCCCGCGACCTCCGGCAGGCTGCTTTCCGTGCTGGTGATGACCGGGGTGCCAAGCTGCATCGCTTCCAGCACCGGCAGACCGAAGCCCTCATACAGCGACGGAAACACCACCGCACGCGCGCCGCGCACCAGCCCGGTCAGCCAGGGCCGGGGCATATACTCGAACTGCCGCACCCGGCCGGAGGAAACGAATCCGGCGTCCCCGCCCTTCCCGCCGTTTGCCCCCTGCACCAGCCGCATCTCGCCTTCCGACTTCCAGGCGCGTCCGCCGACCACGGCCAGGGGCGTCTGGATGCCGGACGCCAGGTAGGCCTCCAGCAGCCGGCCGACATTCTTCTTCGGCTCCAGTGCGCCGAAGAACAGGAAGTAGCCGTCCCGCTGCAGCCCGAACAGGCCCGCAAGCCACTCCCCCAGCCCGGCATCGTCCACCGGCAGCGCGGCGGGCACGGCGGATTGGTAGGTGTTGGTCACCCGGTCCCCCGGCGCCCCGAACAGGTCCATGATGTCCCGCCGCGACGCCTCCGACACCGTGCACACATGGTCGCCCCAGTGCAGGCAGCCGCGGATCAGGCGGAGATACGACCGCTTGTTGTCCAGCGTCGTGTAGGGCATCCGAAGCGGCACCAGGTCGTGCAGGGTGTAGATGTTGCGCGCGCCTTGCAGCAGCACCGGCAGCGGGTAGGTCCAGTGCATGATGGCCGGCGGGTCGGGGATGCTGATGGGCATGAAGCGGCCCCAGCGCTTGAAGTGCCGCTCCGCCCGCCCCCACAGGTCCCAGACATTGAGGATGCGGTCATAGGCCGGCATCCGGCTGCGGAAGCCCTCGGACAGCACGCGGCCAGTGACCGGAATCTGGATGGCGGCGCTGGGCTGCAGGTCGCCCAGGGCCTCCCGCGCCCAGCGCGGGGTCATGACCCACGGCGGCTTGCGTCCGCCTTCCTGGTCCAGGCTGTCGAAGAAGATGACCTCGCGCAGCAGCGCCGGGGTGCGCGGACCGATTGGCAGGCCATACAGCACGTCCACCGGATGCCCCATCCCCGCCAGCGCCTGCGTCAGCACCCGGCCGTAGGTTGCAACGCCGGTTCCGCGAGGCATCGCCAGGTTGAAGCCGTCAACGCCGATGCGGATGGGCGCAGCGCCTGCCTGGCCCGCTGGTGTGATTGCTGCCTGACCCTGATCCATGGACGGGGCTTGTCACAGATCGCTTCGAGGGGGAAGCAGCGCCTCCGCCTCGGCCCACAGGCGGCGCACCACGTCGCCGGCGGGGTCCGGGCGGGCCAGGGCGGCGGCCTGGCCCGCCCAGGCCTGCATCCGCCCGGCGTCCCCGGCGGCCCGCGCCGCGGCCCGCATCGGCGCGGTCAGGCCGCGCTGGACCGGATAGGGCGCCGCTGCCGCCGCCGCCGCAGCCGCATCCGTGTAGGCTGAGGCGACGGCACGGCCCAGCCGGCCGCTGAAGGCGCGGGTGGGCACGGTCGCCTCCGGTTCCAGCTCGTGCAGGGCGTCGGCCCAGGCGGGGGCGGTCCCCGCCTCGGGACAGCGCAGCAGGGCGGTGCCGACCTGCACGGCGCTGGCGCCCAGCAACAGCGCCGCGGCCACGCCCCGGCCGTCGCCGATCCCGCCGGTGGCGACGACCGGCACCCGCAGCCGGTCCGCCAGGCGCGGGATCAGCGCCATCAGCCCGATGCCCTGGCGCTCGGCCGCAGCCGCGTCGAAGGCGCCGCGATGACCACCGGCCTCGATCCCCTGAGCCACCACGGCGTCTGCCCCGGCGACTTCCGCAGCCAGCGCCTCGGCCAGGGTGGTGGCGCAGGCGAACCAGGCGATCCCCCGGGCGTGCAGGGCGTCCACGAAGGCCGGGGGAAACAGGCCCATGATGCTGGACACGACTGCCGGGCCGGCCTGCAGCAGCGCGGCGCACTGCGCGTCGAAGTCCTGGGCCGGAGCCTCCGCGGCCTCCGGCGGCACGGGCGGTCCCCAGGCGCCAAGGAAGCTACGGACGCCGGCCTCCAGCGCCGGGTCGCGCCGGGGCGGCGGGTCGGGGACCCAAAGGTTGATCTGGAACGCCCCGTTGCTGCGGCTGCGGAACCCGGCGGCCCAGTCCCTGATCCCGGCGGGGCCAGTCAGCAGCGCGCCCATCGCGCCCATGCCGCCGGCGTCGGCCACTGCGGCGGCCAGCTCCACCGGGCAGGCACCGGCCATCGGCGCGGACAGGATGGGAATCCGAAGGCCGAACCGGCGGCAGAAGGCTTCGGCGCGGTCGCGAGGGGTCGGCATAGGGCGGGACCTTTCGTCGTGGCCGGGCTGGAATGCCGC
>JAABUT010001269.1_pt1 | contig 30058 bp, 28 predicted proteins | sample 5559281 | NCBI WGS metagenome assembly JAABUT01 (sample SAMN10711880, study PRJNA513359) | rock metagenome | isolation source: Antarctica rocks | place: Antarctica: Victoria Land, Ricker Hills nord | collected 2016-01-04
CAACCGGCGACCGCCCCACTCAGCCCATCCTGCCGCCATGTGGCTTCGTCCACCGGCCGCGATCACCCGCCGACGATGATCACCGCGGTTTGGGGCTGGTGACAGCATTCTTACCGGCACCCCAATTTGCCGCAGCTACCGTCTTGGCAGGCAATCTGGGACACAAGCGAAGCTATCGTGTGCGGTCTGCTCCGCGCTCAGCGCCGCATGTCTGCCGGTCCCGTGCTGACCGGCAGCCCGGCCGCAAGCCACGCCTCGAACCCGCCCTCGAGATCGGTCGCGCGGTGCAGCCCGACCGCGCGCAGCGATGCCGCGGCCAGGCTCGAGCTGTAGCCCTCACGGCACACGACCACCACTTCGACGTCGGCGGAGACCGCCTCGGGTACCCGCCACGGTGATTTCGGGTCGAGCTGCCACTCGAGCACAGTACGGTCGATGACGACGGCGCCGGGCAGCTCGCCCTGCTGAGCCCGCTGGGTTTCGGTTCCCGTGTCTACCAGCAGTGCCCCGCGCCGGGCCGCGCTCTGCGCCTGGGCCGGCGTCAGGCGGCGCACTCCCTTTCGCGCGGCAGCCAACACGTCTTCCACGCCCACTCCCGCACGATAGGCCGAGCGCAGCAGCGGCCAGCTTGGCGGCCATCTTGCCGATGGTTGCCACCGCCCCGCGCGGGGGCGGCATGCGGCGTCGCCGTGACGGCCCGCACCCTGGACAACAGCGCTGGCGCTGGCGGCACGTTTGCCTCCGACCGTCGCTGATGACAGCGGATCTCACCGGGCCTTCGGGTGACACTGCCGTGCCGGCCGGCTCGAGGTCCAGGCAGCGCGCCAGGGCGACGACGCCTCGTTGGTCCCGTTGGTGGCGCGGCGCTCGCTGCTCGGGGCCACGCACCCGTGACCACGCGAAGCCCGGGCGGCGTTCAGGGTCAACACCGACTGGCGGTCAGTGCCTGGGGCGGTCCGCCGGGTAACGGCAGTCGGCCCGGCCCGTTGAAGGGCGCTCCGGTGACGACGGTCGACTCCGCTTGCGTTTCTTGCGCGACTTGCTTAGCTTCTTTGAGAGAGGAGGACCAGGCATGAGCACCACCACGAACGCATCGGCCATGAAGGCTCGGGGGAGTACCAGGCGCCGCACCAGTGCAGCAGGGGTATTGCCCTCCGTAGCTGGCACCGGGTCAGGCTCACCAGAGCGGGGTGGGCAGGTGAAGGCTGCGGTGACGCAGCTGCTGCGCGATGCTCCCGCCGCCGAGGTCGACCGGGTGCTCACAGCGACCAGCGCGGGAGCCGGGCCGGCCCTTGACGCGGCGCTATGGGGCCCGACGCCGAACCGGGAGCAGGCCGCGGCGGGGGTCCTGGCCAATCTGCGTAAGCAGTTCGTCGGTCGCCAGGCGTTGGAGGGGGAGTCGGTGAGCCGCGCTGAGGCCGCCGAGCTGCTCGGCATTTCAGAGCAGGCGGTCACCGACGGGCTGGAAGCGCGTCGGCTGCTCGGGTTCAAGCGGGGACGCCGTTGGCTGATCCCGGCCTGGCAGTTCGACCCGGAGGCCGAACGTGGGGTGCTGGTTGGGCTGGCCGAGCTGGCCGGGGTGTTTCCCGGGGGAGTGGTCGCCCTGTCCGGGTGGGTCACCCGCTCGAGCCCGGACCTCGCCGGTCGTAAGCCGCGCGACGTCCTGGCCGACGGTGGCACCGAGGCGGTCCTGCAGTTGGCCCGGATGGTGACCTCAGCCGGGTGGTGAGGCCGCTCGACGCACCGAGGCGGCCGGTGCCCGCGGGCGGAACGACGGCGACCTGGCGTTGGCGCAGGCCTACCGCCGCTCGGCCTTGGGGATGGTGCCGGGTGTACCACCACAGTCGGCAGACCTCGCGGGGGGACAGTGCGCGCGACTTCGGTCCGCTGGCCCGCTTCGACCCACACACCTTGCCGGCTGCCGCCCCCGGTCTCGACCCGGCCCGGCGTAGCGTGCTCTACGCCGGTCAGGACCTGGCCACCAGCGCGTGTGAGGTGTTCGGCGAGGCCGGTGAGGCACGGCTGTGCCCGGCCTGGCGCGTCGCCCTGCTGCGACCGGTGCGGCAGCTGAACTTGTTCGACCTGACCGCGCCGGCTCAGCGATGGCGATCAACGCGCTGCCGTCACTGGCCGACGGTCCCTACCCGCGCCAGCTCACCCAGGCCTGGGCCCGGGCGGTCTACGAAGACGATCCCACCGGCCGGCACGTCGCCGGGATCCGCTACCGGTCCGCCTACAACAACGGGCCCGCCCTGGCCCTGTGGGACAGCGAACAACGTGTCGTCGTCGTCCAGGACGCCGCCGGCACCGAGCAGGACTTCGCACTGCGCCACCGACAAATGCTCGGCCGGCTCGAGGCCGCAATGGCCGCGCGGCACATCGTGATCACCCTGCTCGACCCTGCCTACTGCCCACGGTGCGGCACCGACCGCTGACCAGCGCCACTGCGCGCCGGGTCCTCGCCGAAGGCCGCAGCAGGAGGCGCCTAAGCGACGTAGATGACATCCGCACTGCCTGAATTGACATAACAAATTATCGGCGGGCTGTTTTGGGCCGGGGAGGGCTTATCAGGTCGAGGTGGCGAGGTTTCCGTGGTCCTTAGCGACGACGGCAGTTACGCTTCGAGCCCGGCTGACAACTCACTCTGCCTACGCCGTGATGGCAGCGCCGGAACGGAAGTACCTTCTCGATGCCGCCGCCCGTGTTGTGGATGCTGAAGCCGCACGCCGAGGAACGGATCGGGTGCCGTTGAGCATGGCCGCGTACTGTGCAAGATGGGGGCCGTAGCACCCGCGTGTACGCGATTCCGCCCCCGTTGTCTAGCTTGTCATGGCTGACGAAATGCTGAGTCGACCCGCGGCAGTATCGGCTACCTACCGATGGACCTGTCTGGGTCGTTGGCAGGATCGCCGGTGGCGCCCATCAATTCTGAGACTTCCCAAGCAGCCTGCCGTACCAGCAGGCCAAGCTCGTGACAGCGCTCAAGAGGCATGCGCAACTCAGGGGCGCTGATGCTCAGGCACGCGATGGGCTGCCCAGTGTGGTCCCAGATGGGCGCCGCCGCAGACCTGATGCCTGGTGTGCGTTCGCCAAGGGAGATCGAATAGCCAACCCGGCGAGTCTCGTCCAACTGTTGGCGAAGAACATGGGGGTCGGTGATCGTCGCCCCAGTAACGGCCTCAAGTGGCTCTCGGAGCACCTCCTCCCGCCGGGCCGCTGGCAGGTAGGCGAGTAGGGCTTTGCCTGGAGCCCCTTGCGGAAGCGGGACCGCAGTTCCGAGGTCAGTGTATGTCCGGCGTAGCGCGAGTCCGCTCTCGGCTTGTGCGATCGTCACCCGATTTCGCGTGCCGGCACGCTCATGCAGTCCGACGGTCTCCTCCACGCGGTCTCGGAGCTCGCTCATCACTGGCAGCGCGGCATCGCGAAGCGTTGCGTGCGTGGCGGCTGTGTGTGCTAGCTGCAGTAGAAGGGGGCCAAGCACGTAGCGGCGGTCACCGGTTCGGCGCACCAATTTGTTGTGCTCCAGGGCAGATAGCAGTCGGTGCACAGTGCTCGTCGCCAGGCCAATCTCGTGCGCGATCTCTGTCACCCCGAGGGCAGGCTGCTGACGCGTGAACGAACCCAGGATCGCGGTGATTCGATCGATGCTCTGCACACCCGAGCCCTCGGTAGATAGCCCGGGACGCAGCGCCACCACAGTCCTCCACCCTCGATGTTGCGCCGCAGTCAATCCGCCGTGAAGTGTTGACGACATGTGCGGCCAGTTCTAGTCTTCCCACGGAGCGGTACCGTATCCCGTATCGTGGGAAGGTGCAAGACTGCATGGGACGAGGTCAGATCTCCTGCCAGGACCAGAAGTTGGAACCGGACAGGACCTGACTGGCTGTGCAGCGGCGCTACAGGAACTGTCTTTGTGCCCGCTACGGGCACCTCTCAGGAGGTAAGCAGATGACCCCCAACGTCACCAGCCGTCGTCGGATCGTAGCGACGGCGGCGGGACTCACAGTCTTAACTCTCACCGGCTGCGGCGGAGGCGCCAAGGCCGGAGGCGCCAAGGCCGGTGGAAACACGATCACCCTAGGGGTGCTCGCACCCTTCACGGGTCCCAACGCACAGTCGGCGACCGACCTGATGAAGGGCGTCAACCTCGCCGTGAAAGAAGTCAATGCTGCGGGTGGCGCGGGAGGTAAGCAACTGAAGGTCGTGACCGGGGACACGGTCAGCGACCCCACCGACGCGGTTAGCGCTGCTAGCAAGCTCATCAACGCCGACGGTGCCCAGATCATCATCGGGCCTCGGACCTTGACCGGCCCCGCAGTCCTGCCCAAGACCCAGCAGGCGAAGGTCCCCGAGTTCATTGTGGGTGGGTCCACCGTGCTCGACCAGAGCAACGACCCCTACTTCTTCCGGACCTCACCGTCTGATTCTCAGCAGGGCATTGCGATGGCGGCCTACGCGACCCAGAAGGGCTACAAGCGCGCGGCGTTGGCGTTCGAGCAGCAGCCGGCCGCGCAGACCCTGAAGGCTCCTATCACCGCAGCCTTCACCAAGCACGGCGGCCAGATCATCACCACGGTTGACATCAGTCCGTCGCAGTCCTCCTACCGCAGCGAGATCCAGAAGCTGTACTCAGGCAACCCGGACGTGATCTTCACTCAGATCAGTTCTCAGAGTGCAAGCGTGTTCTTTCCGCAGGTCAAGCAGCTCGAGGGACTGACCAAAACCCCCTACATCGGGTCGAACACCTTCGACTCCTCGGACTTTTTCACCGCGATCGGGCCGGAGATCGCGAAGGGGCCGATCTACGCGACCCAGTCCAGTAGTACCGGAGGGGCCGGGGCCAAGCACTTCACCGAGGAGTACAGCAAGGCCTATGGAACCACCCAGATCGCCAACCTGGCCGACAACATGTATGACGCGGTGATCCTGGCCGCGCTAGCCGTGCAGAAGTCCGGTGCTACAACTGGTCCGAAGGTGGCCCAAGCGGTCACCGAGGTGTCGAACCCCCCGGGCATGACGGTCTCCAGCTACGCGGAAGGCCTCGCCGCCCTCAAGGCCGGCCAGAAGATCAACTACGACGGGGCCGGTGGCAACGTCGACTTCGACAAATACCACAACGTCTTCGGGCCCTACACGGTCCTGCACTTTGACCAAGCCGGTAAGACGCAGTCCGTCGGTCAGCTACCTGCTGACCTTTTGTCCCACTACTAGGCGGCAGTGCACGCGACATAACCAGGAAGGAATGGCACTGCCCGGTGACTCTACTTCTGAATTCCATTGGCTTCGGGCTCGTTACGGCATCGGTGATCGCCATCGGGGCCGTTGGACTCACCCTGCAGTTCGGGATTACCAACTTTGTCAACTTCGCCTACGGTGAGTTGCTCACACTGGGCGCCTACGTCGGTTACTACTGCACTGTTGTCTTGCACTTGAACCTGGCCGTTGCCATCTTGGCGGCCATCGTGGTCACGGGCGCGTTGGCCGTGGTGCTGAACGAGGTCATCTTCACCCCGTTCGTCAAGACCAAGGCCCGCCTGTTCATCATGCTGATCGTCACAATTGGCGTGTCATTGATATTGCAGAACGCCTACCAGATTGTGTTTGGTACAAACTTCTACCGATACAACGTGACAGGAAACAGCAGCCACAGTCTTGGGCCTTTTTTACTGACCACAACGCAGCTGCTCATCATCGGGCTCGCCGTCATTGCGCTGGCCGGCCTACAGGGACTGTTGCGCTATACCCGTCTGGGAAAGTCAATGCGGGCGATGTCGGACAGCGCCGAGCTCGCTGAAGCGTCGGGGCTCAACACCGGCATGATTACGCGTCTGGCTTGGTTCCTGTCCGGCGGTCTGGCCGGTATCGGCGGGGTCGCGCTGGCTCTCAACGTCTACACGGTCACGCCCAACCTTGGGAATCTGTTCGTCTTCATTCTCTTCGCCGCCGTTATTCTTGGCGGCGTTGGTAAACCCGTGGGGGCGATGCTGGCCGCGCTGATCATCGGTGTAGCGATGGAAGTGTCAGGCGCATACATCAACTCGGCCTACAAGACCGCGGTGGCTTTCGCCATCCTCATCGCAGTCCTGCTGTTTCGCCCTAGCGGACTGTTCACTACGAAGGGCAAAGCCTGATGGAGTACTACGTCCTGCTGATAGCAACGAGCTTGGCCATCAACTCCATCTTCGCCCTGTCTTTGAACCTGCAGTTCGGCCTGACCGGCGTCCTGAACTTCGGCTACATCGTCTTCGTCGCCGTCGGCGCCTACATCACCTCGGTCACCACCCTCGGTCACGGCGCCCCAGGCTTCCTGCAGACCTACATCGTGCGCTGGGACCTGCCCTGGCCACTGCCCCTGCTGGCCGGCGGACTGGCCTCAGCTGCGCTCGCTGCACTGGTCGCCGTCGTGGCGTTGAAGGACCTGCGCAGCGACTACCAGGCCATCGCCATGATCGCAGTCGCCCAGGTCCTGTGGATCATTGTCGGTAATCGCACCAGCCTGTTCAACGGCTACCAGGGACTGGCGGGTATACCGCGTCCGTTTGGCGACGCCCTGGCCTCTGCATCACCGTTGACGAACGACCTCGTCTTCCTCGGCATCTGCCTGGTGTTTCTGGCCGGCTGCTTGTTTTTGTGCCGCCGCATCTACCGGTCACCGTTGGGCCGGATCATGCGCGCCATCAAAGATGATGAGGTAGTGCCGGAGAGCTTCGGCCGGGGGAGCCTGCGTATCCGGTTCACCGCATTCGTCCTCGGCTCGTTCATCGCTGGCGTTGGCGGCGGCCTGCTGGTCGAGCACGACTCGGCCTTCGGGAGCAACGGCTGGGTCCCGATCGAGACCTTCATCATCTTTGCCGCGGTGATCATCGGCGGAATCGGCAACAACCTTGGCTCCATCTTAGGTGCTGCCGTTGTCTTGGTCGGCCTCAACGAAGCGACCCGCTTTTTGCCCAGCAGCATCCCGGCGGCCACCGTCCAGCCACTTCGAGGCATTCTGATCGGCGCCTTGATGCTGCTCGTGCTGCGATTCCGCCCGCAGGGTCTCATCCCTGAGCGGCGGAACCGGCTCTATCAAACGCGACTCAACCGGCCGGTACCTCAGGGGGCAACCCCGGCCCTGAGTAAGTAGCGGCCGACATGACCGCGTTGATCAGCGTCCACGACGTCACCAGGAGCTTCGGCGGAGTCCAGGCTGTACGTGATTGCAGCCTGGACGTTCACGAGGGAAAGGTCACCGGCCTAATTGGTCCCAACGGCGCGGGCAAGACGACAATGTTGGAGATGATCGCCGGCGCCCTGCGACCAGACGCCGGGACCATCACGTTTGACGGACACAACGTCGCTGGGGCCGGCCGCACGAAGGTCGCCCGACTCGGGCTGGTACGTACCTTCCAGATGGCCCGTCCGCTTGCCACCATGCCGGTCCTGGAGAACGTCATTGTGGGACAACAACAGCAGGCAGGAGAGAACCTGCTGCGCCTGTTCTCGCGGTCGTGGCGCCGACAAGAATCAGACCTGCTGGATCGGGCGGAGCAATGCTTGGCAGCTGTTGGCCTGGCGGAGAAGCGAGACCACCTCGGAGGCGAGCTGTCCGGCGGTCAGCAAAAACTTCTGGAAATGGCTCGTTTGATGATGGCCAACCCACGGATGGTGCTCTTGGACGAGCCTATCGCCGGCGTGAATCCGGTTCTAGCCGGGGCCCTCGCCAAGGTGATCCGCGGCTTTTTGGACCACCAAATCAGCGTGCTGGTGGTAGAACACAACCTGAACTTTGTCGACCAGACGTGCGACGAAGTCATCGTGATGACCGAAGGGTCGGTACTGGTGCGCGGGACGCTGAAAGAAGTACGTGATGACCGTCGCGTTGTGGACGCCTACCTCGGTGTGGGGGCTTAGATGCTGACCGCCGCATCCATCGTAGCTGGCTACCGAGGTGAACCCATCCTGCACGGCGTGAGCATGACGGTGCAGCCCAAGCAGGTCACTACCGTCCTTGGCCCGAACGGAGCCGGGAAGTCAACACTGTTCAAAGCGCTGCTGGGTTTCGTGGACCTCACAAGCGGTACGGTGACCGTCGCCGGTCAAGGCATCTCGCACTTGCCGCCCTATCAGCGGGTCCGCGCAGGGCTGGGATACGTCCCCCAACTCGGACGCATTTTCCCCTCGTTGACGGTTCGCGAGAACCTCGAGATGGGCGGCTTCGTGGGCCGGCCGGAGAACAAGCGCGACATGGCCGAGATCTTTGACCTCTTCCCTGACCTGGCCAAAGTCCCCAAGGTCAGCGCTGGGGGCCTGTCCGGCGGGCAACAGACGATGCTGGCGATGGGCCGCGCTCTGATGCTTCGTCCCGCCGCGCTGCTGCTCGATGAGCCCACGGCGGGTCTGTCCCCGCTTTACACAGACAACGTCTGGCGGGCGATCCGGGAGGTTGCGCAGCTCGACGTCGCTGTTCTAGTGATCGAACAGAACGTCACCACAGCCCTGAACTACTGCGACTACTGCTACATCCTGCGCGACGGGCGCAACGCCACCGAAGGCATCCCGTCCGAGCTCCAGGGCCGCGATGAAGTCGAAGGGCTGTTTGTCGGTGCCTGACCGCGACACACCGCCCACCAATCATTGGCCCCGGCTCTACCCACTCACCACGTCGACTTGAAGGACTGACAGCTGTGAACGTTACCCGGCAACTCGCCGAGAATGTCGTGACTGCAAGCCGTGAATCTGTAAGTGCCGAGGTCCGTTCGATGGCGCAGAGCACGTTTCTGAATGTGTTCGGCACTGCGATCGGCGCGTCCAGGGACCCAGCTGTCGAGGTGGCCATCGACTTCGCCAGCCGCTACGGCGGCCCCGGCACGGTACCAATTCCCGGTCTGGGCATACGGCTGGATTCGCTGCGAGCGGCCACCGTGATCGGCTTGGCCGCTCACCTTGACGACTTCGACGACACCCACCTGTCGACCGTGATCCACCCCGGCGCCAGCCAGCTGGCGGCTGCGCTGGCCATCGGCGTACCTCGCGGGGTGTCCGGTCAACGGCTGATGACCGCATTCGCGATCGGCTGCGAGGTGCAACTACGGGTAGGCGTCGCCATGTCCCCCTGGCACTACGATCAGGGCTGGCACATCACCGGTACCACCGCGCCGATCAGTGCCGCGGTCACGGCCGCGCTGCTTGCTGATCCAGACCCGGACGTGGAGGGAGTGGAACAAGCGATCACGCTGGCCGCCAACATGGGCCTGGGCCACCGCGAATCGTTCGGTTCGATGCTGAAGTCCTTCCACCCGGGAAAGGGGGCCGCGAACGGCGTCTTCGCCGCTGAACTCGCGCGGCGTGGTGTCAGCGGACCAAGCGACCTACTCGGCCGGGACGGCGGCTACTTCTCAGTCCTGTCCCCGCGCCACGAACCCGCAGTGCTGAACGAAGGCTTTGGCGAACGCTGGGAGCTGCTGAGCAACACCTTCAAGCCCTACCCGTGCGGCATCGTGTGTCACCCCGCCATCGACGCGGGCATCGCGCTGTCGGCGGCCCTGCAACCTCAACTTGAGGCTATCGAGGCGGTCACGGTGCATTGCCACCCACTGGTGCAGGAACTCACCGGAAACCCCCAGCCCGTGACGGGGCTACAAGCGAAGTTCAGCACCATCCACGGCGTCGCGGCGGCCTTGTGCGACGGCCAGGCCGGATTGGCGCAGTACACCGACGACCGGGTTCGCAGCGGCGACGTGCGCCACGTCCGGTCCCTGACCCGCCTCGTCGTCGACACTGACCGGCCTCGGGACTCAGCACGGGTCGACGTCACCCTCGTCGGGGGACAGGTGATCTCCGAAGACGTGCCCCACGCGCGAGGGAGCATGGCGCGCCCCCTGACCGAAGCCGAGCTCAATGACAAGGTGACCGGACTCATCGAACCAGTCCTGCCGCACCAGGCGGGCATGGTCATCTCCGAGGTCACAAGACTGTGCCAGGCGCATGACTTGGCGGCGCTGATGCACGCCGCAGCAGGGATTGCGCAGCGGCCAGCCGAGCCGGTGAGAGTGCGAGCATGACCAACCTCAGTCAGGAGCTTGCCCAGTTCATCGTCGACTTCGACGCCGGTGGGATTCCAGACCTGGTTCGTGACGGTACGTCGGCGAGCACAAGTTTACTTGCCGGCTTGGCCACTGCAGGCAGCGCTCTTCCCCTCGTATCGGCGACACTGTCCACGCTGTCTTCGATGAGTAACCGTGAGCAGGTCGGCCTGCTCGGTCGCACGGAACGGCTGGGGCTGTGCGACGGGCCGATCATCACCGGCGTCAGCATGTTCAGCGCCTCCCACGAGTTCGACCGCGGTGCGGATCGGGACTGGTCTGCTGCCCCGGTGGTGGCAGCGGCTTTGGCTGCCGGTGAGTACAGCGCTGCCAGCGGTCCTGTCACGCTGGCTGCAATATCGATCGGAGTCGAAATAGCTGTGCGCATGGAGCGCGCGATGTCTCCGGCGCTCGCGACCGCAGGGTGGTCATCCGGTGCCGCCGGTGCCCGGCTCGGGGCCGCCGCCGCTACTGGCCGGCTGATGGCACTCACTGTGGACCAGATGGTGTCGGCCCTTGGCCTGGCCGCTACGCAGGCAGCCGGGTTCGCAGCCGTGACCGGCAGCGGGTGCAGTGACGTAGTCCGGGCAAAGGCCGCTGGTGACGGGGTGGAAGCGGCCCTTCTGGCGCGTACCGGCTTCCAGGGCCCTGCAGGGCCGATAGAAGGCCGCCGGGGGCTGTTCGAGGTGTTGGCGCCCCGGCAACACAATCTGCTGGCGATGACCGACGGGCTCGGGACCGAGTGGCTCGGGCAGGTCCCGGCCGACTCACCGGACCTCGGTCGGCGGCTCGGCTGCCCACAGACCGTGGCCGCAGCCTTGGCGTTGCCGACAGCTCCCGACCTGAACCGGCTGTACGCCGCGAGCCTTGAGGACAGGGGCGCTTAGCGCTATGGACCGGCCGTCACACACAGCCCTCCTGGCGCGCTACCTCGCGCAAGCCCGCCACTCAGAGCTGCCCGAGGAGGTCCTGGCTGCCGCACGGCTGCACATCCTGGACACCGTGGCCGCGGTCATCAGCGGAAGCGCGTTGCCACCTGGGCGACAGGGCCGCGACGTGGCCCGGGCGCTGGGCGGCTCCCCGGAGGCCACGGTGATCGGCAGTGAGCTCCTTGTTGGTTCCACCGCTGCGGCGTTGGCCAACGCGATGGCTGCGCACGCCGATGAAACCGACGACTCACACGCCCCGTCGCTGAGCCATCCCGGGTGTGCAGTGGTGCCGGCCGCGTTGGCCGCCGCTGAACGCCAGAGTCGGGACGGACCGGCCTTTCTCCGAGCCGTCGTGGCGGGGTACGACGTGGGCTGTCGAGTGGGACGGGCACTGGGTCGCGACGCCGTCGACCTACGCTTCAGCCGCCCGAGCAGCCATGCCATCGTCGGCACGTTCGGAGCTGCAGCCGCGGCAGCGGTGTTGGCTGAGGCCACCGAGTCGGACTGCGAATATGCGCTGTCCTACGCCGCTCAGAGCGCGTCCGGCGTGACGACCTGGCAGCGCGACGTGGACCACGTCGAGAAGGCCTTTGACTTCGCTGGAAGACCGGCGCATTCAGGTGTCCTCGCCTCGCTGATGGTCGCTTTGGGCTGCACCGGCGTCCGAGACGTCTTCGGTGGCGACCCCAACTTCCTCGATGCGCTGTCGGCCGCGCCTTCACCTGCCGAACTGAGTGCAGAGCTGGGAAGTCGCTACGAGATCGCGCTCACTAACATCAAGCGGTACTCCGTCGGCTCACCCGCCCAGGCGGCAGTGCAAGCGGCTGAGGAGATCGTCCAGGAGTTCTCACCGGATGTTGCCAGGATCGCTCGGATCGACATCGTTTTGCCCGCGGACCTGGCGCGCGTCGTCGATGACCGGGGCATGCCGGACGTCAACGTCCAGTACCTCGTCGCCGGAACCCTCATCGATGCTGTGTGCAGCTTCGAGATGTCCCATAACGTGGCCCGGATGACGGCCCCCACCGTCATGGCGCTACGTGACCGCACGCACCTGCGGCCGGACGACTCCCTCGCCGGCACACGCAGCGGCGAGGTCCGGCTGCAGTTCCTGGACGGCACGACGTGCTCCCGCAAGGTGACCCACGTCCGAGGCACCGTCGAGAACCCCATGACTGCCGCTGAAGTCCACGACAAAGCCGTCGACGTGATCTGTCCCGTGGTAGGCGCCGAGCGAGCGCACGCCATCGTGCTAGCCCTAGAACGCATCGACGAGCTGGATGACATCCGAACCCTTCGAGGGCTCATTCAGCTGCCGGGCCAGTGGTCCAACCAGGGAGCGTGAGGTGCAGACGGACCGGCTGGCCAACGAGCTCGTGGAGCTGGCCAACGTCGCGCCCAACGACAGGTTGCCGGCCCGTCACGCGGCTAAGCGGATGCTGCTCGATGCGCTGGGCTGCGCGCTAGGCGCCTTCGACCACCAAGTCCCGGCAACTGCCCGAGCCTTGGCGTTGTCCCAGCCGCAAGCGTCCGGTTCCCATATCTTCGGCCTGACCGGGCGGTTCACGGCTGAGCGCGCCGCGTTCGCCAACGGGGTCATGATCAGGTACCTGGACTTGAACGACGCCTACGGCAGCGCCGTCGGTATCGGCCACCCCAGCGACTACATCCCGGCGGTGCTGGCCGCAGCCGACGTCACAGCGGCCAACGGCGCCGCGGTGCTGGACGCGATCGTCCTGAGCTACGAAGTCTTCTGCCGCCTGACGGATGTCACACGCCTCGGAGTGCAATCGTGGGACCACGTCATCAACGGCGCCGTCGCCAGCGCCGTCGGGGCCGGGCACATATTTCAACTCACCCGCGACCAACTTCGCAACGCGATCTCACTCGCACTCGTCCCGAACGTCGCGCTCCAGGTCACCCGGTTGAACTCCGTATCCATGTGGAAAGGGTGCGCCAGCGCCAACGCCAACCGCAACGGGCTCTTCGCGGTGGAGCTTGCGAGGGCCGGGATCAGCGGCCCCGATCAACCTTTCACCGGCCGAGGCGGCCTGTTTGAGGCCATCGGCTCGACCGCAGCGTTTGAGGATTGGCAGCGGCCGCACTCGGCCATCTTGGACTGCAACATCAAGCGCTTCCCAGCTGGATACTTCTCACAGAGCGCGATTCAAGCAGCCCTTGAGCTAAGGGAGCAGCTGGGGAACAGCTCAAGAATCAGGAAGGTCGAGGTGGGGACGTTCTCCTTCGGGCTCCAGGTAATGGCTGGAGACACCGACAAGTGGACACCCACCACCCGCGAAACCGCCGACCACTCCCTGCCCTACGTCGTCGCGCACGCGCTCGCACACGGTCACCTCGACATGGATAGCTTCACCCCCGAGGCCCTGACCAGCCCGGCGACGCAACGACTCCTCCAGCAGCTCACCGTCACGCAGGACGATGAATGCGAGCGGCAGTGGCCAGCCGCCTGCATGAACAAGGTGACGGTGCACCTAGATGACGGCACACAAGCCAGCAGCTGCGTCCGGGACTACCTCGGGCACAGCGCCAACCCGCTCACCGACCGTGCGATAGAAGAGAAGTTTCATGAACTCGCTACGCCCGGGCTATCAAACGATCGCACCCGTCACCTTGCCGCCAGCGTCTGGTCCCTGGACTCAGCACCGAGTTTGGAAACCCTTTATACCAGCACCGTGCTCGAGGGGTAGCCATCCACGCGTTGCTGGCACACGGCTCTCAAGCGCGAGGAGCAGGCCGCCCAGCGGCTGGACCGGAGCCCCGTTCGGCCTCACCGCCACCACGCGTCCCCACGCGGGTTCCACGAGCTGGCGCAATAAGGAGCTACCACGTTGACTTTCTTCGCTGACGACCTGGCCGCTTGGGCCGTGGAACTCAATCCGGCCGAGCAGGACCTCGAACTGGCAGACCGCGCACTGCTTGACACCGTCGCGGTGGCTGTCGCAGCGCGCGAGCACCCGGTCCTGACAGTTGCCTCCGGGCTGAGCGAGGCCGCGCGTTGGGCGGTGGCCGGCCACGTGTTGGACTTCGATGACCTGCACATGCGATCCACGACGCACGTCAGCGTGGTGTGCGTCCCGGCTGCGCTCTCCGTCGGGGGGGGTGCCCGCGCCTACCTCGCCGCCGCCGGGGTGATGGCCCGCCTCGGGCTGGTCCTGGGGTGGCCGCACTACGCGGCCGGTTGGCACGCCACCTGCACCGCTGGCGCCCCGGCGGCAGCCGTGGGCGCCGCCGTCGCACTCGGCCTGGACGCGACCGGGGTCGCCACCGCCATGGCGCTGGCGGTGCCGGCAGCAGGTGGCGTCCAACGCGCCTTCGGCACTGACGCCAAGTCCCTGCAGGTCGGCTTCGCCGCCGAGGCCGGGGTGCGCGCCGCGCGCCTGGCGGCCTCGGGAGCCACCGCCGATGTCCGGGCGGTCGACAGTTGGCTCGGGTTGCTCGGCGCGGACCCGACGCGGGTCAACCTGTCCGGGCCAGCGGTCCCCGGCGGCCTCGCCGTCAAGCTGTACCCGTGCTGCTACGCCCTGCAGCGGCCGATCAGCGCGCTGGCCGGACTGGCAGCACAGGGGATCGACCCGGAAACGGTGGACCGGGTCGTCCTGCGCACCCCGCAGGGCACGGTGACGCCACTGATTCACCACCGCCCCGACACCGGCCTGCAAGCCAAGTTCAGCCTTGAGTACGCCGCGGCGACGGCCCTGCTCGACCCGTACCAGGGCTTCGCCAGTTTCACCGACCACGCGGTCCGGCGCCCGGAGGCCCAACGCCTCCTGGAACTCGTCGAGGTGCAGCTGACCGACGGCGGTGACTGGCTCCTGGCCGGCGAGCTCGACGTGGAGGTGCATGTCGGACGCGAGGTGCACCGAACCAACTCGACGTACCCGCCCGGGTCACCCCAGCAGCCACCGAGCTACAACGAGCTTGAGCGCAAGGTGGCTGACTGCCTGTTCGGGAGCGGGCTGGACCCGGCCACCATCGACTGGTCCCAAGCCCCGGACATGCTCAATCGTCACCTGCCCAGCGCCGCGCACCCACCGACCCACCGCCACGCAGGAGGAGAGGAGTCCGCATGGAGGGGCTGAACGAGGAGGAGCGCGCGATCGTGCTGATGGTGCGCGAGTTCGTCGACCGGGACGTCAAGACAGTGGCCCGGGAGCTGGACCACACCAACACTTACCCCGAGAAGCTCATCGAGCAGATGAAGCAGCTGGGGGTGTTCGGCCTGGCTATCGGTGCGCCATGGGGCGAGGCGCGCGTGAGCACGCCGTGCTATGCCCTGGTCACCGAGGAACTGGCCCGCGGCTGGATGAGCCTGGCCGGAGCGATGGGCGGCCACACCGTCGTCGCCAAACTCATCCAGGACTACGGCACGAAGGAGCAGCAGGACACCTACCTGCCGCGCATGGCCACCGGTGAGCTGCGGGCCACAATGGCGCTCACCGAACCGGGCGGCGGCTCGGATCTGCAGGCGATGCGCACCACCGCCGCCCGCACCGGGGACGAATACGTCCTGAACGGCTCCAAGACCTGGATCACCAACGCCCGTACCTCGGGTCTGTTGGCGCTGCTGTGCAAGACCGACCCGTCCGCCACGCCGCCACACAGGGGGATCAGCATCCTGCTGGTCGAGAAGGGCCCCGGCTTCTCGCTGTCCCGCGACCTGCCCAAGCTGGGCTACAAGGGGGTGGAGAGCTGCGAGATCGCGATGACGGACTTCCGCGTGCCGGTCTCCTGCCTGCTCGGTGAGCAGGAGGGCCAGGGGTTCGCCCAGATGATGCGCGGCCTGGAGATCGGCCGGATCCAGGTCGCCTCCCGCGCCCTCGGCGTCGGGCGGGCCGCGCTGGAGGACTCCCTGCGCTACGCCCAGGACCGGGAGAGCTTCGGCAAGCCGATCTGGCAGCACCAGTCGATCGGCAACTACCTGGCGAACATGGTCACCAAGCTGACCGCCGCCCGCCAGCTGGTCCTGTACGCCGCGCGGCGCTTCGACGCCGGGCAGCGCGCGGACATGGAGGCCGGCATGGCCAAGCTGTTCGCCTCCGAGACCGCCATGGAGATCGCGCTGGACGCGATCCGCATCCACGGTGGCTACGGCTACTCCACCGAGTTCGACGTGGAACGGTACTTCCGGGACGCGCCGCTCATGATCGTCGGCGAGGGCACGAACGAGATCCAGCGCAACGTCATTGCCCGTCAGCTGGTCGGCCGCGGCACGGTGGCCCCGTGAACCTCGCGGGTTTGCCGCCGACGACCAAAGGCGCCGGACCGGACGTAGGCAGCGCCCGGTCATGGCTGTTCGTTCCGGGCGACCGCAGCGACCGGTTCGCCAAGGCGGCCGCCAGCGGCGCGGACATGGTCGTGCTCGACCTCGAGGACGCCGTCGCCGAGGGCGCGAAGGCCGCACCCCGGGAGGCGGTCACCCGCTGGGTCGGTGTGGGGCGGACGGCGTGCGTGCGCATCAACGCCCACGGCACGCCGTCCTATAACGCGGACGTCGCTGCGCTGACCGGGCTGCCCGGGTTGGCGGCCGTGCTGGTGCCTAAGGCGGAGGACCCGCAGGCACTGGTCGCGCTCAGCGAGGCGCTGGGGCCGGGCACCCCCCTCGTCGCGCTAGTGGAGAGCGCGGTCGGCGTACAGCGGACCGACGAGGTGGCGGCCGTACCAGGTGTGGAACGGCTGGCTTTTGGGTCCATCGACCTCGCCTTGGACCTCGGTGCCGAGGACGGCTGCCTCCCGCTGCTCTACGCCGGCTCTCGTCTGGTCGTGGCCTCCCGCGCGGCGGGGGTAGCCACTCCCGTCGACGGCGTCACGCCGGCGCTTGACGACTCAGGCGCCGTCGAAGACGACGCGGTCGCGGCGGCGCGGCTGGGCTTCGGCGGCAAGCTCTGCGTGCACCCGGCGCAGGTGGCCGTTGTCAACACCGCGTTCAGCCCGAGCGAGCAGGACGTGCAGCACGCCCAGCAGGTCCTCGCTGCCGCCGGTGGTGGTGGCGCCGTGCGCCTGGACGGGCAGCTGATCGACCGCCCGGTGCTGGAACGGGCCAGGGGCGTTTTGGGACGGGCCGGGCTGCCCTCGCCCGACGCCTCGGGCAGCGCGCCGTGACCGGCTCCGCGCTCCCGCTCGAGGGCATCACTGTCGTCGCACTAGAGCAGGCCGTCGCCGCGCCTTTCGCGACCCGCCAGCTGGCCGACCTCGGAGCCCGGGTCCTGAAGGTGGAACGTGCCGGCGACGGCGACTTCGCCCGCGGCTACGACGAGACCGTCAACGGCATGTCGAGCTACTTCGTGTGGCTCAACCGGGGCAAGGAGAGCGTCACCCTGGACATCAAGGACCCGCACGACCGGGTCCTGCTCGAGCAGATGCTCGCCCGGGCCGACGTGTTCGTGCAGAACCTGCTCCCCGGCGCGGTCGAGCGGCTCGGGCTGGACGCGCCGAGCCTGCGGACCCGCTACCCGCGCCTGATCACATGTTCGATCTCGGGCTACGGGGCGACCGGCCCGTACAGCCGCAAGAAGGCCTACGACCTGCTCGTGCAGTGCGAGGCAGGCCTGCTCTCGGTGACCGGTACCCCGCAGTCCCCGGCCAAGGCGGGCATCTCGGTGGCCGACATCTCGGCCGGGATGTACGCCTGCAACGGCGTGCTCACCGCGCTGTACGAACGCGAGCGCACCGGCCAGGGCACCGACGTCGAGATCGCGATGCTCGACGCGCTGGGCGAGTGGACCAGCCAGCCCTACCTCTACGCGACGTACGGCGGTACGCCGCCGCCACGTACCGGGGCCCGACACGCCTCCATCTCACCGTACGGGCCGTACCGCGCGGGCGATGGCGCGCAGGTGTTCATCGGCGTGCAGAACGAGCGCGAATGGGCCGTGCTGTGCACGCAGGTGCTGGGCCGACCAAAGCTGGCCGAGGACGCCCGCTTCGCCCGCAACCCCCTGCGCGTCGCACACGACGCGGAGCTGCGCGACCTGCTCGAGCAGGCGCTGTCGTCGCTAAGCGCCGAGCAGGTCACCGCACGCCTGGACGAGGTCGGCATCGCCAACGCCCACATGCGCACCATGCACGAGTTCGCCGAGCACCCTCAGCTCGCAGCCCGGGACCGGTGGCGCGAGGTCGCCACCCCGGTCGGGTCCGTCCGCTGCTTGCTGCCGCCCGTGGCCGTCCCCGGCCGGGAGGCCGCGATGGGCCCGGTTCCGGCAGTCGGACAGCACACCGAGGCGCTGCGGGCCGAATTCGCCCCTGGCACAGGCCCTGCGACGCAGGACCGAGCATGACCTCGAGGGTCCCAGACCTGCGCGTGAGCACCTCACGGACTGAGCTCATCACCCCCGAGCCGGCGGAGGCACTGGCCGGCCTGCTCAACCTCGACCCGCCGGCTGCCGGGGAGCCGCTGCCGGCCCTGTGGCACTGGGTCTACCTGCTCGAGCGGCGCAGGCAGAGCGAGCTCGGTCCAGACGGCCACCCGACCGATGGCGTCCCGGCACCTCCGACCGCTGGGCAGCTGCGCATGTTCGCCGGCGGCCGTGTCTGCCTGCGCACCCCCCTGCGGTTCGACGAGACGGCGACCCGCACCACGCGGGTCGTCCGTACGACCCACAAGCAGGGCGCGTCCGGGCCCCTCACGTTCGTCACCGTCCGCAGCGAGGTCGAGCAGCAGGGCCACGTCGCGATCGTCGACGAGCAGGACATCGTCTACCGACCGCGGGGCAGGGCGCTGGCAGCCCGTCCCGACAGCGGCACGGCCGAGCGCTCACCCGCGTTGAGGCTCGTGCTGGACGTGGACTCGGTCCTGCTGTTCCGGTTCTCGGCCCTGACCTACAACGCCCACCGCATCCACTACGACCAGGCACATGCTGCAGCCGAAGGGTACCCCGGTCTGGTGGTCCACGGGCCGCTGCAGGCGCTGCTCATGGGCGAGCTGATGCGCCGGGCGGGGGCGGCGCTGGTTAGTCAGGAGTTCGCTTACCGCCTGGTCGCCCCGGTGTTCGGCGCGCAGCGGTTGACCGCCACGGCTGCCGACACGAGCATCACCTCCGTACACGTGCTCGACGGCACGAACCAGGTGACCGCCACGAGCACGCTGCGCCCGTGGACACCGGACGCTCCCACGCCAACTCATCAAGCCCCAGCCAGCTGATGTTGAGATCACCGCACTTGACCCGACCGGTGAGCCGACTGGTCCGTCCCACTATGGGCAGACCGAGCGCATCTCCTCGAAACTCGAAGGCATGGACATGGCACGCGTCACACAAGCTGGTGGTCGTCAGTGGTTGAAAACAGCAGGTCACAGCCTTGTTATTGACATAAGATAGATTATCGGCGGGTGGTTTCACGCTGGGGGAGGGGCTTGCAGCGGTGCCGTCCTGGGGCCGGCGAGGCGGCTTGTCACCTGCCGGAAAGCAGCCGCCAGGCCAGCCAGCGGCGCTCGAGCTCGGCGAGTTCGCTGCGGCTGGCGCCGAGCAGCAGACCCCCGGGCACCAGCGCAGCAGTAAGCATCAGGGCCAGCACCAGGCTGGGACTGCTGACGTACAGGGCGCCGAGCATGGCCGCCGTCGACGCCAGCCACCAGCCGCAGCGGCGCGCTCGTGCACCGGTACAGCCCAGCGCCAGCACCTGCGCGTTCGCCAACGCCCGGACCAGCCGTGGTGACTCCCGCATCAGCTGCACAGCGAGCGCGTTCAACACCACCTGCTGCCGGTCCGAGCCCCACGGACCCGGGGTCGTCGCCGCTGACACCCGTTGAGTGTGCACCTACGCCCGCGCGCTGTCAGGCTCGTCGAGCGCAGGCGGCTTACCCTGCTGTGATGAGAGGGAGTGCGGGGCGCCGTTGGCGGACCGTGGTAGCAGACCCGCGCGACTGGTCCCAGCCCGGAACCGTTGCCATCGCCCAGCGGGTCTTGTGCCTGCGCGCCGCAGCGGTCGTGCTCCAGCACACCGGTGCCGCCGACCTGACCTCACCAACGAGCTGCACCGGTGGAGCCGGGTGGGCTCCGGCAGCTCGTCGACGTTCGGTCGAGGCACTGCAGCCGCCCTGGGTTCGTCCCAGTCGACGTGCACGCGCCGGGTCGGTGGCATGAGCGAGTCGGACTCGGCCGGGGAACGCCCGGCGGCCGCTGCGCCGCTGGTCCGGGCGCCCCGGACACGGCCTGGACGACTGGCGCAGTCGGCGCTGCCGCACCGGGGTCGCCTGGGTCGGCGCCGGCTGCGCCTGGCAGTGACGGTTCTGGCCACGGTGCTGGTGCTGGCGTTGAGCGTGGTGTTCGGTGGGTACTTCTACTACGACGCGAAACTGACCCGGGTGTCGATCCCGGGGCTGGGCCAGGTATTTGGTTCGGTGGTGTCAGCGCCGCCGGGCGCCGGTGAGAACTTCCTGCTGGTTGGTTCCGACACCCGTGCCTTCGCCGGCGGCCAGGCGTTCCAGGCGCCGGCGGCCAGCGCGGACTTCGTGGCTGGTGTCCGGTCGGACACGGTGATCCTGCTGCACCTGCCGATCGGTGGGGCCAAGCCGACGATTGTGTCGTTCCCGCGGGACACCTACGTCCACATCCCGGCGTTTACCGACCGGAAGGGCAAGACCACCGCGGCGCACCCGGCCAAGCTCAACGAGGCGTTCTCCATCGGCGGGCCCGCGCTGCTCACCCAGCTCATCGAACAGCTCACCGGGCTGCGTCTGGATCACTATGTTCAGGTCGACTTCGGGGGGTTCCGCAGCATTGTGAACGCTGTCGGGGGGCTGAGTCTGTGCGTCGGCACCAGCCGGCACGACCACGACTCCCAGGACTCCCTGACCGCCGGGACCCACCCGGACGTCACCGGCGCGCAGGCATTGGCGTTCGTCCGGGACCGCAAGGGCCTGCCCGGCGGGGACCTGGACCGCATCAAGGACCAGCAGTACTTCCTGGCCCAGCTGCTGCACAAGGTGCTGTCCGCCGGGACACTGGCCGACCCGGCCCGGCTCACCGGCTTCCTGTCCGCCGTGGTCGCCGACGTCACCGTCGACCAGGGCTTCGGGCTGTCGCAGATGACCACCCTGGGCAGTCGGCTGCGGCACCTGGACCCCGCGCACGTCACCTTCGCCACCCTGCCGGTGCTGAGCTCCTCAGCGGTCCGGGTGGTGCACGGGTTGCGTGTGGATGTCGTCCTGCTCGACCCGGCCCGGACCGCCCAGCTGTTCGCCGGCCTGCACGACGGCACCGGCCACCCGGCGCCCGGCACGGGGGCCGCCGCCGGCCAGCCGCTGACCGTGGCGCCGGCAGCGATCTCGCTGGAGGTCCGTAACGGGACCTCGACCGCCGGGTTGGCCGGGCGCGTCGCCCGTTCGCTGCGCCGGCACGGCTACACCGTCACCGCCGTCGGCACCGCGTCTCCCGTCGACCAGACCACCGTGCGCTACCGACCCGACAGGCTCGCCGCCGCCCGCACGGTGGCCGCCGCCCTGCCGGGCGCGCAACTGCAGGCCGACCCCACCCTGCCCGTCGGGGTGCAGCTCGTGCTCGGCCCCGGAGCCCCGGCCGTCGTACCGGTGCACCTCGGCACGTCCGCTACCCCCACCCCGAGCGGGCCCGCCGCCACCAGCCCACGGCTGCCGTCGGCGTCTCCCGCCGTTGCCTGCGCACCCTGATCAAGACGACCTGCGGCGAGCAGGGCGCTACTGGCCTGCTTTGCCGATCAGCGGCGCGACCGCCCCCGGACAGGCCGCGGCGCGAGATGCGCCAGACAGACCGCTGGCCTTCACGCCCCAGCGCCCTGCCGTCCTACCTGCCGGGTCACCAAGCCGGGATCCTGCGCCACCACACCAAGCACGGGGATCGCAGCCGCCGCCTTCGCTGTGGTCCAGGACGTGCTGGCCTACGTCCGCCTGGGCACGAAGGACACCGCGGACCGGCCGACCTGACCTGGGCGGCACCGCTTCCAACCTGGGTCGGCGCCCGCTCCAGGAGCGCCAGGACGTGCGGGTCGGGCTACACCCGCCCGATGAGGTACACCACAACCAGGACGAGCAGAACCATGCTCAACAGGACCCGCAGCGCGCCCAGGGCGCACCGGTCCGGGGTGCTGTGACATGTCCAAATGCTGCCCTTTGCCTAGTGCCGGCCATGCCGGTGCCCGAGGAACTAAGTCCTGGAGTTGACGGCCGGGGCGACGGACGGCTGGAGCACGCTCCGGCCAGCTCCGCAGCGGTCAAGATCGGGCCAGCAGCCGGGCACCTCCCAGTCCGCGCGGTGCCTCAGGGTCGGGGGACGGCTTGGGTGGCGGCGGCGGCGAGGTCTTGGCGGGCCAGGTAAGGGTCGGTGACGACGGCGACGGGTTGGTTGCTGGCGTGGCTGATCCGGGTGAGCACGGCGATCAGCGCCCAGTTCGACAGCACACTGGAGCCGCCGTAGGACAACCACGGGAGTGTGACGCCGGTCAGCGGGATCAGGCCGGTGACGCCTCCGACGATGAAGAACACCTGCAGTGCGAGCACGGTGGTCAGCCCGGCGGCCAGGAGCTTGCCGTAGCTGTCCCGGCAGCGCAGGGCGGTCAGGAAGCCGCGTTCCACCAGCAGGGCGAACAGCACCACGATGGCCATCAGCCCGACCAGGCCGAGTTCTTCCCCCAGGCTGGAGACCATGAAGTCGGTGTTGGCGAACGGCACCAGCCCCGGGGAGCCTTGGCCCAGGCCGGTCCCGGTCAGCCCGCCGCTCCCGAGGGCGAACTTGGCTTGCAGCGGTTGGTAGCCGGCGCCCAAGGCGTCGCGCATCGGGTGCAGCCACACCTCGATGCGGTTGTGCACGTTGTGCACGAGCTGGAAGGAGGCGAGCAGGCCCGCCACGGCCAGCACCGAGGCGGTCACGACCCAACCGACCCGGCCGGTGGCCAGGTAGAGCATCGCGACGAAGGCACCGAAGAACAACACCGACAGGCCCAGGTCGTGTTCCACGGTCAACACCGCCAGGCTCCCGCCCCAGGCCAGCAGTAGCGGTCCTAGGTCACGTGCCCGGGGCAGCTCCAACGGCCCGATCCTACGGCCGGCCAGGCTCAGCACATCCCGGGTCCGGGCCAGGTAGGCGGCGAAGAACACGATCAGGACGAGTTTGGCGAACTCCGCTGGTTGCACCGTGAACGGCCCGACCCGCACCCACAACCGAGCCCCGTTGATCGTGGTGCCGATCAGCGGCAGCGCCGGCACGATCAGCAGGACCAGGCCTGCATCGGCGGCGGCGCTGAAGGTGTACCGGGACGTGCGGGTGTGGTCCCTGATCAGCAGCACGACACCCAGGAAGCAACAGACCCCCAGCGCGGTCCAGATCAACTGCAGTGGCGCGTCCGGCCGCGGGGCCGCCTTACCGAAGGCCCCGGGCCCGGGTGACCGCCTCAGCGTCCAGACGCTCGATCATCACCAACCCCAAGCCGTTGAGCACGACCACGATCGGCAGCAGCAGCGGATCCGCCGCCGCCGCCACCCGCCGCAACACCACATGCACCAGCAGCGCCAGCACCGCCAGGCCGCCCCAGGTGCGCACACTGGTCGCGCAGGGCACCCCCGCGCCGCTGCCGTCCAACGCGACCAGAGCCAGCGCCACCAGCGTCAACGCCACCATCAGCAGCGCCAGCTCCGTCCACCTGGGACCCCAACCCGCCTTCACCGCCACAGCATGTCCCAGCGACCTGGCGAGCGCGCCCGGCTACGGTCCGCGATCTTGTTCCTGGTTCGGGTGGTTACTGCACTGGCCGGCGGGCGGTGTCCCGGCCGATCCCGATGAGCAACGCGACGCCCAGCAGCTCGGCGAAGATCGCCGAGCCGCCGTAGGAGACGAAGGGCAGCGGGACCCCGGTGACGGGCATCAGCCCTACGGTCATCCCGACGTTGATGAAGGTCTGGAAAGCGAACCACGACACCAGCCCAGCAGCCAGGACCTGGGCGAACGGGTCGCTGGCCCGGCGGGCGATACGAAGTCCACGCAGGAACACCACCGCGAACCCCGCGAGCAGCCCGGCGCAGGCCACGAAGCCACCTTCCTCGCCCACGACGGTGAACACGAAGTCGGTCTGCTGCTCGGGTACGAACCCGCCGTTGGTCTGGCCGCCGGTCAGGAAACCGTTACCGGTCACGCCTCCCGACCCGATCGCGATGATCGACTGATGCAGCTGGTAGCCGATCGGGGTGGTCACCGAGTTCGGGTCGGTGAAGGCAGTGAACCGCTGCTCCTGGTAGGGCTTGAGCAGATGCACCTGGAACGCTCCGGCGCCGCCGAGCACACCCACCAGGAGCAGCCCAACGACCCACCCGGACGGCGCGCCGCCGATGGACAATGCGACCAGGGCGGACAGCGCGACGATGATCGCGATACCCAGGGCGGGTTCGGCCAGGACCAGCAGCAACGGCACCGCGACAGTCAGCAGAGCCAGGATGACGTCGCGGTGCGCCGGGTGCTCGGCGTTGTCCTGCCGGTGGGCCAGCAGCTCCGCGAGCACCCCAACGACCGCGATCTTGGCGAACTCCGACGGTTCGAGCTGCGCCACCCCGAGGGAGAACCAGGCCCGGGCGCCGTTGATCACCGCACCGACCCCGGGCACCAGCACCACGATCAGCAGCAGCACCACCAGGGCGTAGAAGCCCCGGACGTAGCTGCGCAGGACCCGCCCGGGCAGCAACGCCACCGGCACCGCGATCAGCAGGCCGACCGCGTCGTTGAGCAGATCCCGCTGCAGATACCCCATCGGGTTGCGGTGCTGCGCCAGCAGGCTGTTGCGGGTCGCGGCGTAGACACTCACCGCCCCGGCCAGGCACAACCCCACGACCGCCAGCAGCAGCACCCAGTCCACACCGGCGCCCCGGCCGATCCGAACAGCCCGGTAGGAGCGACCGGCAGCACCAGAGCCGGCCAACACCCCAGCAGCCCGCGGAGCCGCACCCAACACCACCCGAACCCTCGCTCTCGCCTCCAAGACGCGCCGACACCGGCGCCGAGCCTAGAAGACACCGCAGCCACCAGCGTCGTTCGGCTCGCCCGGCCAGCGTGGGTCAGGTGCAGGTGGCCGGCGGCAGCGGGGTCGTCTGCCAGTCGACAGCTCCGCGGCGTCGGTATCGGACCATCGCTACAACCACCACGCACCGCTTGGCGCACACGCCCGAGCACCAGCAGCCTGAAGCGGCGCTGCCGCGCGCTCCGTCCCGGGCAGCACCAGCGGCCCGCACCCTGCTGCGCCTGCCACCGCACCCACCACAGACGGCCACCATGTAGTGCTGACCGAGCCGGGCCGGGCTGGCCCGGCGGGGCCGATGGCACCATCCCCGGCAGCCGAGCTTGCATGCTGCGCTGGGCCCGGTGGGACCAGGCGAATCGTGGCAGCGAAGGCGGTAGATGCAGGTGCAGCCCGATCCCCGCGAGGGCCAGGTTGGTCCGCAGCACCCACCTGGTGCTGGGCCGGCGTGGCGCCGCCGGACCGACGGGGAACGGCGGTGGCCGGTGGCGGCCGCGGTGCTCGTGGCGATCGCACTGCAGCTGGTCCTGCCGGCACGGCTCGGCCTGCGGCCCAAGTACCTCCTCCCCGCCCTGGAAGCAGCGCTGCTCATCACGCTGGTCGTGGCCAACCCCGGCCGGTTCACCGACCGCAACCGGCTGCTGCGGCTGGGCGGCCTGGCGCTGCTGGTGCTGGTCATCGCCGCGAACACCGTCTCCGCTGGGCTACTGATCAACGACCTGCTCCGCAGCCGTGGTCCGGTCACCGACGCCACCGCGCTGCTGACCAGCGCCGGCGACGTCTACCTGACGAACATCATCGCGTTCGGCCTGTTGTACTGGGAGTTCGACCGCGGCGGCCCGGTCGCCCGGGCGCACGCCGATGTGCCGCACCCGGACTTCATGTTCCCGCAGATGACCAACCCCGACCTGGCGCCAACGCACTGGGAACCCCAGATCGTGGACTACCTCTACCTCAGCCTCACCAACGCCACCGCGTTCAGCCCCACCGACACGATGCCGCCGCCGGTCACGCCAAGACCGCGATGGGCCTGCAGTCCACGATCGCACTGGTCACCATCGGGCTAGCGATCGCCCGGGTCGCCAACATCTTGAAATAGCCGCCCAGCGACCCCAGACCGCGCCCCTGATACCCGCCCGACTCCCGGCTGTGCACCCGCCCACGCCGAGCACGGGTTCAAGGAGTGCGGGGTGCGGGGTGCGGGGTGCGGGGTGCGGCCATGGGTGCTCCGGCTGCCCTGGCTACCTGGCGTGCTCCGCGCAGGTTTGACCCGGCTGCGTCGCAGTCCTCAGGTAGCCAAGTGCAGCAAACCGGTTTGGTGACGGACCTGTTCGGCAGGTCGGTGGGGCCGGGGCTGCTCAGGTCGTGTCGGGGTCCCACGGCGCCCGTTCGCCGGGAAGCAACACCGTGTCGCGCCGGCCGTCGCGGCGGGTGTCCTCGTCGGGGTCTTCGAACAAGTTCTTACGCAGGAACTCCTTGGGGTGTAACGAGCGCAGGTCTAAGTCACCGACTTCCGGGCCGAGTTCGGCCTTGACCTCAACGGTCATCGCCTTGAGCCAGACCCGGAGCTTGCGCAGGTTCTTGCCGGCTTGTTCGGCCACCCCGGGCAAGCGCTCAGGGCCCACGACGATCAGGGCGATCAGCAGCACTACCACGATCTCGCCCCAGCCCAGCCCACCCAGCAGCATCAGCGCCTCCTCCGACAGCAACGTAAAGGCTGACCCAACCGGTTGTCGGGACCACGCTTGGCCGCCTCATCAAGACGCAAGCAAGCGGTATCCTTTCCATTAGCCAAGATCACGGCCGACGGTGCTGGGCCTCGCTCGCAAGCCGCTGGAGGGCCAAGACAGAGTCACGATTCTCTCGACCTAGTCCCCGGATTGGCTACCGCCGCAGGCGCGGCCCTAAGCGGGAAGAACCTGCCGCAGGCACGGCCGAAAGGGGAAGGGTGACATAACATCCTTTTCGGCGCTCGCTTTTCAGGCTGGGGGAGGGGCTTGAGCGGCGGCGTCCCGGGGCCGGCGCGGCGGCTTTGTCACCTGCCAGGGAGTAGCCGCCGGGCCAGCCAGCGGCGTTCGAGCTCGGCGAGTTCGTTGCGCCTGGCCCCGAGCAGCAGACCGTCGGGCACCAGCGCAGCCACCAGCATCGGGGCCAGCACTGGGCTGGGACTGCTGACTTACAGTGCGCCGAGCATGGCCGCCGTTGACGCCAGCCACCAGCCGCACCGGCGGGCTCGCGCACCGGTACAGCCCAGCGCCAGCACCTGCGCATTCGCCAACGCGCAGACCAGCCGTGGTCTCCCGCATCAGCTACTCAGCGAGCGCATTCAACACCGCTCGCTGCCGGTCCGAGCCCCACGGACCCGGGGTCGTCGCCGCTGACACCCGATGAGTGTGCACCTACGCCCGGCCCGCTGTCAGGCTCGTCGAGCAGCAGAGCAGGCACCGCCCGGCGGCCCAGCGCTGATCCGCGCGGCTGACCCGGAGCTCGAGGTCCAGAGGTGGCGATGGAGGTCCTCTTCAGGCAGGCGTCGCAGGCGCGCCGCTCCACATCCACCGCTGACCAAGCACACCAGTCGCCTAGCCTGATGTTCCCAGCCCGTTCACCTCAGTTGGAGCTCTTGCCGGGTGCCACCTCTCACGCCCGTGCAGGACCCGGTGTCAAGGAGCACGATGACTGTCCTGGAAGTCCTGATCGCCTTCTTCCTGCCACCGGTGTCGGTCGCCATGAAGAAGGGCCTGAGCAGCAAGGTCCTGATCGCGCTGCTGCTCCAGCTGTGCGGGCACATCCCCGGCGTCATCTACGGCATCTACGTCGTCACTCAGGAGTAGGCCCCTGCCGCTGGCGTCCACCACCGAGAGGTCACGCGCTGCCTGCCCCTGCTCGGCGGCGCGGCGTTCGGAGGACAATGTGGGTCAGGCAGGCTGAGCTGGCGATGGGGTGTGACGGGTGGCTGGTCGGGTAGCCGCGGGGCATGTTCCTGTCCATGCGACTTCGTCGGTGGCTGGTCGCGGTCCTGGTGCTGCCGCTGCTCGGCAGGGTCTTGACCTGGGCCGGCTCGCGGCTCGAGTCCACCCGACCGCGCGCCGGTAGAACCCTGACCGGTGTCGGCCAGACCCTACGGGCAGGCCGGCGCCGGCGGCACTCGCCGAGGTAGCCGCCGCTGTTGCTGTGGTCTCGGGTCAGTGCGTAGTGGCGTACGCCTCACGGACGGCGCTACTGACCCGGCCGCGACCGCTGACCTCGAAGCCCTGGGCTCGGGCCCACCCCCGAACGTCCTCCGGCGGTGCCGCAGCGCTGCTGGCCCTGGACGTCTCCTTGACCCGCGTTCCGGTCCCGGATGGTCCCTTGACCCGCGCCCTGACGGCCCGGCGGCCGCCCATCCTTCTCCGGCGGCGGCATAGTGCTGCAGCACCGTCCGGAGCTGCTGGGCGTGTTCCTCACTGAGGTCAATCTCATACGCGATGTTGTCCAGCGAGAACGCCACGGTCTGCACCGCCTCGTTCTCCCCGTCGAGGTCGTCAATCATCGTCACCTTCGTCTGCCGCGCCATGATCAAACAATAGCCGTCCAGGGGCCCCCAAGCAGCCGCGAACTTTTCGGGTTCTTCGCACTCGTGTAAGGTGCTGGCAGACGAGTCCTATGCCGACGTCATCAGTGGGCCGGTCGGCCCGCTCGGCTGCTGGCCGTGGCAGCAAGCGCGACGGGCGGTTGAGCCGCGGGAGCGGTCCGACCACTGGTGTCGCCCGGACACGATGTGCCGCGCGGCTTGACCGCAGCGCGATCACCCGCCTCTGCAGACACGTCCTCGCACCGACTCGACCGGCGTAATTACTTTCACATGAAAGGGGGTCCCGATGGCTGGGGCTATGCGTTACAAGCCGAGCAAGCCGGCGGCCGTGCTCGGCATCGTCGTGGGGATCGGAATGCTTGGCTTCGCCATGACAGCCTTCGCACACGGACACAAGTTCCCGGTCGGGTTCCTGATCTTCTGGTGCGTGATGGTGGTCGCGATCACCAGCTTGAACACATGGGCGGCCTTCTCCAAGAACGGCTCGTTGGCAACCTTCACGCCCGTCAACCCGCGGGAGCGCAAGTGACTCTGTTGCCGCTGCCTCTGGCAGTTCGACATAGGTCCGCGCCCGGGTCAACCGGGTCAGCGCGGGGCTGGGCGGCGGCTATGCGGTCGAGGTGGTGGTCAGGTCGGCGAACACCACGATGTTGGCGCGGTAGCTGTGGGCGCTGTGGTCAAACGAGCCGCCGCAGGTGATTAGTCGTAGGGCTGGGTGGTCCACGTTGCCGTACACCTGCTGGGTGGGGAAGCTGCCCTTGGGTACCTGTTGCACGCGGGTGACGGCGAACACCGCGGTGCTGCCGTCCTGGCGGGTCACCTCGATGCGCTTGCCGTTGGTGAGTTGGTGCAGGTCGAAGAACACGCCTTTGCCGTTCCAGTCCACGTGTCCGGTCATGATGGCTGGGCCGCGTTCGCCGGGAGTCGGGGCGCCGGTGAACCAACCGGCGCGGGTGCCGTCCGGCGGCACCTGCAACGTCCCGTCCGGGGTCACGGCCAGGTCGATCAGGGGGGTGTCCACCCCGATGGACGGGATCTTCAACCGCACCGGCACCGACCTGGTCAGCGCTGCGGCGGCCCGTCCGTGGGCTGGCGCAGCGGTAGCTGGGGCAGCCCGTCCATGGGCGGGCGCAGCGGTAGCTGGCGCCGAGTAGACGGGCCTGGCTATCGGGGGCTCGGCTCCAGGATGGGGGGCGGTCGAGCAGGAGACGACACCGAGCGCGCCGGCGGTCAGGGCGAGCGCCAGCACTGCCCGCCGCGCACCACGCCGACCCGGCCCGGACCGGGCCGGGTCAGCTACGCGCTGTCTGCAGGTCAGGGCTGGCCGCGGCGACGTCGACCTGCGACGACGACCCCGGTAGCGCCGGTGACGACCAGTGCCAGCGCGACGCCCGACAGCACCGGCGGCCGCTGGTTGTCCGTGCTGGCGCTGCCGTCACCGGCGTGCACCGCCCCGACCGGCACCTGACGGATCTGAGCGGCGGAACCGACAGCGCTGGTCACCG
>JAABUT010001270.1_pt1 | contig 30009 bp, 33 predicted proteins | sample 5559281 | NCBI WGS metagenome assembly JAABUT01 (sample SAMN10711880, study PRJNA513359) | rock metagenome | isolation source: Antarctica rocks | place: Antarctica: Victoria Land, Ricker Hills nord | collected 2016-01-04
GGCGCGCACAGTGTAGCCAAGCGGGACGCAAACCTTCCGGGCGAGTGAAGCCACATAAGCCTCAAACAAGACGTTCATGTCGAACAGAAGCGCAACACCATCCCGCTTCCCGCCATGCGCGGTCTGATAGATTGATGAAAGAAGCAACCGCGCCAGCGCCGCCGGGATCTTCCATCGCTTGCTGGCACGATCCAGTTCAGTTTTCGCCGCGAGTGCCTCGTAAGCGGATACCGGCTGCACATCCTCGAAATGCGCGGCGATCTCGTTCAGGAGCCTTTGCGTATCGGCACGGACCGATCGTCGGCGGAGAAATGTAACTGCGCATAGGAGAAGCCTATTGAGATTGGTATCCGCCGTGAATTCATCATACCGGCAAGCGAGTTTCTGCGGGCTAGCCGCCAGCCGTGTAAACTGACGAGTTACATCCAGTTTGCCGCGCAAGCGGCTGAGATCGTCCTCACGCCGGCAATAAGTTCGGGACAATCCCGCTCGCACCTGTTCCTGCAACCGCCGAGCGAACAGGCCGATCAGAAGCTCAAGGAGGTCGCGATCTTGATAATCGTGGCCGGTCACTTCGCCGTCCCGAACAGCGACATCCCACGCGATACCTATCATGCGGATCAGCGCACGGCGCGTTTCACCTAGGCCGAGACCTTCGATCTTAGGAAGAACCTCAAGCCGAACATTGGCCGTCGCCACCATACCCACGTGCTGAGCCGCCTTGACCTGACTCCGGGATGTCCAACGAAAGGCTTCGACACCGACCGCGCGCTGCGCGCTATCGAGAGATTCCACCTCCTCGACGGTAAACCGCTTGTCGCCCGGCAACTCGCCAACCGATGCTGTTTCGTGCTCTCGAAGACTGACTGTTCTCACGCCAGCTCCGAAGCCGCGAGATAGCCCTCGACAGGAATGTCGCCTTTGTTGATCGCGTAACGGGAACGCTCCTCCCCTTCCTCTTGCAGCATCGGAGGCGCAGCGAGCTTCTCTACTGCGATGAACCAAGCCCCGCTGTCATTCAGAGCGGCGCGAACCTTCTCCCAATCTTCGTAGAAATACTCGGCGAGCAGCGGCACGACCTTCGTTTGCATCACCTCGTCAAGCGCGGCCTTGGTCGCAATGTCGGTGAAGAAGGCGTGGCCGATCTGATGGTCCCGGTCGAACAGCCATTCCACTCGATGGTTAATTGCAGTCAGCAGCTCCCCGAGGTGGATGCCTCCCACCTCGCGGTCGAGACAGGCATAGTCGGGCATCATTTCTGTGAAGTGGAAGCGCCGTCGCAACGCCGTGTCCAGCAAGGCGATCGACCGATCGGCCGTGTTCATCGTGCCGATGATGTGGAGGTTTTTCGGAATCCCGAACAGGTCGCCCGAATATGGCAATGTCACGGACAACGCGTTCGCCCCGGCACCGATCCGTTTGTCAGGCTCCAGCAGAGTGATTAGCTCACCGAGCACCTTCGATATGTTGGCACGGTTGATCTCATCGATGATCAGAACGAAGCGCTTCGGTTCAGCGTTCGGTGCGGCGCTCTTGGTGGCGATCATCTCGCTTAGCGCCTCGATATTGATGCGGCCTGCGGGCAGGCTATAGAGCGAGCGCATCATGAACGGCCCATCGACGATCAGATCGAGGCTTTGCGCCTTATCAAATACGCGAAGCCAGCGGACCTTTCGGCGATGGGCATATTCAACGGTGTTCGGCTCCCGGTAATAGTCCCCTTCGATCAATCCAATCGCGCGAAAGCTCGTGTTGCCATCTGGGACGATCACGATGCTGCCCGGCAACACTTCAGTTCGGAGTTGGGAAAGCTGAGAGATATGCCCTTTGCCTGCGGGCATATCGGGGTCGATCTCCTTCCAGCGATCGACGATAGCCTGCCGGCTGTCGTACTTCGAGTCCGACCAATCTTCATCGCCGCCCCACCCCAAGGTGACGTAATTACCGGCGATCGCGGCGTCGTAGACATCTGCTCCCGAGGCCGACTCACCCAGCGACATCTTGAAGAACTTTCGGCCCTTGAGGTCGATACCTTGCCCACCCGCAGGGCGGGTTAGTTCCGCCTCCGCAAGGCCAGCGATGCGCTTGAAGATGCCCGGCCGAGGAACGAGGTTGAATCCGCCCGATTGCCCTTCTTCGCTGTCCTTCGTGCCCTCTGTGGTGGGACGCAGCCCCTCGACGAACTCTTCATAACCTATCGACTGGTGGAACGTCGTGAACGCGATGCGATTGGCCTTCACCAGGCTCCCGTATTCCTCCATCAACACGGCCCGGTCGCTAGGGGCTGAACCGTTGCAGATTTCGACGGCGAGGCGGGCGCTGTCATAGGTTTTGCCCGTGCCGGGTGGCCCATAAAGTATCTGGTTCAGTGGGTGCTTGCTTCCGTCAGGCATCAACCCGCCTTCCTCGTCATCTGTGTTCACTGTGGCTGGCCTGCCTTCTTGAACGGCCCAATCGTCGTCGGTAACCACCCACAGGAAGCCTTGAACGTCCCAAAGATCGCGTGGACTCCAGCCCCACGCGATCATCGCTTCACGTATGCGGGCGGCTAGATCGAGGAACGCGCGATACTCGTCCGCACTCATCACCGCAGGCTTGAATATCGCCTTGCCGGTCAGCGCCTTCGCCGCCCTCTGCATGAAGCGTGTTTTGACGCAGATCGCTTCGTTGGGGCGCGCCAACGCAATGGCTGAGGTTACGAGCGAACGCACTTGTCCGAACGCGGGGTTCCCCATCGCGCCATCGCGGATGATCGGATGTATGCGATCGGCTGCCGTAGCAACGGCGCTCGGAACGTCGCCATCCGAAAGCACCATTTCACCCAAGGCGAGGACCACGGTTCGCTGCGCATCCGCGCCGCCTGCAACGATCTGAGCATAAGCTCGCCAACCCACGAAATTAGATGACTTCGGGTCGAGCAATGCCAGAAAGCCTTTCCCAACAGCCTCCGAGTCACCGTCCGCAGCAGCCTCCAGGATCGTATCCGCCTCCCGGATCAAGGCGTCTTTGTAGGCGCGCTCCGTGTCGTAGTAAGTGCCCTCACTTTGCCTAAAATCGACGAAATCGCTACACCGTTGCAGGAACGTCTGGCGCATGGACTCCAATTCCGGCCAACTCGCCGATGAACCAGATTGAACGCCTTCGGCAGCGCGGAAACGGCCATAATAGCCGAGCGCCGATCGAAGGTGAGCGAGGCTTTCGTAAAGCTTGTTACCCTCGACAGGTATCTTTGACGGGCTGGGTTTCCCTGCGGCTTTGTCAGCGGCCGAGTAGGCCAGATTGGCAAGAATGCTGGCGAACTTGTCACGTTCGAAGTGCTCGTCCAGATCGCCGTACGTATCCTCCAAGCGGCGAGCTTGAGAAAGCTGCGTAGTGCGTGTTCCCGCCTGAAAATTGGCTTGGAGCCAGTCCCCGTAGCCGCCTCTCATGCGACCGCCATGAGGCAAACCGCGTGTGCGTCAGCGCTGAAATGGCAACCAAGGAACCGCTCCCGCGAGCGCCACGACAAGACGGAAAAGAATCGCAATTGCAGCACCTCCATGCTCCGCACGCTAAAGGCCTAGAGACCCGGGCGCAAAGCCGTTCAGCCGCAGGCAAGAGGGCCGACGAACGAAACGCGCAGCGCGGCGGGGGAATGCTGTTTGGTAATCAGAGGGCGAAAACGACACCGTCTTATCCGCGTGCTTCAGGTGGCCGCCGCGGCAGATTGGCTGCTCAGAACATTGACGAGGTTCGCTCTTCGCTTGCACCGTGAACGCATCTTTCGTGTTGACGCCTAAGTTACAGGCACTGTCTCTATAGTAGTGTCCTGGCGTGTGGTAGCGTACGTTGGAGGGAAGAGAAGATGAGGGCAAGACTAAAGCAAACTCGCATTTGCCTGTAAGTAGTTGTCTGCACATTGTTTTCCAGCCTTTTCCGCGTCGGCGCGAGGTGCGCGGCTGGCATCGGTCCCGCCATCTTCTTCTTTTTCTTCGCTATTATACGGCACTTGCGCGCCTTGCCTTATACGGCAGCCGTGTCGGAGCGAGCTTGTCGGCATGAGCGCCGACGACCATTCCGACCTCCATATCCGCCCCGGCCGAATCCGTGATCGTGGCGGTAGAACCGCGCCGCGCGTCCGCAGCTGGCTCTTATTGGCTTCCGGGGTGGTGAGGAGTTCATCATGCAACCAGGCCGGCAACGAGCGCACTGAGCAGGGCTTTACCGCGTCGGCGCGCGTTGTGCACGAACTGGAAGAAGCCGAGGTAGAGCGGCAACTTGTCCTGTGAGATGCCCCGGTGCGGGCGCAGCCAGGAGCGCAGCAGGGACCAGAAACCCTCGATCGTGTTGACGTGGATCTCACAGAAGCCGTCGCCGTCCTCGTCGCGGGCGTATTCGCCGCGCACGTGACAGACGGTCTTGTGCCCGTAGCCCCAGGATAGTAGGCGGGCGTAGATGCTGTATTCGTCCGTGTGGACAAGAGTGCCCGGGGCGACGGCGGCGGTGATGATCGGCTTGATCGTGGCCTGCTGCACGTTGGCCAGCATGCGCAGCACGACCTGGCCACCGCGCTGGATCAGGCCGAGAATGGGTGGCTTGTCCTTCGCAAGCGTGCCGCGTCCTGGCGCGCCTGCCAGCCTGCGGCACCGCCCCAGGGGCAACGCATGAAATTCTATTTCGGTTTGGCATGTAGATGACCGGCTAGTTGACCAGGAGCTTGAGCATGTAGGCGTCGTTCCAGGCTGCCTTTTTCCGCTTGCCGCGCAGGCTGGCTTTGGTTGTCTTATCTTGGCCGACGATGTTGAGCGCGATTTTGCGCAGGAGCGCCAGGTTGCGGGCCGCGGTGCGGTCACGCACGCGGCTGTTGTCCTCGCGAAACGTGACATCGAGCACCCAGTGGAGTGCGTTTTCCACGCTCCAATGCGAGCGGATGGCCTGGCCCAGGACGGCCGGGCTGTCGGGGCAGCTCGACAGAAAATAGCGGATTTCACTTTCGACTTTGGTGGGTGCGGCGTTGACGCTGCGAATGTTCTCGACAGCCAGCACGGTGCGCAGACCCGGCCAACCGCTTAGGGCGTCCAGGGCGGCAGCGTCGGTGCTGGCGAACACCCGGCGGCGGACCAGGCGGCCGTGCGTATCATCGAACGCATCGCAATCAGCACGGCTGGAGGCGCCACGGCCAAAGCAGTGCTGGTCGAAATGCTCGACTAGGGGTAGGTTCAGGATACGTGTAAAAAGTGGTCACAAGCCCTACCCGGCTGCGGAGCTATCGGTTCCCACTCGCATTGTCCTGGCAATCGGCAAGATCGCGGCATGCTTGAGGACCAGTTCGGCGACCCGTCGCCGCGTCCAAAGCTCCATACCCCCGACTGGAGCGATTTCATCCGGATGCAGCAAGGAGGCGAGGATTTGACGCGGATGAGCGTCGGACTGCGGTTCGGCTATTGCAATGGGACCGCCCCAATAGGCCCATTTACATTGTAAGACGCCGACCATGCGGGATGGATCGGCGGCTAGAGCAGCCACTCCGTCGAGGCCACCGTCCCCGCTCCCTCCGACGTGTTCCCAGACCTCATCAGGATGCTCCAGTTGGAGAAGGGCCACGCAGAGGTGCTCAAAGGTATTGGGGCCCACGAAGTCGGCCAGTCGCCGTTCTACTTCGGCAAGATCTGAAGTCCAAGAGCGCTTGGCGCGCCAAGGCTTGTCCAGCAGAGCCTCCAGGCTTGTGTAGGCGTCCAGGTCAAGGACGGGCAGCGTATGAAGGCGTCCGAACGTCGATCTGCCAAGAAGCGAGCGCCTGACCCAGGCCGGGACAGTGGTGAAGGGAAGCGGCCGGAACTCGTCGACCTCGCAGCACTGCGCGATGTCGGCCAAGTGGCTAAATACGTTCGAGGTGTCCAGCCTTTGCGTCTCCCTAAGGCGCAAATACTCATCACCCCACGGAGGTCATCGAGGACCTCAAACGGCTGGATTATGCGGCCTGCATAAACGACACCACGCGACGGCCTGGGCACCAGCATGATGTCGCCGACCGCAACGCTCCGCGCAAAGTTCCGGCTCTGTGACGACATCTTTGGATTCTCAAGCTGAGGCCGAAGCGCCCACCAGTTCGCGTCTGGTTCTTGGAAATCGACTACAGCGTCGCGCAGATGCCCTCGTTGCGGCTCAACACCCTCGCGCCAAGCTGGGTAACCAATGAAGGCGCGGCGCTCACGCACTACGATGTCGATTGGGTCGGATTCCTGAGGGCGGCAGCGCGAGAAGACGACGCTTTTTGTTGGTTCCAATACCAAACCTTTCTTGCTGGTCGGGGATGGGATGCAGGAGCAGTCACGACGTCGCGGGCTGCATCGTTCGAACCCGTTTCGTGATTTCGCCGACGATCCCGCGGCTGGCTCGGCCGGCTATCTTCTTCTGGATCGCGCGGACGCTTAGGTCTGTGGACGTGGCGAGGGCCTCGATTTCACTGACGATGCGGCGTGGCGTGCCAAGCCGCCCAAGGTGCCTGCCGCGCGACTCAGCCGCCCTCATGCCGGCGGTGACACGCTCGCTGATGAGCGATGATTCCAGCTCGGCCATGGCGCCGATGATGGTGAACATTGCCCTGCCCATCGGGCTGTCGGTGTCGATCTGATCCTGGACGCTGACGAAGCGCACCCCGAGATGGTCGAACTCCTCCAACGCCGTCAGCAGATGGCGCGTGCTGCGGGCGAAACGGTCGAACTTCCACACCAGCACGCAGTCGATCTCCTGGTTGCGCGCGGCCGTCATGAGCGCGTTGAGCTGCGGCCGGCCCTCCCGGCGGCCTGACACGGCCACGTCGCAGTAGTCCTGGACGACATCGAGACGGGCGCGTGCGGCATAGCCGCGCAGGCCGTCATATTGCAGGTCTGGCTTCTGCTCGGCGGTCGAAACCCGCAGGTACAGGGCGGTGCGGGTTCCGTGCGGCAACCTTGGCGCTGCGCGCTTGCGTCCAGAAAGGTATTCCTTCGCGGACACTGGACGGCCCCCTGCTAACCCCTTCAAACAACATAGCTTGCCCTGCCGCTCCGGCGCACCCCTTTCCGGACACCCCATGACCGCCATCGACCGCACGGCCTACCCGCGCCCGGAGATGCGGCTGACCCGGGAGGAGTTGGGTGAGCGATACCAGATGAGCGACGCCGAACTTGCCTTCATCCACGCGAGCGCCCGCGGCGACACCGGCCGGCTGTTGCTGGCCATGCTGCTCAAGTCCCGCCGCGACTTCGGGTACTTTCCAGCGCCTGACACGATCCATGCGGAGACGACCGGGCATCTGGCCGTTCAGCTTGGGATTGCCGTGCCCGAGGCTTCGGCCGACGAGGTGCGGCGGACCAAGTCGCTCTACCGCTACCAGGCCGCCGTGCGGTCCTATCTGGGCGTCAGGCCGTATGGCGACGAGGCCGAGCGCCTTGTCACCGGCACCGTCCTCGAAGCCGCCGAAACCATGAGCGACCCGGCCGACCTCATCAACCGGGCCGTTGAAGCGCTGAGTGCCGCAGCAACCGACCTGCCGGCGTTCAGCACCCTTGACCGGCTGGTGAACCGGCTGCGCGCCGAAGTCCATGGGCGCATGTACGGCCGCGTTGCTGCCCACGTCACGGCCCAGCACGCAGCTGCGCTGGATGCCTTGCTGGCCAAGCCGCCCGGCAGCGCCGTGACCGGTTTCAACCGGTTGAAGCAGGCGCCAGGGCCTGCGACCCCCAGGACGGTCAGGCTCTGGACCGACCGCCTCGAATGGCTGGACGGCCTGATCGATCCCGATCCGCTGCTGGATGGCGTCGCCTACACCAAGTTGCGCCAGTTCGCGGCCGAAGCCGCCGCTTCGGAGGTGAGCGACCTGCTGGACATCGCCCAGCCTGGCAAGCGCCACACCCTCCTGCTCGCCCTGCTGCGCCAAGCCCGCATGCGGTGCCGTGACGAGCTGGTCGAGATGATGCTGCGCCGCATCCGGCGCACCCAGGCCCTGGCCAGGGAACAGCTTGAGGAGCTGCACGAGCAGCATCGGACCACGGAGGAGAACCTGATCGGCATCTTCGGCGAGGTGCTCGAAACAGAGCAGGCGCAGGACACGGATGCCGCGTTCGGCCGCCAGGTCAGGGATTTCCTATCCAGGCAGGGCGGCGTCGCCTTGCTGGCGCAGCAGTGCGAAACCGTGTCCGCCTGGCACCGTGGCAACGACCTCCCGCTGCTGTGGCCCATCCACGCCAAGCACCGCGTCCTGCTGTTCCGGCTGCTCGACCTCATGGACGTGCGGTCGGCGACCCAGAACCACAGCCTGCTGGACGCGCTGGCCGTTGTCAGCAGCCTTCGCCATGCCCGGCGCGACGATGTGGAAGGCGGCCTCGACCTCGGCTTCGCGTCGCCGCGGTGGCTGGCGTTCGTCGCCAAGCGCCGGGCCAGGCTAGGCGCGGAGCGCCAGTCCGGGCCAGGCACCCTCGACCGGCGCGCGCTGGAAGTGTGCGTGTTCGTCCACTTGGCCGATGCCTTGCAGACTGGCGACCTGTTCATCGTCGGGGCCGAAACCTTCGCCGACTACCGCGCCCAGCTCCTGCCCTGGGCCGAGTGCGAAGCCCGGCTGCCAGGCTACTGCGCCGCCCTCGGCATCCCCGAACGGGGCGAGAACTTCGCAGCCGCCTTGAAGGCGGAGCTCGCAACGCTGGCCGCCGCCGTCGATGCCGGCTTCCCGGCCAACACCGAGTTCAGCGTCGATGCGGACGGGACGCCGCACCTGAAGCAGTTGGCGTCGGCGGAGCAGCCCGCCGGATTGACCGAGTTCGAAGGTGAGGTCCAGGCCCGCATGGAAGAGCGCCACCTGCTCGACATCCTCAGGCGCACCGAGCACTGGTCGCGCTACACCCGCCACTTCGGGCCGCCGTCGGGTTCCGATCCCAAGCTCGCACAGGCCATCCAACGCTACCTGTTCACCGTCTTCGGCTACGGCTGCAACCTCGGCCCGGGCCAGACCGCCCGGCACGCGCCAGAGGTGGCGACGGCGCAGGCACTGCGCCGGATCAACGCCCAGCATGTCACCGGGGCCAAGCTGGAAGCGGCGATTGTGGACGTCATCGACCAGTATGCCCGGTTCGCGCTGCCGCGGCACTGGGGCGGCGGACGCGCCGCCATCGCCGACGGCACGCACGTCACGCTGCGTGAGAACAACCTGCTCGGCTCCCGGCACATCCGCTACGGCGGCTATGGTGGCATCGCCTACCACCACATCGCCGACAACTACATCGCGCTGTTCACCAGCTTCATTCCATGCGGCGTGTGGGAAGCCGTCCACATCCTCGACGGCCTGCTGAAGAACAAGTCCGCCATCCAGCCCGACACGCTGCACGCCGACACTCAGGGCCAGTCGGAACCCGTGTTCGGCCTTTGCCGGCTCATGGGCATCAAGCTGATGCCGCGCATGCGCGGCCTGGGCGACACGACCTTGTACCGGCCGGCCAAGGAAAGCCGTTACGCCCACATCGACGCGCTGTTCACCGGCGAGATCGACTGGGACCTGATCGCCACCCACCAGCGGGACATGATCCAGGTCATGCTGTCCATCCAGGCGGGGCGGGTCATGCCGTCGCTGCTGCTGCGCAAGCTTGGCACCTACAGCCGCCGCAGCCGGCTGTACCGCGCGTTCCGCGAGCTTGGCCGCGTCGAGCGCACACTGTTCCTGCTGCGCTTCTTCTCCAGCACCGAGGTACGGCGCACCATCCGCGCCGAAACCACCAAGGTCGAGGCCTACAACGACTTCCTGGACTGGGTGTCGTTCGGCGGCCCGGTGATCAAGAGCGGCGACCCCGTCGAGCAGGAGAAGCAGCTCAAGTACGCCAGCCTGGTCGCCAACGCCGTCATGCTGTCCAACGTCGACGACCTGACGCGCGTCCTGTCCGACATGGCCGCGGACGGACACCCGGTCACGCCCGCCCTGGTCGCCTCCCTCAGCCCCTACATGCGCCGCCACATCCTGCGCTTCGGCCGATACGCGCTCGACATGAACAAGCTGCCAGAGCCGCTCAACCCACAGCCGCTTCCCTTTGAGAACGCCTTGTGACCGCTTTTTACACGTATCCTCAACCTACCCCTGTACTTCCGCTTCCCGCTCAGCTTGCGCATGGTGGACGAGTTGCTGGCGGCGCGCGGCATCATCGTCAGCCATGAAACCGTGCGTCAGTGGGCCCGCAAGTTCGGCCAGGTGTTTGCCAATCTGATCCGGCGCAGGCTGCCTATGGCCGGCGACAAGTGGCACCTGGACGAGGTCGTGCTGACGATCGCCGGCGTGAAGCACTGGCTTTGGCGCGCTGTCGACCAGAACGGGACCGTGCTGGACATCCTCGTGCAGAGCCGACGTGACACGCAGGCCGCCAAGCGCCTGTTGCGCAAGCTGATGAAGCGGCAGCGCCAGGCACCGCGCGTCATGATCACCGACAAGCTGGCGAGCTACGGGGCAGCCAAGCGCGAGGTGATGCCCTCCGTCGAGCACCGGGCGCACAAAGGGCTGAACAACAGGGCGGAGAACTCGCACCAGCCAACCCGACGGCGAGAGCGGCAGATGAAGCGGTTCAAGTCAGCCGGCCAGGTGCAACGTTTCCTCTCCGCCCATGACGGGATCAACAACCTCTTCCACCTCCGCCGCCACCAAGTGTCCGCCGTCCAGTATCGAGCCGTCCGGAGCCGAGCCTTCCAGGTCTGGGCCGAGGTCACCGGCGTTGGCGCTTCGGCGTAACTACGAGCACGCCGTCCTGATCGCGCGCAACCGCGACCTCAGCCAGACAAGTTGACGGTGCCCTCGCGGGTGATCGGGCCGAAGAAGCAGGCCGCGACCACGCTTCCGGCCGCGCTTTCAATGGAGGCGCCCCGGCGACCGGGTAGCCCACGGCTGCACGCTTGCTGCGAGGCCGCAGCTTTGGCAGGTGGTGCCGCCGGCAACTCTTCCGCATGGCCTGCAAACGGTCCAAGCAGGGCGGCAACAAGCATGGTGTTCCGCCCTGCAATGGCGAGCCAATAATCGAAGGTCATGTCGGCCGGCTCCAGAGCGCGAAGAGGCATCATCCACCATGCCAGGCAGCGCGCAAACAGACATGCTGCCCAAATTATGCTGCGCTGCACCATCGTGATGGTGGGGGGAGTGAAGTATGTCGATCGAGAGCTTGGCGCAGTATTTCAGCGCGATCAAAGACCCACGCTGTTCCGGCAAGGTTGAGCACCGTCTTCTCGACGTCCTGGTAAATGCTGGAACGGAACGCCTACTTCACCAACTCCACCCGTAGCCGCCGCGCGTCTTCGCGCAACTCCTGCATCTCCTGACGAAAGCTCCGCATCTCGGCGCTGTAGCCACCGTGCACGGTGCGGGCCTGCGCCAGCCGCTCCAGGCCTTCAGGCGTGCGCGGCCCAGTGCTCAGGCCGCCGTGCAGCCGACACCGGCCATTACCCATTGCTGGCGCTTGGCAAGCCGTGCCAGCCCGTGTTTTCGCGCCACATCGTGGGGATGATTGCGCCAGTAGAAGCATCAATCGCCAGTCCGGCAAGCGCGCCGATAGCGGGTTCATGGGGTCTTGCCTTTCATGGGCCATCACACCCCTCCCCCCTCTACAGACCGATTGGTGTTCACCATCTCCGGCTGCGGGCCGGCGATGTCGTCCAGCGTGGGAGCAGGCGCCTCCTGACCAAGAGCGCGGGCCGGCGCAGTGACAGGGCCGGTTGTAGCCGCACCAGCCTGGACGTTGCCCACGATCGCCTGACCGCCCTCGTGCACCACGACGCGCTCGACCCGCACAACCTGCGGGCCCTTGCCGCGCTTGCGGTCCAACGCTTCCAACATGTCGGTCATCCCGCGCGCCAGGTTGGCGCCGTCCTTGCGCAGCTTCGACGCCACTTCTGAGGACTGCTCCCCGATGATCGCCCGGCGAAAGCACTCCATTGCACCAAAGTGCATCGCCACCGCCTGCGCGGCTAGCATCCCTTCGATTTCGTCTGCAGGCTTGAACGCAGCCAGGGCCGCAGCCCCAGCCGCAATACGTCGATCTACGCTGTCCTTCTCGTCGCCCGGCACGAAGATCGTGCCCAGCGTTTCCCGGAAAATTATGAAATTGAAATGCGGCGAAGCGGAGCCGCCCAGATCCCGAAACGGGTTCACCCCCGCGGTGCTGATTGCGGCTACCTCGCCAGGTGCCTGACTGACGGTTGCGGCACCGCCAGGCAACTTGATGCCTCGGGGCGCAGCTACAGGCGCAGCGACCGCTGGTGGCTTGTTCTTGGGCAACTTCTTGGCCGCGGTCATCTGATTATCTCCCACGCCGGCACGCTGGGCGCCGCGATCCACGCCGCATCGTGAGCCGGGCACCCGACGACCGCAGGATCGTGGCACCGTCGCCCGTCAACTCCGCCACCGTGCCGCCGTCCAGCAGCAGCGCCAGGCCGAAGCAATCCACCGACCCAGGTGCTTGCGGGTACAGGCCGAACACATCGGCCGCCGACCACCCCAGCCCCAGCAGCTCGGCACCGTGGGTGTCCAGCAGCCCGGTCGCGTCCAAGCATGCTTGCTGCCAACGTGAACCGGTCCAGCCAGCTGGCGCGGGCATCCTTCGCATCACAGCCACCCCATCGTGCCAGGGCAGCAGGGCCGGGATCAGGACAGGGACACCGGTCGCGATCATCGTCGTGCACCTTCATAATTGTGCTGCTGCGGCCACGATGTGACCCATGGTGGCGGTGCTTCAGACTGCGGCCGCTTGGCCTCAAGTCGATCGCCGAGGTGCTGAAGCGCCCGGCGTTGCACCTGCAGGAACAGAGGGGTCGTTGCCGATGCTGCCATTGGTGGTGACCTACTCGGCGGCGGGGCCGGTGCGGATATGGGTGCTGCGGCCTGCTGGACGGGCGGATCTGCAGCGACTGGCGGGTCTGTGACGTGTTCAACCTCGTACGACACCACGGGCCCGACCAGGGCCTCCAGCGCAGCTCGGCCAGCATCATCCGGCAGTGCGACAAGGGCCCGCGATGGGCGACCAGGACCAGCTCGGCGATAGATGATCGTTACGATGGAATTACTGGCGGACTCGGCTAATAGAACCTCTATTAGCCGAGTCCGCCATATATTCTGGTCATTCCCCATGTCGTCACGCAGCGACCTTTCAGACATCCACAATCCACTGAAAACGCTTGTCTTGTCTCTCGATAGGTGGACCAATTCGGTGCGGGAAAGTGGCAGAACGCCGCCTGACCGGCGCCATGCCTCGGCAAAGCGGTCGGTGTAGGTTCGGCGTCCCGGACCCTGCTTGCCGTTGTCGATGCGGCCCGTGATTTCGTATACCATCTGCTTCCAGGTCACGGTGCGGTCCACTGTCACGTCGAGCGGCAGGTTGCAGGCGATGTAGACTCGCTTCGGCTCGGCGTTGTGAATCAGCCTGAGCCGATCCACCCCCTGCTCGCTTTCCCGTTCGCGGTGCAGCTCCAGCACCCGTTGAACGCGGGTATCCGGGTGAACATCGGCCTCCACTGGCATGGCAGTGCCATCGCGCATTCGGATGCCGCGTGTGGCTTTTTGATAAACACCAGGGAGGATCAGCGGTTCTGGGTCATTGGCCCATAACGCCCGCGCGATATTCTCCACCGCCCAAACCGGCGGTTGTTCCCGACCGGCCAGCAGGCCGGCGGGACAGTGCTGGAAGTTGTTCCTGCCGCGCAGGGCGCCGAAGTGGCCGGTGGCTACCGCGTCGTTCAACTCGGGGATCAGCGCCGTCTCGACTGGCATATTGGTAGCGAGCATGACGGAGCCGTGCTTGACGGCGAGGGCGTTGACGACTGCGGCTAACTCGCTGCGCAATCGAGCAGCCTTGGCCACGCTGGTGGCAGACAGCGGATTGCCCTTCCGGTCAGTCCCAATGAGCGAGCTGCGTGCAAGGGTCACATCGCGCACCTGGATGATCTCGGCACTGCGTTCACAGCGCACGTCCGGCGCGATCTCCAGGCGACCGGCGAGCAGCCGGCGGTAGATTTCCACATCGCCGCTGGCGTCCAGCACCAGCACCGGCACGTCGGCGTCGAAGGCAAGCCGTTTGCGATAATGCACGCCGATGCGGTCTTGCCGCTCTTGGCGCCCGTCCACTGTCACAACCTTGTCGGCGTAGAAGACGACGGTATGTGCGTGAGCACGGGGCAAAATGATCTCTGCTTGTAGCGCAGTCAGCACCTTTAATATGGCGCTAATTTCGCTGCGCTTGTGCTGCTCCAGCAGTTCGACCACGGCTGCATCTTCCATATCAGGCGCAATCGCGCTGGTGATGTGTCGGTCCTCGACTGCTCGCAAATATGCGATGGCTGGCTTCAGGTGGCCGGCTTCGGTGATGCCATGCGCCCGCAAGCCAGCGAGAATGCCAGCAGGATCGCGCAGGGCGTCGCGCACCTTTGCCATGATGGTGCGGAAGGTCATGGCTGCGTGCAGCCCAGCGATCTGCCAATCCGGCATGGAAGTTTCCAGCAGTCGGTCGAAGCCGAATTCCAGATGCCCGACCAGTGAGCTGACGCAGTTTTCGTCGATCACTACCAGATCGGGCACCGGCATTGGCGCGCGCAAGGTCAGGTATTCATGGCTGCCTGCGAACACCGACACGTCACCGGAGCGCAGCCGCATCACCTGCTTCTGATAGCCGCAGCTGCTGAAACACGGGCACGCCTTGCCGGCATCATCGCGGCAAAGGGTCTTGGACACCGGCAGACCGGCGCGTGCCACGGCTTCGGCCGCTTTCGGCCGCCAGCACATGGTTCGGCCTTCAGCATCTTTGGGGTCGATCGCGCTGCGGCCGCGCACCACGCCGGCGCCCGGGATCGCCGCCGCCACGGCTTCGGCGTTCGCCAGCTTGTCTGTCGCAAAGAAGATGTTGCCAAGCGTTCTGCATCGCCCGGTGATCTGCTGCGTGACCAGAGCTGTTTTACCGGAACCTGCTGCTGCTGGCAGCAGCAGCCGGCGACCTGGTGCACGCCAGGCTTTGCCGTGCGCTGCCGTCATATGGCGACTTGCCGCCCGTAGTGCGGCGCGACGTCCGGGTGATCCGATGGGGTGCATGTCATCGGTGTCAGTACGTAGGGCCTGCCACTCGCGGCGGATGGCGATGGTGCTGGCGGCATCGTCGAGAAAACTGGTTGTCGCTCGCTGGAGGGCTGCAAGCCCTTCAGGACGGGTGTTGGTTGGTGCCGGGTAATGCGGCTTCGGCGCTGGCGGTGGTGGCGGTGGTAGCGCGGCTTCGATGGCGATGCGCACCGCATCAAAGCCATGTAATGCTGCGTAATCGTTCCAGTCTGTGTCCTTCTGGCGGTCTTCGAAATCCGGCAGGATGGCTACGCCGCCAACATCGCGTGCAGCGGCTCTGGCGGCCTCGCGACCGACGTTGGGCAATGGCGGATCGTGACGTGGAAGGTGGTGGTCGTTGTCGCCGCAGAAGGCAACACGCAGGCCAGGAAACCGCTCCCCATAGCTGCGGGCGATGGCGGTGAAGTTACCCTTGCTGAACGCGACGGCGGTGGCGTGGCCGGTCGCAGCGTGCAAGGTCGCAGCGGTGGCATAGCCCTCAGCGATCAGCAGCACGCCGCCCGTGGCCAGCTCGCCGAGCACCAAGTGTAGGCCGGCCACGCGGCTGCGCTCGGCGAACCGCTTGGTTCTGTTTGGTGCAATGCGCTGCAGACCCCAAAGCTTGCCGTCGAAGTCGCGCATCGGCACCAGCAGTGCGCCATTTGTCCCAACCCGCAGCCCGTATGGCTGCACGCCCTTGCGACGCAGGTATGGATGCGCGGCCGATGCTGATGATGCCGCGGACCACTGCACCTCTGCACGTGCTGCCACTTCTGCCTGTGCCGCTGTCCGTTCGGCTGTCCGGCGAGCCTTGGCTTCTGCCGCTGCGTGCTGCATCGCCGCGTCGTCCGCTGGCGACATGGCGGGTGCCGTCGCTCCGGATTTCCACCGCCTGGTTCGTGTTTCATCTTTGAAATTTTGGATGAAGCCCGCCGGGCGGATCCCGGTCAGATAACCGCGATATCGACCACTTCGCTTGTGCCGCTTATCTCCTTCAACAGCCGCACGGTGCCACTGGCCGTCCATGATGGGCAGAGCCTTGAGCTGCAGCCCGGCAGCAGCCAGTGCATCGGCGAACTCGGCTTTCACACCGGCTTCATTGAAGTCATTCATCAGCCGCCACCGACGCAGACGCGTTCATGCACTCGGATCAGGACGGACAGCTGCTTCGGCGACAAACGCTTGAAGCCCGGCAAGCCGATGACAAACCTGAATTCCCAGGACGTCAGCAGATCGGAGCGGGCCAAGCAGGCGGCAGCGACGGCTCGCCAGCCAGTGGGTTGCGACGTGGACGTGGAGGTCGGCTGAGGCGACGCTAGGTTCGGGCGCAGCACCAGGGTTTCCCACGTCCAGCCGTGCTCACGTAGCAGGCGGGTGGCCGCGGCAGCGGCGTTGACCACCTCGCCGGGCTGATCCGATGCCAACAGCCCTGTGATCTTTGCCAACCGTTCAGCGGCCTTCGGCGTCAGCACGGTGGCGATCACGGCATCATCCGCAGTCCAATGACTGCCAGCTGGTCAGCACCTGCGGCTTGGATCTGGTCCGGCGTCAGGCTAACGGCAGGCTTGATCGCAGCCAGCACCGCCGCAACACCCGGAGGCCCAGGCACGATCTCGAACGACAACTCGCCGAGGACACGGACGCCAAGGCGATGAACACGTTCGGCCTCGCAAGGGATGCGAGGAGTTTGGAGTTGCGGGATCAGCCGCGCGGGCTGACGACACGTTTTCGGGTGCGCGGTTGCACCGTGCGGTAGGTTGGCCATTGAGCCACAGCCACGGCCCCAGCGTAGGGCGGCGAGCTTTGCTTTCAGGCCGGCCGATCAGTGGTGAGGCCGAGCACATTGATCACTGCCGGGAAATCACGTTCATGAACCCCCCAACGGCCCCGGAGTTTGACCGCGGGGATTTTTGCATCGACCGCCAGCGCGTGCAGGGCGCGCCAGCCGGGACCTGCCCGGCCAGTTGTGCGCAGCAGGTGATCAGAAGCCTCAGTAAGTGAAATGAACCTGTCGGCCATCAAGATGCTCCGGCGAAGTGAACCGCCAGTTGTCCGAGAGGGGGATCGTGGCCTACAGTGAAATCGGTAGACTTTGCTGTAAGCCGCCCTCTTCGAACAACTGGTCGGTTTATCAAGGCGTAGCGCCGGCACCCGCCACAGGTGCCGGCGTTGCTTTTTAAGCAACGTTCCGGCATTATACCCCCTCGCGCGCGATGCGTCTATAATTTCAGTGTAAAGTCTGCTTAGGTGTTGGTAATCACCTGCCCAGCTCAGTCAGGTACTTCAGCTGCGCGTTGGTTCCGCCAACGTTGTTGGCTCCTTCAGCGCCAGTCTGACCGTTTACTATTAGTGAACATGGAAAATACTTAACCTAGCTAGGCGAGGTCGCCCCCTGCTGATCTACTCATCTAGTCCTTGTCATTCGGGTAATGCCTGAACTCGTGCATGCGCCAGCCAGCCAGATCCAGGGCGTCTTGCGAGTCGGCGGTGACGTCTAGCAACCCAATCAGTCGATCGTTGTGAGTGCTGCTCGGGATTGGCTTGGCCACATACCGGCCAGTATACATCGGCCAGATCAGCCCCACCCGATCCACCGCTACTGCCTTTCTGGCCTATGCTGCATCGGCACGCTGATGTTCCTGAGCAAGCGTGTCATCCGCTCGGCTGCCAGGAGCGCCAAATACGATGACGAAGGCGGCTGGTCGCATCCTTGTTTGCGCTACGACCCAGCCCATCATCCGGGAATGTTTGCAGCTACCGAAGACGATGCTGCCGCGATCCGTGCCGCCTTTAACCAGTCTGGCGACTTGGCGACGGCGGTCGAGTTGCGCCGACGGTTCCCCTGCCTGACCGATAGCATGCAGGCACGAGAGTGGGCGCGGACTATCGCCGCTGGAATCCGCTGCCCGTGCTGCGACGTGCAGTGAAGTGGTTGCGTCCCGACAAAGATTGGTGATGGCGTCAGAGGGCTTATGAACGCGAGCCCACCCTGCCCTCGATTGTTGCTCGCCGCCTCGCCAACAGGTCCGGGAGACCCGCAGTTGCCGCCAGCATCTCCTGTAAAGCGGCTTTCTTGCTTAGGCTCTCCCCTCCTCGGACAGTTTGGCCGACAGTGGCCGGGCACGTTGCCGGTCGCAGAAACGGCGCGCGCATGCCCAGCTGCACCGGCCCGTCAGGCACGGCGAGACGATAGGCGTTGCTGGTTCGCAGCCAGCGCCAGCCAGCACGCACACGGCGCTCGGTCCATGACACCAGATCGAGCACCTGGGCTTGCACCAGGGCGCGCTGAACGGTGCGGACAGAACATCGGGCACGATCGGCCAGGGTGGCATGCGCAGGCACGCACAGGCCGCCTGTGCCGCGGAACGTGCGCAACGTCAGCAGCACGTCGCGGTAGTTGCGGGTCAGGTTGCCGGCACGGAATTCGTGCCAGACGCGATTGGTCCATAAAGCGGGCATAGTTCAGCTGTCCTCGGTTAGCCGAGGCCGCGGTATGGGAGCTGACAGCAGGCCGCAGTTTCCCTTCCCCAATTTAGAGGTTGCGAAAAACAGAGCGCCGGATAAGATGGAGTTCTCACACAACCAGCTTATCCGGCCCTTGCGGCCCGTCAGCGCCGATCCCTCACCGGGTCGGCGTTTGTCGTTCTACGGCATCATTGCCATCCGTCCGCGGAATTGCGGGTCAGTAACAGTGCCATCTGACTCCGCGTTAATGCAATATCTGAACAAATTTCGTCAGGTAGGTAGGTTTCTGGCCTAAGGGGCGCCCTGCTCTTCGTCATCCAGCGCCTTGCTGAGAGTAAAGGCCACCCAAGCCGAACGGCTAACCCCCCGGCGCCTCGCGGCCCTGTCCACGCGCACCAGGAGCGCAGCGTCGAACCGAATCATAGCCGGCGTCCGCTTGGTCCCGGAGGTGGGAGGCAAGGCAGCCGCACCCTCAATAAATTTTGTAGCAGCCTCATCTTTGTTAGAAATATGCTCGCGTTTCGGCATACGTGCGATAGGCATTGTATATCACTCCGATATCTGAACGCTACTGGAAAGCAAGCGCAGACAATGCGGTCAGTTCCTCGATAGCCTTAACATCACGGGGCGAATGCTCGATCACGCCCCGCCCCTGCGCGGCGGCATTCGGGAACGCCTTACGGCGCACCACCACCAGGTCGAGGATCTCAATCGCGGCCACTTCACGCAGCGCGTCTTGCGCCTCGGCGTTGTCACGGCCCTGTGCATCAGCGGAATTGAGAAAGGCTAGGGCGCGAAGGTTCGAGTTGATCTCGCGCGCCTCGACTACCAGCGCCGCCACTTGGCCGAGCGCCCACACATCAAAGCTGCGTGGCTGCACTGGCACCAGCAGCACGTTGGCGACGGTCAACGCGGCCCGCAGACTACCGGTGTCACGGCCGCCCACGTCAATGATGATGTCGCCATACTTGGCGGCGAGCTGGCGAACCTGCGTCCGTAAAGCAGCGCCGTGCAGACCAACCGCCGTGTATCCGCACGCGCCTACTAGGTCGACACGGAGCTGCGAGAACAAGCTTGCACTGCCCTGCTCGTCACCGTCGACTAGCAGCACGTCCTCGCCGACGGAGGCTCGCAGGATAGCGAGATTGACGGCGATCGTGGTTTTGCCAACGCCGCCTTTAGTGTTGCCAACAGCCAGAATCACAGCCTGCGTTCCGCTTTCTATGTGGTAGCGGAGTGATATACAAATGGACGCTATCCGATTGCAATCCGCATCTGATGGCTAGTATCGGCTTTTGGACGCTTCGTCAAAAAGAGCCTCGACTCCAATCCGAGATCCCCTATCAATACGATACCCGCTTCAGGGGCTACTGGAGGTAATCACTCACTCGTATAAACGCTATACAAACGCGTTTGACGAAGTGGTACGGCAGCCTTGAGTGGTGTCCTCGCATCTTGTCTGCCAGCCTGTATCATCCGCCCTATGTCCGAGCTGCCCCGCCTACGCCTCCGTCTGCACCTGGGCCGTTCCGTGATGGTTGGGCCGGGCAAGGCAAACTTGCTGGCCGCCGTCGCCGCAACCGGCTCCATCACCGCCGCTGGACGCACGATGGGCATGAGCTACAAGCGCGCTTGGCTGCTGGTGGACACCATGAACCGCTGCTTCCAGAAGCCGCTTGTCGCAGCCGTCAAGGGCGGCGCCGGTGGCGGCAGCGCCCGGCTCACACCTGCGGGCGAACGAGTGCTTGCACTCTACTGCCGCATCGAGGCGAACGCGGCCGCAGCCTGTGCCGGTGACATGCAGGAGTTAGCGGGCCTGACCGTAACCGAACCGCCGGAAGCGTAGCGCCGCCGGACGCGCCGGCAATCCTTGCCCCTACTTACGGCAGGCGACATAGTCATCCGGCTACATCGTCTTTCGATGAGGTCTGTATGTTCCTTCGCCGCCGGTCCCTGCTGCTAGCCGCCCCTGCGTTGCTGCCCGGCGTGGCCGCACGCGCGCAGAAAGGTGGTCAGGACGGCCCCGCCCTCGTGGCCGCTGCGGCTGACCTGCAGTTCGTGTTGGAGGACGTGGCTACCCGCTTCCGCACGGACACCGGCCTCGACGTCAAGCTGGTGTTCGGCTCGTCTGGCAACCTCGCGCGCCAAGCTGAGCAGGGCGCTCCGTTTCAGGTGTTGATGTCAGCCGACGAGGGCTTCGTGCTGCGTCTGGCCGAGAGCGGTGCCGCCCGTGACCGCGGCGCCCTCTATGCCGAGGGCCGGATCGTGGTGTTCGCGCCGCCCGGCTCGCCCTTGCAGGTGGACGAACGGCTGGACGGTCTGCGCACGGCACTCGCCGCTGGGCAGGTGACACGCTTCGCCATCGCCAACCCGGAGCACGCCCCCTACGGCCGGGCCGCCGAGGAGGCGCTGCGGTCGGCCGGATTGTGGGAGCGGGTGCAGCCCCGCCTGGTGCTTGGCGAGAACATCGCCCAGGCCATGCAGTTCGCCACCACGGCCGGCGCCCAGGGTGGCATTGTGGCGTTGTCCCTGGCCCGTGCGCCGCAGACGCAGGGCCGCGGCAGCTTTGCTGTGCTGCCGGACACCTGGCACAAGCCGCTGTTGCAGCGCATGGCGCTGCTGCGCCCGGCCGGCGCCGCGGCAGAGCGGTTCTACGCCTACATGCAAGCCCCACCCGCCCGGGAGATCATGCGCCGCTACGGCTTCGTGCTGCCCGGTGAGGTGCAATAGGGCCGGACAGGATGGATTGGCCGGCACTCCGCCTGTCGCTCGTCCTTGCGGCGGCCACGCTGGCGCTGCTGCTGCCACCGGCCGCATGGCTTGGCCGGGTGCTGGCTTACCGCCGCTTTCCTGGCCGCGGGCTGGCGGAGGTGCTGGTTGCCCTCCCGCTGGTGCTGCCGCCCACCGTCGCCGGATATGCGCTGCTGTTGATGTTCGGCACGGGGTCCGGGTTCGGCCGGACCGCGGCTTCCATGCTGGGACATCCACTCGCTTTCTCGTTTGAAGGGCTGCTACTCGCCTCCGTGCTGGTCAACGTGCCGTTTGCGGTGCAGCCGGTGCAGAACAGCTTCGCCGCCGTGCCGCGCAACGTGCGCGAGGCCGCCGCCGTGTCCGGCATGTCGCCGTGGCAGGCATTGCTGCGGGTAGAGCTGCCGCTGGCTTGGCCCGGCATCGCTGTGGCAGCGGCGCTCACCTTCGCGCATACGCTGGGCGAGTTCGGCGTGGTGCTGATGGTCGGCGGCTCCATCCCCGGCCAGACGCGGACCGCTGCCATCTCCTTGTATGACCGCGTGCAGGCGTTTGACGACCGCGGCGCCGGCCTGCTGGCGGCGGCGCTGCTGGGCGTGTCTCTGGCCGCGCTACTGCTGAGCAACCTGCTCTCGCGCCAGGTCGGCCGCCGGACGCGCCATGCGTGACGGGGCCGCAGCGGACGGCCTGCATATGCAGCTCTGTGGCACCGTCCCGGTGCCTCTCGACCTGGACCTGCGTTGCGCGCCGGGGCAGGTGCTGGCCTTGGTCGGCGCGTCTGGTGCCGGCAAGACCACGGTGCTGCGCTGCATCGCCGGCCTGCACCGCCCAGAGGCTGGCCTGGTGCGCTGCGCCGGCTGGACCTGGCTCGACACGGCGGCTGGGGTGGACTTGGCGCCGCACCGGCGCGCAGCGGGGCTGGTGTTTCAAGACTACGCGCTGTTTCCGCATATGACAGCCCTTGCCAACGTCGCCGCCGGCATGGGCCACCTGCCGCGGCAGGACCGGACGGCGCGGGCGCGCGGGCTGCTGTCGCTCGTGCGGCTGGACGGGATGGAGGGGCGCCGGCCGGCCGAGCTGTCCGGTGGGCAGCAGCAGCGGGTGGCGCTGGCGCGTGCCCTGGCCCGCGACCCGGACGTGCTGCTGCTGGACGAGCCGTTTTCGGCTGTGGACCGCCCGACGCGGCGCGCGTTGCAGGCGGACCTGGCCAACTTGCGCCAGCAGCTCGCTATCCCCGTCGTGCTGGTCACGCACGACCTCGATGACACCTTGCTGTTAGCCGACGCGGTGGCGGTGCTGGATGCGGGCCAAGTGTTGCAGCACGGGCCGCCAGGGGAGGTGGCCCGGCACCCGGCCAGCGCCCGCGTCGCCTGGCTGCTGGGGACAGAAGCGCCAAACCCCATGCTGCCCGCCACGTCGTCAAGTTGGCCATCCGGAAGCGGGCCGGAGCCTCCCCGTGCAGGCGTTACAGCTTTCACTGGGGCCACGGCTCCGCATCTAGAAGGACGCACACATGATGAAGCTGAACGCGCGCAACCAGATCAAGGGCCGGGTCACGGCCATAGTGAAAGGCCAGACCACGGGCCACGTCCACATCGACATCGGCAACGGCGTTACGGTCCATGCCTCGATCACCAACGAGGCCATTGATGATTTGGCGCTCAAAGTCGGGGACGAGGCTACAGCCGTCATCAAGGCGTCCGACGTCATGGTCGCCAAGTAGCCTATGCCGCAGGCACCGGCAGAACGGGGCTACAGCGCCGGACTGGTCGTCGCGCTGATCGCCATGCTCGGTGGGTCAGCTGGGGCCGCGGCGCAAACCGGCGGGCAGGCCGGGCTGGCGGCAGCGCCGGCCCCGGTCGAGCTTGCCCTGACGGGACGAATCGAGCATCCACGCACGCTGACCCTGGCCGACCTGCAGGCGCTACCCCCCACCTCAGTCGAGGTCGCCCACGTCGGGAACCAGGGGGTACAGAGGGCCATCTACACCGGCGCGCTGCTGTGGACGCTGTTGGGCGCAGCGGTGCCGGTGGATGAGGCCGGCCCCCGCAGTCGACTCCAGCACACCCTTCTGGCTCGCGGGCGGGATGGCTATGCCGTGGCCCTGGCTGTTGGCGAGCTGGACCCGCGCATGGCAGGCAAACAGGTCGTGATCGCTTACGCCCGGGACGGCAGCCCAACGCCTGCCTTGCAGCTCGTTGTGCCCGGAGACAGCCATGCGGGCCGCAGCGTCCGCGATCTGGTTGCAATTGAGGTCCGCTGAGGTGAGCAGATCGTACCTTGCTTACACGACCCGCATCGAGCAGTGCCGCTGATACAGCGTCAGGAAAACTTCATGCCCGATGCAGCCTTGCCCGCAGCACCCGCGCGCAGTACCCCGGCCGCCTTTGCGGGCGGCGCCATCATTGGGGTACTCGGTGGCTTGATCGGCCTTGGCGGTGCGGAGTTCCGCCTGCCGCTGCTGATCGGCGCCTTCCGGTTTCCGGCGCTGCAAGCCGTGATCCTCAACAAGGCCATGAGCCTTGTCGTTGTCGCCTCGGCCTTGCCGTTCCGGGCGGCGGCCGTCCCCTTCACAAGCGTTGCAGCAAACTGGCCCATCATCGCCAACCTGCTCGCCGGCAGCCTGCTCGGCGCCTGGTTCGGGGCGGGCTGGGCGACGCGGCTCTCCTCGAAGACGCTCTATCGCATCATCGCCGCTATGCTCCTCGGCATCGCCATGGTCCTGGTGCTCGGCCACGACGCGGCGTCATCGGGGGCCATGCTGACCGGGACAGCGCAGATGGTGGCGGGTGTCATCGCCGGCTTCGGGATCGGCATCGTCGCGGCGCTACTTGGGGTAGCTGGCGGTGAGCTGCTGATCCCCACCCTTGTCCTGCTGTTCGGCGCCGACATCAAACTGGCCGGCTCCCTCTCGCTCGCGGTCAGCCTGCTCACCATGCTCGTCAGCTTCGCCCGCTACAGCCGTGACCGAAGCTTCGTCGTGCTGCACGAGAACGGCCGCTTCGTGCTGGCGATGGCGCCCGGGTCCATCGCCGGCAGCTTTGTCGGCGCCCGGCTACTCGGGCTTATTCCCAACACCCTCCTGCTGCCGTTGCTCGCAGTGATCCTGGTGTTGTCGGCCTTCAAAGTCTGGCTGCACAAGTAGGACCAACATGACGAACCGCTGACCGTCAAACCACCCATCCGTCGTTGCCCAATTGCCGTTCCCACTTTGCGCGCCGGGCCTTGCTTTCACCTGCCTTGGCAGATGGTAAGCCGAATGCCTGCGCGACTTCTGAGTAGGTCAGCCACCGGCGGCTGGCGTCCTCGACCACAGGCCCTACGAAGGGCCTTGGTCTGTGACGTGATCCCCTCAAGGAGTGACATTCTAGCCGCCTTCATCCCCCAATTCGTAAGCGTGCTAAAGGTTGTTTACACAGCCCGCTCGGATGTGCAACAAGCAGTCGCACGGTTACAAGCTTACATGAGGGTGCGATGGCAGTTTATGGCTACGTACGGGTTTCAACCGTGAAACAGGCATCTGAAGGCGAGAGCCTGGACGTGCAGGAACGCACCATCGCCGGCTACGCCATGATGCGCGGTCTCACGATCGATCAAACGTTTATTGAAGCCGGTGTGTCGGGGTCGGTGCCCTTAGCTGATCGTCCCAAAGGTGCTGCCCTGCTGGCAACGCTTCGCTCCGGCGACGTAGTGATCACCGCCAAGCTAGATCGCATGTTTCGCTCAGCCTTGGACGCCCTGGGCGTACTGGCCAGTCTGAAGGACCGCCACGTCAGCCTGCACATGATCGACCTGGGCGGCGACGTGACCGGCAACGGCATTTCCAAGCTGGTGTTCACCATCCTGTCCGCCGTGGCCGAAGCGGAGCGGGACCGGACCCGGGAGCGCATCGCCGAGGTCAAACGCGACCAGCGCACCCGCAACCGTTATCTCGGCGGCATTCCGCCCTTCGGCTGGAAGGTCGGCGACGACGGTCAGTTGGTGCCGGTGCCCGTCCAGCAGGACGCGCTTACGACGATGCGGGCCCTCCGAGCCGAAGGTCTTAGCCTGCGCTCGGTGGCTGATCGCATGGCGGCGGCCGGGGTAGGTATCAGCCACGTGGGGGTGAAAAAGGCCCTGCTGGCGCACGGCGTCGGACAGTGACCAATCCGACCCCAGCGTTGACCCAACGCGATGCCCAGACCGTGCACGACGATGCCGCCGATCGTGGTGTTCATTTGGCATAGATGGTGTCCGAGGCCGACCTGGCGCATCCAAGCAGCTCGGGCCCGACTTCGGACAATAGGTTGATCACTTCCGGATTCTTCATGATTTTCCGGCTGTAGCCTACAAACACCTCGCGTGAGGCTGTTGCCATCAGGACAGTCGGCGACGCAGCGATCACACATGCAGTTCGCCACTGCGACCGAGGCGCCATCTATAGAAGCGTCGCCTGTAAGAGGCTTCATCAGGACGATCAGGGGAATAGCCTTCGGGTCAATCGCGCGATCACAGGCAAGGCACGTCGGCCAATCGGTCAGAACTTTGAAATACTCTGTCAACACATCCAAGACTTCGGCCACCTCCTTGTCACCCTCAATTGAGGCTTTGTGGATGGCGGCGGCTGCCAGTTGGTTGATCACCCGGACCCGGTAAACGCTGCTGGCCTCCTCAACGAAGGCCGTCTTTATCTTGCCAGGTCGTGCTTCACCCATGGTTGCCGTTCTTGTAACTGCTCATCTCCCCCCTCCCAAAAATCAGAGAGTTTGATCAATGGGTTGTGGCATACGTGGAAGATGCACGGAATCCATAATGCGGCAGCATATCGTCAGAAGCCCGTGCATCTCCACTTGGGCTGACTTGCCAGGGACTTGCGCGTGGTATTCTGGCGTGCCGCAAGCGCCTCCAAAATCCGAAGCAGCATCCCAGCTTGCTCAGCACAAGCTGTTGATCCAGCGCAGGATTTCCAGGGAGGGGGGAGATGAGCAGTTACCCGTTCTTCCCACCTTTTATTTGCGCTTCGCATAAGCCCTCTTACCGCCAGAAGCGGCCGAGCCCCGTGCCGGAGCCAGGGCCGTAGTAGCCACCGCCGGGGGCGTAGTAGCGGCCGTAGCCTGTGCCGGAACCAGGGCCGTAGTAATTGCTATAGGCTGGCGTGGTGTAGACCTCAGCGCTATAGGCTGGCGTGGTATAGACCTCAGCGCTGTAGCTGCTGTCGTAGGGCGGGCCGACCACGCAGGCTGACAGCGATCCGCACGCAACAATGACGGCAAGGACACGAACAAGTCGGGCAACCGAGCGGAGCATGAGAAGCCTCCTGGAGAGGCCCCAGCAGGATGACTGGGGACGTTCGTCAATCACAGAGTAAACACTCGTGAGTGCTCAGGGATCCCCTCATTTTTGACTCGGAAGTTTGAATTGGACTCTTTGAAAGGAGGCTTTTGACTTATCGGCGCCGCGGCGCATGAAAAATCTACTGGGGCAAGGCGACGGCCAGAGCTTTGTGTTCACTGACGGCAGGATAGTCTATCCCTTCGTTATGCCATAACACTTTGACAACACTTATTAAAAATAAGGGGATAGTTGAGGTGCCCAATATGATCAGTCGTCATCGCCTTCCCAGCCTGCCTCAGTAGACCGCTGCTCATAGTATTGGGGCCGCGGAGGCGCATAAACCCTCTGCTGCACATAATAGTCTGGCGGCGCATAAGCCATGATGGGAGGTTGCACGTAAACAACGCGAGGCGGAGGCGCATAATAAACGGGGGGAGGAGCGGCATAAGTTGGGACGTAACCATACTGTGGGTAACTGCTCATCTCCCCCCTCCCTGGAAATCCTGGGCCGGATCAGCAGCTTGTGCTGAGGAGGCTGGGATGCTGCTTCGGATTTTGGAGGCGCCTGCGGCACGTCAAAATACCACGCGCAAGTCCCTGGCAAGTCAGTCCAAGTAGAGATGCACGGGCTGCTGACGATATGCTGCCGCATTATGGATTTCGTGCATCTTCCAGGCATGCCGCAACCCATTGATCAAGCTCTGTGATTTTTGGGAGGGGGAGATGAGCAGTTACTACTGTGGCGGCGCGTAGCCGGGCTGAGCGTAAGCCGGCTCATATTCGTTGGAGGCTCTTGTTGGGTTCCGGGGTGTTGGCTTGGATCATCTGACGAGGGTAGCGGTCAGGGCGCCGAGCAGGGCTTTGCCGCGTCGGCGCGCGTTATGCACGAACTGAAAGAAGCCGAGGTAGAGCGGCAACTTGTCCTGCGAGATGCCCCGATGAGGACGCAGCCAGGAGCGTAGGAGCGACCAGAAGCCTTCCATGGTGTTTACGTGGACCTCGCAAAACCCGTCCCCGTCCTCGTCACGGGCATACTCACCTCGGGCGTGGCAGACCGTCTTATGCTGGTAGCCCCAGGCGGGCAGGCGCGCGTAGATGCTGTATTCGTCCATGTGGACGAGGGTGCCCGGGGTGACGGCGGCGGTGATGATCGGCTTGATCGTCCTCTGCTGCACGTTGGCCAGCATATGCAGGACCACCTGGCCGCCGCGCTGGATCAGGCCAAGGATGGGCGGCTTGTCCTTCTCCAACGTGCCGCGTCCCGGCGCGCCTGCCAGCCTGCGGCACCGTCCGAGCCGCCCCTTTTGGCCACAGCCGCCGGCTGGCCCTTGTGCCCGGCCACGACATAGACTTCGTCGATCTTCACCTCGCCTTTGAGCGTCACCTCCGGGGTCTTGGCGGCCAAGCCGCGGCGCAGCTGCTCCGTCATGACCTGCACGTCAGACCCGCAAAGGCCCAACTCCGTGGCGATCTGCTGGTTGGAAAGGTTCAGGCCCATAAAGTAGAGGCACAGCACCCACACACGCAAAGGCTGATGATGCGCGGCCAGCACCGTGTCGGTGAGATCGTCGAAGCGGGACGCGCATGCCTTGCACCGATAGCGCTGGCGACAGGGCTGGGTGTCGTCGCACCCATCCCGGACGACGGCGCCGCTGTCACACGCAGGGCAGCGGATGCCCTCCGGCCAGCGGCATTGGCGCACAAAGGCGAAGCACTTGGCGTCGTCCATCAAGCCCGAAAGGTTGATCAAGTCAGGTGCAGCCATAAACGCCAGAGCTCCTCGAAGGAAAATGCGCGGTTGATCATCCCACCGCTTTCATCGCATCAGAAGCTCGTCGGAACCGCCAGTCACTCCCCTGCAAGCCAACACCCCGGAACCCGACATGAGCCACAGGGGAAAGTGGGCCGGTCGCCAAATCCCGCGGGTCGCTTGTGCTGTCCGGATCGGTCGTGCAGGAAGGTCGTCTAGCCGTTTATGCCGAGAATGTCGGCGAAGCGACGATGACCGCGCGCATCTCCGAATTCGTTGAGCGGTCCCTTGCGGTCAAGGGCCAGGCAGAGATGAAATCGGCGCAGCTGGCCGATCGCCTGGTGCCAACGATCCTTTCCGTCGCCGGAGTCTCCTATGCTGTTTCGGGCGATGGCGCGCGCCCGGCCGCGGTGCTGCAGGCCGACTACTCCTGCGCGATCAAGCTGGCAGCGCCGATCGCCTTCAAGTTTGCGATGTACGGGGCCGGCAAATCCGGCATCCTGGTCAAGGGAGCCGATGCATTGGAACGGCTTTCAGAAGTGAATACGGTTATTTTCGACAAGACCGGCACGCTGACGACAGGCTCGTTGCAGGTGGTCGATGCCATTGCCTTCGATTCGAGTTTCAGTCCCGAGGATCTGATCTGCCTCGCGGCCTCGGTCGAGGAACACTACGCCTTCCACCCGTTGGCCATGGCTGTCGTGGAGGCGGCACGATCGACGACCAGCAACCGCCATTTCGACCATCAGGAGGTCGAGTTCATCGTCGCGCATGGGGTTGCCAGCATCATCGACGGCAAGCGGATAGTTGTTGGATCGCGTCATTTCGTAGAGGACGACGAAGGCATTGACCTTTCCGCACATCGTAGGCTTGTTGATCAACTCTACGCTGCGGGCAAGACGGTTCTTTGTATCGGATTTGGCGGCAAGCCGCTTGGCATTCTCGCCCTGAAGGACACGCTGCGCGACAATGCCGCATCGACAGTGCGGCTGCTTCGAAGCCTTGGCGTGCGAAGGGTCATGCTGCTGACCGGGGACAGGCGTGATCAGGCTGCCGAAATGTGCGCTGATCTTGGTCTCGATGATTTCCGCGCCGAGCTGCTGCCCGAGGACAAGGCGCGGATTGTGGACGAACTGAATCAGCAAGGCGCGCGTATCGCCTTTGTCGGCGACGGCATCAATGATGCGCCGGCGCTCGCGCGTGCCCATGTCGGCATTGCCATGCATCGTGGCGCTGACCTCGCCCGCATGACGGCTGACATCGTCCTGCTTGAAGACAATGTCGAGCGCGTCGCCGACGCAATGATGATCGCCAACGAGGTGATGCGGATTATCTCGACCAGCTTTAGGCTAACAATCGGCCTGAATTCCACGATCCTGCTAGCAGCGGCTTTCGGGCGGCTGCCACCACTTGCGACATCGGTTATGCACAACGGCAGCACGATCGCCATTCTGCTGAACGTGCTGAGACAGCGTATAGATTCCGCGCACCTACATCGGGCATTCCCATCGGCTGAACGCATTCGCCAACCGAGCCAAGGAATATCTAGCCCGGAAAATTCAGTGCGCCCCAACGGCGCGGTTCACCAGTGGAGGAAGGATCCACCCAGGCAGTTGTTGGTAGGGCCTGGTAGCTGACGAGCGGCTCTGCCGGGTAACCGGCTTGGTTGAAG
>JAABUT010001271.1_pt1 | contig 30003 bp, 28 predicted proteins | sample 5559281 | NCBI WGS metagenome assembly JAABUT01 (sample SAMN10711880, study PRJNA513359) | rock metagenome | isolation source: Antarctica rocks | place: Antarctica: Victoria Land, Ricker Hills nord | collected 2016-01-04
CGTGCCACCGGCGCGCTCGTCAAGCGCCCCGATCCGGCACGCCGATCTTGCACGGACCGCCCGCCTCCTGCTCAGGGGCAGCCCAACTGCATGATCGGCGAGCAGCAAGGCTGTCAGGCGTGGAAGGTGTTCTGGACCGCCTCCAGCGGCTGGACGACCAGCGCCTCGATCGCGTCGGCGGCGCGGTCGACGTGGAACGGCAGCTCCTTGCGCTCGGTCATCGAGAAGTCCTTGAGGACGAAGTCGGCGGGGTCCTGGCGCCCCGGGGGGCGTCCAATGCCGAAGCGGGCCCGCAGGTACTCCCGGCTGCCGAGCGAGGAGGTGACCGAGCGCAGGCCGTTGTGCCCGTTGTCGCCGCCGCCGCGCTTGAGGCGCAGTACGCCGTAGTCGATGTCGAGCTCGTCGTGCACGATCACGATCCGCTCGACGGGGACCTTGAAGAAGTCGCGCAGGCTGGCCACGGGTCCGCCGGAGAGGTTCATGAAGGACTTCGGCTTGGCGAGCACGACGCGCCGGCCGGCCAGGCGGCCCTCGACGACGTCCGCCCGCCCCTTGTGCGCCTTGAACCGCGCGCCCACCCGCTCCGCGAGCTCATCGAGCACCAGGAAGCCTGCGTTGTGCCGGTTCCCGGCGTACGACGGGCCGGGGTTGCCCAGGCCGACGACGAGCCAGACGTCGTCGGCCACGTCGCAGTCCTGTTTCCTGGAGGCCTAGGCCTCGGTGGCGGGGACCTCGTCGCCCTCGCCGGCGGGGGCGCCCTCGCCCTCGCCCTCGGCGTCGGCCGCCTCGGGCTCGGCCTCCGGCTCCTCGGGCGCCAGCTCGGCCGCCGCGGCGTCGAGCTCGGCCTCGAGCTGCTCCTCGGAGATGACGCCGAGGAACTGCACGATGACGTGCTCAGGGTCCTGCACGAGGGTCGAGCCGGCGGGCAGGACGACGTCCTTGGCCGACAGGTGTTTGCCCGCCGCCTTGCCGGCGATGCTGATCTCCACGTGGTCCGGCAGGTTCGTGGCGTCCGCCTCGACGGTCAGCGTCATGGTCTGCTGGTCGACCAGGGTCTCGGGGGCCGCCTCGCCGATGAGCATGATGGGCACCTCGACGGTGACCTTCTCGCCCTTGCGCACCGCGACCAGGTCAAGGTGCTCCAGGGTTCCCCTGATCGGGTCACGTACGACGACCTTGGGCAGCGCCAGCTCGTCGCCGTCCTCGGTCTGCAGGGTAAGCAGCACGTTGGCGTCGTGCTTCAGCGCGAGCATGAGTTCGTGGCCCGGCAGCGACAGGTGGCGCGGCTTGCCGCCGTGGCCGTAGAGGACGGCCGGCACCTTGCCGGCGCGGCGGGTACGGCGGGCCGGGCCCTTGCCGAACTCGGTGCGGCTCTCGGCGGCGATGCGGACCTCGGACACGACGGGACTCCTCGTTGCGGTGCGACGGTGGTGCGGCGAGAATGATGCGGCTGTGGTGCGGGGGGCCGGCGGTCGGCTGGCGCTGCGGGAGCAGCGACCACCACGGCCCGGGCGCAGCGGTCCAGTCTAGCCGACCGCTCAGGCGTCCCCGTCGAACAGGCTGGTGACCGATCCGTCCTCGAAGACCGCGGTGATGGCGGCAGCGAGCAGCGGCGCGATCGACAGCACGGTGAGCTTGTCGAAGCGCTGGTCCTGCGCCACCGGCAGGGTGTCGGTGATGATCGTCTCGCTGACGCGGCTGTTCTTGAGCCGGTCCAGCGCCGGCCCGGACAAGATCCCGTGGGTGGCCGCGATGATGACCTCGACCGCGCCGGCCCCGAACAGCACGTCGGCGGCCTTGGTGATCGTGCCGGCGGTGTCGATCATGTCGTCGATGAGCACGCAGACCCGCCCCTTGACATCACCCACCACGCGGTTCGCGACGACCTGGTTCGGTACGAGCGGGTCACGCGTCTTGTGGATGAAGGCCAGGGGCGCACCACCGAGCCGGTCGGTCCAGCGCTCGGCGACCCGCACCCGGCCGGAGTCCGGCGAGACCACGACGATGTTGGAGGTGTCATACCTGGAGGCCACATGGTCGGCCAGCAGCGGCAGCGCGAACAGGTGGTCGACGGGGCCGTCGAAGAAGCCCTGGATCTGGGCGGTGTGCAGATCGACGGACATCAGCCGGTCGGCGCCGGCGGTCTGGAACAGGTCCGCGATCAGCCGGGCGCTGATCGGCTCGCGGCCGCGGTGCTTCTTGTCCTGGCGTGCGTAGGGGTAGAACGGCATGACCACGGTGATCCGCTTGGCGCTGGCCCGCTTGAGGGCGTCGACCATGAGCAGCTGCTCCATCACCCAGGTGTTCACCGGGGTGGTGTGGCTCTGCATCACGAACGCGTCGCAACCGCGTACGGACTCCTCGAAGCGCACGAAGATCTCGCCGTTGGCGAAGTCGTACGCCGCGGTGGGCACCGGCTCGACGCCGAGCACGGCGGCCACCTCGGTCGCGAGCTCAGGCGCCGCCCGCCCCGTGAACAGCATGAGGTTCTTTCGCCCCTGGATCTGCAGACCACTCATGCGGACTCCCCCTGGGCAGGTCGCTTGCGGGCGACCCACCCGTCGATGGTGCGCTGCCGGGCCCGACCGACGCCGAGGGCGCCGGCGGGTACGTCCTCGGTGATGGCCGATCCCGCTGCCGTGTACGCACCGTCGTGCACCGCGACGGGCGCCACGAGCGAGTTGTTGCTGCCGATCCGCACGTCGTCGCCGACGACGGTCGGGTGCTTGTGCCGGCCGTCGTAGTTCACCACGATCGTCCCCGCCCCGATGTTGCTGCGCTCGCCCACCGCGGCGTCGCCGACGTACGCCAGGTGCGGCACCTTGCTGCCGTCGCCGATCGTGCTGGCCTTGACCTCCACGAAGGCGCCGGCCTTGGCACCCTGCCCCAGCACCGTTCCCGGTCGCAGGTAGCTGAACGGCCCCACCGTTGCCCCCGGTCCTATCTGGGCCCCCACGCAGTGGCTGCGCACCACGCTCCCGCCCTCGCCGACCGCGCAGTCGACCAGCGTGCTGTCCGGACCGACGGCCGCACCCCGCCGTACGACGGTGTCGCCGTGCAGCTGGACGCCGTACCCGATGGTGGTGTCGGGCTCGAGCACGACGTCGACGTCGACCCACGCCGTCTGCGGGTCGAGGAAGGCGACGCCGGCCCGCTGGTGGGCGAGCACGACGCGGTCCCGCAGCAGGCGCGCGAGCTCGGCGAGCTGCGCCCGGTCGTTGACCCCACGGGTCTCGTCCGGGTCCGTCGCCACCTCGGCCCGGACCCGCAGCCCGGCCGCCCGGTGCAGGCCGACGACATCGGTGAGGTACTGCTCGCCCTGGGCGTTGTCGGTGCCGAGCCGGCCGAGGGCCTCGCGCAGCTGCGCGACGGCGAAGGCGTAGACGCTGGTGGCGACCTCGTCGATCGCCCTGGTGGCCGGGTCGGCGTCCTTGTGCTCGACCACGCGCTCGACGTCCCCGGCGACATCCCGGACGACCCGGCCGTAGCCGGCGGGGTCGGCGACCCGGGCTGTGAGCAGGGTGGTGGCCGCGCCGGCCCGCTCGTGCGCCTCGACAAGGCCGCCGAGCGTTGCGGCCGTCAGCAGGGGCGCGTCGCCGGGCAGGATCACGACGGTCCCGTCGAGGTCCGGGAGCGTGTCCAGGGCCACCCGTACGGCATGGCCGGTGCCGTCCTGCCGCTCCTGGACGACAGCGCGCGCGCCGCCAGGCAACGTCTCGCTGACCTGCTCGCGCCCGTGCCCGACGACGACGAGCAGGTGCTGAGGGTTCAGCGCCTGCGCCGCGGCCGTCACATGGCCGAGCATCGTGCGGCCTCCCAGGGCGTGCAGGACCTTCGGTGTCGCGCTGCGCATCCGCGTGCCCTCGCCGGCAGCCAGGACGATGACCGCGGCGACCCGGCGTGCGGAGCTCACGCGGACTCCTCGGCGGCTGCGGGTGGGCTGCCGGGGACCCCGGCGCGCTGAGTCTACCGGCCCTCGCCGCCGTCTCCGACCGCGCAGGATGCCGCGAGGTCGGATCTCGAGCGGCTCCGCCCCCAGGACTCGAACCCGGAACTGAATGCGCCAAAGGCACCCGTGTTGCCAATTACACCAGGGCGGACGGTGTCATCTGCGACCTACCGGGAGAGTCTGCCACCGCACCCCTCTGCGGCGGGTCTGGGAGCGCGGCGACCACCGCCGCCCACGTCGCTGCGATGGGCTGGTAGAGCGCACGGCTCTGCAGCACCCGCACGTCCGACAGAAAGTGTGGCTAGGTGACCTACGGGTGCCTAGGTTACCGTCGAGGTGTCCTTCCCCCCGCCACCAAGGACGCCCATGACCGCAATGCCGGAGACGCTCGACGCGCCCGTCACCACCATCGACTACGACGCCGACCAGAGCCGGCCGCTGCAGCAGGTGCCGACCACGGACCGCAAGGCGCGGTGGGAGCAGTTCGCCCTGGGCGTGTTCATCGTCCTACCGCTGCTGGCCGTCGCGGCGGCGGGCTTTGTCATCTGGGGGCACGGCCTGTCGATGACCGACGTCGCGCTCAGCGCCGTCTTCTACGCGGTGACGCTCCACGGGATCACGGTCGGCTTCCACCGCTTCTTCACGCACGGGTCGTTCAAGGCGAGCCGTCGGCTCAAGATCGCGCTGGCCGTCGCGGGCAGCATGGCGATCGAGGGTCCGGTCACCCGCTGGGTGGCCGACCACCGGCGCCACCACGCCTACAGCGACGCCGAGGGCGACCCGCACTCGCCCTGGCGCTACGGCCACGACTTCCGCTCGCTGTGCAAGGGCCTGTTCCACGCCCACGTCGGCTGGCTGTTCGACGTGGAGCAGACCGACCAGAAGCGCTTCGTCCCCGACCTGCTCGCCGACCGGGACCTCGCGCGGGTCGCCAAGGCCTTCCCGCTGCTCGTGACCCTCTCGCTGCTGCTGCCCGCCCTGCTCGGCGGGGTCCTCACGATGAGCTGGACCGGCGCGCTGACGGCGTTCTTCTGGGCCTCGGTCCTGCGCATCGGGGTCCTGCACCACATCACCTGGTCGATCAACTCCATCTGCCACACGTGGGGCGAGCGCCCCTTCGTCACCCGCGACCGCGCGGTCAACGTCTGGTGGCTCGCCGTGGTCTCCGGCGGGGAGAGCTGGCACAACCTGCACCACGCGGACCCGACCTGCGCGCGCCATGGCGTGGACAAGGGTCAGGTCGACAGCAGCGCCGTACTCATCCGAGGCTTCGAGAAGCTCGGCTGGGCGCATGACGTGCGCTGGCCGAAGAAGAGCCGCCTGGACTCCCGTCGGGTGCAGACCCCCCTGCGTGGCTGAGGCGGAGAAGCGCGCCCGGGTGAGGATGACCGGGAAGCAACGCCGTCAGCAGCTGCTCGACGTCGGTCGATCGCTGTTTGCCGAGCGTGGCTACGACGGCACGTCGGTAGAGGAGATCGCCGCGCGCGCCGGCGTCTCCAAGCCCGTGGTGTACGAGCACTTCGGTGGCAAGGAGGGCCTGTACGCCGTCGTCGTCGACCGCGAGGTGCAGCACCTGCTCGAGGCGTTCACCAACGCCCTTACCGGCGACCAGCCGAGGCTGCTGCTGGAGCAGGCGACGCTCGCGCTGCTGACCTACATCGAGGACGAGGCGGACGGGTTCCGCATCCTGGTCCGGGAGTCGCCGCTCGGGCTCGAGCGCGCCGGCGGCTTCGCCACCATCATCAGCGACATCGCCAGCCAGGTGGAGCACATCCTCGGCGGGGAGTTCAAGCGCCTGGGCTACGAGACCAAGCTCGCCGGCCTGTACTCCCAGGCGCTGGTCGGCATGGTCGCCCTCACCGGCCAGTGGTGGCTGGACAACCGCAAGCCCAAGCGGGACGAGGTCGCCGCGCACCTGGTCAACCTCGCCTGGAACGGCCTGGCCCACCTGGAGACCAAGCCGCGCATGAGCGGCGGCAGGGACGACTGACGCGCGGACCTGCGGCGCACGCAGCGCTCAGCCCGACAGGGAGTCCGACAGCTCCAGCCAGGTGTCCTCGGTGCGCCCCTTGTCCTCGCGCACCTGACGCAGCTCGGTGTCCAGCACGAGCACGGCGGTGTGGTCGGCGGCCTGCTCGGCGATCGAGGACAGCAGGGCGGACTCACGCTTGTCGAGCTGGCCGAGAGCCCGCTCCAGGCGCGAGAGCTCCTTCTTGGCGGCGCGGGTGTCGCCGCCGACCTTCTTGGGTGTGGCGGCTGAGGCGGCGGGCGCACGGCGGATGCGCTTGGCGAGGTACTCCTCGACCCCGCCCGGCAGCGCAGCGATCGTGCCGTCGCCCATCAGCGAGGTCGTGACGGTCGTGACCCGCTCGAGGAAGTACCGGTCGTGGCTGACCACGACCAGGGTCCCGGGCCAGCCGTCGAGCACGTCCTCCAGGGCGTTCAACGTGTCGATGTCGAGGTCGTTGGTCGGCTCGTCGAGCAGCAGCACGTTGGGCTCGCCCATCAGCAGCCGCAGGACCTGCAGGCGGCGGCGCTCGCCGCCGGACAGGTCACCGACGCGCGTCCACTGGGCGTTGCCGGTGAAGCCGAAGCGGTCGCACAGCGAGGACGCGGTGATCGTCTTGCCGCCGCCGATCTCGACCTGCCGCGAGACCTGCTCGACGGCTTCGAGCACCCGAAGGGCCGGGTCGAGCTCGGCGACCTCCTGCGAAAGGTAGGCGACCTTCACGGTCTGCCCGACCTTGACGAGCCCGCGGGTCGGGTGCACCTGGCCCACGAGCATCTTCAGCAGCGTGGACTTGCCGGCGCCGTTGACGCCGACGATGCCCACCCGGTCCCCCGGGCCGACCCGCCACGTCACGCCGTCGTAGAGCACCCGTCCGTCGTACGCCAGGTCCACGTCCTCGACGTCGTACACGGTCTTGCCGAGGCGCGCTGTCGCGAAGCGCTGCAGGGCGATGTCGTCCCTGGCCGGTGGCTCGTCGGCGATGAGGGCGTTCGCGGCGTCGATCCGGAAGCGCGGCTTGCTGGTCCGGGCGGGCGGACCGCGGCGCAGCCACGCAAGCTCCTTGCGGACCAGGTTCAGCCGTCGCTGCTCGGACGCGCCCGCCATCCGGTCGCGCTCCGCACGCGCCAGCACGTACGAGGAGTAGCCCCCGTCGTAGGCGTCCACCTGCCCGTCGTGCACCTCCCACGTGGTCGAGTTGACCTCGTCCAGGAACCACCGGTCGTGTGTGACGACCAGGTGGGCCTGCTGCGGGGTGCGGCTCTGCAGGTGCGCGGCCAGCCACGCCACGCCCTCGACGTCGAGATGATTGGTCGGCTCGTCGAGCACGAGCAGGTCCCACTCCTGCACCAGCAGCGCGGCCAGGGCGACACGGCGGCGCTCACCCCCGGACATGGTGGCGACGACGGTGTCCAGGCCGACGGTGTGCAGGCCGAGCCCGTCGAGCACCTCGCGTACCCGCGCGTCCCCGGCCCAGGTGTGCTCGGCGGTGTCGCCGAGGACCGCTTGGTGGGCGGTCAGCGCCTCGTCCAGGCGCACGTCCTGGGAGAGCACCCCCACCCGAAGACCGCCCGCATGGGTCACCCGCCCGGCGTGCGGCTGCTCGGACTTGATGACGGTCTTGAGCAGCGTCGTCTTGCCGCCGCCGTTGCGCCCGACCACGCCGATCCGGTCGCCCTCGGAGACGCCGAGGCTGACCTGGTCGAGCAGCAACTTCGTGCCGTGGGCTGTCGTGACGTTCTCCAGGTTGACCAGGTTGACCGCCATCAGCGGGTCCTCACGACACGCGCACCGGGGACGGGGCCGTCGGCGCGGCGTACCGAGCGGCAGACGTCGTGGCCGGCCAGCGCCGCGGCCAGCGCGACGGCGTGGGTCTCGTCCCGCGCCAGGAACGCGACCGTCGGCCCGGAGCCAGAGACCACAGCGCCGAGCGCGCCGAGGTCGTCGCCGCTCGCGAGCAGCGCGCGCAGCCGGGGCCGCAACGCCACGGCGGCGGCCTGCAGGTCGTTGGACAGCGCTCGTCCAAGCAGTGCGGGGTCCCCGGCCCTCAGGGCGGCGAGTACCCCGGCCGGGTCGCCGGCCACCGTCACCGGGCCGTGCTCGCGCCGCCGGTCCAGCTCGTCGTACACAGCGGGGGTCGACAGGCCGCCTTCGGCGAGTGCGAGCACCCAGGAGTAGGTGCCGTGCCCGAGCACGGCAGTGAGCCGCTCGCCGCGGCCGGTGCCGAGCGCCGTACCGCCGTGCAGGGCGAACGGGACGTCGCTGCCGAGCCCGGCCCCGACCTCGGCGAGCTCGTCGCGGGACAGCCCCGACCCCCACAGCGCGTCGCAGGCCACCAGGGCCGCGGCGGCGTCGGCCGAACCGCCGGCACAGCCGCCCGCGACGGGGATGCCCTTGTTGAGGGCCAGCGCGACCGCGGGGTCGTCACCCGTGCGCTCAGCCAGTGCGCACACCGCCCGCGCCGCAAGGTTGCTGGCATCAAGCGGTAGGTCCGCCGCACCCTCGCCGGTGACGGTGAGGGACAGCGCGCCCGCGCGACGGGCGGTGAGCTCGTCGAACAGGCCGACTGCGTGGAAGACGGTCGTGAGCTCGTGGAAGCCGTCGGGACGGCGTGGACCGACCGACAGGTGCAGGTTCAGCTTCGCCGGGGCCCGCACCGTGACGGAGTCGGCCGGGGCCGGGCGGCGGGGCAGGTCGTGCTCCTCGGGAGGTCGGGCTGGTCCCCCAGCCTACGGGGCGGTCGCGGCGAGCCGGGCAAAGTCCCCGACGGCAAGGGTCTCCCCCCGCGCGCCCGGGTCGATCCCGGCCGCCCGCAGCCGCCGCTCGGCGGCGTCCGGGCCCCCGGCCCAGCCGGCCAGCGCGGCCCGCAGAGTCTTGCGGCGCTGGGCGAAGGCGGCGTCGACGACCGCGAAGGTCGCCGACCGGTCACCGGCGGGAGGTGGGCGCCGGCGCAAACCCACGAGCCCGCTGTCGACGTGGGGCGCGGGCCAGAAGACGGTGCGCCCGACCGAACCGGACTTGCGCACCTCGGCGTACCAGGCCGCCTTGACGCTCGGCACGCCGTAGGTCCGGCTGCCGGGGGCGGCCGCGAGCCGGTCGGCGACCTCGGCCTGCACCATGACGAGCCCGGTGCGCAGGGTCGGCAGGTGCTCGAGCAGCCGGAGCAGCACGGGGACGGCGACGTTGTACGGCAGGTTCGCCACGAACGCCGTCGGCGCCGGGCCCGGCACCCCCGTGAGGATGAGGGCGTCCTGCCGCACAACCTCGAGCCGTCCGGCGTACGACGGGGCCCGGTCCGCGATCGTCCGGGGGAGCTGGTCCGCGAGCCGAGGGTCGATCTCCACCGCGACCACCCGGGCGACCTCGGCCAGCAGGCCGAGGGTGAGCGAGCCCAGCCCCGGGCCGACCTCCACCACGACGTCCTCGGCCCCGACGCCGGCCGTGCGCACCAGGCGCCGCACGGTGTTGGGGTCGATGACGAAGTTCTGTCCGAGCGCCTTCGTCGGGCGCAGGCCGACCGCGGCGGCGAGGGTGCGGACGTCAGGGGCGGTGAGCAGCACCTACAGGTACTTGCCGCACGTGGGCCAGGAGCTGCGGCCGGTCCGGGAGTACAGGATCGACGCCCGGTTGGTCTGCTCGCTGGGCGAGGCGTCGATCGGGTCGCCGCTGCCCCCAACGCCCTGCCAGGTGCTGATGGAGAACTGGTAGAGGCCGCGGTACTGGCCGCCGCTGGAGACCGAGCGCGGGTTGCCGCCGGACTCGCAGTTCGCGAGGGCGCCCCAGTTCAGCCCGCCCGAGCTGCTAGGGGCCGCGGCCGGAGCGGGGGCCGGCGCGGTAGCGGGCGCGGGTGCGGGCGCGGGTGCGGGTGCGGGCGCGGCAGCGGGAGCAGGAACGGCCGGGGGTGGAGTCGGAGCGACCGGCCGGTCCAAGGTGCCGACCGCCAGGAGGCGATCGCGCGGCGCAACCGTCTGCCGCTGCGCGACGAGCCGCTTGGCGGTCAGCCGCTGGTCGGTGAACGTCAAGGCGTACGTGCGCTCCAGCACGCCGTCCTGGCCCGGGAACAGCACCTGCGTCGTACCCGTGTAGGAGGTCGGGTCGGCCTGCTGCTCGGTCCCGAAGGGCACACCGGCGTCCTCGACCGCGGTGCGCCCCTCGATGCGGGTGACCCGGATGAGGGCACCGTCGTGCAGGGCGCTGGTGACGGGGGCGCTGACCTTGTCGGTCGGTTGCAGCCTGACCTTGGCGTCGCGCAGGGCGTCGCCGACGGTCAGGTCGGTGGTGCGGACCGGCAGCCGGCGTCCCAGGTAGAGCACGGACACCGCCTTCTGGGTGCGGACGTCGAGCGCGAAGCCCCTAAGCGGGATCGCGCGCGAGCGGTCGGCCGAGAGCCGGGCGCCTCCGGTACGCAGGCCGAGCTGGTCGAGCGCCTCCTCGACCGAGGCGGCGGTCACCCACACGGTGCGCGGGGAGCCGTCGACCGTGATCTGCAGCTGCCGACCGTGCCTGAGCACGATCCGGCTGCCGTCCTGGAGCGAGCTACGGGGCGACGGCGCCAGCAGGTCGTGCACGCCGATGTTCAGGTGGGCCGCGGACAGCACGTCGGCGACGCTGCCGCCGTGCGTGCTGACCGTTCGGAGCGTCCCGTCGACGGAGACCGGGACCGTCTTGGCGGTCACCGCCCACGCCGAACCGGTTCCCAGGAGGGCGAGGACGGCGGCGCCCTGCAGCACGAGGGCTGCCGGTCGCGTGAACACGGTGCCTACGCGCACGGGTCTCCGTATGTCGAGCTCTCCGGGCACGGGAGCACGGCGACAGCCGTCATAGCCCAGCGCTTTCGCCGGGCTGCCGTCGCCGCTGAGGACTTCCCCGACCTCGGCGGACTATCACGGGACCGTAACGATGAGCCTCGGCCAGTCAAGTCGATCATCCGGCCTACCGACGGAGGACCGCCCTCGACGACGGGCTGAGCCGCAGGTCAGCCGGGGGGCGCTGCCCCATCGTGTGATCCTGCTCTCACTGCAGGTCGGACCACCCGAAAGCGCGAGCCCCGTTGGCCGCAACGGCCGTACACAGCTCGTCCAGGTCGGCGCCGCATGTCTCGGCGAGCGTGCGCACGGTCAACGGCACGAGGTACGGCGCGTTGGGCCGTCCCCGGTAGGGCATCGGCGTCAGGAAGGGAGCGTCGGTCTCCACGAGCAGCCGGTCCGTCGGGGTGAGGGCCGCCGCCTCCCGCAAGGCGGAGTTGGCCTTGAAGGTCAACGGCCCGGCGAAGGACACGTAGTAGCCGGCATCGGCACAGGTGCGAGCCATCGCGGCATCGCCGGAGAAGCAGTGGAAGACGACCCGCTCAGGAGCGCCCTCCTCGCGCAGGACGCGCAGGACGTCGTCGTGCGCCTCGCGGTCGTGGATCACCAGCGCCGTCCCGGTGGCCTTCGCGATCGCGATGTGTGCGCGGAAGGACTCCTCCTGCTGCCGGTGTCCCTCAGCCGATTCGGTCCGGAAGTGGTCCAGGCCGGTCTCGCCCACGGCGAGCACCTGTGGAAGTGCTGCCAGCGAGGCGATCTCCCGCAAGGCCTCGTCAGTCGCCGCCCCCCGCGCGGCTTCGTTGGGGTGCAGCGCCACGGCGGCCCACACGTCCGGGTGCTGCGCGGCGAGCGCGGCGGATAGTCGGCTGCTCTCGACGTCGACGCCGACCTGCACGACCGTGTCGATGCCGACCGCGCGGGCCGCCGACAGCTGGGCAGGTACGTCCCCGCCCATGATGTCCAGGTGGCAGTGGCTGTCCGCGACGGAGATCGCCAGCGGCTCGGGCGCCGGGGGCGGCGAGCTGTCCCTCCCCTTGGACGACCCGCTCACGCGCGACCCTCGAGCCGGGCCAGCTCCTCGTCCACCACCGACGGGTCGAGCTTGGTGAACAGCGGCGTCGGGGTCCCGATCGGCTGCCCGACGCGGACCGGCTGCGACGCCCAGGTCGCGGCCGTGTCGTAGTCGCCCATGAGCACCGGGTAGCCCGGGCCCCCGTCGAGGTCCTCGACCTCGCGGAGCTCAGGCTGGCCGGACCACGGGACGGTGCCCCCGAGCATCGCGTCGACCTGCTGGGAGGAGGCGGGCAGGAACGGCGTGAGCAGGGCCTTGCAGTCGTCCACGAGCTGCAGGGCCACGTGCAGCACGCTGTCCCGGCGCGCGGGGTCGTCCTTGAGCTTCCACGGCGCCTGCTCCGACAGATAGCGGTTGGCATCCCCGACGACCCGCATCGCCTCGGCCAGCGCAGCCTTCTGCTGCGAGCCGTCCAGCAGCGCGCCCACGCTGTCGAAGCCGGCCCGCGACGACGCCAGCACGGCCTGGTCGGCGCCGGTCAGCTCGCCGGCGGCCGGTATCGCGCCGAGGTTCTTGGCGACGAGCGAGAGCGAGCGGTTGACCAGGTTGCCCCAGCCGGCGACAAGCTCGGTGTTGTTGCGGGTGACGAACTGGTCCCAGGTGAAGTCGGTGTCACTGGCCTCCGGGCCCGCCGCCGCCAGGTAGTAGCGCAGCGCGTCGGCGCCGTACCGCTCGAGCACGTCGCGTACGTAGATGACGACCGATCGCGAGGAGCTGAACTTCCTGCCCTCCATGGTCAGGAACTCGCTCGACACCACCTCGGTCGGCAGATCCAGCTCGCCGAAGGCCCCCGCACTGCCCGCCGGCCGGCCGCTCGCGCCGAGCAGGATCGCCGGCCAGATGACCGAGTGGAAGACGACGTTGTCCTTGCCCATGAAGTAGCAGCCGCGCGGGGCCGGACCTGCAGAAGCAGCACCGCCCTGCCAGAAGGGGCGCCAGGCGGCCGGGTCGCCGGTGCGCCGCGCCCACTCGATCGAGGCCGACAGGTAGCCGATGACCGCGTCGAACCAGACGTAGAGCCGCTTGTCGCCGCGCTCGCTCCAGCCGGGCAACGGGATCGGCACGCCCCAGTCCAGGTCACGCGAGATCGCCCGCGGCCGCAGGTCGGACAGCAGGTTCTGGCTGAACTTGAGCACGTTGGGTCGCCAGTCGGTGCGGGACTGCAGCCACCCGCCGAGCGCCTCGGCGAAGGCCGGCAGCTCCAGGAAGAACTGCGCGCTCTCCACGAAGACGGGCACCTCGCCGTTGATGCGCGAGCGGGGGTTGATGAGGTCCTTCGGGTCGAGCTGGTTGCCGCACTGGTCGCACTGGTCGCCGCGCGCCCCGTCGTACCCGCAGATCGGGCAGGTGCCCTCGACGTAGCGGTCCGGCAGGCCACGACCGGTGGACGGCGAGATCGCCGACAGCTGCGGCCGCTCGACGATGTAGCCGTTGTCATAGAGCGCCGTGAACATCGCCTGTACGACGGAGTAGTGGTTCCTTGTCGTGGTGCGGGTGAACAGGTCGTAGGTCAGCCCGAGGCCCTGGAGGTCCTCGGCGATGACGCGGTTGTAGCGGTCGGCGAGCTCGCGCGCACTCACGCCCTCGCGGTCGGCCTGCACCTGGATCGGCGTGCCGTGCTCGTCGGTACCGCTGACCATCAGGACCCGGTTGCCCGCCATCCGCTGGTAGCGGCTGAACACGTCGGAGGGGACGCCGAAGCCGGCGACGTGGCCGATGTGTCGGGGGCCGTTGGCATAGGGCCAGGCGACCGCGGTCAGGACGTGGCGGGACATGCGGGAAGCCTAGTGAGGGCCGTCCACAGGGTTGGCCGCGTGCGAGGACGGCGGAGCAGGCGCACCGCCGGCGTCCGGGCGCCGGTCGTGCCTGCCGGCCACGACCGCGTCGTACACGTCCCGGCGGGGGACGCCGAGCTCCCGCGCGACGCCCGCGATGGCCTCCTTGCGCGGCTCGCCGCTGGCCTCGCGGACACCGACCAAGCGGAACAGCTCCTCCGGCGTGCTCTCCACCTGCGGCTCGGGTGCGCCCTCGACCACCACGGTCACCTCGCCACGCACCTGTCCCGCGAAGAGCTCGGCCAGCTCGGACAGGCTCCCCCGGCGTACCTCCTCGTAGGTCTTGGTCAGCTCGCGGCACACGACCGCGCGACGGTCCGCGCCGAGGACTGCGGCCATATCGGCCAGGCAGTCGCCCAGCCGGTGGGGCGCCTCGAAGAACACCGCGGTACGCCGCTCCGCCACCAGTGACTCAAGCCGGGTACGCCGCTCGCCGCCCTTGCGCGGCAGGAAGCCCTCGAAGCAGAAGCGGTCACTGGGCAGGCCGCTCACGGCCAGCGCGGTCGTGACCGCCGACGGTCCAGGCAGGCAGCTGACCGGCAGGTCCTCCGCGGCGGCGGCGGCCACGAGCCGGAAGCCCGGGTCGGACACGCTCGGCATACCGGCATCGGTGACGAGCAGCACCAGCTCCCCGGCCCGCAGCGCGGCGAGCAGCTGCGGCGCCCGCTGCGCCTCGTTGCCCTCGAAGTAGGAGACGACCCGGCCGGTCGGCTGCACCCCGAGGTCGGCGCACAGCCGGTGCAGTCGGCGGGTGTCCTCCGCGGCCACGACCTGCGCGGTGGTGAGCGCGTCGCGCAGTCGGGCGCTGGCATCCCCGGGCTGCCCGATGGGCGTACCGGCGAGCAACAGGGGCATCCGCGCAGTCTCCCAGCCGGGCCCACCCGACCCTTGGGCCTGCGGACCCGTAGCCGCCTTAGGCTCGCTGGCATGACCGCGACCCTGGACCGGCCGCAGACCTATGACGGCGCGACCGGCCCGGCCTGGCGCGAGCGGCTCCAGCCCGCAGTGTCCTGGCGCGGCGGCTGGGTCGCGACACTGCTGGTGACCCTGCTCGGCGGCCTGCTGCGCTTCGTGCGGCTGGACCTGCCCGCGACGACCTACCTCGTCGGGACGAACCACCCGGTCGGCCCCGGCAAGATCTTCGACGAGATCTACTACGCCTGCGACGCGCAGAACCTGCTGCGCTACGGCGTCGAGCACGCGACGTACTCCTACAGCGGCAAGGACCCGGTCCTGGTGGCCAAGGCGGCGCACTGCGTCGTCGAGCCGGGCAGCAGCGGCGCATTCATCGTCCACCCGCCGCTCGGCAAGTGGCTGATCGCCGGCGGCGAGCAGCTGTTCGGGATCAACACGCTGGGCTGGCGCTTCTCCGCGGCCGTGTTCGGCACGCTGACGATCCTGCTGGTGGTGCGCATCGGCCGGCGCATGACCGGCTCGACCCTGCTGGGGGCGCTGGCCGGCACGCTGCTGTCACTGGACGGCCTGCACTTCGTGCAGAGTCGCGTCTCCATGCTCGACGTCTTTCTGTGCTTCTGGGGCGTCGCGGCCTTTGGCTGCCTCGTCGTCGACCGCGACAAGGTGCGAGAGCAGCTGTCCCGCGCGAGCGACGCCCACATCGGCCGCGGCGGGGGTTGGCTGCTCAACCGGCCGTGGCGCGTGCTGTGCGGCGCCTGCCTCGGCGCGGCCGTGGCCACGAAGTGGAGCGGGGTCTACGTCCTGGTCGTGCTCGTCCTGCTCGCGTTCGTGTGGGAGGTCGGTGCTCGGCGTACGGCCGGGATCCGTTCCCCGGTGCTGCGCACGCTGACCCGTACGTCGGGTCCGCTGGTCGCCACCTTCGTACTGCTGCCGGCCGTGCTGTATGTCGCGAGCTGGGCGGGGTGGTTCGCCTCCGACATCGGTTACGACCGCCACTGGGCCGCCGCGAACGACTCCACCGTGCCGCTCATGCCGGACGTCCTGCGCTCTTGGTGGCACTACCACTGGGAGATCTTCCACTTCCACGACACCCTGGTGACCAGACACCCCTACCAGTCGCACCCGGCGAGCTGGCCCGTCCTGGGGCGGCCGGTGAGCTACTACTACCCCGACGCCCTGACCACCGGGCGCTACGGCTGCCGGGTCGCGTCCTGCTCCCGTGAGGTGCTCGCGATCGGCACCCCTGCGCTGTGGTGGGCGATGGTCCCCGCCGTCCTCGGCCTGATCGCCATGTGGGTGGCCCGGCGTGACTGGCGGGCTTCCTCGCTCACCGTGCTCGTCGTCGCCGGCATCGCGCCGTGGGAGCCCAGCGACCTCAAGCACCGCACGATGTTCCTGTTCTACGCCCTGCCGTCGATCCCGTTCCTGTGCCTGGGTCTCGCGCTACTCGCCGGATGGGCCCTGGGCCGGGCCGGTACGACGCGACGCACCGTCGCCTCGGCGGCCGTCGGCGTCTACACCTCGCTGGTACTGCTCAACTTCGCCTATCTCTACCCGGTGCTGGCTGCGGTGACGATCCCCAACCGCGACTGGCTGTCCAGGATGTGGTTCCACAGCTGGATCTGAGCTGCGTCCTGCGACACTGGCCGGGTGTCGTTCACCCTCGAGGACCTGGCCGGTGCAACCGCGCTGGTCGGTCGCTGGGTCCGGCCGACACCGCAATACGCCTGGCCACTGCTGGGGCAGGCCGTCGGCGCGGAGGTCTGGGTCAAGCACGAGAACCACACGCCGACTGGGGCCTTCAAGGTGCGAGGTGGCCTCGTCCACCTCGACCGGCTGCGCGCCCGCCGTCCGCCGCTGACGGGCATCGTCTCGGCGACGCGCGGCAACCACGGGCAGAGCCTCGCTTTTGCCGGCCGGGCCCACGGCGTACCCGTGACCATCGTCGTCCCGCACGGCAACAGCCCGGACAAGAACGAGGCCATGCGGGGCTTCGGTGCCGAGCTCATCGAGCACGGCCATGACTTCCAGGCAGCCAGGGAGCACTGCGCGGTGGTGGCGCGAGAGCGCGGGCTCCACGTCGTCCCGGCCTTCCACCCCGACCTGGTCCTGGGGGTGGCGACCTACGCGAGGGAGCTGTTCGGCGCCGTCGCCGAGCTCGATGCGGTCTACGTACCCGTGGGGATGGGCTCGGGCATCTGCGGCCTCATCCGGGTCCGGGACCTGCTCGGTCTGCGTACCGAGATCGTCGGGGTCGTCAGCGAACGGGCTCCCGCCACGGCCCTGTCCTTCGCCGCCGGAGAGGTCGTCTCGACCGAGAAGGCGGACACCTTCGTCGACGGTGTCGCCTGCCGGGTCCCCGATGAGACAGCGGTGGCGACGATCAACGCCGGCGCTGCCCGGATCGTGCAGGTCAGCGAGGACACCGCGGCCCAGGCCGTGCGGCTGCTGTTCGCGACGACCCACAACGTCGCCGAGCCGGCCGGCGCCCTCGCCCTCGCCGGCGTGCTGGCCGAAGGCCCGTTGGTACGGGGGCGCCGGATCGGGGTCGTGCAGAGCGGCGGCAACGTGGACGCGGGCATGCTCGCGGAGATCCTGGCCGGGGCGACCCCCGCCGCCTGACCCGTCAGGTGGAGCCGCAGTGACACGACTGGCGGCCCTGCGTCCAGAACGAGCGCCGCCGCCGTAGCGAGAGCCACGGCGGCGGCGAACGCGTCCAAGGTGCGGAACTCCTGTGGAGCTGAGGGGATTCGAACCCCTGACCCCCTCGATGCGAACGAGGTGCTCTACCGGACTGAGCCACAGCCCCGCGGACGCCGCCGAGGCTACCAGTCGTTGACAGGCCGGCGACGGTCCAGGACCTCGTCGAACTCCGCGGAGTTCTCGAGCGACTCCACCCCGTCGCCGACCTGCAGACCGGCCGACCACTGGCCGGGCCGGGTCAGGTCCACGACCCGCCGGGGCGGGGACGGCGCGGTGCTCTTGCCGACGTACATGGGGGCGGGGACCGGCACCGGCTCCCAGGTCCCGGACTCCGCCGGCTCGTCGTCGCGCACGGCGTCTTCGGGCGGCACGGCTGGCTCGGCCAGCGGCGCATGACGCGCAGGCATCCGGTCCGGTACGCCGGCGACGCGCAGTGGCGCAGGCCGCTGGGCCACCACCGGGCGGGCCGGGCGGCGACGGGCCTGCGCAGCGCGTCGCACCGCCTGCCTGCGCAGGTGGACCACGAAGGCGGCGACGAGCAGGTCGCACGCCGCGTGCGCGCCGAGCAGGAGCGGTGGTCCGAGCACAGCGCCGGCGAGAGTGGCCAGGGCCAGTACCAGCAGCACGAGCAGGGTCCGGCGCCGGCGTACGGCCGGGCCGGCAGAACTCGCCGGGCCGGCAGAACTCGCCGGGCCGGCAGAACTCGCGGGGCTGGCTGAACTCGCGCGGCTTAGAGAACTCGCTGGGCTTGCGGCACGCGCGGCGGGAGCACGCCGCACGGCGACGAGGCGGGTCAGCGCGCCGCTCAACACGTGTCGCAGCCGGGCTGCCACGTCGCCGGCCCACTCGCGCAGCCGCCCGAGCCAGGCACGCGCCACCTCGACCCTCCCGGGGGAGGGCTCGAACTGGGACAGCAGGACCGACCCGGCGACGCGGCGCGGTGCACCCTGCTTGCCGTCGGTCCGGTGCGACAGCACCCGCATGGCGCCGCCGAACCGGTCGGCGGAGCGGTGCGCGGCTGCGGCGTCGTGGCTCCTCAGGAACATGGGCACGAGAACGGCCAGCCAGGCACCGACGATGACGAAGAGGATCAAGCCGCTACCCACGGCCCAGACCGTAACGATGCGCCGGCACCTACCGGTGGACCTCGGGCGGTGTGTCGCCGTGGGCTCGCAACCGTCGCAGGACCCCGGCGGGATGGTCCTCCTGGGTCAGCGCGAAGGCGAGGTGATCGCGCCAGGCGCCGTCGATGAACAGGTAGTTCAGGTGCCGCCCCTCGCTGCGGAAGCCGACCTTGTCCAGCACCCGCAGACTGGGCGCGTTCTCCGGGCGGGCGTTGGCCTCGACGCGGTGCAGGCCGACGGGACCGAAGCAGTGGTCGACCGCGAGGGCGAGGGCGGTCGACACCACGCCGCGGCCCGCGAACCGACGGTCCACCCAGTAGCCGACCGAGCCGCTGTCAAAGGCCCCGCGGACGATGCTGCTCACGGTGACCTGACCGGCGAGGGCCCCGTCGTAGGTCAGGGCGAACGGCAGGGTGCGGCCGGCCCGCGCCTCGCGGCGCAGCGCCCGAAGCATCGCGGCGTAGGAGGAGGCGCTGTGCCGCTCGGCCCAGTCGTGACGCCCCAGCGCGGCCGGTGCGCCCTCCCAGGGCGCGAGCCACTGCTCGTTGCGTACGCGCACCTCGGTCCAGGCCGTGGCGTCGCGCAGCCGCAGCGGCCGAAGGCCCACGCGGCCGTCGGCCAGCAGGGCGGGCCAGCCCGGGGAGGCCATCTCAGTGGTCGCCGCCGCGCAGCTGGGCGAGGGCGTGGGCGAGCACCGGGGCCAGCACGCGGACACCGTCGCGCACGCCGCCCGTCGAGCCAGGCAGGGTGACGACCAGGGTGCGGCCGATGGAGCCGGCCAGCGAGCGGGACAGGATCGTCGTGGGAAGGAGGTCGCGGCCCTGCTGACGCAGCGCCTCGCCCAGCCCGGGGATCTCGCGGTCCAGCAGCGGCCGGACCGCCTCGGGGGTGACGTCGCGAGGGGACAGCCCGGTGCCGCCCGTCGTGACCACGAGCTCGTGCGACGCGGCGCCGGCCCGCACGGCTTCGCTGATGGCGACCACCTCGTCGGGCACCACGAGGACCGGGGCGACCTCGAGGCCGAGCTCGACCAGCAGCGCGGCGAGCAGCGGGCCGGAGCTGTCCTCGCGGACCCCGGCGTGCGAGCGGTCGGAGACGGTGACGACCTGGGCGCGCCCTAGCGCTGCCACGGACCGCTCTTGCCGCCGGTCTTGGTCTCGAGCCGGATCCCGCCGATCGTGCCGCGCGGGTCCACGGCTTTGGTCATGTCCACCATGGTGAGGCAGGCGACGGACACTGCCGTGAGCGCCTCCATCTCGACGCCCGTGCGGTCGGCGGTGCGGGCCGTTGCGGTCACGGCGACGCCGGCGTCGTCGACGACGAGCTCGACAGTCACGCCGTGCAGCGCGATCGGATGACAGAGGGGGATCAGGTCGGGTGTGCGCTTGGCGCCCATGATGCCGGCCAGCCGGGCCACGGCCAGCGCGTCACCCTTGGGCACGCCCTCGCCGCGCAGCAGGGCGATGCACTCCGCGGACAGGTCAACGCGACCGGTCGCCGTCGCGGTGCGTACGGTGACCTCCTTCTCGGTCACGTCGACCATGCGCGCGGCGCCGGCGGCGTCCAGGTGGGTGAAGCCGCTCACCGGGATCGCCGCTCGAGCAGCATGACCTCGACCGGCGACCCGTCGGCCACCCGCTCGACGTCCTCGGGGACGACGGCCAGGGCGTTGGCCCGCGCCATGCCGGCGATCAGGTGCGAGCCAGGGCCGCTCACCGGCGACACGACGCGCGCGCCGTCCCGGACCTCGACCCAGACCCGCAGGAAGGAGCGCTTGCCTATGGGCGAGCGCAGCTCGGCGGTCGTCCTGGCCGATACGCGCGGGCGCTCGATCACCTGTGCCCCCAGCATCCGGCGCAGGGCCGGCCGCACGAACGCCTCGAAGGACACCAGCGCGCTGACCGGATTGCCGGGCAAGCCGAACACCGGGGTGCTCTCCGGCCCGATCGTGCCGAAGCCCTGGGGCATGCCGGGCTGCATCGCCACCTTGTGGAAGCCGACCGTGCCGATCCGCGACAGCACCTCCTTGACCACGTCGTACGCCCCGACGGACACGCCGCCGCTGGTGATGAGGACGTCGGCGCGGACCAGCTGGTCCTCCAGGGTCGCGAGCAGCCGGCGCGGGTCGTCCGGCACGATCCCGACCCGGTAGGCGATCGCGCCCGCCTCCACCGCCGCGGCGGTCAGGGCGATGCTGTTGCTGTCCGGGATCTGGCCGGCCGCCAGCGGGGCGCCGGGCTCGACCAGCTCACTGCCCGTCGAGACCACCACGACCCGCGGCCGCGGGCGGACGAGCAGACGGGACCGTCCGACGGCGGCGGCCAGCCCGACCTGGGCGGAGCCGAGATGGCTGCCGTCGGTGAGCACGACCTCGCCGGCCACGACGTCCTCACCGGCCCGCCGAACGTACGCGCCCGGGTCCGGGCGCCGGTCGATGCGCACCTGCGCGACGCCGCCGTCGGTCCACTCCACGGGTACGACGGCGTCGGCACCGGCCGGCAGCACGGCGCCGGTCATGATGCGTACGCACAGGCCCGGCTGCACCCGCAGCGGTGACGCCGGGCCGGCAGCGACGTCGCCGGTGACCGGCAGGGTGACCGGCACGGTCGCGAGGTCCGCGACCCGTACGGCATAGCCGTCCATAGAGGCGTTGTCGAAGCTCGGGACCGGGCCCTTGGCCACGACGTCCTCGGCCAGGATGCAGCCGTGCGCGTCGAGCAGGGACAGCTCGAGCGGCGCCAACGGCTGGACGACGGACAAGACCTCGGCCAGGTGCTCGTCGACGGTTCTCACGAGCGGTCCGCCGGTCGCGCGTCGAGCCAGGTACGCAGCCAGTCCAGGAACGGCGGCCCGAGGTCCTCACGCTCCGCCGCGAGCCGCACGACGGCCTTGAGGTAGTCCAGGCGGTCGCCGGTGTCATAGCGCCGGCCACGGAACACCACGCCGTGCACCGGCTCCAGGCTGATTAGCTCCTGCAGCGCGTCGGTCAGCTGGATCTCGCCGCCCCGCCCGGGTGGCGTACGGCGCAGCACGTCGAAGACCGTGGCCGACAGCACGTACCGACCGATGATCGCCAGGTCGCTCGGAGCCTGCTCGACCGGGGGCTTCTCGACCAGCCCGGTGATCTGCACGACGTCGCCGGAGCCCTCGACCGCGGCGCAGCCGTACAGGTGGATCGTCTCGTGCGGCACCTGCATGAGGGCCACCACGCTGCCGCCCTCGCGCTGCTGAACCTCGACCATGGTGGACAGCAGAGCGTCCCGCGGGTCGATGAGGTCGTCGCCGAGCAGGACCGCAAACGCCTCCTGCCCCACGTGCTGCGCAGCGGCCAGGACCGCGTGCCCCAGCCCAGCCGGATCGCCCTGCCGGACGTAGTGCACCGTCGCCAGCTCACTGGCCTCGCGGACCAGCGCCAGCTTGACCAGATCGCCCTTGGCCTCAAGGGTCTGCTCGAGCTCCACCACCCGATCGAAGTGGTCCTCCAGGGCGCGCTTGCTCCGCCCGGTGATCATCAGGACGTCGTCCATCCCGGCCCGTACGGCCTCCTCGACGACGTACTGGATGGCGGGCTTGTCGACGACCGGGAGCATCTCCTTCGGCGAGGCCTTGGTCGCGGGCAAGAAGCGCGTTCCCATGCCGGCTGCCGGGATCACGGCCTTGCGGATGCTCATGCGCGGACCCTAGTCGCGGGCCTCCAACAGCGGCGCGAGTCGCCAGGTGTCGCGGCCGGCGCGCTTCGCCTCGTACAGAGCCTCGTCGGCCCGGCCGAGCAGTGCGCCGGCGTTGGCGCCGTGCGTCGGGAAGACCGCGACGCCGATGGACACCGTCAGCACCACCGGCGGTTCGGGCGGCTCGCCGAACGGCTGCCGTCGCACCGCCTCACAGAGCCGCTCGGCGGTCAGGCGTGAGCCCGGCTCGTCGGTCTCGGGCAGGATGACGACGATCTCCTCCCCGCCATACCTGGAGACGGTGTCGACGTCGCGCACCTCGGCCCGCACCCGGGCGGCGAGCTCGATCAGGACCCGGTCGCCGCGCTGGTGGCCGAAGGTGTCGTTGACGGCCTTGAAGTGGTCCAGGTCGAGCAGCAGCAGCGACAGCGGCCGGGTGAAGCGGATGGCCCGCTCGATCTCCTTCGCGATGGTCATCGTGAAGTACCGGTAGTTCCACAGGCCGGTCAGCCCGTCGGTGACCGACAGCCGCTGGGCCTCCTCGTGCAGCAGCACGTTGTCGACCGCGACCGTGGCCTGGCCGGCGAAGGTGCGGATGGTGGCGAGGTCGTTGGCGTCGAAGCCCTCCGGCAGCGCCGAGCCGAACAGGTCGAGCACGCCGATCACGCGGCCCGAGGACGTCAGCGGCACGGCGATGACCGAGGTGTCCTGCGGCTCCCCGGGGGCGCCGACCAGCTGCCCTGCGCCGAGCCGGCCGCGTACCGCCTCGCCGGTCCGTGCCACCTGGCCGGAGACGCCCTCGTCCAGGGGCAGTCGCAGGTCCACCGGCAGGTCCAGTCCGCGCGAGGCGGCGAGCACCAGCTCGTCCCGGCTCGGGGTCAGCAGCAGCACGATCCCGCTGCGGGCGCGGGTGGAGGCCATCGCGGACTCGATGACCACGGCGAGGATGCGGTCGAGGTCGTGCGTGCTGGACAGCGTGTCGCCGAGCCTCGCGAGACCGGCCTGCAGCTCGTCGCGGTCCTGCTGGAGCTGGCCGACGTAGCCGCGCAGGTCCTGCGTCATCGTGTTGAAGGCGCCCGCGAGCCGGCCCACCTCGTCCCGCGAGCGCACGTGGATCGTGGTGGTGAGGTCGCCGCCGGCGACCCTCGCCGCCGCGTCACCCAGCTCCTGCAGCGGCCCCACGGTGAGCCGTGCGAACACGAAGGCGATGACACCGGCGAGCAGCACCGCGAGCAGCGTGACGAGGCCGATGGCCGTCGAGAGGTCTGGACCGGTGGCGGTCCGCTGGAGCAGGAGCACGCCGTAGGGCCGGCCGGGCATTGGTCCCGTCACGGCGGTCGTCCAGCCGCTGACGTGCACGCCGGGGTGGGCCACCGCAGTACGGACGACCGCGGCCGGCACCGGTGTCGTGGCGGCGGCTACCCCCCCGCCGCTGTCCACCAGGACGATCTCGCCGTCCAGCCCGTTCGCGAGGCGGCGGGCCAGGTCCGCGTCGACCCGGAAGCTGGCGACCGAGAGGCCGGCCGGGCGGCCCGTCGGCCCGGTGAGCCGGACCAGACCGGTGATCGAGGGGGGTGCCGAGCTGGTCCGAGGTGACTCGGAGCCGCAGTCGAGGACCCGCGCGGGCACGTCCCCGACCTGCGCGACGACAGCTCCACGCGGCCCGGTGACCCGGACGCCGTCGACCAGGCCGCGGTCCACGAGGGATTGTGCCGCCACCTTCGCGTCGGACACGCCGGTCGAGGCGCGGCCGGCCGCCTCGGCCGTGCTCTCAGCCCGGTCGCAGTAGCTGCGCAGCACCTGGGCGACCAGGCGGGCGTTGCTGGTCACGCCGACCTGCTGGCGCGCCTGGGCAGCCAACGGGAGCGCGCGGGCGAGCAGCACCGCACCGACCAGCAACGGCACCAGCACCACGACGACGAAGGCGAGGGTCAGCCGCCAGCGCAGCGTCATCCCCCGGTCCCCACGGCACCATGTTCCCACCATGACCACCAAGGCGGACGTACGCCGAACGGCGGCAGCAGCCCGGCTGGGCCTGCCGCCGGATGCGCGCGCCACCGCCGACCGCCGCCTCGCCGCCGCGCTCGTCCCGCTGCTCGCACGGGCTACGCGGGTCGCGGCGTACGTCCCGGTCGGCACCGAGCCAGGCACGCAGGCCCTGCTCCGGCCGGGGTGGCTGCTGCCCGTGCTGCTGCCGGGCGGTGACCTCGACTGGACCGCGTACGACGGGGAGCTGGCCCGATCCGAGCACGGCCTCTTGGAGGCGCCCGGGGCCCGCCTGGGCCTGGACGCGGTCGCGCGCTGCGACCTGGTGCTCGTCCCCGCCCTGCTGGTGGACCGGCGCGGCAACCGGCTCGGCCGGGGCGGCGGCAGCTACGACCGCGCGCTGCTGCGCACGTGCGGCCTCACGGTGGCCCTGCTGCACGACGGGGAGCTGGTCGAGCAGGTGCCGACGGAGCCGCACGACGTGCCCGTCGCGGCGGCCATCACCCCGTCCGGAGGCCTGCGGCGCCTGAAAGGATGACGGCCATGGACGCCTTCGACGACGTGCTCGCGGCGAACAAGCTGTTCGAGCAGCAGTTCCACGACGACGGGCTGCCGGGCAGGGCGGCCCGCGGGCTGGCCGTCGTGACGTGCATGGACTCGCGGATCGAGCCGCTGCGGATGCTGGGGCTGGGCCGCGGCGACGCCAAGATCCTGCGCAACGGCGGAGCGCGGGTGACCGACGATGTGCTGCGCACCCTGGTGCTGGCCACCCACCTGCTCGGGGTCGACCGCATCATGGTGGTCGCCCACACCGACTGCCGGATGACCAAGGTGAGCGACGAGCAGATCCATGCCGCGATCCAGGCCGACAGCGGGATCGACACCCGCAGCCTGGAGTTCCGGGCCATCTCTGACCAGCAGGCCGTACTGGCCGCGGACGTCCAGAAGGTCCGCAGCTCCCCGTTCCTACCCGTGGGGGTGCAGGTCGGCGGCTTCCTGTACGACGTCGGCACCGGCGCGCTGAACCAGGTCGTCAGCTGAGGCGACCGGTCGACCGGTGACCGGCGACCGGCGACCGGGGTGCCCGTCGGGCTCAGCGGATCGCAGGGTGTAGAAACTCACGTTGATGACCGCTGCTCGAAAGGACACGACGTGAGCTCAGACGCTGCCAGGATCGGTGCCCGCCTCGACCGCTTGCGCTGGAGCCCCGCCCACCGCGGCATCCTGATCGCGCTCGGGGCGGGCTGGTTGTTCGACTCGCTGGAGGTCTCGCTGTTCGGCAGCGCGATCGGCCCGCTCGGCGACCACTTCGGGGCCAGCACCGACCAGCGCAACGCCGTCCTGGCCGTCTGGCTCGGGGGCATCCTGGTCGGGGCGCTGTTCGGCGGCCGGCTCGCCGACCGGTTCGGTCGTCGCCGCCTGTTCGTGCTCACCCTGATCTGGTACGCCGGCTTCACCGTCCTGACCGGCCTCGCCCCGAACCTCGGGTCGGTCTACGTCTTCCGCGCCCTGGCCGCGCTGGGGGTCGGGGCGGAGTACGCGATCGTGAACTCGGCGATCGCGGAGTTCATGCCGGCGCGCTTGCGCGGGAAGGCCAACGCGGCGGTCATGCAGTTCTGGCCGGCCGGGGCGGTGCTGGCCGGCCTGCTGGCCTACTTCGCGCTGAACACCCTCGCGCTGCCCGACACCACCTCCTGGCGCTACATCTTCGGCCTCGGCGGCGTGGTCGCCCTGGTGGTGCTGCTGCTGCGCCGCCGGCTGCCGGAGTCGCCCCGCTGGCTGGTGAGCCAGGGCCGCACCGACGAGGCCGAGGCCATAGTCGCCCGCCTCGAGGCGTCCGCCGGGACACAGGGCGTGCTCATCGACAGCTCGGCCATCGTGCAGGAGACGCCGTCCTACGCCGGCGCGCTGCGCGAGCTCGTGCGGCTCTACCCCAAGCGACTCGCCCTGGGCTGCACGCTGGACCTCGCCGAGGCCTTCGGCTACTACGGCATCTTCGCGCTGCTGTCGGTGGTCGTGCTCAAGAAGGTGAACATCTCCGAGTCCGAGATCCCGTTCTTCTACATCGTCGGCAACCTCGGCGCCCTCGCCGGCGGCCTGGCCATGACCGCGGTGTTCGACCGGCTCGGCCGGTTCCGCACCATCGTGCTGTTCTACTCACTGGCCGCGGCCGGTGTGCTGCTGCTGGCCGGCGCCACCGCCGAGGGGAGCGCCGCGCTCGTGACCGTCGCCTTCGTGGTGTCCAACGCGCTGGCGACCGGTGCTTGGACCTCGGCCTACCCGACGTTCACCGAGCTGTTCCCGACCCACCTGCGCGGCGCCGGGGTCGGCACCTCGGTCGCCGTCGGACGGGTGGGCGCGATCTGCGGCGTCTTCGTCCTGCCCGACCTCGCGGTCAGCCTCGGCGCGACGGCGTCGTACCTGCTGGTCGCGGTGTTCTGGCTGGTCGGGGTCGTCGCCATGGTGCTCTACCGGCGCAGCGGGGAGGCCGACGCGGCCGGCCGATCGCTCGAGGACGTCACCGCGCGGGAGCTGGTCGCGGCCTGAGGCCGGTCCGCTCCGCGACGCGAGGTCGTCGGCTAGACCGACACCCCGAGGGGGATCGAGATCCCTACACCACCGCGGGTCTGGCCGCCATAGCGGGCCTTCTCGGCAGCCAGGTCGAGCAGCTCGATGCCGCTGTGCTCGTCACCGGTCAGCAGGTGCGCGGGCACGATCCAGACCACCTCGAACTCCAGGCCGTCGGGGTCCTTGGCGTACAGGCTCTTGGTCGTTCCGTGGTCGGAGGCGCCGACGAGCGCTCCCGCGTCGGCCAGCCTGCTCGCGTGCTCCTCGAGCTCGTCGAGCGAGCCCAGCTCCCACGCGAGGTGGTACAGCCCGACGGTCCCGCGCCCGGCGCCGCTCGGAGCCGCCGCCCCGCCGACCTCGAACAGCCCGAGGTCGTGGTCATTGGTGGAGTCCGGCGCCTGCAGGAAGGCCGCTCCGGGAAAGCTCGTCCTCGTGCGGAAGCCGAGCGCCCCCTCGTAGAACGCGACGGACCGGGCGACGTCTCCGACGTACAGCACGGCGTGGTTGAGGCGGTGGATTCCCATGAGCACTCCAAGGTCGTTGAAGTCGCAACCATTCCACCGTACGAGGCCGGTGCGCCCGTGCGGCAGGATGGGGGTCTACAGCAGTCGAGTTGCAGGAGGAAGACGTGCCCACCTACCAGTACGCGTGCACCGCGTGCGGGCAGGAGCTCGAGGCGGTGCAGTCGTTCAGCGACGCCTCCCTCACCGAGTGCCCGACCTGCACAGGCCGGCTGCGCAAGGTTTACGGCGCCGTCGGTGTCGTGTTCAAGGGCTCTGGCTTCTACAAGACCGACAGCCGCAAGAAGGAGTCCTCCTCGAGCTCGGGCTCCTCGATCTCGGGCGAGACCTCGACGAGCAACGGCTCGTCCGGGGACAGCTCGTCGAGCAGCGGATCCTCGAGCGAGAGCTCGTCCGGGTCCGCCGGCGAGAAGGGCAAGGGCGGTAAGAGCGGCGCGGAAGGGTCGGGCCGCGGCAAGGACGGGCCGGGCGGCGGGAAGGACGGGTCGGGCGGCGGGAGAAGCGGCAAGAGCGGCGGTGGGAACGACGCCCGCTCCGGTCCCTCGAAGCCGCAGAGCAAGCCTGCGGCCAAGAGCTCGCCGGCAGCCAGCAGCACCTGACCGGGGTGAAGCTGACCGTCAGCCGCCGCAGCGCCGTCTTCTGCCGCTCCTGACATGGCCGGGGCCTGACGTGGTCGCGGCGGTGCAGGGGCGGGTGCAGACCGAGAGCCCGTGGCGCCACCCACGGTTCCTGCTTTTCTGCTGCGCGACGTCGGTCCTGCTCAACGGCGGCCGGCGCTGCTGCCTGGTGGCCCAGCGCTCGTCGGTCCTCACAGCGCTGGTTCGGCTGATCCGCCGGCTCGGGCGTCGGGCGGGCTACTGGGGGTGAGTCGAGCGGTGCCGGACGTTGCCGAGCATGGCGGGAGGATGCCACTGTCGCTGTGTGGAGGATGGCAGCGGAGCGGACAACGGCGCGCGGTTCGGCGTCACGGAACCGGCACATCTCGGCAATGAGCGGACCGCGCTGCTGGGCTTCTTGCAGCGCCAGCGCGATCTCGTCGCCTGGAAGGTCCAGGACGCCCAGGACGAGGTGCTCCGCCTCCCCGGCACACCCACCGGCTTGACCGTGCACGGCGTCGTACGGCACCTGACCAACGTGGAGCGGTCCTGGCTCCGCGACGTCTTCGCCGGGCAGAGCGATCTGTCCTACGACTGGACCGAGGACGAACCCAACGGCGAGCTGCACGTCCCTCCGGACGTCATGATGGCCGACCTGCTCGCCGCCTACGCCGCCGAGGCCCGGCGCTGCGACCTGGTCGTGAACGGCGCTCCGTCCCTCGACGTGGTGTCGGCTCGGCGTGGCTTCTCCCTGCGTTGGATCCTGCTGCACCTGATCGAGGAGACCGGCCGCCACCTGGGCCACCTGGACCTGCTGCGCGAACAGGCCGACGGCAGCGTTGGTGAAGAACCGAGCTGAGCCGCAGGACTGCGGGCCGGAGCTCACCTCCTGGAGCGGCTTCTTCGGGCTGGGGACGAGCCGAGTGAGCGCTCCCGGCACCGCACCAACAGTTCAGACTGACATCCCAGTTCTGCTGTGCGACAGGCTATCTCGTCGTCCACAGGTCTTGTTCCTGGCCAAGCCATGCGGTAGACTCGAACACACGGTCGAACGAGGGAGGTGGCGTTGATGGAGTGCTTGTCGGCGCCGTTACGCGCCTTGGCCGAGGCGGTCGATCTGCTGGCCGCGCAGTCTTCGGTGGAGCTGCCGGGGGCGCAGGCGTTGGCCGAGACGGCGGTGTTGCTGCGCCTGGTGCAGCGGTTGCAGCTCGTGCAGCTGCAGCGGCTGGCCGATGTGGACACCCGCGGCCTGTACGCGCTCGAGGACGCCCCGTCCACCGGGTCGTGGTTGGCTGGGCAGCAGCTCGAGCTCGACCGGTCGCAGGTCGCCTTGGCCCGGGCTTTGCGGGCGTTGCCGTTGGTCGCCGAGCAGGTCGCGGACGGCGGCCTGCCGATGCGGTCGGCCAAGCTCATCGATACCGCGTTGGGCAAGGTCGGTCGCTTCCTGGACCGCCCGGACGGGCTGCTGGACGGGCAGCCGCAGGAACAGGTCCTGCAAGCGGTGATCATGCGCGGCGTTCCGGACCTGGTCGGCGAGGCCATCGGTGGCGTCGCCCAGGACGACCCGCGGCTAAGGGAGCTGACCGGCGAGCTGGCCCGGATCTGCTTCGAACCCGTTGCTGCCGCCGCCCGGCTCGAGGCGACGCTGGTGGTCCTGGCCCTGCACCTGGAACCCGCGCAGCTCCGGCCGGCGCTGGCCCGGCTGGTCGACGCACTGCTGCCCGTCCGGTTGCAGGAACGCTCGGACCGGGCGCACGCCGACCGTGGTCTCACCCTGCTGCGTGACCCGGACGGATCCGGCTGGTTCCTGACCGACGCCGAGCTCGACGATGAGTGCGGGGAGCTGCTGTGGACGGTGCTGCAAGCCCAGCTGGCCACCGACCCGGACAACCCCACCGACACCACCGCTGCGCACGGCCGGCACGACGAACCGGCCGAGCAGCTCTACGACGGCACCGGCCCACGCAGCTGGAAGCAGCGCCGGCACGACGCCCTGTCCCTGGCGCTACGGGCCCTGCTGGACAGCGCCGCGCTGGGTGTGCGGGACAAGGCCGCCCCGCACCTGGCCGTCACCATCAGCCTGGACACCCTGCACGACCTACCCGGCGCACGGCCCGCGATGGGCGCGTCCGGTCAGCGCCTGCCGGTCGGGCTGGTCCGCCGGTGGCTGTGTGACAGCGTGCTCACCCGATACGTGCTGAGCCTGGGCCACCGGGTGATGGAGACCAGCCACACCGAACGGACCCTGAAACC